>ERZ834798.23-NODE-23-length-176772-cov-5.557864_pt1 | contig 176772 bp, 178 predicted proteins | sample MGYA00519689_ERZ834798 | MGnify/ENA primary metagenome ERZ834798 (study PRJEB31850, sample SAMEA3708761) | human gut metagenome | biome: human gut; feature: human-associated habitat; material: faeces | place: China | collected 2014 ...
TCAAGCCGCTAAATTATCATTTACAAGGAGGAACCTATGTCATTAGCAGATATAATTCAGATTATAATCGGAGTATTGTCACTGGTGGCAACAATAGCAGTTTCTTTTTTGATTTATTGGTTGCAATCACGACATGAAAAGGAAATACAGAAATTGCAATGCGAAAAGGAACGTATAGCATTGCAAGAAAAAGCTCGACTTTTTCTAATTGATAATCAAGAGGAAAGAGATTATTTGCCGTGGTGTATTATAGCAGCTAATCTATATCCGCTTGAAAAGCATACAAGGAAAATTTATTCGGAATACTGCCGGTGTTCTGAAGAATTACAAAATGAGATATTAAATCAAGCCGGATATAAGATTAAACAATTTACGGGAAAGTATTGGTTACAGGGATGTATAGATAAACTTCAGCAAGATATAGAGAAATATAATTTGGGAAGGGATTATTTGTATGATGGAGCAAAATATTTTCATCGAAGCTATGATAGATACCGAGAATTAGAATGGAACGGCACTCCTAATATCTTTGAACCTATAAATAAAGAAAATCGTCTGATGATGATTTTGAATGTGGCTCAAATATCTATTGGAGAGTATATTGATGAATATTTCTATTATTTCGTAGATAAAAAAATGGATTTTGATAAGGAAACACCTATACCTCCGATTGATTATGTATGGGAATATCAAAGTCTAGCACACACAAGAGAAGAAACCGTTTGTATGTGGATGATGGAACTTGTTGAGAATATAGCAACAATTATAAATAATAAGTTTGGCGAAGATGTTGATTGTCAGTTTTTCTTAGAGTATACCGACGCACAAGCAGAAACTTATGAAGATAAATATTATGAAACAGTACAAGCACTTTATAATGCTTATTATACAAGTGTAGTTGCATCATAATTTGATGCAGAATACCAAAGGAGTGAACGCAATGGCAAATTTTAATGAACACGCATTGGAAATGTCAATAATGGAGTTGTTCAAAGACGAGGGGTACACCTATGTCAGTGGCGACCAGATACACAGAGAAAGGACGGAGGTTCTGCTTACGGACGACCTGAAGCAATACCTCTATAATCGCTATGCGAAAGATGGTATCACACCGAGTGAGGTGGATAGTGTCATTCTAATGCTGCGTAATATTTCCGGTACAATTTATGAAGCAAACAAAGCTGTATTTAAGTTGCTCTGCGATGGATTTATTCTTAACCGTGAGGATAGAACGCAGAAAGACCTCTATATTGAACTTATTGATTTCGACACTCCCGAAAACAATATTTTCAAAGCGGTTAATCAGTTTGAAATTGAAGGCGTAAATAATCAGTTGCGTATTCCGGATGGCATTGTGTTCGTAAATGGTATTCCTGTTGTTGTTCTTGAATTTAAGAGTGCGGTACAAGAGAATACGACCATAATGGACGCATATAAGCAACTTACAATCCGTTACCGTAGAGATATTCCAGAGATTTTCAAATACAATGCGTTTGTTGTTATCAGTGATGGAGCAAATAATAAATATGGTTCTTTCTTCAGCCCATATGATTTCTTCTATGCGTGGAGAAAGATAAACTCAGACGATAAAGAACTGGACGGTATCAATTCCCTTGTGACAATGGTAAAAGGACTTTTCCGAAAAGACCGTTTGCTTGAAGTTATTAAAGATTTTATTTATTTTCCGGATAACTCAGATAAGGATTTGAAGATAGTGTGTCGTTATCCACAGTTCTTTGCGGCAAATAAATTGTATGAGAATATCAAGGCTCATCTTCGCCCCGAAGGAGATGGTAAAGGTGGTACATACTTTGGAGCGACAGGCTGCGGCAAGAGTTATACAATGCTTTTTCTTACCCGTATGCTGATGAAAAGCAAATACTTTTCTTCTCCGACTATTCTTATTATTACGGACAGAACAGACCTTGACGACCAGCTTTCCAAACAGTTTGTAGGTTCAAAGAAATATATCGGGGATGAAACGGTTGTAAGTATTGAGTCCCGTGAGAAACTTCGTGAGGAGCTTCAAGGACGAGAGAGTGGCGGCGTTTATCTGACTACCATTCAGAAATTCACAGAGGATTTGCAGCTTCTTACAGACAGAACGAACGTTATTTGTATTTCTGATGAAGCACACAGAAGCCAAATCAATCTCGACCAAAAGGTTAAGATTACAGAGTCAGGTGTTCAGAAAACCTATGGCTTTGCCAAGTATTTGCACGACTCCTTACCAAATGCAACTTATGTTGGATTTACCGGAACTCCGGTTGATGGAACAATCGAAGTCTTTGGTGGTGTTGTAGACGCATATACAATGACGGAAGCTGTTAAGGACGGTATTACAGTTAATCTTGTTTACGATGGTCGTGCAGCTAAGGTTATGCTTAATCAGGACAAGGTAAGACAGATTGAAGAATATTATGCACAGTGTGAGCTTGAGGGAGCAAATGAACATCAAGTAGAAGAAAGTCAGAAAGCAGTTGCCAAAATGGAAGTTATTATTGGCGACCCTGATAGACTTCGTGCTGTTGCAGAGGACTTTATCAAGCATTATGAAACCCGTGTGGCAGAAGGTGCAACCGTAGCAGGCAAAGCAATGTTTGTATGTTCCAACCGAAATATAGCATACGATTTCTATAAGATAGTAAAGGAACTCAGACCGAAATGGACAGAAAAGAAGATTTGTGATGATGGTGTTGTTCTGAGTGAGAAAGATAAAAAAGAGTTGAAGCCAATGGAAAAAATCAAGTTGGTTATGACTCGTAATAAAGATGATGAAAAAGACTTATTTGATATGCTTGGCACAAAAGAGGATAGGAAAGAATTTGACCGTCAGTTCAAAAATCCGAAATCAAACTTTAAGATTGCCATTGTTGTAGATATGTGGCTGACTGGTTTTGATGTGCCGGAGCTTGATACGATTTACATTGATAAGCCTATTCAGCAGCATACCCTTATTCAGACGATTTCTCGTGTAAATCGTGTATGCGAGGGCAAAGATAAAGGTTTAATTGTTGACTACATAGGTATTAAGAAAAATATGAACACTGCCCTCAAGAAATATACGAATTTTGAGAGCGAAGAATTTGAAGGTGTGGAGCAGTCTATCACGATTGTAAAAGACCAGTTAGAAGTTCTTGGTCAGATGTTCCACAACTTTAACAGTAGTGATTTCTTCAACGGTTCTCCTACTGAACAGCTTGCCTGCCTGAATCGTGCAGTTGAGTATGTGCAGTTGTCTGAAGAACTGGAAAGAAGATTTATGGCAGCAGTCAAGAGAATGAAGCAGGCATTTAATCTTTGTAGTTCAAGTGAGAAATTCTCTGATGAAGATAAGGATTATATCCATTTTTATTGTGCTGTCCGTTCTATCCTTTTCAAGCTGACAAAAGGCGATGCACCGGATATTGAGCAGATGAACGCTCGTGTCCGCAAAATGCTTGAGGGTGCAATTCAGTCTGATGGCATTGAGGAATTATTTGAAACCGGAAAGCATATATCGGTGGACATTTTCAGCGATGAGTATATGGATAAGATAAATGCTATTCAGTTGCCGAATACGAAAATCAAGATACTTCAAAGACTTCTTTCTCAGGCGATTGACGAGTTTAAGAAAGTCAATAAGATTATGGGTGTGGAATTTGCAGACAGACTCAAGAAAGTTGTTGATGAGTATAATAACCGTCGTCGTGATGAAGCGTATGCCAACGAAGTCCTTGATGATGTTGCGGAGCAGCTTGCACAGTTGTTGTCTGAACTGAAAACAGAAAAGAACTCCTTCAAGAATATGGGTATAGATTATGAAGAAAAAGCTTTCTATGATATTTTGAAAGCAGTTTCCAAGAAGTTTGAGTTTGAATATCCGGACGATAAAATGATTGAACTATCCAAGAGGATAAAGTTGATTGTTGATGATAAGTCACGCTATACCGATTGGTCTGCCCGTGATGATATTAAGGCAAACTTGCAAGTGGATTTGATATTGCTGCTTGATGAGTTCGGCTATCCGCCAGTAACCATTGATGATGTTTACAAGGAAGTTCTTGAGCAGGCAGAGAATTTCAAGAAGTATGCACAGTAAATGAGAGGTGTAAATGTAAATATGTTTTATGACGATTTAAATACAGAAGAACAAGTATCATACCTTATTAAACCAATCCTTCAAGTCCTTCAGGAAGCAGGTGGACAGTTAGAGCGTTCTGAAATTAGAGACAGAATTAGTGAGTTAGATGAGCATATTGCTGAATTTGAACAGAAACTATATACATCTAATAAAACAGGAAATCAGTACAAAAAATTTGATTTTAAGTTTAATTTTGCTATTAAAGAGCTTAGTTATGTCGGACTCATATCTTATGTGAAATTCAATCCAAAGATTACACTTACTCAAGATGGAGCAAATGTAGATTTAACAGATTTTGATGTTAAGACAGAAGTAAGGGATAAGGCTCGAAGCTATTGGGAGGAACATTCGACTAAGAACAAATCGAAAAACAAGCCAGTAGAAACACTGGAGGTTGAAGACGAGGAGAATGAATCCACAGATGACGAATTGTTAGATGATTTCAAGGTAAAACTTCAGAGTGCAATCGCTAATATGTCTCCAGCAAAGTTTGAACAATTTTCACGAGCACTTCTTACAAAGATGGGAGTGGAGTTTACCAACAAAGGCGTTCAGGTGTCAAATGATGGTGGCATTGATGGTTATGGATATCACGTAGATGCCGATGATTTTAGAACAACCAGAGTGGTTATTCAGTGTAAAAGATTTAATTCAAATCCAGTGAGTGAGCCGGATATCAATCAATTTCTTGGGGCGATGAACAAATATCAAGCCGATTATGGAGTATTTATTACTAATAGCCGATTTACCAATAAGGCAAGAGAGGCTGCGAGAGAAGGTACGCCGATAACACTGATTGACGGAAATGATTTAATCAGACTGGTTATTAAATATGAATTGTATATAACACCAGTCACAACATATGTATTGGATGGTTTTTATACCGAGGATTGACACTAACGATAGCATAATTTACTCAAAGGATTTTTAAAAGGGGGCATAGAATGATGGCAAAGCAAAAGACCTATATCGCAATCGACCTTAAATCATTCTATGCTTCTGTGGAGTGTAAAGAACGAAATCGTGACCCATTGACAACAAATCTTGTGGTTGCAGATAAGAGCAGGACAGAGAAAACCATCTGCCTTGCGGTATCTCCGTCATTAAAAAGTTATGGGATACCCGGCAGACCACGCTTGTTTGAAGTCGTGCAAAAGGTAAAAGAAGCTAATAATACCCGAAGGTGGAAAGCACTAAATCGTACATTTACTGGTTCGTCTGATGACAGTACAGAATTAAATGCGAATCCGGCATTGGAGATTGATTATATCGTTGCACCACCTCGTATGGCATACTATCTGGAATATAGTACCAAGATTTACAGTGTTTACTTGAAATACATTGCTCCGGAAGATATTTTCCCGTACTCGATTGATGAAGTATTCATAGATGCAACCAATTATCTGAATACCTATCAGATGACTGCAAGGGAACTTGCCATGACGATGATACAGGATGTTTTGAAAACAACAGGAATTACGGCAACAGCCGGAATCGGCACGAATATGTACTTGTGTAAGATTGCAATGGATATCGTGGCAAAGCATATTGAGCCGGACAAGGACGGTGTGCGAATTGCCGAATTGGATGAAATGTCTTACCGCAGACAGCTATGGAATCATAGACCGCTTACAGATTTCTGGAGAGTTGGTAAAGGCTATGCAAAGAAACTGGAAGAACATGGACTTTTTACTATGGGAGATATTGCAAGGTGTTCCATCGGAAAGTCGAATGAACTGTATAACGAAGAACTGCTCTACAAGCTGTTTGGAATCAATGCGGAATTGCTAATTGACCATGCTTGGGGATATGAACCTTGTACGATGGAGCAGGTCAAAGCCTATAAGCCGGAAACCAATAGTGTATGTTCAGGACAGGTACTTCACTGCCCGTATGATTACGAAAAGGCAAAGTTGATTGTAAAAGAAATGACCGACCAAATGGTGCTTGATTTGGTGGATAAAGGACTTGTAACTGACCAGCTTGTGTTGACAATCGGCTATGATATTGAGAATTTAAGTAATCCGAACCTAAAATATCAATACAAAGGCGAGGTTACGATTGACCGATATGGACGCAAAGTTCCAAAGCACGCACACGGAACAGCGAATCTTGAGAAAAAGACTTCCTCTACTCGATTGATTACCAACGCCGTGATGGACTTGTATGACAGGATAGTTGACGAGCATTTGCTTGTACGCAGAATAACAATCACAGCGAATAAACTTGTTGATGAAAAATCCGTCAAGCAGGAAGATGAATACCAGCAACTCGACCTCTTTACCGATTACGAAGCACAGAGGAAGAAGCAGGCGGAGGAAGAAGAAAAATTAGAACGGGAAAGGCGTATGCAAGAAGCAATGCTGAGTATCAAAAAGAAGTTTGGCAAGAATGCTGTGTTGAAGGGAATGAACCTTGAAGAAGGTGCAACCGCCAAAGACCGAAACGAGCAAATCGGCGGTCATAAGGCTTAAATAAACTGAAATTTGAGGAATAAAATATGGGCATATTAGAAATAGTTTTTAATTCAAGAAAATTTGATTTGAATGATGATGTTCTGATGGGATTTGATAATTACTTTGATAAAAAAAGTAAGGATTATAATAGTTTTTGTTTAGACGAAGAAGATATTAATCCTTTACAAAACTTTGTAGCACAGATTAAGTCTGCTGACTCAGATAGTGTAATTTATGTATCTACTTATGGCTATGAAATCACAAATAGTAAAGGAGAAAAATCAACATACGCCGATGCTCTTTGGATTGACACAGTTTTACCTATTTCCCAAATAGAGAGATATATTGAAAAAAGTGGTGTTGCTGAACCAAGTAATATTTCTTTTGTTGGAGATAGTGATGAATGTGGAAACTATAAAGTATGGATTATAGCTCAGGAAGAGAATAATCCTCATATTATAGAGCTGACTGACCGCAAGAAGATAGACCATATGATAATATTATATTGGGATTGATAAGTTATAAAATTCAAGTTTGAAAGGAGTGTTAAATATGAAATTCCCATTTTATGATGCACCAAATACAGCTACAATAACCTGTTGCCACATATTAGAGAATGGAGAACCTATTTTGTATGTATCACATGATGAAGATGATGGAATGTGGCAATTTCTATGTGGAAAAGCACATGAAACAGACGAAGCAAAGTTAGTATCCTTAAAATCAGTATTCGACTTAGATAATTCTGTTGGTATTCTAAAGGATATGCCTTGCGGTTACTATGCTGAAAGAAAAGCTCAAGATGATGAATGGAGTGTTAGAAAACGGTAACTATCAGCTCGGTCAATTCAAGTTTGGAGAATTGAGAAAATCGGGATTTGACGGGATGAAAGCGAGAAATAATTATGGAGATATTTACTTTTAACGGCTATGATGGAGAAAAAATAGCACTGAAATTAAAAGAAGTCATAGGATTTCCTGATTCAACAAGCTATGAAGGTGGCTACGATATAATTTGCTCATTGGAAATTGATGTTGGCTGTTATAAGGCGAAATTTGATAGATACTATTCAGCAACAGGTGCTTTGTATAGTTTTTCAAATCAATTAAAGGAATGCTACGAAAGATTGGAAGGAGAAGCAAAGTATGCACTGCTCTTAGAAAACGATTTAATATTTACCGTAACAATGGGTTCTTCTGGACATGCAACGGTAAAGGGTAAATTTCAGGAAAGGCCTGACATTAATAATGTTCTCTCTTTTGAAATGGATACAGATCAATCATGTTTCCTCTCTGTAATTAGCGGAATAGAAAGTCTGAAAGATAAATATGGAGATATGTAAGGGGTAAAATAAGTGGAGTTGTCGATAAATTGAAAATTTGGTGGGGAAAAGGAGAAAGTAACGAAGTGTTTATTATGAATTTCAAAGAAATTCATTCAAACACGGAATTTCTTTCGACTTATCGTAGGGCAAGGGAGATTCCCCTTACAGGGGAAATGTCACAAAGTGACAAAAGGGTTTGCCGAATCGCAGATTTGCTCTTGCCGGAATAAAATCAAAAATACATTTATAGAAAAAAGACAAGGACATTGAGTCCTTGTCTTTTTTGGCACTTTCCGTCTTTTGCTCGGGGGCAGTACCATCGTACAGCTCCCACTCGCAAAAATACAAAATTTATCTCACTTTCTCAACATTCTCCAGCGTGTAGAAATTTATTATTTGATTTTTTCTACACGCTGAGGCGATTGCTGTTTGGGCAATCGCCTTATTTTTTTATAATTGAACCGAAATTAGAATGATATTTTTACAAAATAAACAAATTTCTATTGATTTTAGAGCTTTTATATGTCATTATTGAATTGAAAAGATATCAAAGGAGGAATAGATATGGACAGTGAAATGCTTGGCAGAGTCATAAGCACTGCACGAAAGCAAAAGAATTTATCACAAAAAGAGCTTGGCGATTTGCTGAACGTTTCAAACAAGGCCGTATCAAAATGGGAAAACGGCGAAGCAACACCGAGACCTGAAACACTTATAAAGCTGTGCGATATACTTGAACTTGACAAAACTGAAATCTTAGGTTTTGAGCAGAAATACGATTCAAAAGAAATTGACAGTTTAAAAAGCGAAAACAGCCAACTGAAAAATCAAATAGAAAGCGTAAACAAAAAACAGAAAAAAGCTTTAAAATATATTTTTGTCGTTGCTATTTGCTTTGTTATTTTCGTTGTGGCAGTATCGTTTTTAATTTCAAAAAATTCCTCGCAAAACAGTAATATTGACGACATTTCGCAAAACGGTACTAAAATAGTTTTTGCCGACAATGAATTTATACCTATATATAAGGAACTTGAATTCACACTCAATCACGAATTTGACTTTAGCGACTGCGAGCAAAAATATGCAACATATATCACCAAAGACGGCAAAAAGAAGAAAGTGCTAATTTATTGCGACGCATATTCCGATTTTGTTATGCTCAAAGCCGGAGGTAAAAATTATTATTACGCAAATGAAAAAATCAATTATTTAAAATGCGACAAAAAATATATTGAAAATATCGAAATTGATACCGCCTCGATAATTAATAATAATTTTTACGAATATAACAGCCTGCTTTTCGGCGACGAAAATTACAACGGCGACAAAGATTTATTAATAGATTATATCAATTCAAGCAAAAAAAACGTATCGAAAAAAATTGTTGAACGTTATCTCGGCAATAAAACAAGAAGAGTTGTAATTTGTTTAAAATCCAATGAAGATATCAGCAACATTAATCTTTCATCATTTTGCCCCGGCGAATTTTTTAAAGACGATAAAGGAAAAATTTACTTTTACGACTACAACACCTCTAACGCATACGAGGTAGGAAAGGAGCTTGGTGAAAATGTCTACAAATAGAAAAGACAATTTAAACGACATTATCAAGCGGCAGGAAGCGATTTTATCATCGCTCAAGGATGAAGCACAATCCATTGATAATGACTCGATAATCAAGCAAAACGAAAGCCTAAGCAGTGAAATCAAAGAAATTAAAGAGAAAAACTCTGTTCTTTCAAAGGAAAACGAGCAGCTAAAAGGTGACCTTTCAAATACGAGAAGTGCTCTTTTCAGAAAGCTTGCAAATGAAAAATTAAATGCCTTTACACGTGTTCAAAAAGACATTGACAAAATGTATTACAAGGGCGAGAATGCCACAAAAAGCAGGCTTGACGAATACAGCAAGGGCTGTGAAAAAAGCCTTGATGAAACAATAGCGGCAATCAACTCCCTGGCAGACTGCGAGTATGATGAGATACTCAATAAATTTCTAAATTTGAAAAAAGAATTTGAGCAAAAGAGAGAAAATCTCGAAAAATATTCAAACGAGCAATTCGACAATCTCCGCCAAACGAATAATAAAATCGGAGAAAAACTGAAAGATGAACCGCTGAGTGACACAGAAAAAAATGCGTCGCTAAAGCAAAAAAGTCTTGAATCGTTTATCGGCTTAAACGTGCTCAGCAAAGCGGGTATTCTCCTTTTCATAATCGGTATAATCCTTGTGGGCAGATACGCTTATCTTCATATGTCTGACCTTTTCAAATGCTTGCTTATATACATTCTCGGCGGTGTACTCGTTACAATCGGCGAAATATTTTACAAAAAAGAAAAAAATGTTTTTTCAACTGCACTGATAAGCGGCGGTGTTTCCGTTTTATATGCGGCAACTGCATCCGGATATTTTGCATTTGACATTTTTTCGGCAAGGCTTACATTTGTAATATGCATCATAGTTACAGCTGTGGCAATTCTGCTTTCGATGCAAACGAAAAATCAAATTGTTTGCACATTCGCATCCCTCGGAGGTTATCTGCCCGTAGTTGTGCTTTACTTAATCAGCTTTGGCAAAGCGGCAAGCGACAATATGTTTTTACCTGTATCAAGCGCATATTTTTGCCTGCTTGCTATAGTTGTTTTCATAATGACTTACAATAAAAAATGGTATGCGGCGCAATTTATATCGTTTGCATTGCACATCACGGCAGTCGGCGGTATCGGCGCTTGCGCTTGGGCGCTCAAAGACCTCGGCGGCTATTCCTATGCTCTTCCTCTTTCCGCTGTCTTTTCAATAATATCATTCATTATTTATCTTGCAATGCCGAGCGGCAAAATCATTTTAAACAAAAAGCTTGAAACAGAGGATACTGTTTTGCTTAGTTTAAACACAGTTACAGGAGCAATAAGCATAGGCGTTACGCTTTACCATTGCTTTGAACGTATGGTGGCAAACAGAGTTGTCGGAATTGTATTTTTAGTATTTGCTTTTCTTTACATAATCCTGTTTTCAAAAATCAACAAATCCGAAAATAAAGACAGCGCTTCAAAATTTGCAACAATTATATCATCGTTTAGCGCACTTGTGTTTTCAATGCTGATTGTGCCGTATATGTTCGGCTTAAAATATGCGCCTATCGCTTGGGCAATAGAGGGTGCGATACTTGCAATATTCTCAATTAAAAAGAGACTTTTTATAAGCGAAATTGCAGGATTTTTCTGTATACTTCTGTCACTTGCTTTCGGAATTTACTATAATTCAACAAACGGATACTCGTCTTTATTGGCGGTTATCGTTTTCACAATAATTCTAATATCCGCTTTAAGTTACGATTTATTCGGCATAATCGCTGCAAAAGACAATGCGCCTTACAGAATTATAGAAGCAATTACTGCCATTTCCACGTTTGCTTATCTTGAATTTATTTATAATACAATCATCCACAGTCCGAGTGTTAAATATTTCAGCGAATTTACGAATGTTGCGGTGGCAATAATCTTTGCACTTGTGATTGCAACAGTACTTCGATTCGGTATATTCAAAAGCAAAATAACGCTCATTTTAAGTGATGTGATTGGAATTTTATTAATGCCGGTTACATTTATAAGGCTCAATATTCTTGAAGAATATGACTATATAATCAATTTTTATCAGGAACAGGTAAGTGCTCAATCGCCTAAAATATTCAATATAGTTTTGCTTATAGCGGTAAATATTGCAGTCGGCATATTCTTTGCAAAATGCATAAGCAGTGCGATAAACCGTCACTCCGCAAGTGCTTGGGTGTTTACATTAATGACATCAATTTGCGCTCTTGCACTCATTACCTCAACCGTTATGGCTCAATTCGATATAGAATTTTCAAGTGCGATAATCAGCACAATTTATATTCTTGTATCAATTATTCTTCTTGTTGTGGGGTTCAAGAAAAACTACACGGTTATCCGTTCAAGCGGACTTGCAATTATTCTTTGTACCTTTGCAAAGCTTTGCTTTATTGATACAAGATCGCTTGAATCAACCTGGAAAATTCTATCCTACTTCGCATTCGGAGCTATACTTATCATCATTTCATTTGTATATCAAAAATTCAGCAAAAGACTTGAAAATGAAGCGGTAAGCATTACCGACGATGATAAAAATAAATAACAAAAAAGGACCTTGAAAGTCAAAAACTTTCAAGGTCTTTTTATACGTAAAATTTATATTAAATAAAAGCTATCTGCTTATTAGTCTGATGTGTAAGGGAGAAGAGCTAAATGTCTTGCTCTCTTGATAGCAGTAGTAAGCTCTCTTTGATGCTTTGCGCAAGTGCCTGTTACACGGCGAGGAAGAATCTTTGATCTTTCAGATACAAATCTCTTAAGTCTTGTAACATCTTTGTAGTCGATTTCATCAACCTTTTCTACACAAAAAACGCAAACCTTCTTGCGGCCCTTACGTGGACCACCGGCTCTGTTATATGCCATAATTAGTTTCCTCCTTTAAAATGGTAAGTCGTCGTCATCATCAACGATTTCTTCAAAATCTGAATTATCAGCTGTTGAGTAGCTCGGTGCCGGCTGTGAAAAAGCAGGATTTGCACCCTGAGTTTCTGCCTTTGAGCCACAAAAAGAAACCTGATTAGCAACAACCTCTACGGATTTTCTCTTATTACCGTCACGGTCTGTGAAATTATTTGTCTGGATTGAACCCTCGACAGCAATCATTGAACCCTTGTGGAAATAACGAGAAATAAATTCAGCAGTTTGGCGCCAAGCAACTACGTCAATAAAGTCAGCCTGTCTTTCCTGTCCCTGTGACTGATAATTTCTGTCAACAGCCATCTGGAAACGAATAACCGAAAGACCGCTTGTTGTAGTTTTAAGCTCCGGCTCATAAGTTAATCTGCCCATAAGAACAACAGAATTGATCATTATAAACCCCTCCTATTATTCGCCCTTAGCAACGATTAATGAACGAAGTACGCCGTCTGTAATGTTGATAACACGGTCAAGCTCCTGTGGGAATGCTTCATCACTTGTGAAATCGATAACAATATAATAGCCATCGTTTTCATAGTTGATTGGGTATGCAAGCTTGCGCTTACCCCATTCCTCAACATTGCCAAGAGTGCCATGCTTTGCGATGAGATCAGTAAACTTCTGCTTTAAAACCTCAACTGCTTCTTCTCCGTTTGCAAGAGAGAAAACCATTACGATTTCATAATTTTTTAATGCCATTCTTCAGCACCTCCTTTTGGTCTTTTGGCCTGCGCATTTTGCGCAAGCAAGGATTGCTTTGTTTTCCAAAGCTGTGTTATTATATCAAAAATACATTTATATGTCAAGCATTATTTTAATATTACGGTTACAAGCGACTTAGGCTTAATAACAAGTTTTTTAACATTTTGCATTTCGCTTTTATCAAACTCATAGGTCTGTGTTGTCTCAATAAACAAACATTTACCAAAAGCCTTGTCAAATTCAATCGTTCTTTTTGCTTTACTGTTATTGACCGCTATAATCACCTTTTTGCCGTCTGCTCTTTCAAATGCAAAAACCGAAAAGCCACGAGAAGTATTAAAACCGATATCAAGGCTTTTCGAGCCATTAGGAATACATTTTGAGTAATGAGCCATTGCATAGTAACGCTTTGCAACATAATAATCGGAAAAATCATCCTTAGCGACTATAAAACCGTCACTAAAGCATTTGCCGTCACGCACAGCGTTATCCCATTGATTTGCACAAACCCATGCGCTCCAGCTGTCTACTCCCGTATAAATCAAATCCTCACCGATAATGCGTGCCATAATCAGAGCCGACTCAATAGATTTTGTATCATTCTTGCAGGGAAGTTCACACCATTCACTCATATCAAAACGTGGGGTTTTAATATTTTCCTTTGCCCATTTGCCAAATTCAGCCTTTTCTGAAACGTTGTCGTCAGAGCCGTAGGAATGATAAGCAAATACGTCAAGATATTTCATAATAAGCTCATTTGATGATAAAAGATTATAATATTCTTTTGTGTGGTCCTTAATGTTACCGCTTTCCGGCCCATATAATTTAAGAGAGGAATTGCGCTTTTCAAGTTCTTTTGCAAACGCTAAAAAGCAATCATAAACCTCTTGCGGCTCATAATGGCATCCTTCCTGCCAGACACTCGTACCGCCCCATTTCCATTGCGGTTCATTAATCGGGCTGATATATTTAACGGGATATCCCTCGGCTGAAAAATGCTCTGCAATATCAATAAAATATTTTGCAAAAGCTTCGTATTTTGATTTATCAAGATTTGAAAAATGCTCCGTAAATCCTCCGCTCGTCTGCCCTGTTACCGTTTGGGTATAATGCGGAGAATTGGCAAAAAATATGAGCGTGTCAATATTTCCGAGCGATAAGCATTTTTTCATCATATTGACGGCATATTTATCCTTTGAATAATCAAATGAGCCGTCCTTGTTCATAAAGCTTTCAATATATCTCCAAGGATTTTCAATTCTCAAATTATCCTTTTCATATCCGCCGCCGACGTTAAAACGGTAAATATTCATTCTAAGTCCGTCATCGCCGTAAAGAAGATTTGCAATCTCGTGTGCTGTTTTTTCACTCTTTACCTGAGGTGACCACCAGCAAGCAGAGCCGCCGAAACCTTTAACCGTTTTTATAATTTTGGCATTTTCAAGATTAATTCTCATATCTTAACCCTTTATCATATGTTCAAGCTTTTCTATATCACGTGAGAAGCGGCGCTGGCTTACAAGAACAACTATTTCATCGCCTTCTTTAATAACCGTATCGCCCTTAGGTGTGATTGACACACCGTTGCGTTCAACGCTTACAACAACGCAGTGCTTACCCCAATCAACATCCATAATTTTCTTTTTTGCAACAGGACTGCCGACAGGAATAGTATACGTTTCAAGCACCTTTTCATCAGTTTCAAAGAAGCTCGGCTTTTTGTGGTCGGTGCTGACAATTTTTTCAAAAAGGTATTCATAAAACGGAGTAACACCTATAAAATTAGCGGTTGCATAGCTTATTAAACTTACTACTGCAAGCGGGAGAATATTATTCATATTACCCGTAAGCTCAAAAACAAGAACAATGCCTGTAATCGGGCTTCTGACGATAGATGCAAAAAGGCCTGCCATACCGATTACAACAAATTCTTCCCACATAGCAGGAGTGATTGCGCTAAACGAATTAACGCTGACTGTTCCGAATATCGCACCCATATATGCACCCAAAATACAAAGGGGATAAAGAGTACCGCCCGGCGCACCGCTTGCAAAACAGATTGCACCAAATAAAAATTTAGTTGTCAAAAGAACAATCAAATATGTAAGCGACGGATTTTCTTTAAGAAGAATAACCTCCATACTGTGGCCGCCGCAAAGAATTTGAGGCATAACAAGACCGATTACACCACTGAATACAAATACAATCGGCAGTTTAATATAATTCGGAATTTTAATCTTTTTATATAAATCCTGAGCCTTGCCCATACAAACGTTATAGGCACAGCCGCAAAGACCGAGGAAAAAGCCCATTATTATTAAAAGCCAATAATATTTAAGCGGAAAATTCACCGTATCATAATTAAACACCGTGTTTTGACCGAAAAAAAGCTTGGAAATATAATCGGCAGTTATTGATGAAACAATGCCCATACAAAGCAAGCTCTTATCAAAAGTATGATGGATTTCCTCAAGCACAAACATTGTGCCTGCCAACGGAGCGTTGAATGCAGCCGCCATACCTGCGCCTGCGCCGCAACTAATCATACGAAGTTCAGTAGTTTTATCAGCCTTGGTAAATCTTGCGACGCCCTTTGCCGCCATACCGCCGAGTTGAACGCTCGGTCCCTCTCTGCCGAGGGAAAGACCTGAAAAAACAGAAGCCGTGCCGCCAAAAAGCTTAACAAGTATTACTCTCCACCAACTTGGATTGATATAGCCCTTGACTTCTCCGTTTACTTGCGGAATACCGGAGCCGCCGCCTTGCACTTCCCATTTAACAAGCATTGAAACAAGAAAACCGATAAGAGCAAGAATAACAAACCAAACGGCAACCTTACCCGGATTGCCCTTAACAAAGTCTATTATTTTCATCAAATATTTTTCTGCAAAAGAAAGCAAAAACCTATATAATACGGCAATAAGGCCGGACGCAATGCCGACCTCTAAGCCACGAACTAAAAGATAAAAACTTTCTTTTCTGTGAAATTCAATTTTTCTGAATGTAGATTTATCTTTATTTCTCATAATATCAATATTTCTTCAATTGTTCCTCGTTTACATTTTCAAGGAATTCATCGTATGTTCCCATTCTGTCAATAACTCTGTTGCCTGAAATTTCAATAATTCTGTCAGCAACGGTCTGCACAAACTGATGGTCGTGAGAGGTGAACAAAATAGTTTCAGGATAACGGATAAGTCCGTCATTAAGAGCAGTGATTGATTCAAGGTCAAGGTGGTTGGTAGGCTCATCAAGAATAAGCACGTTCGCACCCGAAAGCATCATTTTGCAAAGCATACAACGCACACGCTCACCGCCTGAGAGAACGTTTGCCATTTTAAGCGCTTCCTCGCCGGAGAAAAGCATTCTGCCGAGCCAACCTCTGATATCAGCCTCAAGAGTATAAGTTGTATATTGCCTGAGCCAATCAACAAGAGTAAGCTCAACACCGTCAAAATATTTACTGTTGTCGCTTGGAAAATAGCTTTGAGATGTGGTAACTCCCCACTTAAAGCTGCCCTCGTCAGGCTCTAATTCGCCCATAATAATTTTGAAAAGAGTAGTTTTTGCCACAACGTCAGAGCCGACAAAAGCAACCTTTTCCCTTGGGTGAATAACAAACGATACATCGTCAAGCACCTTTCTGTCACCTATTGTCTTTGTCAAATGGTCAACTCTCAAAAGGTCATTGCCGCATTCTCTGTCAGGTTTAAAATCAACATACGGAAAACGTCTGCTTGAAACAGGCATATCAATCATTTCAAGAGCGTCAAGCTGCTTTTTACGGCTTGTTGCCTGCTTTGACTTAGCGGCATTTGCAGAGAAACGGGCAATAAATTCCTGAAGTTCTTTAATCTTCTGCTCGTTCTTTTTATTTTGGTCTCTTGCCTGACGCTGACGCATCTGTGTATATTCATACCAGAAGTCGTAGTTACCTGTATAAAGCTGAATTTTTCCGAAGTCAACATCGCAAATATGCGTACAAACCTTGTTTAAGAAATGACGGTCATGGGATACAACGATAACGGTATTTTCAAAATCCATAAGGAAATTTTCAAGCCAACGAATAGCCGAAAGGTCAAGGTGGTTGGTAGGCTCATCAAGAAGAAGGATATCGGGATTGCCGAAAAGCGCCTGAGCAAGAAGAACCTTAACCTTCATATCTGACGGGAGTTCCGCCATTTTCATATAATGGTATTCGTCAGGAACGCCGAGTTTATTGAGCATAAATGCAGCATCACTTTCAGCATTCCAGCCGTCCATATCTGCAAATTCAGCCTCAAGCTCGCCTGCCTTAATGCCGTCCTCCTCGCTGAAATCTTCTTTCATATAAAGAGCGTCCTTTTCCTCCATAACCTCAATAAGACGTGGGTTACCCATAAGAACAGTCCTGATTACTTCATATTCATCATAAGCAAAATGGTCCTGCTTTAATACAGAAAGTCTTTCGCCGGGAGTAATGAACACCTCACCCTTTTGAGGGTCAAGTTCACCTGAAAGCACCTTTAAAAACGTTGATTTACCTGCACCGTTTGCGCCGATAATACCATAGCAATTTCCTGCCGAAAAAGTAACGTTTACTCTTTCAAATAAAACACGACCGCCGAACTGAACGGTGACGTTATTTGCCTGAATCATTATTTTTCCTCCAACATATACAGTTAATTTTAACAAAATTTTAAATGCTTAAATTTTCACGGATATATAATACTACATAAAATATATAAATACAAGTATTATTTATTTTAACATTGATTTTATATAAAAAGTAAAGTATAATATATTGTAATTTAAAACGAGAGGTATAAAAATATGGATATCAAAATTTCCCCTTCAATGCTTGCAAGTGATTTTGCAAATCTTGAAAATGAACTTAAAAAGTGCAAAACGGGCGGTGCGGACTTAATTCATCTCGACGTTATGGACGGTCATTTCGTTCCTAACATTTCTATCGGCGCTCCTGTAATTGCGGCAATGAAAAAAGTATGCGATGTTCCTTTTGACGTGCATTTGATGATTAGCGACCCATATTTTTATATTGAAGATTTTGTTAAAGCAGGAGCCGATATAATCACGTTTCATATTGAATGTGACAGCGATATCAGCAAAACGATTGATAAAATAATTGCACTTGGCTGTAAAGCTTCGCTTGCAGTTAAGCCAAATACGGATATTGAAGCAGTTTACCCTTATCTTGACAAGCTTTCAATGGTGCTTGTTATGACTGTTGAGCCGGGCTTCGGCGGTCAAAGCTTTATGGAAAACACAATGCCTAAGATTGAAAAGTTGCGTGCAAAATGCCCTGAGCTTGACATTCAGGTTGACGGCGGAATCAATATCGAAACAGTAAAAATCGCAGGTGCGGCAGGCGCAAATGTTATGGTTGCCGGTTCTGCCGTATTTAACAGCGAAAATCCAAAAGAAACTATCAAACTTCTTAAGCAAAATGCGAAAGCATAAAATGGCAGTGGTTTTAATTTATGAAGAAAAAGCGTTTTTATAACAACAAAAAACGGAATAGCAAATGGACTGAAAAGGAAACAGGGCGTAAAATAAGCTTTGCGGACAAATATATTGATGCCGGAAGCGGAAGCGATAAGTTTGATTTCAAGCGCCCAAAGCCAAAGAAAAAGCGTGCGGCTAAGGAAAAAACGGCTAAACTTTTCAAAAACATTGCAATAGTTATCGCCTGCTTTCTTATTATCAGCGTAGGTTACAGCGCAATGGACCTTTACATTGACCGTAACGCCATGCCTGAAACCGAGGAAAACACAGGCGAAAGTGTAAGCTTCAGCAACGTTAATCTTATGCTCAAGGGTATGAGCGTTCAGTCAATTTCGCTTGACAATTCCGTTATGCTCGACTCTGTTATCAAAAGTGCGGAAGATGAAGCATATTCCTCCGTCACATTTGATTTAAAGCGTGACGACGGCACAATAGGATATAACAGCAAGCTTGCAACAATAAGGGCTTACGGTGCTATTTCATCGCCTGCCGCCCAGCTTGAAAAATCTGTTGCAAAACTTAATCAGGCAGACATTATCCCTATCGGCAGAATTTCGTGCTACAAGGATAATATCGTTGCCCTTTCTGACCTTGACAGCGCAATAAAAAGCGGCAAAAGTGTTTACAAAGACGCAAACGGCAACGCATATTTAAACCCCAACAATAGCACAACATATAACTATATCAAAAGTATTATCGAAGAAACAAAGGCTATGGGAATCAATGTATTTTTGCTTGATAATACAAAGCTTCCGGGTGATATCAGCGGCGACTATAATGACGGCTTTGCCGCTCTTGCCAAAAAGTTATATGCCGAATTCGGTCAAGATATAAAATTCATTGAAGCTATTGATGTAACAATTAATGACGACAGTATATCTGACGAGCCTGTTACAGATGAAAACGGTGATACTGTTTATAATACCACTTCGTCATTTGACAGTGAGGAATTCACTAGCGGATACGGCGATTCAAACGAAACAATCGGCGACGACGGCACTGTTTCCACTTCAAAAAAACGTGAGCCGCTGACGGACGAGGACGGCGATATTATTTACGGAAACGACGGTCAACCTGTTTATCCTACAAAAGAGGGTGAAACCACAGCGACCACCAAGGCAAGAATACCGCTTACAGACGAGGACGGCGACATTATTTACGGCAACGACGGTTTGCCTGTTTATTCAACTGAGGAAAGCTCTGTAAGCGAAGTAACAACGCAAAACAGCAGTTCGCTTGAAAAGCAGATTGATAAAAAAATCAGCAAAAAATCATCAAAGGGTAAAATGTATTATATTTCAACAAACAATGCACAAAAGGTAAAGAAAATACTCGACAATAAGAAGATTACAAACTACATTATTCAAAGCACAAACTAATGCAATATAAGGTGAAAATTATGAAAAAAGCGCTTGGCAAATTTCTCTTAATTTTACTTGCAATGAGTTTTATATCAAGTTTTATACCCGCAACTGCATTTGCAAAGTCCGGTGAAAATGCAGATTTAAAAAGCATTGAAGTAAGCTGTGGCGTGCTTGACCCTAAATTTGACGGCAGCAAAACAAAATACACTCTTTATATTCCGAGTGATTTAACGCAATTAGTTATCACGCCTACGCCAAAAAGTGAAAATGCAAAAGCCAATAAAATCAATTTAACGCTTGGCACAAAGCAAGAGCCTGAAATCACCGTAAGTTGCACATGTGCAGATGACAAAAAGGAATACACCATACAAATCAAGCGTATTGATAAAACAACAAGCGAAATAGAAAAAGAAATAAGCCAAAACGGCTATGCAGTTTATGTAACCAATCAAAAATTTTATCAGAAAACAGATTTTCTTGTATGTGCATGTGCTGTTTTAATCGGTGTTTTGATAATAACTTTGCTGTATCTTTTTACAAGAAAAAAGCTTATCAAAGCTTATGACGAAAACGAAAAGCCGTTTTATCGTATTGACTAAAAGATTTATGGAAGCGAGATGATGATATGGATATTGAAGAACTTAACAATGAAGAAACAGCGCATGAAATCTCTGAACTTTTCGCAAAAAAAGAATTTCATAAAATCAAAAACATTCTCATTGAAATCAACCCTACCGATATAGCTGCAATATTTGATGAATTGCCAAAGGAGCAGATGCTTCTTTTATTCAGACTTTTGCCCAAAGAGGAGGCGGCAGAAACCTTTGTTGAACTTGACGGAGATATGCAGGAAGCGCTTATTACCGCCTTTTCAGATACGGAGCTTAAAGAGGTTATCGACGAGCTTTACCTTGATGATACCGTTGACATTATCGAGGAAATGCCTGCAACGGTTGTTAAAAGAATTCTTAAAAATACAGATTCGCAAACTCGTAAATCCATAAATACGCTTCTTAAATATCCCGAAGACAGTGCCGGTTCGATTATGACTCCGGAATTTGTCGACCTTAAGCGTGACAGCACCGTTGAAGACGCTTTTAAGCGCATAAGGCGAACGGGTGTTGACAAAGAAACGATTTACACCTGTTATGTTACAGACGCATCTCGTCATCTTATCGGCGTAACTACTGTTAAAGAGCTTCTTTTGCACAATTACGACGATAAAATTGAGGATTTTATGGAAACGAATATCATTTTCGTAAACACTCATGACGACAAGGAAATTGCCGCTAATCTTTTTGACAAATATAATTTTCTTGCGCTCCCTGTTGTTGATATGGAGGAAAGGCTTGTCGGAATTATCACATTCGATGACGCTATCGACGTATTGCAGGAGGAAAACACAGAGGATATCCACAAGATGAACGCCATGGTGCGTACAACTGAAAAACCATATCTTAAAATCGGCATTTTTGAAACATTCAAATCACGTATTCCTTGGCTTCTTCTTTTGATGATCAGCGCAACATTTACCGGTATGATTATCACCTCGTTTGAGGACAAACTGTCGGCGCTCATTGTGCTTACTGCGTTTATTCCGATGCTTATGGATACGGGCGGTAATTCAGGCGGTCAGGCGAGTGCAACAATCATTCGTGCGCTTTCTCTTAACGAAATTGATTTAAACGATATTTTCAAGGTTATTTGGAAGGAAATAAGAGTAGGCTTTGTATGCGGTTTAACTCTTTCAATAGTTAATTTCTTTAAAATTCTTCTTATTGATAAGCTTTTACTGGGAACAAAAGGCATTACATTTAAAGTCGACCTTGTAATAAGCCTTACCCTGTTTATAGAGATTATTTTTGCAAAAATTGTCGGTTGCACATTGCCGATATTTGCAAAGAAGCTTAAATTTGACCCTGCGGTTATGTCGTCACCGTTTATAACAACAATCGTAGATGCGCTCTCGCTTCTAATTTATTTCGGTCTTTCGACTGCAATTCTTCATATATAAAATCAATCCCTCTGATGCAATTATCAGAGGGATTTTCATTTAAATAAAACGCATAATTTATTTTGAGTGATACGCAGTTTGCGACATAGAGGATGAAAGAAAATTCTTTATTTCGTCAATCCTGTCAATCGTTTGTTCATATCCAAGATTATAGATATGCTGAATTTTCATAGGCTCGCTGTCAAGAGTGTGAAATTCGAGCGGAGAACGGGGAGCGAGCACAAGAACATTTCCAAGCTTTTCCTGCTCAAACACAAATTTTCTTTGTTCGTTATACATATTTTGCCTGTTGATAACTGCTTCGGCTGTAAGCGGAAATTTATGAAGCGCTTTTCTTATGGCTTTTTCGTGGCCTAACGGCTTTTTGATAAAATGCCTGTCTTGAGTCAAAACAACAACACATTTTTCGCATCCGTCCTCATACGCCTTTTTAAGCGGAATTGAGTCACAAATGCCGCCGTCATAATACATATCCTTGCCGATTTGAACAGGCTTTGTCGCCATAGGAAGTGCACAGGAAGCGTGAATTATCTCACATCCTTTTCTGAAATCGGTAGGATAAAAGTATTCGGCTTTCCCTGTTTTGGCATTGCTTGCAACCACGCAAAATTTAGTTTTACTGTTTTCGAATTCATCATAATTGAGCGGAAACATTTCATAAGAGAGTTCACCGAAAATCCACTTTGAATTAAGATATTCACCGTTTTTAAAAATAGATTTAATACCCATATATCTTTCATCGTGGGCGTAATTAACCATAATATCTCTCATACGGTGCAAATTCTTTGCAATAAACGATACTCCGTTACAGCTTCCCGCAGAAACGCCGATAACATAAGGAAATGTAATATTATTTTCAATAAATGCGTCAGTTACACCGCTTTCATATGCGGCACGCAATCCACCGCCCTCAAGAACCAAACCGGAACTAAACATAATTAATACTCCATTTAAAATAATTATAAAAAAATGACGGCTAAGGTTAAACCAAAGCCGTCAAATAAGCTAAAAATTAATTACTCAGCTTTTTTCTTCGCAGGAGCTTTCTTTGCAGCCTTCTTAGGAGCAGACTTCTTTGCAGGAGCCTTCTTTTCTTCCTTTGGCTCTTCCTTAGCTTCCTCGGCTTTTGCTTCTACGATTTCAATTTCGTTGTCACATTCAAAGAAATCATTATCGTCAAAATACTCCGGCTCCTTATGAGCAGTAAGCTTTTGAATAGCAATATAAACAGCAGCGATTACACCTGCAACAGCAACAATAGCACTGATAACTTTTAATAACTTTTTGAAATTCATAATTTTGAACCCCTTTCAAATAACTAAGTCTATTATAAATTCAAATCAATATAAAGTCAAGCATATTTAAAATATTAAACAAATGCATATTAAATTGACTTTTATTATTTAGCAGTAACAGTTTTAACCTTTGACCAATTGGAATAAACCTTCTTGCCCTTTACAATTTTGTATGTACGCACTTTTACAAAATAAGTCTTTCCTTTTCTAAGGTCCTTAACCGTTGCAGACGTGGTTTTAGCTTTTTTAACATTCTTTGATTTTGTTAAGCTTTCAAAGAAATATTTATTTGTTGAATACTTGATTTGATATCCTTTTACGCCGGAAACCTTTTTCCAAGTAATTTTAAATCCGTTTTTCTTGCCTTTTACAGATTTAATTTTGGTTTTTTTCGGCTTGTTTTTATTTGACGCCTTTTTAGTTGCCTTGGTAGTTGTTGTAGCCTTTGTGGTAGAAGTTATATTTGCTTTACTTAACGATTTGCTAAACTCGTTTGCAATAGAGTATGCGCCTTCAACCATTTTGCTGTCGGCAGTAATTTGGTTTGCTGTTGTAAAAGTGGTTAAAGTCGTAGTTTGCGAAGAAGCATCAGAGTCAGTTGTTGTTCTCGACGGAATTGTAATATTCGTCGGAACAGTCACGGTTATAGATGAAGTGGTTGTTGCATTCGGGTTTTTAAAATATGCGTAAAAATATCTTTGAGTGCCTTTCATATCAACCCTAAGAGGATTTGCTTCACTGTAGCGCTTATCTTTTCTCAAATCGGACAAGCTTGTATACCAAGCGACAAATTCGCTGTCCTCAAGCGGCAGAGCAGTAAGAACCATTGTATTGCTTCCTACAACTGTCTTTGTTACCGTACCGTTTCCGACAGTAATGGGTACTATTTCATCTGTGCTTGAATTAATTACATCCTGAATGGAAGATAATGCAGACGCATCAATAACGTCATCAAGTCCGTCTGCATTTGCACTGACTGCCGCAGTAACCATAGTAAGTGCAAAAACAAGTGTAACAAAGATTGATAAAGCCTTTTTCATATTACTTTCCTCCTGATGCTAAACATATTTTAAAACATCTAATATATCGGTAATAACCGGTACATCTTTTCTAAGGTCTTGCCCCTTAAACCAACCCCAATTCATACGAATTGCGTGCATACCGGCATCAAGCGCACCCTTAATATCATTAATAGGGTGGTCGCCGACATAAGTGCACTCTTCTACCGGCAAATTAAGCTTATTCGCCGTATATTCAAAAAGTGCCGGGTCAGGCTTATGAACACCTACATCACCGCTGACAACGGTAATGTCGCAATATTTTCTCAGTCCGCTTTCGTCAAGCTTATGATTTTGAAGATATGACGGACCGTTTGTTATAATGCCTACAATATATCCCCTGTCTTTAAGTTCCTTTAAAAGCTTTGGTGTATGTTCAAAAATCACATCACAGTCGCCGAATCGGCAGTCATAATGGCGGGCAAGCTCCTTTGCAGGCGGTGCGTCGTTCCACTGCCACTCATCAATTATGCCCTGATACCATTTTTCCCTGTCAACATATCCGCCGTTACCTGTAATGCGCATATAATCTTTTCTTTTTTCACGTTCCTCGCAAGGCAAATTCGGGCAAAATTCATCTAAAAACATATCCATATATTTTTCAAATGCCGCCGTTCTGTCCTGCAAAGTTTCATCAAAATCAAATAATACTGCTTTTATCATACTGTAACTGCTTTTCAAGTTCATCAAGCGATGAAAATTGCTTCTCCCCTCTTAAATATCTGACAAGCTCAATGCGTATATTTTCATTATATAAATCACCTGAAAAGTCGAAAATGTGAGTTTCAGAAAGAGGAGATGAAAGACGCCACGTGGGTCTTATTCCGATATTTGTAAACGATTTATATTCCTTGCCGCAAACAAAGGTTCTGCTTTCATAAACGCCGTATTTCGGCACAACAAGCCCATTCGGCAAGTGCTGATTAAGGGTAGGAAAACCGATTGTTCTGCCCCTCATATCGCCTGAAACAACTTTCGACTCAAAAGTGAAATTATATCCAAGCATATCATTAGCCTGCTCAATTTCACCGTCTGCAATGCATTTTCTTATTCTTGTAGATGAAATCGGCTCGCCGTTAAAATCAAGATGTTCCAAAATCCTGACCCAAATGCCCATTTTTTCAAGATAATTTCTCATATCAAGTGCCGACCAGGACGCATTCTTGCCAAATCTGAAATTGAAACCGCACAAAACGGTTTGCGCTCTAAATCTGTCTATCAGAATTTTATTTATAAAATCTTCGCCGTCCATATGCTTAATCTGCTCAAAATCGGCAAATACGCAATTTGGATAGCGTTTTTTAAACAAGCTTTTTTGCAAAAGCGAAAATTTATTATTAACACAGTAAATAACGGTATTTTCAGCACCGGTAATTACTGTTTGGTGAGCCTTGTGCATTCCGTCAAAATCGCCGAGTGCAACAGCTCGCCTTGAAATACTGTTGTTATTATTCATACCGTCTTAATCACGTTTAACCAAAAGCCTTTCAACCAAAAGTTCCTGTGTGTCAAGGCTGCATTTTCCGAGTCCTAAAAACCCTACATCTTGAGAATACACCCTATAACTTTTGTTTTCAAGTCTTTTTTTAATTCTTTTAACATCAAGTGCTCCGCCGTTTTGAAATCTCTTAGCCTGAGCAGGCGAAACAAACACGCTGTCAAAGCTTAGAAACATTTTATCTATATCAATCAAAACATCTTCAAAACCCTTGCCACTGTCTTTTCTTTCTTGCATTTCGTCTAAAGTAATGCAATCGTTAAGAGTAAAGCCCATAGCCGCCGTTCTCTCAAGTTCAGTCATAACTGCACCGCAGCCAAGCTTTTTGCCCAAATCGTCAATAAGAGTTCTTATGTAAGTACCTTTTGAGCAAAGCACATCTATCGTATAAATATTTTCATTTGAAAGTTCACGGCAAAGCGAAAGTTCTTTAATCTCAACCTTCCTTGCCTGCCTTTCAACCTCTATTCCCTTGCGTGCCAAATCATAAAGCCTTTGACCGTCAACGCTGACAGCGGAATACATAGGCGGAATTTGCTCAATCTCTCCCCTAAATGTGGCAAGTGCCGACTCAACATCATCAATTGAAGCCGCAACATCATATTCGCCTGTAACCTCTCCCGTGATATCGAGAGTATCGGTAGTCTTGCCAAGCAAAAATCTGGCACGATAACCCTTATCGCTGTCAGGCAAATAATTCAAAAATCTTGTTGCGCCGCCGAGCATAATAGGCAAAACTCCCGTTGCCATAGGGTCAAGAGTACCCGTATGCCCTGCTTTTTTTTCACATGTTATTCCTCTAACCTTAGAAACAACGCCGAACGAGGTTATATCCTTGCCTTTATTTATGCATATTATACCCGTCATTCGAGCATCTCCCTGCACTTATCAACAAGCAATCGCCTTGCCTCTTTAACATCGCAATCAAATTTACAGCCTGCTGCCTGAGCGTGACCGCCGCCACCAAAACACGCAGCAAGTTTCGCAGCATTAACGCTTTCAAATGTACGAATTGAAGCCTTACATGTTCCGTCAGGTCGCTCTTGAATGGTAATACCTATTTCAACGCCCTCGATTTGACGGGTAAGCGGTGCTAAGCCCTCCGTTTCCTGAGCATTAGAACCTGTAAGCTGAAACATCTCTTGCGTAACAGTTATAACCGCAACACGCTCGTGCTCATAAAAACGCATCGATTCAATAGCAAGCCTTTCAAGCCTTGCATAAGTCTTGCTCTTTGTTTCAAACATAATTCGGTTAATCCTGCCGTTGTCTGCTCCGGCATCAATAAGGTCAGCCGCAACACGATATGTCTGTGCTGTGGTCGAATCGTACCTAAAGCAACCCGTGTCGGTTGTAAGCCCTGTATAAAGGCAGTCCGCAATTTTTTTATCAACCTCTACACCGAGAGCAAGCACAACCTCATACATAATTTGGCAAGCCGCAGGAGCATCCTCAAGAAGCAATAAATTTGCATACTCCGTATTGGTTGAATGATGGTCAATACACATATCAATCTTGTATTGCTCCTCAAGGCCTCCCAAAAGCTTAACTGTTGCAACATCGACAGCAACAACATAATCGGGTTTAAATTTTATTTCTACAATATCGTCAAAAAGATAATTGTACTTTTTAGGAATATCGTCTGCATTTATAACAGCGCAGATTTTACCTATTTTCATAAGTGCACGGCAAAGTGCAAAGCCCGAACCGAGAGTATCGCCGTCGGGATTTGCATGAGTAAGAATAAGGATATTATCCTTTTCTTTCAATGTGTCGGCACATTCCTTTACACTAATCTTCATGAGTTATTTCCTTAATTTTTTCAAAAAGGTCCATACCCTTTTCAATAGAATCGTCTGCAATAAATCTAAGCTCCGGGCTTTTTCTTAAATGAAGCCTTGAACCGAGTTGCTTTCTGATATATCCCTGCGCACTTTCAAGCCCCTTGACTGACCTTTTAGCCGCATCAATTCCGTCAATTGCGCTGATATATACCTTGGCATAGCTTAAATCTCCGCTTACATCAACCTTAACAACAGTGAGCATATCGCTGATTCTTGGGTCTTTAAGTTCTCGCATTATTGAAACGATTTCTCTTTTTATATCCTCGCTGATTCTGTCAATATGAAATCCTGCCATAATTAATCCCTGTATTCCTCAACAATGTATGCCTGAAGAATATCTCCTGACTGAATATCGTCCCAACCGTCAAGGCTGATACCGCATTCATAACCTGATGATACTTCCTTAACCTCATCCTTAAATCTCTTAAGGTTAGCGAGTTTAACATCGGCAATTTGCTTGCCATTTCTGATAACTCTTACCTTACCGTCACGCTTGATAGTACCGCTTGTAACAAGTGAGCCTGCAATAGTGCCGGCAGAAGAAATTTTATAAACCTCTCTAACCTCAACCTCACCTGTATCAACGTCACGATATTTAGGAGCTCTCATACCACGCATAGCTCTTTCGATATCCTCAATAGCATCATAAATAATATCGTATTGTTTAATTTCAACTCCGTCACGCTTAGCGTTATCGGCAGCAATTTGGTCAACGCCGGTATTAAATGCAACAATAATAGCCTTTGAAGCCTCTGCAAGCATAACGTCGCTTTCGCTTACAGCACCTACTGCACCGTGAACAATCTTAACATTAACCTCGTCGTTTTCAATCTTGAGAAGCGACTGCTTAACAGCCTCAACAGAACCTTGAACGTCAGCCTTAACGATAATGTTAAGTTCCTTCATCTCACCCTCTGAAATAGTGTCAAAGAGAGTATCAAGAGTAACTTTCTGGAATAGCTTAAATTCTTCTTCCTTAGCCTTAGCCTTTCTCTGCTCAACAAGTGCTCTTGCAAGCTTTTCATCAGATACTGCGTTAAACTCGTCGCCGCTCATAGGAGCAGAGTCAAGACCCATAATCTCAACAGGAACAGACGGACCTGCAGTTTCAATCGGCTTACCGTGATAATCCGACATAGCACGAATTTTACCTACGGCAGTGCCTGCAACAACGATATCTCCTGCATTAAGAGTACCGTTTTGAACAAGAAGGGTGGCAATAGGGCCACGTCCTTTATCAAGCTTAGCCTCAATAACAACGCCCTTTGCCTGCCTGTCAGGATTTGCCTTAAGTTCTGCCATTTCGGAAACGAGAAGAATGGTTTCAAGAAGCTTATCAATACCCATTTTGGTTTTAGCCGAAACAGGAACGCAAATAACGTCGCCGCCCCATTCCTCAGGAACAAGCTCGTGCTCTGTAAGTTGCTGCATAACCTTGTCGGGATTTGCTCCCTCTTTATCCATTTTATTAATAGCAACAATAATTTCTACGCCTGCTGCCTTAGCGTGATTGATAGCTTCAACAGTTTGCGGCATAATACCGTCATCTGCCGCAACAACCAAAACTGCAATATCGGTTGCCATAGCACCCCTTGCACGCATAGCGGTGAATGCGGCGTGACCCGGAGTATCAAGAAATGTAATTTTCTGACCGTCAACGTCAACCTGATAAGCACCGATTGCCTGAGTGATGCCGCCTGCCTCGGTAGAGGTGACTTCTGTATTACGGATAGCATCAAGGATAGAGGTCTTACCGTGGTCAACGTGACCCATAACGCAAACTACAGGAGGTCTTGTAACTGCATTTTCATCATCTTCAACCTCTTCTTCGATAATTTGGTCCTCAATAGTAACAACTACTTCCTTTTCAACCTTTGCGCCAAGCTCTGTTGCAACAATTTCAGCAGTATCATAATCAATAACCTCGTTAACCGTTGCCATAACACCGAGACTCATAAGCTTTTTGATAACTTCTGTTGCAGTCATACGAAGAAGCTTTGCAAGGTCGCCGACCGTGATTTCCTCAGGAACGGTAATTTTAATCTGCTGCTTCTTTCTCTGCTCTGCAATACGGGCAAGACGCTGTGCCTCTGTTTCTTTCTTAGACTTAGCACGCATACCCTGTGGCTTTTTCTTTCTGTACTGCTTTGACTTCTGATTAAGCTTCTGCTTTTTCTGATAGTCGTTCATATTGTTTGCAGGCGCAATATCCTCATACTTTTGGTTGTATTTTTCAAGGTCAACATTATTTACACGTGTATCAACATGCCTTGCTTCGCCTTTAGTTCTTGCCTGCGGAGTTTGATTAGCCTTTTTCTTTGCCTTTTCCTCTGCTCTTTTAGCCGCTTGCTCTGCCATTTGAAGAATAGCGGCTTGATTTTTATGCTTTTTATTTTCGTCCTTTTTTTCCTTGTTATCCTTAGAAACATTAGCGGACTCATTCTTACTGTTATTTGTCTTTTTCTTATCTGATTTTTTGGCAGAATTAAAATAATTGTCAAGACTTTCAACGCTGTTGTCGGCTGTGAGCTTGTCAAACAAAATGTTAAGCTCGTTTTCCTCCAAAACGGTATTAGCCTTTTTTGCGGGACCGTCGCAATATTCACTGAGAATATTGATAATGTCCTTGTTATTCTTGCCGAAATCCTTTGCTACATCGGAAACTTTAAATTTAATAACCATTGGCATTTCCTCCTGTTAAATTTCAAGTAATTAATATATCCTACTGTTCGAGAAGAGAAATTATTTTTTTTGCGAAATTCTCATCGTCAACTGTAATTACTCCCGCTTTATATCCCACGCCGAAATAAATTTCATCAATAGTTATATCGGTTTTGATAACCTTAACCTTAAAATGATGAAGTTCAATCGTCTTTTCAAATTCTGAAATAAGACGAGGGGATACATCACTGCAAAAAAGCAATAACTTTGCTTTGTGCCCAAACAGTGCATGCTGCGCCATATCGTGCCCCATTGAAAGCCTGCCTGCACGCCTTGCAAGCCCGAGCATTGAAATAACCTTTTGATTAGGCATTTTCTATTTCTTCTTCCATTTTATTATATACCTCATCGTCTATCTGCATAGAAAAAGCTCTTTCAAAAGCTCTTTTCTTTCTTGCTTTCTTTAGACAATCGGCATTTTTGCAAACGTATGCGCCTCTGCCGGCTTTTTTACCCGTAAGGTCAAGCGAGACCTCACCTTCAGGGCTTTTAACTACTCTGACAAGCTCTCTCTTGTCAAACATTTCGCCGCATCCCGTGCACATACGCATAGGTATTTTTTTAGTTTTCATATTTACGCCGCCTTTCTTTCAAAATGCGAGGTAATTATTCTTCGATTTCGTTTTCTTCATCTTTAGGCTCTTCATTGGTAAAAAATCCCGATTCAGGCTTGATATCGATTTTCCAACCTGTAAGCCTTGCTGCAAGACGAACATTCTGACCCTTATTGCCGATAGCAAGAGAAAGTTGGTCGTCAGGAACGGTTGCACGGCAACTCTTAGCGTCCTCGTCAAGAATTTCAACACCGCAAACCTCTGACGGAGCAAGTGCCGCAGAAACATACTGTGCCGGGTCGTCGTTATACTTAACGATATCGATTTTCTCACCGCCGAGTACATCAACGATATTTGAAACTCTCTGACCTCTTGGGCCGATACATGCGCCTACAGGGTCAACGTCCTCATCTGTTGAATAAACAGCAATCTTAGTTCTTGAACCTGCCTCACGTGAAACCGACTTAATCTCAATTGTGCCGTCATAAATTTCAGGAACCTCTTGCTCAAACAAACGGCGAACCATACCCGGATGAGTACGTGAAATCATAATACGAGGGCCTTTGCCCATTTCTTTCACATCAACAACAAATACCTTAATATTTTCACCTACTGTGAAATGCTCTCCCGGCACCTGTTCCGTTTTAGGAAGAACAGCGGAGTTTTTACCCATATCAAGAGTAACATTGCCTGTGTCAGGGTCAATTCTGTCAACCTTAGCAGTAATAAGTTCCTGATTTTTAGACTTAAATTCTTCAATCATCTGTCCTCTTTCAGCCTCACGGATACCCTGACGGATAACATGCTTAGCTGTTTGAGCAACAATTCTGCCGAAATTCTTTGTTTTAAGCGGAATATCAACTGTGCCGCCGACTTTAGCGCTCTTTCTGATAAGCTGAGCCTGTTCGAGAGTGAGGTCTGTGTCCTCGTCCTCAATTTCGTCAACAACATTTTTTCTTACATAAACCTTAATTTTCTGCTTTTCCGGGTCGATATCGCAATGAACGATATCCTTTCCGTTATAGTCGTGCTTAGCGGCTACAATAATTGCTGCTGAAATTTTTTCATAAAGATATTCGGCAGGAATACCTTTTTCAGCTTCAATAGCTTTTACTGCGTCAAAAAATTCTTTACTCATTTTCCTATCATCCTTTCGGTTAATTCATTTCTTTTTCAAAATCTTTTATATCAAAGTCATCAAGCTTAACGAATGATGTCTCTTTTTTGTTTACTTTAAGTTCTTCGCCGTCCTTAAGTTCAAGCGTAATTTCACCGTCAGAATAAGCTTTAAGCCTTCCGGCAAAATCCCTGACGTTATTAATAGGGCGAATAAGCCTTACCATAACATTTGAGCCAATATATTTTTCAAAGTGAGCGTCGGCGGTAAGCTCCCTTTCAACACCGGGAGAGCTAACCTCAAGAGTATAGCTTTGAGAAATCGGATCAGCCTCGTCGAGCGGCTTTGTAATTGCATTGGTTAAATCAACACAATCGTCAATTGAAATTCCGCCGTCCTTATCTATAAATATGCGAAGATACCAATCTGTACCCTCCTTGGCAAATCGAACGTCCCAAATTTCAAGACCGAGCTGATGTGCGTAAGGGGTAATAATTTCAGTTACCCTTGATACAGTATTTCCTTTTCCTGCCAAGAAAAAACCTCCTTACAATAATAAGAGAGCGGACCTCTTAGGTCCACTCTCATTGGAATTAATAAACTTACTGTCTATATAATAACATATAATTATAAAAAGTCAAGTGTTTTTTATTCTTACCTTTCAAGCATTTTTGCGACTATGACTGACATATCGTCCCTATGCTTTTCGTCGCTGTTTTCAAGTGCAATTTTGAGTATCGCCTTTGCTTTTTCGTTAGGTTCAAGCGTCGTTTCAAGTCGCAAAAACTTTTCAAGCCATTCATTTCCGACATCGGTTACTCCGTCGCTCATCATAATTATTTCATCATCGGTATTAAGAACGGTTGTTCTTTTTGCAAATTCAACCCCTCTTAAAATACCTGCCGGCATAGATGTCAGTTCGCATTTTGTAAGCCTGTCATCCTTTACTATGTATGAACGGGGAGCACCTGCCTTATAAAATTCACACTTACCGCTGAACAAATCAACTCTTACACAATCAAGTGTTGCAAGACTTTCCTCGTGGCTCTTGACAAGAAGTGCACTGTTTACAACTTTTAAAGAAGAGTCAAAGCCAAAACCTGCAGACAAAAGCTTTGACAAAAGACCGGCACCCATTGCGCCGTCCAAAGCCGCACGGCTTCCTTTTCCCATTCCGTCGCTGATAATGAAAACCATATGGCCTCTTGAATCATTTATAGTTTTTATCGTATCTCCGCACAAATTGCCCTCTGCGCAGTATTGAGCAAATCCGAAACTCATTTTGAAATTAGGCTTTTCCATAAATGAAAGCAATGTTCCTGCCGAGCTGACGTTTATTTTGCCACGTTCAAACTCTCTCTTACATATTTTGCATATTTCATTAGTCAGGCGCATATTATCAAGCCCTTTTGTGTCGTTTGGGGCTAAAATCTCTATTCTCATTCTGTCATATTTATCAATTATCGCCGAAATATTTTCGGGAAAAATATCGTATTCGCCGAGCATTCTTCTAATCCTGCCTGCTGCCTTAAAATCAAAGCTCTCCGCCTCGTCAAATTCAAATGCCAAATCGCCGAGCATATCCGAAATGGAAAAGAATTGGTCTGCCGCAACCATTCGGATTTCACTTTCATTAGGGTCAACGGTTGAAAAAGAATTGATTTTTTCACGAACATCTCTTACGCTTTCACTAACCTGTGCGAGTGCACTTGAAGCAAAACGCAGCCTGACAACAAGGCTCTGCCGCAAACTTCCTTCAGGCGCAATATCCGCCCCGCTTTCCCACAATTCTGATAGCTTAAGCGTTAATTTTTCAGGCAAAATGCAAAGAATTGCAGAAGCAAGTACGCTCTCCAAAACCGTACAAAGCGAAAATGCACCCATTTTTGCCGCAACGGCAAAAAACGACATTGAAAGAGCAAAGCTAAGCCCTATCGCAAGGCTTGAAAACGAAGTGAAAAGACTGCATAAAAGCGACGAAAACGCATATGCGCCTATCAAAAAAAGTGCATTTTCCTTTGTTATACCGAGTGCGAAGCCCAGACACAGCGACACAATCAACGCAAAGCGCTGACTGCCGAAGCGAACGGTAGTCAAAATCAAAAGGCAAGCCAAAATTCTTGCAATTGAAACGCCCTTAATTTCAATAAACGAAATAGATGAAAGCAAAATAGAAAAAGCCACAAAAATGCACGTCAAATCCGTCACGGGCAAGGCTTTAAGCTTAAGCCTTTTTAAGCTGCAATTTGCCGCACGGTAAAAGAAAAACGTACTGCCCAAAGCAAGGATTGACTCACCGAGAGTTATTGCGTATTCGCCGAGAGTCGAGCCTGATTTGACATTCATAACAATCCCTGTTGACAAAACAGACAAACATGAAATGAGCATTGAAAGATACGTTTCACGTCTGACCTTGAAAAATATCAAAGCCGCCGTGCCGAGAGTACAAATAACCACTGCGCTTACATATCTTATTGCGTTTTCACTTGAACAAAAAACAATATAACCGAGCGACGCACCGACACAGGCAAAAAGAAAATTTTTCTTGCCCGACACCGATATAAGCGACACGGCAAACGGACAGCAGCCGCCCACGACGCTTGAAAAGCAAAGCAGAAAAGCAATTACACCCCAAAGCACACGCTTAGAATATAAAATTATATTTTTTAAATTCTTTTTAGGTATTTTGATTTTATTTTTAACATTTTTAACAATTGCCATTTTTACACATCCCAAAAGCATTATAACCAAACGCTTTTGAGAATTTTGTAAAAACAGGTAAGCAAAATAAAAAGACTTCACCCCCCAAAAAAATTGGATGAAGCCTTTTAATCACATAAATAAACTTTTAATTTTTGCAAGAAGATTTACAAAAATGCACCACGCCGCCTGAAAAAGCGCAACCTTGATTGCATCAAGCTGGTCAATTCCGCCGACAAATGCCAAAAGACCGACAACACCGAACCCCAAAGCAGAGCCGAACGATATAAGAACGCTGATTAGTTTTCTTGTCTCCTGCAAATCCTCAGCCGCACTGAATGCCGAAACAAGGCCGAGAGCGGAGCCGTTATGAACAATGTAGGCAGGTGACTTTTGAGCAAAAAGGTTTGAATATTTTTCAAACGCTCTGCCGTTCGACGAATTCATAACTCTGATATATCCGTCCGGAAGCTCAAAAAGCTCGGCAATGCTTTCGTCATTAATGAATGGGTCGGCACTGCGAACAAGAATTGTCATTCCGCTTTTTTCAAGCTTTCTAAGCGCTTTTTTAAGCTGAGGGTCGGCACTGTAAGACACAACAAACATTGCCATCAGCTTTCCCGCCTCTGCAAGATAAAGCACCTTTCTGCCCTTACGGGTATATTTTTTTTCAAAATCTTCCTTAAGCACGGGAACACCGTGATGAATAAGCAAATCCCTTGTGCCTACAAGAATTTTTTTGCGATAAATCCAACCGGTTGTTCCGAGCCTGTCCTCGTAAACAATATCGTCAACCTCAGGCAAAATCGCCTGTTTGCCGATAATCACATCGTCAAAAACAGAAGCAAGCGGACTTTTTGTATTAATAATAACCGAAGCGGTTTTTAAAATAACGTCATCAGCTTTAGCGCCGTTAAATGTTTTAATTCCGTGAATTTCACAACTGCGAGGTCCGAAAAGATTTTGCGCCTCAATAACAATTGCATTGGCATCGCTTGTAACGCTTGCACCCTCAAATCCATTCACCATAGCGCCACGGGTTCTAAGCTGCTTTGACACTCCCAAAAGTGTATTATTGGTACAAAACAGCGCATAGCAAGGAGTTGTGATACACATAGCGCAAACAAAAGCATTAACTCCCAAATGCCAATTTTGATTAATTAAGCCGACAACAACTGCTAAAATTATATTAAGAAGAAGTGAAAGCGCACCAACATATTTACTGATTTTATCCGCCGGCTCGTCCACACTTGAAATATCAAGAAACTTAGTTGCAAAATCCGTTTTAATGCTTGCCTTTAAATTAGGTTCTCCGGTTAAAAGCCCGCGGCTTATAATTCCTGCGTCAACCTTATTAACAATCGGCTCAACGGTATATTTTTCCTTTTGATTTGCTATAAAATCAAAGTCTGTTCTTATTCTTGTAATAAATGTATATTTTCCAAGTCCGCTCAAAAGCAGAGCAAACGCACCTGCAAACGGATAAAGCGTACCGTCATCGAGAAGCAAGTTGCTGTCAATCAAAAGCAAAATTGTGTGAACAAAAACTATTATTTCCGCCACACATATTGGAAAATCACTGTTAATGCCGCCTTTGAGTTTAAAGCCGTGCATAAATATTCTCGCATTGACAACGCAAACAATAACAAATAAAACAAGAAGCGTTATTATGTAAGGCGTACTGTCAAGCAAAAGCGACGGTAAATAGGAGCTGTCCTTAAATCCTGTCAAAAGCCCTAAAACAAAGGTTAAGGCAAATGTTATTTTTAAATTCAGCGAAGCTGACGAACGTGCGTCATCAAGCCTTTTTGAAAATGCCGATTGCTCATCTGCACTTTCATATTCCTTTTTAATCACGGTATCCTTGTCCGCTTTTGCCGCATCCTCAATATCTTCAGGTGAAAAAATGCGAAACTTATTAACCTTTTCTTTTCGCCTTTCCTTTAACTGCTTTTCAGCAAGTTCCTCGTCAATTTTATCTATCTGCTTTGTTTCGTCATCAAAGCCGTCAAGAACAATTTGAACTGCCTGCTCCTCTTCCCTTTGCTCCTGAGCCTTTTCTTCCTTCTCCTTAATTTCCTCACGAGTAAGGGAAATTTTCGTTTTTTCAAGTTCCTCAACGGCTACAATGGTAGGTATTTCCTCAAGGTCGCCCGTTTTGTCAAATCTCGACTTGCTCTTTATCGTGGCAGGCCTTTCAATAATTTCCGGCGGCTTTTTGGAATAAATCGGTTCTTTGGTACGGTTGCTTGTAAAAAAGCTTTTTTGTACGGTTTTTTGGCTTGCAAAATCGTCGCTCTTTGACTTTGGCTTAAAATCAATATGCTTTGTTTTTCCGTCATCTTCAGCTTTTATGGCAGGGCCGACTTTCGTTTTATCCGAGGCAGTGCTTTTTTCATACGTCTTTACATTTTCACTTTTAGGTTGAATTTTTATATTTTCAATATCAGGCTTAGGCACCTCTATTTCACGCTTTGTTATCTCATTTGCAGATGTATTTACATCTTCCAAAGCCGATTGCGCCTGTTTTACCGTCTTTTTTCTTATTTCCTCAGCCTGCCTGATTATTTCATCAATAGATAAGCTTTCGTTCATAATTCTCCACTCTCAATATAATTATATTAAAGACCGAGCCTTTGCCTTGCGACCTCATACATAATAATACCTGCCGCAACAGAAGCGTTAAGCGAATTAACCTTTCCGCACATAGGAAGCGAAACAGTTACATCGCATTTTTCCTTAATGAGCCTGCCGACACCGCTTCCCTCATTGCCGACAACAAGTGCACAGCCACCGGAAAAGTCTGTTTTGCACCAAGGCTGACCGTCCATATCGGCACAGTAAACCCAAACATTCTGCTTTTTAAGTTCTTCAATAACAGAAACTAAATTGCCTACCCTTGCAACTTTAACATATTCAAGTGCGCCGCACGAGGTTTTTGCAACGATAAAATTAAGCCCAACATTTCTTCTTTTCGGAATAATAATTCCGTGAGCGCCGCAAGCTTCGGCAGTTCTGATAATTGCGCCGAGATTATGGCTGTCCTCAATTTCATCGCAAATTATAATAAAAGGCGCTTCGCCTTTGCTTTTTGCATATTCCAAAATATCATCAACGCTTGAATAGCTGTGAGCCGGAACATTAGCCGCAACCCCCTGATGATTGCCGCCGGCACACATAAAATCAAGCTTTTTTCTGTCCACTGTCTTAACAACTATTTTATTTTCCCTGCACATTGCAATAATACGGTTAATTGAGCCTTCCCTCTCGCCCTTTGCAACAAGCACATTTTCAACCTCTCTGCCGCTTTTGAGAAGCTCTATAACGGCGTTTCTGCCTATTATCAAATTATCGTTTGTTCTGTAATCTTTTTCTTCCTTTGGCATATTTTGTATCTCCATAAATTTATTCAGTTTAATTATAACATTATATAGTATCCATTTCAATTATTATTTAACATAAATCATAATAATTGACTAAGTGAAAAAACTAAAGTATAATAAAGAAAATAAAGGAGTGTTAAATATGGCTGAATATAATTGGGCAACTCTCGGTTGCGGCGTTATTGCGCACCAGCTTGCAGATGCTATGAAAGCAAAAGGCAGGACACTTTACAGCGTTGCCAACAGAACGTATGACAAAGCGATTTCCTTTGCCGAAGAATACGGCATTAAAAAGGTTTACGGCAATATTGAAGAAGTGTTTGAGGATGAAAATGTCGATATTATTTATATTTCCACTCCTCACAACACGCATATTGAATATTTAAGAAAAGCTCTCAGCCACGGCAAACACGTTATATGCGAAAAATCAATTACGTTAAACAGTGCCGAACTCAACGAAGCAATTGACCTTGCAGAGAAAAATCACGTTGTTTTGGCTGAGGCGATGACAATTTACCATATGCCGATTTACAAAAAGCTTGATGAAATAATAAAATCGGGTAAATTAGGCGAGCTTAGGCTTATTCAAATGAATTTCGGCAGTTACAAGCCCTACGATATGAACAACAGATTTTTTAATCGTAATCTTGCCGGCGGCGCAATGCTCGATATCGGCGTTTATGCCCTTTCAATCGTTCGCTTTTTTATGACGTCAAAGCCGCACAAAATTGCCACACAGGTTAAATATGCGCCGACAGGAGTTGACGAACAGGCAAGTATTCTTCTTCAAAACAAAGAAGATGAAATGGCGACTGTTATTCTTTCGCTCCACGCAAAGCAGCCAAAAAGAGCGACAATTGCTTTTGACAAGGGATATATAGAAATTTACGAATACCCAAGGGGTGACGAAGCTACAATCACCTACACCGAAACGCTCAAAAGCGAAAAAATAAGCGCAGGAGATACGGCAAAAGCGCTTGAATATGAAATTGACGATATGGAAAAGGCAGTAGCCGGCGAAAATGTAAATATGCATCTTGACTTCACACGTGATGTTATGGACATAATGACATTTATAAGAAAAGAATGGGGTATGTTTTACCCCGAAGAAGAGGGCAAAGAAATTATTTGACATTAAAAGAAAGGTTAAAAAATATGAGCTATCAATATAACATTATCTATACCGCAGGCGGAAAGGTGCACAAAACTCACCACAGCGAAACCGTAGATTTTGAAATAAGAGAAGAAATCAACGGTGATATTTTAACGCTTACCCTTTTGCCAAAAACAGATATTACATTTCAAAAATTCGAGATTAAAGATAACATCTCATTTTCAAAAGAAAGCAAATTTTTTGTAAACGGATATCAAAGCTGGACTGTTTCAAAAGAGTATGCACCGAATGACGATATGCGTGATGATTTCAATCCAAAATTTCTGTCTGTTTTAGATAAAAAAAGTTTTAACATCAGGGGTATTTGGGGCGCAGGCGATTTAACCTTCCACGAATATCCTGAGCAAAGCGGAATATTTTACGGATATTCTTACGCTTACATCAGAAATGCAAACGATATCCGCCTTTTTGCTTCCTTAAGCGAAAGAGCCGGATACACAATCATCACATTTAATGCCAACGCTTCAACCGTTTCTGTTGAAAAAGACCTTGAGGGCGTTACATACAAAAAAGGTCAGGAAATCACACTTCTTGAACTTTGCGATATTATTGATAACATTGACAATGCATTTGATAAATATTTTGAAGAGGCAAAAATCAATAAGCCGAGAGCAAAAAGAATGTGCGGCTACACCACATGGTACAACTATTACACAAGCGTAACCGAGGAAATCGTTGAACGTGATCTTGAAGCGATTGCAAAATTAGGCTCAAAGATTGACATTTTTCAAGTCGATGACGGCTACGAAAGAACTGTCGGTGATTGGCTTTATCACGATGAGAAGAAATTCCCGTCAGGTATGAAGCTTATTGCGGATAATATTCACAAAAACGATATGCTTGCAGGCTTATGGCTTGCGCCGTTCGCCGCAACGCCAAAATCATACATATATAACAAGCACAAGGATTGGTTTGTGAAAAATAAAAACGGCAAAATTCCGTTTGCTTCTCACAATTGGGGCGGATTTTATGCGCTTGACATTTACAACAACGAGGTCAGGCAATATTTAAAAGAGGTTTTTGATACCGTCTTAAATGTTTGGGGCTACGATATGGTTAAGCTCGACTTTCTTTATGCTTGTTGCATTATTCCGTTTAACGGTAAAAGCCGAGGCGAGATTATGTGCGACGCTATGGACCTTATCAGAGAGCTTTGCGGCGATAAATTAATCTTAGGCTGCGGTGTTCCGCTTGCTCCCGCATTCGGAAAGGTTGATTTTTGCAGAATCGGCGCCGATATGGCTCTCAGTTGGGGTAAAAAGCCGTTTTCAAGAGAAGATGTTTCCACAAAGCATGCACTTCTTAACACGATTTTCCGTCGTGAACTTGACGGCAGAGCTTTTTTAAACGACCCTGATGTATTTCTTTTGAGAGACAATAATATTAAAATGTCATTTGAACAAAGAAAATTAATCGCCGAAACCGCAAGCCTTTTTGGCAATTTGCTTTTTGTCAGCGATGATGTTTCAACGTATAATAACAATCAAAAAGATTGCTTTATCAATGTCACAACACGTAATAAAGCCGACATAAATTATGTAAATATGGACAGCGACGGTGATATTTCAATTAAATATACGCTCGACGGCGAGAAAAAAGGCTATTGCTTCAACATAAACAGCGGCGATAAAAAGGTCTTAATTTAACAGTATTAAAATTTTTTATGTTTCTCTATTGAATACTTACAAAACCTATGGTATAATTAGGTTATGATTTAAAAGGAAGCGATAATTTGAAAATTTCAACTAAAGGGCGATATGCATTAAGGCTTATGCTTGATCTTGCGCAAAATCGAAACGAAGGCTTCGTTGCACTTAAGGACATTGCCGATAGGCAAGATATATCAAAAAAATATTTAGAGCAGATTGTGCCTATTCTCAACAGAGCAGGTCTTTTAAAAACAACACGTGGGTATCAAGGCGGATATATGCTTGCTAAATCCCCTTCAAGCTACACTGTCGGAGATATATTGAGAATAACCGAGGGCAGCCTTGCGCCTGTCGCCTGCTTAGAAGACGAGGTAAACCAATGCGACAAATACGAAACATGTATGACAGTCGGCGTTTGGCAGGGGCTTTACAAAGTCATTAACGAATACCTTGATTCAATCACTCTTCAAGATATTTTAGATAAAAACAGCACTCAGCTTATTGACGAGTACTATATTTAAAAGTTTTTTCAAAAAAAGCAAAATAAGACTTGACAAATCACGAATAATATATTAAAATGTCAAAGCGTTGAAAAAACAACGAGGTGTAACTCAGTTTGGCTAGAGTGCCTGCTTTGGGAGCAGGATGCCGCAGGTTCGAGTCCTGTCACCTCGACCAAAAGGGCTACTTTTCAGTAGCCCTTGTTTTATACATTAATAAAAGACATCCATTAGGGTGTCTTTTATTTTTTATATAATTTTAACAGGACTCGAACCTGCGGCGGAATTATCCAAATTTGGCGACTGCAAATTCGTACTTCGCTTTTGCTCGTCGAATTCAGAGAAGCCTGCCACAAGTTCAAGTCTTGTTTATACTAATAAATAAAAAGAGATACCTTTCATTTGGTATCTCTTTTTTATGGTCGAGGTGACACAGAACTGAACTAGCCTTCTACGAAACAGTCCACCGGACTGTTTCTCCCAAATTCGTACTTCGCTTTTGCTCGCCGAATTCGGAGAAGCCTGCCGCAAGTTCAAGTCTTGTATATACTAATAAAAAAAGAGATACCTTTCATTTGGTATCTCTTTTTTTGGTCGAGGTGACCTGATTTGAACATATCAATTATATATTGAAAATGGCTTAAACAGTATGTTTAGAAACATTAATGATTTTCTTAGGGAGCAATGAGGGGAGCAATTAACCTATTAATGATAACTGTTGCATATACTGTTCAGCTTGCTTTGTCGCCTTATTCTCGTATTCTTCAAACACGTCACAATATGTATTAAGCGTTGTTTGAATATCAGCGTGTCCGAGTATCTTCTGCAATACTTTCGCAGGCATTCCGCTTTCAATACAACGTGTGGCAAAAGTATGTCGGAGCTGATGAACGTTATACGGTTTGTAACTTGTTTTTGCGATATAATAATATTTACCAAAATTACGTTCCCAATCAAGAGGTGACTCATTTTTTAATTTTTCAAAAGTGCCGTCAGGAAGCTTCCTGTAATAAGTATATTTTTTATAGGATATTCTTTTTTGCTTTTTATCAGATAACGGTTTGAATTCCTCTGTTATAGGAATAACATTGTATTTTTCAATAATACGGCAAAATGCTGCATTAACTTGATTAGTGGTTATCAGCTTATCATTTTCAAAATCATAAAAAAGCAGATTACAAGAGTTCGGTTGCCATTTAGTATTAATATATTCCTTCAACAGCTTGCAGCAGGCATTGTTCATACTCAAAGTTCTTTGACCGCTTGGTGTTTTTGCTTCATCACCGATTATTGGTTTATCGTTTTTATCTTTTGTTATTGTTCGCCTGATTGACAAAAAATTAAAATTAAAATTAACGTCCTTGTCCTTATCAAGGGCACAAATTTCACCGCATCGGCAGCCCTCGGTAAGCATAGTTAAAAAGATATATCTATATTTGTTGTTTTTTTCTTCATTATTAAGTACCTCAACAAAACGCCTATGCTCATCGACCGTCAAGGCAAAAACTTTCTTTGTTGCTATTTCGGATTTAGGCATTTTAATTTGGTCGATTGGATTTCTGTATATTATTTCTTTATTCTGTGCATATTTAAAGGCCGAATTTATTTGACCGTAAATCTTGCGAATAGTAGATTGCGAATAATGAGTAATCGAATTAAAAAAGTTCAAAACATTTAAGTCGTCGATTAATTGTATCGGCATCATTGCAATACGGTGCGCTTGGATTATTTTAAGTGTATCAAGTCTCCGACGATATGAAGTATCTTTATTTATATTTAAAGATTTATCCCTTTCAATTTGAAATGTAATTATATCGGAAAGTCGAGTGTTATTTTTATCAACGTAAGTTCCCTTTCGCAATTGCTCTTTTAATTCATCAAGCTTCTTGCGAGCATCTTTTTGAGTTTTCCCACTCACCTTTTTTCTTATAGGTCTATCATTAATATCAAAACCTACCGTAACAACACCATACCAACGTCCTTTGCTTTTGTCAAAATACAAAGACCCTTCCCCGTTGACTCTACTTTTTGTTTTACTTGGCATAATATATTCCCCTTTCAAGCAGCAGGCATATTACAAAAGGGGCGCAAAATGCCCCTGCTTATTTTGTTTGACATTAAAGCAGGGGGTGTGTTACAATCTATGTGCGAGGTAGGTTGTTCACACTCCTACTTACTGACCTTTCGGCTACGCCAATAGCTGGAAGGTCTTTTTTATTTGTTAAAATTGTTTGCCGTCAATAAATTTATGCAGTCCGAAAAAGCCTCCTAAAAAGGTTATTATGAAATACGCAATCGGATTAATGTTGTTTGTATTCAATTCTTTGTTTCCTTTTGCTTTTCATTAATAAGATTTTGCAGTGTTTCTTTTCCTGTTAGATATGAAAATTTAACACCTAATTCGTCTGCTTTTTTAATTAATTCTAAAGATGCATCTTTTTCGTCTTCTATATCTTTTGTCATTAAGAAAGATACATCTATTTTGCAAGCTCCTATTGGTATATTTCTTGAATGTTTTCTGCAAGCATCTATTTGCTCTATAGAAGGTGGGTCGAATGGAATAACAGTAACGCTTTCAATATTAATTAAGCCGGCATTAATAGCTAATTGTTTTGCGACATCAGCAGTTTTACATTCAAATTTCAATGCCTTCTTACGATTGGTTGCAGAGTTGACACCTTTTACAGAAAACATAGCATAATTCATATATCCACCACTTGGGCTTTTATATCTTGAATTATCACTCGAAGTATTTGAATTATCAGAAATAAATTTTAAGATATTGGATAATATTCCCATATTAACTCTCTCTTTTACATTACAGGCTTAATTTCAAAGTATAATTTATATGCTTTCTTAATATAGTCTTCAGTTACATTAAAATATTCGGCTAATTCCCAAATATCATAACCTAATTCTAACATATCTAAAAACTTGTCTTTGTCAATAAGAAAACTTATTGCCCAACGGTCGGCGACTTCTTCGCATTTCTTTGTTGTGTCAACAGGTGAAAATTCATTATAAAAAGCACCTGTCTCGCAATGACCGAGTTCGTGGGCGATATGCACTCTTTCATTTGCAGAATTATCAATTTGTTTATCATCAATACCTATATAATAATCGTCGCCGTCGCAAATAGATAAAGATTCACAATATGGTAAATTGAACGATAATATTTTAATGTTTAGTTGTTCTGCAAATTCGTAAAGGTCTTCATTCAACCTTGTCACGCTCCTTTATGAATTTGGCAAAATTCTTAACCTCATTAAGTTGCTCATCGGTTATTTCTTGACTTCCACCAAATAACGCAAATTTTAAAACATCATCTGATATAAACGATTTAGGGTCGGTTTGTTTACCAAAAAGAGAATCAAGAGGAACATTAAAATAATCTGCTATGATTTCTAAAGTTTCATAATCAGGCATTCTTGTGCCTTGTTCATAATTTCCTATCGCACTGGCTGATAAACCTATTTTGTCAGCTAATTCCTTTTGAGTTAAGCCTTGGCTTTTTCTCAAATTTATTAATACCTCATTAAACATAATTGTACCTGCTTTCGTTTAGGTTAATTACATTCTAACACGTAGCGTGTAAAAAATCAAGAACGAAATACACAAAATGTGTTGACAAAGAAATAAAAGTGTGCTATATTGAATATGCTACACAGTATGTGTAGGGAGGTGATATGATGATTTCAAAACCTGAAACTGAAACAAAGGCTAAAATTATCGGGGAAAGAATATATAATCTTCGAGTTCAAAAAAATCTTAAACGAAGTGATGTAGCAAATGGAACTAACCTTACTGTTTCGGCGATTTCAAATTATGAATTAGGTATAAGAGTGCCGAGAGATGAGGCTAAAATTGCATTAGCTAAATATTTCGGTGTTGATATATCTACTTTTTTTTACAACGAAACTACACAAAATGTGTAACTTGATTGTAAAAAACGAAAGGTGCATGTGAGTTATGTATAACAGTCTTGGCCGAGACCTGTAATTTAAGTATAGCTCAAAAATGTTAGATAGACAAGCTTAGATGAATACAACAAATTTAATTCTACCAGCCTTTAACGGAGCAGCAGGGATAAGGACGTTCTCCCTTAAAATGTGAATAAATCTACCCTTTTGTAATTTTTTTATGTCCTTGCTGTCAGACAAATTAAACTTTTTTGCCGTAATTTGAAACTCCGTATATAAATTTATTGCGACAGCGCTCTGCTGTTCCGCTAAAGGTTGGTATTGGTAAAGGAAAGGAGAAGGAAAATGGTATTCAGTAACGTTGATGAAGAAATAGAAAAGCTCAAACAATTGAAAGAAATTGTTGAGCAAATCAATGAAGTCAACATTGAAAATCTATTTGTAAGCAAAGAGCAATTAGCTACTGCGCTCGGTTGTAGCGTTCGTGCAGCAGGCGAATTTATGAACAGCCCCGGCTTTCCCTTAATAAAAATCGGGAGTAAATCAATGGTAAATATTTTCGCCTTAAACGATTTCACACAACAGCGCATTGTCTTGGCGGAGGAAAGAAAATGAACTTATTAATAATACAGCTTACATATATTCAAGTCAGAATAATAAATTTTTGCATAATTGCCAGCTTCATTTTCGCCGCTTTTGCAATTAGCGGATATATTGAGCGGAAAAAGGAAAAGCACGCAAAAGCCGAAGCCAAAGCGTGCGAAAGAAAGCAAAGACAGTTGCAGCAGGCTGTCAAGCAAAAGCAATTTGATGAAGTTTATAAATCTGTAATGCTCGACGATATTCTCAAACAAACAAGATATGAATACTCACTCTGCCAACTTTGCAATAATAAAAATTCAAAAGAACGTCGTTGTAATGATATTAAAGAGGTATTTGTTGACGCCTTGGGAAATGTTGTCGGTTGCAGTAAATATTATAGTGGTGTGAAAACAAAAAAATAAGAGCTTCAGCCAAAAGCCAAAGCCCTTAAAAGTGATAACGTTAATTACCACCAAAACCTATTAATTATATTATCACAAAAAGCAGAAAAAGTCAAGTAAACAAGAGAGTTTCGGCTCTCTTTGACCTCTTGATTAGAAGTAATATTTTTAGGATAATTTCAGATTTCAAAATATATATCTTTTCTATCTCAACAACCAACAACGAGGTCTGCTTTTCGTAGTAGTAGAAATGTGCGTAAAGTGGGAAATTTAGCGAGGAATGTGGAAAACCTGTTTTTCCATATTCCGAACGTTAAGAATTTTCCACTTTTCCACATTCAATCTCTTTTTTTGCTTCTTTTTTTCTCACACCTCAATACCAGGAGGTGATATATATGCCGTGGCTAAAGGTCGAGTATGACTGCGGCAATTGTGTTATGACTTATAAATACTTTGCAGCTCGCTGGAATAGCAAAGGAAAAGTCGTTTATAACAAAACAAATAAAAAAGGTGAATTGACTGTTCATCAGCAACGATGCAATGACAGACGATTACAGCGATACTATGATGCGCTCGCTAACACGAATTTTACCGAAGGTGATATTTTTGTAACATACACTTTTGGTCGAGGGCGACTGCCTGAGGGTGAAAATGATGAGGTTATTCAAAAATGCAAAAACATTTGGAAATATTATCGAGCGAAGCTTCGCAATTATTATCGTTCGCAAAATGCCGAACTGAAATATATGTACGCTTTTCAGTTTGAGGGTGTTCGACCTCATTTTCATATCGTCTGTAACAGTGCTGACGGAATAAATATCAAAGATTTTCCGAAATGGAAATACGGTACTCCAAAAATTGAATTTCTCGACGGCAGACCGAGGCACACTATCGGGTCATACTTTGCAAGAGGTACAACCGTTATGAACTCTGAGGGCGTGGAAGAGCACAAACGAGGCCTTGTCCGCTGCTCGAGAAATCTCGCTCAACCTATTGTGCGCCACCGGCGCTTAAAGCGTTCGGGTTGGAAGTGTGAACCTAAAGCTAACAAAGGATATGTAATAGTTAAAGATACGGTTGAGAACGGCTATTACATCAACCCTAATGACGGACAACCATATCAATATCAATCTTACACAATGATAAAACAAGAAAGGATGATTTCATAAGTATGAAATTTGCAGAAGCAGATGCCTGCTTACACACAGGCACAAAGGTAATGCTTATTGAGGGTATTGGTACAGAACAACTCGAATCCCTTTACGGCAAAGCGCTAAGCTTATTAGGAATTGAAAAATCAATAAGCAGTAAAGAAAAGCAAATCGTTGAAGTTGCAAGAATACGCTCTGAATTAGCACCACATTGTGAATACCGTGTAAGAATATCCGATATTAAGGTGATTGTCGGCTTTGAAGCTTTTGTAAGCCAAAAAGCACATCAGCTTTATTGCAAAATATGAGCTTACATTGGACCGAAGAGCAATATCAGGACTATATTGGGCAGCATCCTCCTAAGCGCAACAAATACGGCAATCAAAAAATCACTATTGACGGTATTACACGAGACAGCTTAGCAGAGTCAAACAGGCTTGAGCAACTCAAAATACTTCAACGTGCCGGAGCAATTAAAAATCTTCAATTTCAAGTGCCGTTTGTGCTCATTGAAAAACAGCAAGGCGAAAACAGAAACGAAAGAGCTGTTAAATATATTGCCGATTTCGTTTATGACGAGCAGCAGGCAGACGGCTCATATAAGCATATCGTTGAAGATTGCAAGGGTAGAAAAACCAAAGACTACATAATCAAGAGGAAGCTGATGCTTTATATTCACGGCATCAGCATAAAGGAAACAAAGTAATGGAAGAATTTAAAAAGATTACTTGCGATTTTATGATTGCATCAGCGATATTATTGGCAATTATGCTGATTATCGTTTACAAAGCAACATAAAAAGCAAAAACAAAGGAGAAAAAATATGAAATTCAATAAAATTATTGCTATATGCAAAAAACACGGCAAATTTACGATTGTCACCAAGCACAATGTAAACGGTGAAGCCGAATATCAACTACTCGGCGACGGTTTAGCCGTATATCCTTTATATGGTCACCCGATTTACAATGAAAAATACTTGATAAGTGTTGCCGACCTCAGCAATAAAAAAGCTGACGAAACAATGTTTACTTATGAAAATATAACAGACGAAAACACGCTATATTCAGATTGCACAGCCAAAGACGAAGTTTGCAATCTCAGCACAGTTTCTCTTTGCATTAACGGTGCGTCATATGTGCCGGTTCTTTTCGGAAACGAAATTGATTTTATCAATGGATATTATCTTACACCGATTTACGACGATGATATTGAAGTGTATTGGCGAGCTGAACAGCGCAACGGCAATAATGTATTTGCCGTCAAAACAGGCTTGAATCTTTCAGCGTTGATTTTAGGTTCAAAATCTTTAATTCCTGATACTATGGTTAATGAACTTGCGAAAATTCTTTTGGCATTAAGAAAAGAAAGCGAGGGCAAGTAAAATGACGGAATTAATAAAACAGGCTATTGATAAAATCGACAAGGAAGCCAAAATAATTAACAATGACTATATCACAAGCAAGGTCGTTCAGCGAATTATCGATACAATGCTTATCAATGATGCCAACGCTAAGAAGCTTCTTAAAAAGAGCAAAACTCTTCAAGGCTGCATTATGAATATTTATAATCACGCAAAAGAAAACGGAAACACTCAAATTCAGGGTGCAGGTTCTTTTGTCGGTGGCGACGATGAAGACCTTTGGGCATGGGTCTGCGAATATTACGGCTTTGAAGAATTGCAGTCAACTGCAACAGAAAAAGTCAATTTATTTGATGCGTTATGAGGTGGTCCAAATGCTCGATAAAGATAAATTATTCAAAATGACCCGACCGTTAACGCAAAAATTCAAGCAGCAGGTAGACAACGATTTGTTTCTGAATGAAGGCTATTTGTTTAAAGAATGTAAAAAGCCGATAAGGACAATGTATTGCACTTGCTGCCAAAAGCGTTTTGAGATTGATAACAGATACTTTGAGGGCTTGTTAGTCTCGGAAGGTTACTCTGATTATTCCTATATGCCACATAACACAAAAACCACCTGCCCTTTATGTCACAAAAGTGTGACTGTAAAAGATGCCGGCAGAGGCAGGAGCAGAATGGTTGAATTTGGATATGTCGGCGTTTATCAAAAGCTTCGTGACGATACCGTGTTACTTAGGACATTTTGTCTATTGCGTGACTATAGTTGTGATTATGAAAATGTAACAACAAAGTATTCAGAGCATTACAGAATTTATTTTCGTCCCGGTGAGGTTCGGTCGTTTAAAAGAAGTGATAATAGCTATGGGTACGCTTCAACCTATGACTATTACGGTAAATCTAACAATACTATAGATTTTTATGAAATGTCAGCAATACCAAAAAGCTTATCATATCCACGAGGATATTGTGGCTATTATGCTTACTATAGTGGATTGCACAACAAATACACCGAGCAATGGGAAATAGATACTCACATTTATGGTGTTGAAGATGTTGAAAAAAGTCCTCTGTTTAAGTATTCACAATTTGAAAATTTTTGTAACGAGCCGAATTTGTTGTATTGCTATGACCTACACAGATACTTGAATTTCTATTGTAAGCATCCGGTGCTATGTGAAAAACTGATGAAAGAGGGCTTTGCTCCGATTATAAAAGAAACTTTTTATAAAGGCTTTGGCAAATTAAACTACAGAGCTAAAGATACTAAAACTTTTTTTGGAGTTAAAAACAAAAATGAGTTAAGAGCTATAAAAAACAATCAAGATTTAATTTCACCACAGGAAATTGCAAGGCTCAAAAAATTCAATGTTGATATAACTGACAAATCGTTGAAATGGGCAAATGACAACTTTTTTTATGAAAATGCTTACGATGATTTGAAAGAATTGATTTTAAAATACTCGGCTAAAAAAGTTTTTGAGTATTTAGTCAATAAAGATGTTCATTACTCAAGCTATTGCGACTATATCTCGTGGCTTAAAAAATATAATTTTGACATTACAACAAAAACAGCTTTTCCAAGATATTTCAAGCAAAAGCATGACGAGCTTATGAAATATGACATACGAATGACTGCGATTGCTAACGAAAAAGCCGAAAAGGAAATGCGAGATAATTTAAAGCAAAACTTACTCCCTTTTCTTAATAAGAATTTTGTTTATTCAGATGATAATTTCACAGTCAGACCGTTTCAAAACAAAGAGGAAATTATCATTGAAGGGCAAATTCAAGATATTTGCGTAGGTGGCGAAAGATATACCAAGCCATATATGAAAGGTGAAACATATTTGTTTTGCCTTCGTAAAAATGATGAACTCGATAAGCCTTATTGCACTATCGAAGTTAACACCAACGGTAACCTTGTACAGTCAAGAATGAAGTTTAACGCTTCGCCACCTGATGATGTTAAAGCCTTTATCGAAAAGTGGCAGCAGGTATATAAGAAAAATTTGAAAAAGCATAAGTTTATAAAACAAAGAGAGGTAGCATAATGAATGAATTAACATTAAGAGATAAAGCGGTTAATACTCACGCAAGAATTATGACAAACGGACAGGTGTTGCAAAACACACTCCTCGAAATTTGCAAAGACCTTAAATCAATGAGGGATGAACGGCTTTATAAAGAGCTTGGTTATGAAACATTTGAAGAATATGCCGAAAAGGCTGTTGGTTTAAAACAAAGACAAGCTTACTCGTATATTTCTACTTATGAAAAGCTCGGCCCAAAGTACCTCGAAGAAAACTCTTCCCTCGGTATCACCAAACTCGAACTCATTTCCCAAATTGATTCTTACGAGCGTGAAGAATTTATCGCTGAAGAAAATGTTGAAAGTTTGTCAGTAAGAGAGCTTAAAGAAAAGGTTGACGAATATAAAAAGCAAAATGAACAGTTGACTTTTCAGCTTGAGGAACTTTCTCAGGCAACAAATGAAACTGTCGCCGATGAAACGGTAAGCAAAGAGAATGAGGAGCTTAAAGCAAAAATCGAAGAACTTACCGAAGAATTGGCAAACGCTCAAAAAGAAGCAGAAACAACAACCAAAGTTGTTGACGAAGAAGAAATTAAAAAGCAAGTTTCTGAAATTGAGCAGAAATATAAAGAAAAACTTAAAAAGGAAAAAGCCAGCGTTAACCAAAAAATCGAAAATGCTGTCAACGAAGCTGAAAAGAAAAGCTCCGATAAAATCAATTCCTTGCAGCAGGAAAACGAAAAGCTGCAAAGGCAAAAGACTTCAATTGAAGCTAAGCTTGATGAAGCCGAGCGAAAAGCAAAGGTTACCGGCGCTAATCCTCAGGTCACAATGCTTAAGGTCTATTTCGACGAATTTCAAGACACAAGCAATACACTTGTTGAGCTGCTTTCCAAGCTTTCTCAAACCGATACCGAGACTGTCGGCAAGCTTAAGCCGGCAATAATCGGCGTTTTGCAGTCAACTGCGAAAAATATAGAGAGTATATAAAAAAAAGCGATGCGCTGCTTCTGCGAAGGTAATACAAAAAGGATTTTACAAACAATTAACCTCTGAAATTTTTGTTTCTTACCTAAGCAGGGCAGGCATCGGGCAACCGTTCGGAATTTCCGAACAGCTGAAAACAAAGGAGAAAAAAATGGTCCCACCAAAATGTAAAAAATATGAGCTGTGGTTATATGAAAATGAAAAAAGTGCCAATACCATAGATTCGTATATGTATTCAGTTAAACTATTTTTCCAAAAATATAACAAACTGACAAAAGCTAATATGATTGATTTTAAGCGAAGAATGATTACAGATGAATATGGTTATTCATTTAAGACAGCAAATGTAAAACTTGCCGGAATAAACAGTTATTGTGACTTTGTAAATATGCCTGAATGTAAGGTGAAGCAGTATAAATCACAAAAGAAGCTTGCCGTTGACAATGTAATATCACTTCGTCAGTATAACAAACTGTTACAGTGCTTGAAAGACGATAACAATATGAAATGGTATTTCATCATAAAAGTGCTCGGTATGACCGGTGTGCGTGTTTCAGAATTGATTCAAATAAAAATTGATGATTTTGAGCAACAGTATTCAATTATTTATAACAAAGGAAAAAGCCGAAAAGTTTATTTACCTAAATCACTATGCGAAGAGGTTATTGAATTTTACAAAGATAAGCCGGATACTATTTATCTTTGTGAGAGTAGTCAAAAAGACAAACAAGCAATGACTACAAGAGGAATTGCATCCTGCTTAAGGCGTTTTGGACAATTATACAATATTGATATAAAAGTTATGCACGCTCATTCTTTTAGACATTTTTTTGCAATTAATTTTCTTAAAAGCAACAAGGATAATGATATAGTTCTTCTTTCAAATCTGCTTGGCCACTCTAACATAAACACTACTGCAATCTATCTTCAAAAAACCGAAAATGACCAAATTCGAGAATTGAACAAAACTATAAATTGGTAATGAAAAAATTAACAAAATATGATGTGTGTAGTATTTGTACCGATTACGAATGGTTTCGGCTATTGCGTTATAAATGGTGCAAACAATATAAATACGATTGCGCCACTTGCGATATGATTTTCTGCAGCAGAAAAGAAGTAGCTGAAGCTATTGAAAGGAAGATTGAATATTAAAACTTGATTATAAAATATAAGGAGGTTAAATATGCCGGATAATTTAAAAACAACAAAAGAATCGCAGAAAGAAACTCTCCAGCAGCTTTACCATTGCCCTTTATCAAAAGTATCTAACGAAGAATACAATCAAGGTACGGAATTTAAGAACATACCAACTGTTGATGAAATAATAAAAGAGTTGGATAAAGGAACTTATAGGGTAGGCAGACACGAATTTTTGGCTGATGTTTTCAAATGCAGTGCGATAGCAATATCAAATCAATTTGACATTTCAAAGGCTGAAAAACGAGAGCAGGAGTATTTGAGAATTATAAACAAGTACGATAAAGAAATGCAAAACCTAATTGCTCAAATCTTTACCAAAATTTATATTTTGTTGACTAATCAAACAAATGAGCATATCGGCTTTAATGATTATTTAGGCGAACTGTTTATGAAATCAGATACAAGCAACAGCAAGGCAGGACAGTTTTTTACACCTTATGGTGTATCGAAATTGTGTGCCGAAATGACAATCGACAAAAATATGATTAATGAATATATTGAGCAGGATAAAATCATTACTTTAAATGAGCCGACTTGTGGCGCAGGCGGAATGATTTTAGCTGTCGCTGATATCCTGTATTATCAATACCATTTCAACATAGCAAGAAACTTATTTGTGCTTTGCAGTGATATTGATGAGAGATGCGTTGTAATGACCTATCTGCAATTAAGTCTTGCAGGTATTCCAGCAATAGTTTTACATCAAAATGCTTTATCGTTGGAAACTTGGGGCCGTTGGGAAACACCTGCCTACATTATGCAATATTCAAGGTTTAAAGATTGCCTGAAAAAGTAGGTGGTTTTATGAATTATAAAGAAGAAATCATTAGAAATATTGCAAACAAAATGGCAAGCGTATTAACCATAGAGCAACTTCAAAAATTAGAGAGCGAATTGGCGAAAGCATTGTATCAATATGATGTTACATTAGCAGAACATTCACTATCAACGGAAATAAACAAAGACCAACAAGCAATACAAGGCTTTTTCGTTGCAAAAAAGATAGAGGGACTGAGTGACAATTCATTAAGATACTATACGACAATCTTAAAACAGTTTTTCAGCGTTGTTACCGTTCCGCTTGAAAGAATAGAAGCAAATTCAATAAGATATTATCTTGCGGTAAGAATGGATAAGGAAATATCAAAAGTATCGCTTGATAATGAATTGAGAGTGTTAAAAAGTTTTTTTAATTGGCTAACAGCAGAGGACTATATCAACAAATCTCCTGTAATAGGAATTAAGCCAATCAAGAAAGAAAAGCGCATTAAAAAGCCTTTTAGTGAGGTTGAACTCGAAAAGATACGGCGAGCGGCAAACGATAATAAATCGGAATTTGCAAAAAAACGAGATACGGCAATAGTCGAGTTCCTTTACTCGACAGGTGCAAGAGTGTCTGAATTAGTAAACACCAATAAAAAAGACATATCAAATGATGAATGTCTTGTTTTCGGTAAAGGCTCAAAAGAAAGAACGGTTTTTCTAAATGCAAAGTGTAAACTTGCATTAACCGAATATCTTAATGTGAGAAAAGACAACAACCCTGCTTTATTCGTGACAGGAAAAAGTCCGTACAACCGTTTGGAAAAAAGCGGAGTTGAAACGCTCATAAGAAATTTAGGTAAGCAAGCGCAAGTGGAAGATTGTCATCCACATAGATTTAGACGAACAATGGCGACTACAGCACTTAACAGAGGCATGCCATTGGAAGAAATCAGTCAATTATTAGGACACGAAGATTTGAAAACAACTACCATATATGCAAGAAGCGAAAAAGAAAATGTTAAGAGCAGTCATAGAAAATATGTTGTTTAGGTATCATTGGACTAAATGAAATTCAAAAATCTAAAAGGAAAAACATTTGGCAAATTGCTTGTTATCAAACAGAACGAGGACAAATGCCTTTGCAAATGTTCTTGCGGCCAAAAAGTTGAAGTGTCTTATAAGTCTTTACTAAGGGGAACAATAACCTCTTGCGGTCACACCAAAACAGAAAGGCACGGGATGAGCAAAACGAGAATATACCGTGTTTGGCTCGACATGAAAAGACGCTGCTATAACGAATATTGCGATTGGTACATAGATTACGGCGGCAGAGGTATAACAATTTGCGACGAATGGAAAAACAGTTTTACAGCCTTCTGGCTTTGGGCGAAAGCAAACGGATATAACGACAACCTCACTATTGAGCGTATAGATGTAAATGGAAATTATGAGCCGTCTAATTGCCGTTGGGCGACTTGGGAAGAACAAGCCAAAAACAAAAGAAATAGTAAGATGTGGAGTGATTTAATTGAATAAAGAAAAAATAAGGCTTGAGGAGTTGAATAAAAAGACTTGTAAAGATTGTTATCATTATGAAAAATGCTATTTTGATGCATTAAAGGAGTCACATTTAACAGGTAATGATTATAGAGAAATCGTGTGTATTGATAATCAAATTATTTGCAAATTTTTTAAAGATAAATCACTAATTATTGAGTTGCCTTGTAAAGTCGGTAAAGAATTATTTTTGACTGACTATCTTATGGGACATCATAGACTAAAAGAATATAAATTTATAGGTGAAAGGGTTGTTATGGTGATTGAGTGCTTTGAATTACAAAGAACTTGCAAGAGGTTTGTTGATGAACATTTTGGAAAAACTGTATTTCTCACTAAAGAAGAAGCAGAAGCAGAAGCAAAACTAAAGGAGCTGAACAATAATGACTAAGTATGAAGTTAAAGCAGTAGTTTGCGACTACGGTATTTTTGAAAATGGCGAATTAAAGCTTGTTGTTAATTCACAGGCAAACGCATTACTAATCAAATATGTTCTTGAACAAGACTTAAAGCACAAAGTTGTTATAAAGGACTTGTTAAAGTCTAAGGATAAACCAAAGCATAAGCTTAGGGCTATAACTTGTGATGAATTTTGCCATAAATATAGATTTTGCGGAGAATGTCCTATGTATGACAAAAGAATAGATGATTGTAGCACTCCTTACTTTAAAGGTAATGACCCGTTTAGAACAAAAAACGGCAAATACATATTGGTTGAGGTGAAAGAAAATGAATATACAAGAAATTATTGAAAGTATTAACTATTGCTTGAAATGCAACAATGACAGCATACCAACAACGCAAGAGGACTTGAAAACTATAAAAGAAGCTCTTGAGAAACAGATACCAAGAGTGGCAAAAACGCAAATAATAAATCGAGGAATGGACCAAACAGGCGAATATCAAATCGAAAGCTATTATATTTGCCCTTGCTGTAAGGAAGTTGTAGGCGATTACGAATTGCAAGAAATATATCGTCACTGCCCTAAGTGTGGCCAAGCATTAAAAGATGAGGAAATAAAAGATGATTAAGCTTTACATAAAACTTTTCTTTTATAGTCTCCATTTTGCCTATTATCATACCTGCTTTTATCTTTATTCCTACAAAGGTGACAAAATCACAAAAAAGATAAACAGCACTTGCGATATAACCGTAGCAGTATGCAATCAGTGCCAACTTAAAGATAATTGTAAGTTGATGCAAAAAATGAAAAGGTATATTGAAAAAATAGCCCAGCTTCAGGCAAAGTATAATGATTTGCTATATAAATATGATTTTTGCAAACAGGAGATTAAATATGTCAAAGAGAAAAAATCAATTTCAAAAAAGGAAAAATAAACAGGCTGTAAACGAACTTGCCGGCGCATCCGTTGAAGAACTCGTCGGCGGAATGAATAACATTCTTCAAGAACTTACCCGGCGAGGCGTTACGGTATGCGATTGGGATGATAAAACATTAAAGCTTGGAATGATAAAGCATCTAAAAGCCAAAGCATTTTATTTCAAAGAATCGATTTAGTAAAGAAAAGGAGTAATGAGATGTATAGCATCGAGGAAAAAGCAAAACGGCAAAGAGTACGAAACTATTTGTCGAGATACGTGATTTCAAAACGCAGAATACAGCAGCTTACCGAAAGATTGAATAATTTAAAAGAAGACGAAAAAGAGCCGCTTAACGGTGTTACATACTCATCAACTCCCAAATCTTCATCTATCAGTCAAGGCTCGGCGGCATATTTATTTCGCAAAGAAGATATTATCGAAAATATCGAAGCACAACGAGCAGAAAAATATAAATCTTTAGCAGATATTATTGCCGTGATAAATCATCTGCCCGAGGAATCGGTTAAGCGCTGTGTATTGGAATACAAATACATAGACGGCTTATCAGGAAAGGAAATCTGCAAGAAAATGTATTGGGCAAGCCTAAGCTCAGTCGATACCCACTTGGCTGATGCAATAGGAATGTTGATTGGCGATAATAAAGCAATGGAGATAATCAATAAATATTATGAGGTGAAACAAAATGAAAATTAAACCAATAGGTAAAAGGGTTATAGCAATACCCGATTCACAGAAAGACAAAACAGCAGCAGGCATACTCCTTGTTGCATCGGCGCAGGAAAAGCCTGAGATATTTACGATAGCTGCAGTAAGCGATGAAGCTAATGCTGACGGTTTTAAAGTCGGAGACAGAATCATTGCACAGCATTATGCCGGTACCGAAATCGCTGCCGACAAAGAAAAATATTCGATAATTGATACAAGGGATATTATTGCAAAGGTGACTGATAATGAAAAATAAAAAAAGCTTTTCAAAAATGGCATATACCGCTTCTCAAAAAGGATATGAAAATTTAATTTTTAATTATAAGCAGATGCAAAAATCAAATGATGAATTAACAAGTCTGCTCGGCACTACTTTAATTAATTATACCAACATAATGCGAAATAACGATATACCTTCCTCAACAGCAACAAGCATATTTGAACCGCTTTGTAAAATGTTTACAGATTACATCAATGAATATTCTAAGTTGAAAAATGGAAAATAGATTGTATCAACTAATTATTAATTCATTTAATGAAACGGTATATCAAAAAATCGCTGACTTTGTAAAATATGACAGAATGATTAAGTCAATCACAGAGGACAACACTTATCTTGTTCGCCAAAAGAAATATTTAAAAAGCTTAATCAGATTACTTGAGGAAGAACATATACCTTTTGAACGAGTCGCAGCTATTATAAACAGTCTCGGAAAAATCATTGACGATTATATTTCTGAAAGTCTGTAGACAAATGTAGATATATATGTGCTAAAGTTATATTGTAGCTTATTGAGTAGATAAGCTTCTTTCTCCTTTGAAGGACCGTTGTGCTGAGCAACGGTCTTTATGTTTATTACAAGCAAGGTCATACCTCGAGCTGCACCACGCTTGTATGCATAAGGCGGTATGACGGCTACTCTAACCGAGTAGGAATTATAATACAGAGCCGTCGATACTGCTATTCAATCCGCAGCCTCACCTTTTATGTGCTGTAGGTACTTCCTATGGCGGTGGGGTATGCGGGGCGAGGAAGGCGCGAAGAAAAAATGGATTTGAAATTTTTTTGAAAAATGCATTTCGCTTCGCATTAGTAAATTCTAAGATAAAAATGCTAAATAAAAGACTTTAAATTTAACAAGCCAAGCTAACAAAATAAATAATCAAAATTAAGGAGGCAATTTCGTGGCAAGAAAAAAGCAAGGCTACAAGACCACCGAAGAAATTGCCGACCTTCTCGGACTGACTAAACGCAGAATTCAACAGCTTACTAAGGACGGTATAATTACAGCAACTAAAACAGCCGACGGCAATCAATATGAGTTGATTTCTACTGTAAGAAATTATATCACGTATCTTCGTGAAACCGTTACAAAAGGCGGCAAAAAAAGCGAAGAAATAAACGAACTTCAAAAAGACAAAATTAAAAGTGATATCGAACTTAAACAAAGTCAAATTGAGCTTCATAAAATCAAAGCAAAAATAGCAAACGGTGAGTATCTTGACAAGACAAATGTCGAACAAGATTACCACCGATTTTTTAATGTTTTCAAAAAATTTGCGCTCGGTATTCCGCCGAGAATAGCGGCTCAGCTTAACGGATATATTGACCCTCTCCAAATCCGCACCATTGAGGCTGAAATAGATAAGGACATAAAGAATCAATTAACAAATTTTGTTATCGCTTCTTATTCGGATAAAAAGCAATGAGAAAAAGACGGTTTTCAAAATATAAAGTATCACCATATATTAAAGAATGCCTTGAAGAACTTCTACCGCCTGAGGAATTAACTGTTTCGCAGTGGGCTGAAAAATATAGAGTGCTTGACTCAAAAACGGCGGCAATGCCCGGACCGTGGCACAATGCAATAACCCCTTATCTTATAGGAATTATGAATGAATTTAACGTACCGACTACGGAAAAGATTATTTTTGTCAAGCCTACACAGGTCGGCGGTACTGAAGCTCTACATAATATGATAGGCTACGTTGTTGCGCAGAATGCTGCTCCGTCAATGATAGTATATCCCACCGAGGATTTAGCAAGGTCTGTCTCTGAAAACAGATTACAGCCGATGCTTAGAATTTCACCTCAGCTTGAAAAGCATTTTAAAGATAATGATTCTGAATTGCTCGAATTGCAATTTGATAATATGTACTTAAGCCTTACAGGTGCAAATTCACCGACAGGCATATCCTCAAAGCCTATCAAGTTTCTTTTTCTCGATGAGGTTGACAAATATCCGGCGAGAGCAAAAAAAGAAGCAGACCCGATTAAGCTTGCAACCGAGCGAACAAAGACTTTTCCCGACAGAAAAATTTTTGTAACATCAACGCCAACATTAAAAACCGGGCATATCTGGCAAGAACTCGAAAAGGCTGACGAGGAAAGGCACTATTTCGTCCCCTGCCCTCATTGCGGCAAATTAATTGAACTGAAATTCAGCCAAATAAAATGGAGCGATGATAAAAACATTCCTATTGCTGACAGAGCAGAACGTGCGTTTTACGTATGTCAGGAATGTGGCTCTGTTATAACCGATGCGCATAAACAACAAATGCTTAGAGCCGGCAAATGGAAAGCAATTGAAAAGAAAACGAAATTTCCGAAAAACATAGCCTTTTGGATGAACACTCTTTATTCGCCTTTTGTCCGCTTCTCAGAAATAGCAAAAGAGTTTTTGCTTACCAAAGATGATAGTGAAGCTTTCCAAAACTTTGTTAACTCTTGGCTTGCCGAACCGTGGGAAGACACAAAGGTTAAAAGTAATGCCGATTTGGTTCTTGAAAGACAAACAGACCTTGAAGAATATATCGTTCCTGATTGGTGCAAACTCCTCACCGCCGGCGTTGACGTGCAGGAAAGCTCGTTGTATTGGACTATTCGAGCCTTTGGCGACTATATTACCTCACAAAACATAGCTCACGGTCAAGTTTTGAGTTTCAATGACTTAGAAGAAATAATGAATCGTGAATATCTAACAGAATCAGGTGAGCGGCGAATCGTCCAAATAGCGCTGATTGACTCCGGCGACAATACTGATGCAGTATATGATTTCTGTGCCTGCAATTCAGATTGGGCGTACCCGGTGAAAGGTTCATCGCATCCGCTTATGTCGCACTTTAAGATTAGCAAAATTAATCGTTCAACAAGTATGGCAAACGGTATGCAGCTTGTTATTGTAGACGGCGGAAAATATATGGATATGATATATTCACGAATGAATAAGCCTAACGGTCGTGGCTCGTGGATGGTATATAAAAACTGCGACCGCAACTATGCCGAACAAGTCACGGCTGAGCATAAAATCAAGGTTAAAACCGCAGGCGGCAGAATTTCAGAAATATGGGAACTGAAAAAGTCTCACGCTGACAACCATTACGGCGACTGTGAGAAATATGCAATGGCGGCGGCAGATATTAAGGGAGTAAGAACTTTACACCTTGAGACTTTGGAAACGCCGCAAGAAACAAAGCCTGCGCCGCAAAGCAATAATGAAGATAATTGGATAAATGTAAATGAAGGGTGGCTAACAAATGAGTGAAATAAAAGAAGTGTTTGAGGAAAACAGTATTTCCGATGAACAAATGTTGCGATATATTAACGATGCTATTAAGGCTATTGCCGTTGGCGGTCAAAGTTACAAAATAGGCAGCAGGTCGCTTACAAGAGCAAATTTAACCGACCTTGTTGCCCTCAAAAAAGAGTTGGAGTCAAGAGTTAATCAATCGGGTGAAAGTCCGTTTTTTGATAATACGTATGTTGCACTATTTGAAGGAAGGTGATTATGTGGAAAATGTTGTAGATAAAGTGATTTCTTTCTTTAGTCCGCAACGAGGTTATGCGAGACTCTCATATCGTGGCGCTATTGACGAAATACGAAGTAACTACGATGCCGGCAGTTACCACCGTAGTAATTGGCGAGCGATTAACCAAAATGCGCAAATAACCGACCGAATGGACCGTGATGTTGTCAGAGCAAGGGCAAGAGACTTAGAAAGAAATTCAGACGTTATGAACGGTGTCATTAAGGCTTTCAAGCGTAATGTCGTTGGCTCAGGCTTTAAACTGAAAATAACAATACCCGAAAATCAAGAACTTTGCAAAGAACTCAATGAGCTTTGGGAAGAATGGTGCAAAGCAAAAAACTGCGATATCACAGGCACACAGAGCTTCACCGAAATATTAAGAATGGCCGCTGTCAGGAAAAAGGTTGACGGCGGTATTTTATTTGTAAAGGTTTTTTCAAAAGGCGGATTACTCCCCTTTAAGCTTCAGATTATGGAGGTAGACTCGCTTGATTTAACGCAAAAAGCGGCTCATTCCAAAAACAACAGAGTAGTAGACGGTATTGAATTTGATGAATTCAGCAAGCCGGTAGGCTATTGGTTTAGACAATTTGCTCCCGACGGTTTTACACTTTTGCCTTCAAAATATGTTGAAGCTAAAAATGTGATTTTCTATTTTACGAAAAACCGTCCCACGCAAATTCGAGAAATTTCCGACCTTTCGCCGTCTGTTACAAGAGTGCGTGATATCACCGAATTTATGACTGCCGTTTCGGTCAAAGAGAGAATAGCAGCTTGTTTGTCTGTTTTTGTAAAACGAGTAATGCCGACTGCCGGGACAGGCTTAGGCAGAGCAGGAACTAACGGTGGAAATCTTACAAACTATAACGAAAAAACGCTTGCCCCCGGTATGATAACCGAACTTAATGCAGGCGATGAAATTCAGGTAGTCAATCCGAGCGGACAATCGTCCGACTCTGCTCAATTTATCAAAATACAGCAAAGATTAATTGCATCAGGTCAAGGCTTAAGCTACGAAGCAACCTCTCGTGATATGAGCGAATCTAATTACTCATCGGCACGTCAAGGAATAATTGAGGACGAAGAAACCTACGGCGAAGAAATTGAACAGCTTAACAACGCTATGGACGAAATATACGAAACATTTGTTATTTCCTGCGTTTTGAGTGGTGCTGTGATTATTCCTGATTTTTGGAGCAATAAAAACAAATATTTTAAACACGAATGGGTCAAATCGCCCAAGAAATGGATTGACCCACTTAAGGAGGCAAACGCCGATAAAATTGCACTTTCTACGATGCAGAAAACCTTTGCCGAGCTTTGCGCTGAAAAGGGCAAGGATTGGAAGGAAACGCTTGAGGAAATTGCAGAAATCAACGATTACGGCAAAAATGTCGGCATTGATATAGGAGGTATTTTATATGGACAAAAGAAATAATGCAATTGGCACACGCTCATTGCCGTTTAAGCTTCGTGAAATAAACGAAGAAAAAAGAACGGTAATACTAAGTTTCAGCTCGGAAGAGCCATACACACGGTTTGGCGAAACCGAAATACTCGACCACTCCGACGGTGCAGTCGATTTAACAAGACTGAACGAAATCGGTTGTGTTCTTTTTAACCACAACAGGGATATTGTTATCGGAAAAGTGCTCAAAGCGTGGATTGAGGATAATCGTGGCGTTGCTGAAATCAGATTTGACGAAGACGAAAAATCTAACGAAATTTACGAGAAAGTCAAAAACAAAACGCTTCAAAGCACATCTGTAGGTTACAGAATAAAAAGCATTGAAAATGTAGCCGCTAACTCTGTATCAGCAGATAAACGCTTTGCCGGTCCGTGCTATATTGCACGACAATGGGAACCGTTTGAAATTTCAATCGTTTCCGTTCCTGCCGACCCTACCGTCGGCGTTTCAAGAGATTTTGAAGTTGCGTTTGATGCAGGCTTTTCAAAGGAACTTGCAGAAGCGCAAATCAAAATAAATAAAAATAAATGTTCATTATAGGAGGTTAAATATGAACAAGATGAACAAGAAAGAAAAACTTAATGCCCTCATTAAGAAGCAGCAGGCTATTGTTGATAAGGCAAAAGCTGAAAACGGCAGAAGTCTTAATGAGGACGAACAGCGTTCTTTTGACAGTTTGCAAAGTCAAATAGACGAATTAAAGCGAGATATCGAGCCTGACGGCGCACCGGCGCAGAACGGCGGCGATTCTCAAAGAAATCTTGCAGCAGGCGAAGAAAGACAGAGATGCATTGAGATTAATGCTATTTGCAGAAGCTTTGATGTTGACCCAACTGCTTTCATTAACGACGGCTCGAGCGTAGATAGTGTCAGAGCAGCGATTCTTGAACGTCTCCAAAGCAATAACGGCGGTATCGTTACAAGTGGTAGCGTTCGAGTTGAAGCTGACGAAGCGGATAAATTCAGAAATGCAGCAACCGATGCGCTTATGCTCAGGTCAGGAATCACTCTTTCAAATCCTTCAGACGGTGCAAGAGACCTTAGAGGAATGTCACTCAAAGGTCTTGCAATTGAATGTATGGAAAAGGAAGGCTGTAACGAAAAAAATCTCCACTTGAAGAGTGCTGATGAAATATATCGTTATATGATGCGTGGATATCTCAACCCGACTTCTGCTTTCCCTTCGATTGTTGAGCAGACAATTAACAAGTCATATCAAGAAGGTCATAAGAGAGCAAACACAACTTACAGAAGAATTGCAGAAATTGGTACTCTTTCCGACTTTAAGAAAAACGACAACTATTGGGTTGCAGGCACAGCCGGCGAATTTCTTGAAGTGCCTGAGGGCGGAGAACTTAAATCGGAAATGTTGACAGATGCTAAACGTCCTTCTCGTCAGCTTAAAACTTATGGACGTCAGTTCACGATGACAAGACAGGCATTTATCAATGATGATATCGGTATGGTTACAACTATTCCTATGAGACACGCAGAAGCCGCTGATAAGACTATAAACAAACAAGTATATACAGGAATTTACAACAATATTGCTATGCCTGACGGCATTAAAATTTTCGATGCGAAGCACAACAATGTTATTACTTCCGGTACTGCTCCGACATTTGAATCTATCCAAGCAGGTCTTAAACTTCTTCAGTTACAGAAAGATGAGTTTGGAGAACCTTGTCTTATTCAGCCAAAGGCTATCGTTGTTCCTATCGGTTACGGTATGACTTTAAAACAAATCTTTCACTCACAGACAATTAATACTGCCGGCAACACTCAGGCATTTAACCCGCTTTCTGAAATGGAAGCAAGTATTGATATTATTGAGGATGCTACACTTAATGCCCTTGCCGGCACAAACGCTTGCCCTTGGTTTATTGTTGGTGACGGTAATTTTGTTGAAGTTGATTTTCTTAACGGCAACGAAACGCCTGAAATTCGACTTTCAGAGAAATCAGGTACACTTGGTCTTATTTGGGATATCTTCCTTGACTGGGGTGTTACTTATATGGACCACCGTGAAGCTGTCCGTAACAACGGCGTTAAACTTTAATAAGGAGGTTGTATAAATGGCTACAGCTACATATTGGCAGAGGGGCGAATCCCTCGATTACACAAACACAACAAGCTCACCGCTTGCAGCAGGCAGCATTGTAAAATTGCAGTCCTGCATCGGCATTGTTGAAGAAACAATTGCACCAAACGCAACAGGTGCGATTGCCGTTGAGGGCGTTTTTGAAATTGCGAAAACAGGTACAGCGGCAATCACAATCGGTGATGCCGTTTATTTTGACGGTACAGGTATTACAAATACGGCAACAAGTAATCTTCTTGTTGGTTATGCTGCCGAAAGCGTAACCGCCGAGGCAAAGCTTATCAAGGTTAAGCTTAAAGGCTAATGTATTTGGTTGCACAAAAGGATATCCTGTTTGAAAACAAATATTATCATCCGGGAGAAGAACTGCCATACAATGATGAATATGCTGATGCTTGGATAGAATCAGGCTCGGCCAAATGGCTTGAAGAACTTCCGGTTGATATTTTGCCAAAGGCAAAAAGAGTTTGTGCTCAACCAGGTGTCGAAGTAATCGCTATTAACGGCAAATCTCAAATAAATCTTGAGGGCAGAATCCCTAAAAGAAATTAAAACGCAGGTTAAAAATATGAATAGTTTTAAAAGCCAACTAAAAAAGGATATCGGCACATTTTTGAATGTTGATGAATTCTCAGAAATGCACACAATCGGCGGAAAGCCTATGAATTGCCTTATTGATGATAACGAGGCGGTAGACAGAGAAATCAAATATGTCGGCAAGGGTGACGGAGTTTACACACGTCACCTTTTAATATATGTGAAATCGGAAGATTTCGGCGATTTACCGAGGATTGACGGTCTGCTTGAAATTGACGACAAGAAATATGTTGTCATAGATGCCGTATCTGAAGCTGGAATCTATTCTATTACTTTGGAGGTGTATTCAAGTGGTAGTGCTCGAATTGGACGATAGCTATAAATACGTTGAGAAAAGACTCGGCGATTTAAAATCGAAAACCCCTAAAGTTATTGCAAAATCAATTAATGAAACAGCAGCTTGGGCAAGACGAGAAATTGCACAGGAGGCTCAAAAAACATATACAATTAAATCAGGCGGCTTTAATAAGTCGATGACAATCAAAAAAGCTAATTACAGTAATCTTGAAGGAATTATCGAAAGCAAAGGAAAGCCTATTGAACTTATTAAATATCGTTATTCAAAAGGTAAGAAAACAACCAAAGCAAGAGTTTTACAAAGCAGTGGCTTAAAATCTCTTGAAAAAAACGGTATAAAAGCTTTTGTAACCAAATTTGCAAACGGTCACGCTTCTATTGCCCAAAGACGCGGTAAAGAAAGATTGCCTATAAAAATTCTTTTTTCGAACAGTATTCCTATGATGATAGGAAACGAAAAACGTGTTTACGGCATTGTTGAACCTGAAATCAACGATTATTTGCGTAAAAAGCTTGATTATCATATTTCAAAAGTGCTTGGAGGTTATGAATAATGACTATAAGAGAATTTCAAGACGATTTAAAAAAAGAGCTTGAAACTTTGTTTGAAAATTTCAAAATAACAGGCACAGACGACCGGCCTGCAAATTTAAAGGTGTATAAAAACGATGTGCCTTTGCTTTCCGCTAACAGCGAAGAACAAACAGCGCCATATCTAATTATCAGATTGGATTCAGGAAAGCATCACGAGGACAATCGTATCGGCACACAAGATGTAAAAATATTGATACTCATTTGCGTTTTTAACGATGATGAAAATTATGTAGGCACGGACGATGTGCTTATCATAATTCAAAGAATTATTGAAAGATTTGCCGTTAATCCAAAAATGGAAAAATATTATAGAATCGGCGAAATCGATTGGACCGTCGGAGATACTGAGACCTATCCTTATTTCTTCGGTGGTGTTGAACTAAGCTTCGCCATTCCAAGCTATACAAGAGAGGATGATTTCTGCTGAGTAAATCAAAATCTAACGAGGTTGTAATTTATATCGGGCCAACAATTAAAAATGTTATTGCAACAGGTACGGTTTTTAATAACGGAATAACCGTGCCTGTTGCGAAAGCAATTGATAAATGCCCTGAAATTGACGAATTGCTCGTTCCTATCGACGAAATTGCAATCTCTTTAAAAAATATTCAAAGTAAAAAAGGCTCGACTTATGCATTTTATCGCAAGGTCAAGTTTAATAATAATCAGGAGGAAAAATAAATGTCATACAAACACGGAATTGGCATTGAAGAACAGTCTACAAGTCTTGTTACCCCTGTTGAAAGCTCGTCAGGGTTACAAGTGATTGTTGGCACAGCGCCGATTAATATGCTTGCTGAGCCTGCCTCAGCGGTAAACAAGCTTATTCTTGCGCACAGCTATGAAGAGGCTGTATCTGCACTTGGCTATAGTGACGATTACGAAAACTATACGCTTTGCGAAGCAATTGATGCCAATTTTAAAATGAGAAATAATGCGCCGGTCGTTTTTATTAACGTTCTCGACCCAGCGAAGCATAAAAAAACGGTTTCTGCGGTTGAATGCAAAATTACAGACGGCCAGGCTACGCTCACCGAAAAAGGAATGTTACTTGACACGCTTAATATAACAGCAACAGGCGCTTCATCAGCAAAACTTACAGCAACTACCCACTATATCGCCGAATTTAACAGCGAGGGCAATGTTGTCGTTACACTTACAGCAGCAGGCAAAACAACGGTAGGGTCAAACACTACACTCAGTATCAGCGGTACAAAAATTGACCCGACTGCTGTTAAGGCAGAGGACGTAATCGGCGGCGTTGATGCTAAAACAGGTAAAGAAACTGGCCTTGAGCTTTTAAGACAAGTTGACCCGAAATTTGGATTAACACCGGGTATTCTTCTTGCGCCCGGCTTTTCAAAAATGGCAACAGTTGCTGCCGTAATGCAGGCTAAATGTGTTGAGCTTAACGGTCATTATAAGCTTATTTGTATTCTTGATATCAGCGCAACTGCGGCAAAGAAATATACCGATGTTGCAGACGTTAAATCAAATAACGGTTTTTCGAGCAAATATGCCATTTCGGTTTGGCCGAAAGTAATGTATGCCGGAAAAAATATGCATTTTTCGAGCGTTCTCGCCGCCGAAATTTGCTATATGGACTCCGAAAATTCGGATATACCGTCAAATTCGCCGTCTAATAGAACAATTCCTATTCAAAGTGCTTGTCTCGACGACGGCACAGAAGTATTACTTGACGACAATCAGGCAAATGCACTGAACGCTCAAGGTATCGTTACTGCACTTCCGATTAACGGAAGCTGGAGAGTTTGGGGCAACAATACTTCTTGCTATCCCGACAACAAAGACCCTAAGGACCGTTGGATATCTGTAAGAAGAATGTTCAATTGGCAGGGCAACACCTTTATAAAAACTTATTTTGATAAGGTGGACGACAATACCAATTACAAGCTTATTGAGAGCCTTGTCGATGCCGAAAATTTACGAGGCAACAGCCTTGTTGCACAGGGCCTTGTCGCAGGTATGAAGCTCGAATTTAACGCAGCAGAAAATCCTATTGCCAATATTCTTGACGGAAAGATTAAATTTCATCAGAAATTCAGCCCATATACACCTGCGGAATATATTGAAAACGTGCTTGAGTTTGACCCGACGCTTGTTCAAAACGCATTAACAGGAGGTTAATATTATGGATAGAACTAATGTACTTAATATGTTCAACGCTTACCAAAACGGTGTGAAAAGAGTAGGTGTAACTGCCGAGGTAACACTTCCTGAGTTAGAGTTTAAGAGCGAAAGCATTGAGGCAGCAGGCTTAATGGGTACCGTTGGCGCAGTCGCCGTAGGTCATACTGATGAGATTGAACAGGAAATTCCGTTTATTAATGCTGATGACGATTTCTTTAATTCGCTTATGACAGGTCAAAACGTTTCGATGACCTTAAGAGGCAGTCAACAGGTTACCGATTCAGCAACAGGTACAATCAAAAATGTACCTGTAAGAGTTGTTCTTGGCGGAATCGTTAAAAAAATCAAGCTTGGTTCGCTTAAACAAGCAGGCTTAGGCAATCCGTCATTTACATTGTCTCTTAATTACTATCTTCACGAATTCAACGGTCAAAAGCGAATTGAAATTGATAAGCTTAACAGCGTTTGCGTAATCAATGGCAATGACCTTATGGCTGAAATCAATTCACAATGTTAATCAAATTATTTATAAGGAGAAATAAAAATGTCAGAAGAAAAGAAAAATATTGCGAATGCAAAAACAGTTGTAGTCAATTCAACTACAGAAAATGAAAATGAAAGTCTAATACTTGATTTCCATAAACCATACCATTTTGAAGGACAGACCTTTAATTCTGTTGATTTAACACCGCTTGAAAATGTAACAGGTGCTATTATGACAGAAGCAAGCCGTGAAGCTATTAAGAGTGGTGTTGTTGCCCTTCAGGAAATGTCACTTTCGTATGCGCAAATCATTGCCGCTAAAGTGACTAATTTGCCTATTGAATTTTTTACCGGCTTAGATGCAAAGGATTCAATGAAGCTTAAAAACATTGTTTCAAATTTTTTGTACGCCGAGGATTAGGTGGAATATGGACTCAAGCGGAAGTCTTTCGAAAATTAGCTATTAGTCTTTCAATCAATTTAAAGACAGGTTTCGATTATTTATATTCGAGCCTGTCTATTTTTGATTTGATACAAATAGCTGAAGATGTCGAAAGGAGGTACGATGAGCGCAAAAAGTAAAGAAATGAAGCTGGCAATCAAAATTGCTGGTAAAGTCGATAAATCTTTTGGCTCAACACTAAAATCCGTTCAATCGCAAATCAAAACGGTTGCTAAGGTATCTGCCGCCGCTGTGGGCGCTGTTGCTACGGCTGTAGCAGGCGTTACAACAGCAGCTATCAAAACAGGCAAAGAGTTTGAAAACTCAATGTCGCAAGTTGCCGCAACAATGGGAATTGACAAAGCGACAAAAGACGGATTAAAAAATTACCAAACACTTGAAACAGCCGCCAAGGAAATGGGTGAATCAACAGCGTTCACTGCTTCTGAGGCGGCTGAAGGTTTAAACTATTTGGCTCTTGCCGGTTATTCAGCAGACCAAGCGGCTACAGCACTTCCGTATACATTAAAACTTGCCGGAGCCGGAGCAATGGATTTAGCCGATGCTTCAGATATGGTTACTGATGCAATGTCAGCGCTGAATCTTGAAGCAAATAACAAAAATCTGTCAACTTTTTCTGACCAACTTGCTAAGAGTGCATCAACAACAAACACTAACGTTAAACAGTTGGGCGAAGCAATCCTTACTGTAGGCGGTACTGCAGCGAATTTGAAAGGCGGAACTGCGGAACTTAATACAGCGTTAGGTATACTTGCAAATAACGGTATCAAAGGCGCTGAGGGTGGCACGCATTTAAGAAATATGCTGTTATCTCTCGAATCGCCTACTGCTGCAGCGGCGAAGCAACTCGAAAAATTAGGTGTCAATGTTTACGATGCAAAAGGTAATTTAAGAAGCCTTAATGATATATTCTCGGATGTGCAAAAATCCACCAAAGGTATGACAAATCAGCAGGTAGACGGTATTCTTGCCACATTGTTCAACAAACGAGATTTAGCATCAGCACGAGCTATGATGAAAGCAGCCGGAGATGATTTTTCAAAAATAGAAAAAACCATATCTGAAAGTGCCGGTGCTTGCGACCAAATGTATAAAACTCAGCTTGATAATCTTGAAGGCGACTTGGCATTGTTTACAAGTGCGTTACAAGGTCTTGGTATTGAGATATACGAAAACATTGGTGGTGGAGTAAGAGAAGGCGTTCAGCTTGCCACAGAATGCATTGGCGACTTAAACAAGGCTTTTAAGAAAAACGGATTGCAGGGTCTTGTCGGTGAATTTGGAAGCGTTCTTAGCAAAGCTGTTAATTACATTTCGGATTTAGCCCCAAAACTTACCGATTCGGCTGTTGACTTAATAACTTCGTTTATATTAGGAATAGAAAAATCGTCTGACAATATTGCAAAATCCGCTACGTCGGTCTTTTCAAAATTAATTGCCGGCGCTTCAAAAATTGCACCTGAGTTGCTTACTCTTGCAGGCACACTTTTAATATCGCTCATTACAGCACTTCAAGGTGAATTGCCTACAATAGAAAAAACATTTTTCCAAGGACTAAAACAATTGATATCAAATGCTTTGAAATTGTTACCACAGATTCTTGATGTAGGTTTAGATTTCGTGTTGGCTTTGGCCGACGGCATAGTGAGTGGATTACCGCAGTGTTTTAGCATTGCGACTATGTTAATCACAGAGCTATGCGGCGTGATTAATTCGGAATTGCCGCAAATTTTACAAATAGGCATTCAATTAATTCTCAATCTTGTTTATGGAATACTTGAAAATCTTCCGCAAATTGCAAGAAGCGCAATGCTGATTATTAATACTCTTATTCAATGTATTCTTCAAAACTTGCCAATTATTTTATCAGCAGGAATTGAACTGCTCTATGCATTGATTAACGGAATCATGAATAACTTGGATTACATAATTCAGGCTGTAATTGCGATTATTACCGAGTTGATTACTTGTCTTGCACAAAATGCACCGTTGCTTGCTACATCAGCAATATCTTTAATCAGCGCTCTTGTGGTAGGATTATTGCAAGCTTTACCTCAATTAATTGCGGCTGTTCCGCAATTGATTATTGCTTTGGTTAATGCATTTAAAAATTATGATTGGAGCACACTCGGTAAGGATATAATCAGCGGTATAAAATCAGGGCTTCTTGCAATGAAAGATTCTTTGATTGCGACTGTTAAAAATATCTTTAAGAGCGTTAAAAGCATTTTTTCAAGGAAAATAACAGCAAACATATCTGCTTCAAGCTCAGGTGGAAAGCCGCACGCAAGTGGCGGTATTTTCCCACGCTCTACAATCATTCCGACAATTCAGGCAGCGCACGCAGCAGGCGGTGTATTTACGTCGCCTACTGTTATTCCGTCAATCAACGGTGCAAATCACCTTGTCGGCGAAGCAGGAGCAGAGGCGATACTTCCTCTTAATAGTCTGTGGAATAATTTGTCAAACACATTCAATCCTAATTTCTCGGTAATGAGTAACCGAATTGCCGAGCTTGCTAATAAGATTGAGGGCGGAAATAAGGGCGACAGCAATTATAATAACGGTGATACACCAACTATTGTTTTTTCGCCGCAGATTATAATTCAAGGCAATGCCGACAAGAATGACGTTAAGGAAGCCGTCAAAATGAGCCAAACAGAGTTTGAAAGATTTATGAATGAATATCTTAAAAAGAAAAAACGAATTCGGCTTTAAGGAGAACTTATGGATAACACAACTTATACAACCGTATTAGGCGATACTTGGGATATTATTGCCAAAAAGGTTTATAACGATGAAAAGTATGTTGATGTGCTTATGCGCAATAATCCTTCAAAGCTTGATATCTGCATTTTCTCTGCCGGAGTGGAATTAACCGCTCCGGCTCTTTCTTTGGTTGAAAGTGAAGGAGAAGATACATATCCTGATTGGAGGTCTGATGATTGAGTAATCCACGAAAATCAACCGTGAGTATCAAAAAACTCGGCAAAACTTCTAAAAAAGACCGACTTATGACCGATTATTGCGAATCTCTTGAATATACGGATGTCGCAAGTGGTGAAAGTGACAGTGCATCGATTACTTTGTCTAACATTGATAAGAAATTTTTAAACGGTTGGTTGCCGAAAAAAGGCGAAAAATATCAACTAAAAATCAACACTTACAATTGGAAAAAGGATAAAGACACAAAAACGCTTAATTGCGGCAAATTTGTCATTGATGATTTTTCAATATCAGGCAGACCGCTTACGGCAACAATCAATATGGTTTCCAAACCGGCAAACAGCTCTTTTTCTACAAAGCAGCGTACAAAGACTTGGAAAAATGTAACCCTGAAGCAAATTGCAAGGAAAATTGCAAAACGATATAAAATGAAACTTGTTTATGACGGCGGTACTGTCAAGATTAAAAATATTGAACAGAAGAAAACCGAGGACGGCTCATTTTTGAAATCGTTATGCGAAGCTTACGCTTATGGCATCAAGATTTATTCAAGCAAGCTTGTTATATATTCCAAGGCTAAATATGAAAAAAAGAAAGCTGTAAAAACAATTGATGAAAAAGAGGTTTCAAATTGGAGTTTTAACACGACCGTTTCAGGCACTTATACCGGGTGCAAATTTTCATACACTAACCCTAAAACGAATAAAACAATAAAAGTTAAAGTCGGCAAAGGCAGCAGGTGGCTTACGTCTCAGGGCGAAGCAAGCAACAAAGCAGATGCACTTAAAAGAGCTTATGCCGCTGTTAATAATTCTAACGAAGAAGCAACAACAATAAGCTTTACTACCCTTCCCGACCCCAAGCTTATTGCGACGGCAAATATTAAGCTGACAGGCTTCGGAAAATTGAACGGTAAGTATTCCATTAAAGAGGTTAAGCATAATTGCTCGCCTAATAACGGTTATGAGGTGACCCTTGAATGCTACAAAATCGTTCAAAGACTTCCTAAGCCAAAGAAAAAGAAATAAGGTGAATGCTTATGGACTTAAGAATCGGAAAGGTCTCAACAGTAAATTATAAAACAGGAATGGTAAGCGTGATATATGAGGAAGAAAGCAATGCTGTTACGGCCAAAATGCCCTGTCTTTCTTTCAACGGCGAATATAAGATGCCCAAAGCAGATGATTACGTCGCCGTTGCCTATTTATCAAACGGCTCATCAATCGGCTTAATTCTCGGCTCGTTTTGGAATGAAACAAACAAACCGCAACATTCGGGAAAAGGTGTTTATTTTAAAGAATTATCACCTGAAGCATACATACTTTATGAAAACGACACTTTGACAATTAAAGCACCGAATATAAAGGTCGTTAGTGAAACTCCCGTTGAAAAAGAGGTAAAAACAAATGAGTAACTCAATAGGCTCTTGGAACGGAAGTGTATTCAAGGTTTCAAGTTCAAAAATATTCTCGCTTAGCGATATTAGTGTGAAACGCTCAAGCCGTTGGGCAACTCACGACATTATCGGAAAAGTGCCCAAAATGGAATTTCAAGGAATGGACCAAATTGCAGTCGAATGCAAAATTATTCTTGATGCAACATTCGGTGTAAAGCCGATAGAGGAAGCCGAAAAATTCCACAAGGCTCTTAATAATGGAACAGCAGCAAAGCTTGTTATTGCAGGAAAGGCTATATCAAGTAATAGATTTGTGCTGACGGATATAAGCGAAGAATATGACATTATTACAAATGCAGGAAAAGTTCAAAGACTTACCCTGTCATTATCATTTAAGGAGTATCGATGATGAATTTATCAAGCAATGTAATTATAAATGATACAAGCGAAGAAATCATCAAATCGTATCAAGAACAGATATCCACATTATGCTCAACCATTGCCGGTACGATACCTCTTGACCGTGATTTTGGCATTGACAGTGCTTGTCTTTCCAAGCCTCCTGACGTTGCCACAGCTTTATTAAGCGTTGAAATTATGGAAAAAGTTGAAAAATACATTCCTCAATTAATCGTTAATTCAGTAGAGTTTTCTTCTGCCGACGACGGAACGCTTACGCCGATTATTAAGGTAGGCTATAACGAAGATTATGCGGCGGAAGAAAATGCAGAGGATGAGGTCGATTTATCAACGGATGAAGACGACTATTATTATGCCGATGAAGATGATTACGATGCCGACGAATTTAACGAAGAAGATATCGAGGAGGATGAAGAATGATTGAAGAATTACAGAACTTACCTGAAATAAGCTTTATCGATGATATAACAATCGATGAAATACAAAAAAAGCTTGTTAGTGAATATGAAAATTCAATAACAGCAATTACAGGCAAAAAATATTTTTTACCGCAAGCAGATAAATTCAGGATTATCATTAATTCAATTGCACTTATCCTTTATCAAAATTTGCAATGTATTGACCGTGCAGGAAAGCAGAACACCCTTAAATATGCGTATGGCGAATATCTTGATAATAAAGCGGCTGAAAAAGGCGTTGTAAGAAAAACGGCAAAAGCAGCAACTGTAAATGTTAAATTTTCGCTTGAGGCTGAACGAAGCTCGTCTACTCTCATTCCTAAAGGAACGAGAGTATCAAACGACTCGGATATCTATTTTGAAACACAAAATTCCGAAGAAATCGCAGCAGGCAATACTGACATAGTTATTTCTTGCGCCTGCACCGAATCCGGAACGCTCGGCAATAATATTCAAATAGGCGAAATTACAACACTTGTTGACCCTGTAGCCTATATTAGTGAAGTCGTAAACACAACGGTTTCGACTGGAGGTACAGACGAAGAAGACGACGACAGCCTAAGAGAGCGAGTATTCCTCGCCCCGTCTTCTTATACCACTACAGGCTCGGCAGATGCGTACATATATCATTGTAAATTGTTTTCAAATGATATAGCCGATGTAATTGCCACGTCAGATGTAGGCTCAGCGGTTGTCAATATTATTGTGTTATTAAAAAACGGTGTTATTCCTGAAGAAAAACTGATTACTCAGCTTCAAGAATATTTGAATGGAGACAGTATAAAAACACTTACAGATAAAGTTGTTGTTGCTGCGCCGAGTGTAAAGAAATATGATATAAATTTGACGTATTATATCAATAAATCCGAACGTTCTAAGGCACTCTTAATCAAAAAGAATGTTGAAAAAGCCATTGACGAATATATATTGTGGCAAAATTCCAAAATCGGTCGAGATATCAACCCCAATAAATTGATTGAAAAAATCATGGCCGCTGGGGCAAAAAGAGTAGCCGTATCATCGCCGCTTTATCAAGCTTGCAATCAAACAGAAGTACCGCAGTTGGCAAATAAAAGCATAACATATGGAGGTATTGAGGATGATTAATATTCTCGACGTCAAATTGTCCGATTTATTGCCGTCAAGTTTTGATACTGTTGAAATTAAGGCACTTAATAATGTGGTTACTTTTTCGCTATATCTTTTGCAAAAATACATTAACAATGCGAATTTCACCGTGAATATTGACAATGTATCTGAGAAAATAATTGATTATCTCGCTTGCGAATACCGTACACCGTATTATGATGAAACGCTTGATTTAAAAACAAAAAGAAATCTTGTCAAATCAACTATGCTTACGTATCAAAAAATCGGCACAACAAATATCATTAAAGAATATCTTAATACACTTAATGAAGAAACTGACGTCGCCGAATGGTATGACTATGACGGACAACCATATAACTTTAAAATTTTTCTTAACATTTCCGAGAACAGAGAAGTTGACGAAAAACTTTTAACCGATATTAAGAATAAAATCGAAAAAATCAAAAATGTTCGCTCTTCGCTTGAAGCAATTGAAATACTTAACTCATCAAATTATGATAAAAAACTATCCTGCTCAATAGCAGCAGGAGTGCAAATCGAAACGAATATAGGTACTGCAATGATTAATGATGATTTTGGCGGAACTACCTTCATTGCCCTTGATGACTGTATTCTTGTTGACGACGAAGGAAATATTTTTATTGAGGAGGAATAAATATGGCTTTTGAATTTTATGTAACTGAATTCGGAAAAGCTGCTCTTATTCACGGTTTAGCCGGCGGCAGTATTGAATTTAACTCAATTGAAATCGGCGGAGCTGAAATACCGCCGTCGGATTTTTCAAAGGTGACTGCATTAGCTGATACTAAATTGAACACAAAGGCTATCTCTCAAAAACAAATTGATAACACTTTGAATTTGAAATTTCAATTTGATAATAAAAAAGTATCTTCCGATTTCTTTTGGACTGAAATCGGATATTTTGCAACAGTCACTAAAAACGACGGAAAAACCGAAAACGGTATGGTTTTATACGGCTATAACAGCAAAGAAACTGCTAATCACATTCCGTCTTACACTTCCAACAACACTTTGAATAAATATATCTGCCAAATCGGGATTAATTATTCTGATGATTTAAACGTAACGATTACACTTGATGAATTTGAAGATTATGCATCTAAATCTGATTTTGCCGAACACACAAGCGCAAATAATCCTCATAATATCAGATGTAATACTATCGGTGCTGCAAAAGCAGCTCACGTCCATTCTGCTGTTGATATAACATCAGGTATGTTAGGTGTTGAGCGAGGCGGTACAGGAGTATCGTCATTGAAAAAAATAGGAATTGAGCCATTAGAGGATTTCAGCTCAAGCGTAGTGAAAAATCTTTCTGACTTTGAAAATTTTTACAATGGGCAATTTTATCGTAAAAACGGAATTGCTATGGTTACAATCACTTTTCAAACACCAACTCAGCTTATAGGTGAGGAAATGACCGGCAAATGGATATTAGTGTTGCCAAGAGAAATGCGACCTGCAAATCAGCTATCGGTAATAGGTATCGCAAGTAACAAAGAAATAGTTACCGTTTTAATTCAACCCGACGGGCAAGTTTTATTGTACTCGTTTGGAAGCTTTCTCCTTGAAAAAGACACGCACATACGATTTCAGGCAACGTACCCTGTAGCTTAAGGAGGCAGCATAATGAAACTGAAAAAAATATCGGATATAATTAAAACAATCGGAGCGCCTAACAAGGATGATACCTTGTTGGGCGTTTTTAATGGCAAAACAGCTCAGAAGAGCATTGAGGATATCCTCAAAGTCTCCGACTACACTTTACTAAAAAATCAACCTATCACAATTCTAAGCCAAGATTTCAAGGTTAGTGACCTTAAGGAAAGCAGTTTATATTTTGTCAACAATAATGACGTTAATTGCATAACAGAGGACGGAAGTTTGCTTGTGAATTTATATGCAGGCATACTTATTCTTACCGGTTCTACTGGTGAAGCCCAAGTGTTCGATTCGTGGAATACTTATTACGTTGAAGACTTAAGCACCGGAGATTGGTTTAACGATAATTACAACCATATCACAACGCAAGAAGTTAACAATTTATTAAGTAATTTATCGGATTATATTTTTAAGTATGGTAGGCCGTTAAATCCAAAAAATAAAGTCACAAGAACACTTTCTGGTTTTGCCGAAGATATTACCAGAAGAACAATGGTGCTCGGTAGCACAGACTTATCAAGCACAATTAGTTCTGACGGCAAATACAGTTTTTATAGCAGAGGAATTTTTCGTTTAGGTCATCCGAATGCTGTAGTAGGATTCACCCCTCTCGAAATCAAGGTGAACAAAGGCGACACAATTTATGTCAAATTCAGCAAAACAGATACGGAATGCTTATGCGATATTGTTTATATTGGCGATATTGGCATGAACATTCCTGATGATGCTAATTACAAATACAATCCTATCGACGTATGGTCGGGTCAGTTGGGATTTGCTATAGACGCTACTGAATACGATACAACCTTCTGGGAAATGGTAGAAGGCGCTAAGGGTACCGCTGACGAGATTAACGATTATTTACGTGACCTTCCCTGTAAAAGAACCGGCGGACTTGTATATTCGATTCCAAAAGAATACGGACGTCCCGAATTTAGAAATGTTACGCTCGGTACCGGATTGAAATTTGAAAACGGAGTGTTATCGGCAGTAGCTACAAATGACATTGCGAGCGACCAACTAAAACAAATTATAGGAGGGTTAAAATAATGGCAGTAACAGCAGACTATATATTAAAATTAAATCAGCAAAGGTTAGAACTTATAGACGTTGTGAATAATCTCGTTGATGAAACAGATAAGCTTGACAGTAGCGCAACGCTTGATGACGTGGTTAAAAGACTTAAAACAATTGATACGTTCAGCATATTAAGAAATTATATTCAGCCTGATATTATCAATCCTAATAGTGATTGGTCAATTGATGATACTGAGGGCAAGATTGTTATGCTTAGAAATAGTGCATTCTATCAGCACAGAGGACTGCGTTCAGTTAATTTAAAAAGTTGTAATACGGTCAATAGTAGTGCGTTTTCAGGTTGTACTTCGTTAGTGCAAGCAAAAATATCAGGAAAAGATTTAGCTATTAGTGGTTATTATAACTTCAGTGGCTGTACTGCTTTGACCTCACTTTCTTTTCCTCATCTTAAAACAATGTGTGGAAGATATATGTGTGAGGGTTGCTCAAACCTTAAAAGCGTAACTTATAACAAAGACGGTGGTGCGACAATTAGTGATTCCTATAATATTTTTAGTGGTTGTGCTAATTTAAAAGCTCATATTTTTCCAAGCAAGGATGAAGTGACAACAGTTGACGGTTATTATACAAACAATATTAATAGCACGGCTTATATTTATATTCCTAAGTGTATGCTACACATATACAAAGAAACTTGGATGAATGATTATATTACCGCAGGGCGTGTTAGGTGCATTGAAAATTACGACTTTGATGATGAAAGATACACTAATAACAGAGATTATCTTATTAACGTTCTCGGTGCGGATTTAAGCGACTATGTTATTGAGGAGTATGTTGAGCCTAATGTAAGAATGGAACTGCAAAAATACGGCAGTAATTCATTAATTGCTACAATTGATAATAAACAATACAAAAAATCAAATTGGGGCTTGGCAATTGTTTGCGTAATAAAATTTGATACATATTCAGGCGTTTTACTCGTTAGCAAAAAAGCAGATTGTGTAACTTATGTCGGTGGCGGTTATAGTTATGCTAATACCAGCGACGGAAAAATAACTTACAACGGAGAAGATTATTATTACAGCGCAAGGAAGTATTTTACAGGAAATGCAACTTCTGTTGTATCAGATTATCCGCTTCTTAATGATGTTACAAACAAATCCTATACAAATGATATTGACGGAAGCGTAGAAGCTGCAAAGGATTTGCTTGATTATTATTTCAAGAAGATATAAAGAGGTGATGATATGACAGATACAATAGCAGTGGCACTTGTAAGCTTGGTGGGAACACTAATCGGTACATTCGGCGGAATTATTACCGCTTCAAAGCTTACAAATTATCGAATTGAACAGCTTGAAAGGAAAGTGGATAAGCATAATAATTTCGCCGAGAGAATTCCGCTTATTCAAAACGATATTAAGGTTGCGAATCACAGGATAGACGACCTTGAAGAATTATGCAAAGAACATTTTGTGAAGTAAAGGAGTAAAAGAAAAATGAAAACATTATGTATATCGTTAATTGTTATCGCACTGCTAATTTTAGCCGTGCAAATTATTACTGAAATCATCAAATCCGTATTTAAGGATAAGGAAAATATCGTTTATAATTTGATTGTATTCGGTGTTTCCTTATTCTTAACACTCGTAACAGTCATTGCGGCAAGTCAGATTGTACCGTTCAAGCTTGTTTGGTATATCATTGTCGGCGCAATTGTCGGCTCGTTCTTTATTGCTTACGGTGCAATGTATGGCTACGATAAGCTTTTTAAACGAGTATTTGAATCAGTTAAGAATGCAATTAAATCATTTTTGGAAATTGAGGAAGAGGTGAAGAATAATGAAAAGAAATAAAGCTGTAATGTCAGTGATTATGTCGTTGCTTTTGATTATATCAATCTTTTGTGGTTGTAATAATTCAAATATCGAAAGCACAACAAAACCGACAGAAACGACTACCGTTGAGCAAACAACCGAACCCGAAGTTACTATTTCTGCTGATGTAAAGACAGAGGCAGAGAAAACTAAGGACGAAGTTGAAAACGGCGAGGATATCGGCACTGATGAGCCTATTATCGCAAAGCCTAAAGATGAAAGCACTGTTGTTGATGAAAGTTTGATTGAGCAGGACGCTGTTGTTGAACAGGAAAATATTTCTTATGACGGCACAAACACCGGCAAAGGTACAGCACTTCTCGGTGCTTGCACAGGTCTTACATATTATAATCAGGCTGACAGCAGGTGGGCGAAAAAACCTTATACAAGCTCAAACAATAAAACGCAAACGATTAAATCAAGTGGTTGCGGTCCGACTTCGGCGGCAATGGTTGTAAGCTCTTCAAAAGGTGCTATTTTGCCTGCAACAATGGCAAAGCTTTTTGTTGATAACGGCTATCGCACAAAATCAAACGGAACTGCGTGGTCGGCTTGGTCTTTTGTTGCCGACTATTTTAATTTTAAGAAATATGCTACAACTTCTAATATCGATAAAGCCTTAAATTATTTGAAAACGGATAAGAACAAGGACGGTGCATCTGATTACTTTATCGTCGCATCCTGCAATTACGGTCTTTTCACAACCTCAGGACATTACATTGTGCTTGTAGGTTACAACGGCGGCACTATTTTCGTTTATGACCCTTATTCTTATATTGGAAAATTCGATACACCGAGCAGAAGCGCAGCAGGCGCTAAGCTTAGCGGCAATACCGTTTTTGTGAGTGAGAAAAATTTTAAAAAGTACGGCAACACAGTTAATTATTGGGTGTTCTCGAATGACTATAAAAAGAAAAAATCAAAAACAAAAAAGAATGTTACCAAGTATGTTGCTACTCAGTCACAGTCACTTAATGTCAGAGCAAAAGCGCATAAATCATCAAAAGTCTTAACTCAGCTCAAAAAAGGCACAAAGGTTACTGTTACCAAAGTCAGCGGTTCTTGGTCTTATATTGCTGCTCCGACAAAAGGTTGGGTAAGCACAGCTTATCTTTCATCAACTAAGGTAGTTGCTGATAAACCGAAAAAGGTAACATACAAAACAACCGTCGGCAAGCATTACAGATTAAAAGGCAAAACATATTTGTATAAAAATAAAAGCCTTACAGGCATAAAATACGAATATCTACCGAAAACTGAAATTGTCGTTCAAAAGCATATCAGCGCAAGTGTTGATAAGGTTAAGGTGGTTAAGACCGGCAGAGTAGCCTATGCAAAAGTAAATAGTTATAAATAAAAAAAGCCCTCAGTTCTTAATCGAACCGAGGGCTTTTTTGTTTTGCTATTTTTCTTTATTGCCTTTTAAAAATTCGTCTATCCATATTACTTTGCCACTTTTGTATTTTCGGAAATGTCCTCTTACGCTGAATACTCCCTCAGGAGAACGGTGAGTATGTGAAGTGACGGCATAGAGTTTGTTTTGAAATTCCTTAACGAAATAATGCTTATCATTATCCTCACTCCTTGCCCTGACGGTCGTTGAAGAACCGTCAACAAGATTACCATAAAGAATTAATGCATTAACAGAAATATAGCTTTCGACTATCATATAAATAGTATGCTGGATTTCGCCGCTGCTTTCAATGCTGTCGCTTAATTGGCAATGAATGCCGTAATCGTTAACTCCTTCAGGTGTAGCTTCTATTTTGCCTTTGGCGATTTGCACTTTGTCATATTTAACACGAAATTCTAAATAATCGTGCTTTTTCTCGAAATAAGCTACAAGCAATTTGCCATTATTCTTATTAGGATAAATTCCAAAATCAACTTGAACTTTTTCGAAATAGTAACGGCTATAAGGAGATACTGCTTTGATTAATTCGTGATTTTCAGCTTTCCAAGTCATTAGTTGACTATATGATTTTTCATCGATGTGAATAATATTCATAAATACACCCTTTAATTATCCTTTTCAATAATATTATTGAAAAGCTCAGCGAAATTCATTACTGCTTTATTAAATTTCCTTCCGTCAATTTCGACAATCTCACTTTTTTCCTCAGGTGTTAATTTTGACAAATATATATTTAATGCTGAATTTCGCAAATTATTTTGGCATTGCTCAGCCTTGCTTACGACATAACAATCTTCAGTAATTCCTTTGACAGACGGATTTATTTTTTTAGAAAAGTTGATTCTTTCTTCTTCACAAGCGTTATAATCATCACTACTGAATATCTCGTGTAAGCCCTGTCGGTCTGCATAAATCACGGTATATTGATTGCTTGCGTTGTAACTTAAAATTTTATCTATTATGAGCTTCTCACACCACTCAGGACACTTTCTTTTGCCGGTTTCCCAATTTTCGATATTTCTTTTTGAAATGCCAAGGTATTCCGAAAGTGCTTGTTGAGTTAAATTCTTAGCCAATCTTGCTTCTTTAATAGTCATAATAATCTCCTTAATATATCTTGCCTTTTTTGCTTAATTGTGTTATATTAAAGGTGCGATGAATGGCGGCAAGTACCACTCAAAGCAACTTTTGCGATTGAAGTCTTAATTGTTTTCAGTTAAGGCTTCTATTTTTTCTATGAATTCTTCTTTTGAATCACTGTCGTTTGCGATTGTGATTATTAATTTAATAAACTTGTCAAATTGTTCATTTGTCATATCATCAGCCATTATTTTCTCCTTTCCGGCACTTGCCACCATATTGTCAAGAACGAGAACGCTTCTCCCTCTCAACAATTATATTATATCACTCATTGGGTGATATGTCAAGGCTTTTATAAAAAAAATCATATTATTTTTATGGGAGCAATAAAGGGAGCAATTAGTCCTACAACATTCATTTAGTAAAAAACAAATAACAACATATAAAAATAAGAAAAACCGCCTAAAATGGCGGTTTTTTGCACTTTAATGTATAAAACAAGGGCTACTGAAAAGTAGCCCTTTTGGTCGAGGTGACAAGACTTGAACTTGCGGCCTCTGCGTCCCGAACGCAGCGCTCTACCAAGCTGAGCTACACCTCGAAATATTAAATTGAAGCACTGATATGCAACAAACAAGAGTATATACGAAAAAAAGAAAAAAGTCAAGAGAAATTCAACTACTTTTCAACATACAAGGCAAAAAGCAATGAAAGAATTTCTTCCATTGCTTTTTCATTACGTGTTAGCGCCTATCTTATACAAACATAGCAATATGCAACACCCGACTCATTAAGACAAACAACTTCGTTCATAATACCCTTAAGGTTTTGAGAAACTTTAAGAGTTTTTCTGTCATCTCTAAAACGCAAACCGTTTGTAGTACCAAAGGTAGAGCCGTAAGCCGTATAAATATAGTCTTTGCTATTTGGCGCATCCCAAACGTGAGGGGTAACGCCTGTCGGGAAAATAATAACTGCGCTCGGATCAAACGGGCAAGCGGTTGCAATATCACGAACACTTTCATTATTGCCATAATAAATATTGCAATAAACATTCGTATTCCATTTGTTTCTTTCCTCCTCAGACACGTGGCAGGACATATCGTTTTTATGGTCTATAATTTGCTTATCGATAATCAAATTATCATTACAAAAATCTTCTCTTTTAGGTTTGTCCCCACCGAGCCAAAGATTAAGCCCTATTTCTGTTTTATTTGTGCTGCTCATTGTGCACCTCCTAAACTGTCTATAAAATTAAATGATATTTTTGCAATTTTATCCCAATCGTCTGCATTATAATCAAGCGCATCAAGCGCATCGAAATCATAAATACTCTCATTCGCCTGCATAACAACACCGGGACAAATATATTTTTCAAAATAAGAAATATTTTTTAAAATTTGCGATAAAAAAGACTCTTTACTGCCACCAGCAGAAAAAACAAAATTCGATACGTTAAACGTCATATTTTTATCAAAAGTTTTCAAACATTCCTCTTTAAATTCATCATATTTATATTTAACAAAACCTTGCGATAAGCCTTTTTGAACATTCTCATAGTTAATCTCATCCAAATCGAGTAAATCGCACATCATTTTAATGCCGTAATTTTTAGCCGAATCGAAAAACACTTCAGAAAGCATTTTATCAAAATATTCTTCCACAAGCGTCATTCCCGCATCAATAGCTTTAATCATGGCATAATTGAATCCGTTTCTTCTTACGTTCAAATTAAGTGCAGACAAAAGCGACGAAAGCCTGTAAATGCGTGTATTGCTAACATTCATAAAGTTCGACCTCCAAATTGTCGAGAAGAATATAGCCGTCGCCGTCGCAAAGAATACAATCGCCCAAAACATTTGTTCCGCTTATTTCAACGCTTTGAACGCTGTCGATTTTCAGCGCCGCCTTTCTAATCTCATCAAGTGAAATATTATAGTTTATTTTATTGCGTGTTAAAATTTCATAAATGTTATCATATATTTCTTGCTTTTGTGACACCTCATCAAAAATACTGTCAACATTAGCCTTGACCTTTATCGATACATGTGTCTTTTTGGCATACTCAAAACGAATTTTAACGCCAAACAGTTCAATTTGCGGAAATGCTTTTTTGATGCCTTCCAATTCTTCACTCGTGAGTTCTCCGGGGCAAGAAACAATTACCCTTACGCTTCCGGGGGTGTCGCTTTGCTTTATTGAGCAATCTTTAATATTGCCAATGTTTTTAATTTCAAGTTCAATTGAACTTTTATTAAAATAATTAAGCGGAATTTTAAATGTTGACATAATTCTTTTTCTAAACGAGCCGTCGCTTTCGTCATCGCTTCCGCCTGTTATCGGATACGCATTAAACGCATACTCAATCCCCGACGGAGGATTAACAAGAGTCAGTAAATTGTCGCCCTCTAAATTGTATTTTTCTCCGTTTCCCAAAGCGGTACAGGAAACCGATATACTTGTATTGCCCGCTTTAAGAATAACCGTTTCATCTGTTGAATACTGAATAAGCGGATAATTCGGTTTTGAGCAAACAGTTCCCTTTTCAATAACTATATCGCTTGCAATTGCCTCATTAATGCCAAATGTAAGCGTACCCTTTGCTTTAGTGCCGAGCTTTCTTTTGCAATCACGCAACGCACCGTGACGGTCAAGATATCTTCCCGTTGCAGTTTGAACAAACGCTTGCTTTAAAATAAAATCGCCGTAGCATGACAAGCCGTAAAGTTCGCTTGCAATTGCTTCAAGCTTTTTTTCATCAATAGAATTTTCAGCAATTTCCCTGCCAAGCTCTTTATTGTAAGCAGCTTTCATATTCTGCAAAATTTCATTATATGTAGACTTCATATTACAACGTACACCTGCCTTTCCTCATTATTAATAAGAACATCAACTGTAATTAAATTATCGTTTTTGATATATGTAACATTTTTAACATATACCCCGTCAAGCTTTGATAAAGCCATTCTGATAAACGACAGCATAAGCCTTTCGTTTCCTTTTGCCTCGTGTATTCTGCTGCCGAAATTTTTGTCGGGATAGAATTCTCCTTTTTCGCAATAAACAGCCGAGCGGCACAAATTAATAATATCGGTTGTTTTTTCATTAATATCACTCAATAATTTTGCCCTCCTTTGATATAACCAATCCGTTTATCACTATGCTTCCGTCATTTTTGAGGTAAATATATGCACCGGAAAGAGACGTGATTTTAATTTCTCCGTATTCAACATTTGAACTGTCGTTTTCAACTCCTATGCAAACCTGCTCTCCTCCGCCTTGAGTAAGCAAAAGCCTTTCACCCTTAGGTACACAAAAATTGTAGCCGTAGGGAGAGTAAAAATTAACATTTCTTTCAACGCCTGTTGAAGTTGCCTCAACAGCACCGTTTGAGCTCATAGTAACCTTGCCGCATTCAACTGCAGGCACTTTTTGCTCTTTAATAATCTGCTTGCTAATCCACATAATTTACCTCCGAGATATCAATATTTTTTCTTAAAATAAGCTTTGTTTGCTCAGCGTTTTCATCAATGGAATAAACCTTCTCAAAAAGCAGATAATCATTAAAATCACCAAGTTTACCGCTGTAATCAAAGCGCTGTAAAAGCTCGCTTTCAACATAACCTTTAAGCGTTATTTCAAGGCGCTTATAATCCTTGAACGAATCTTTGAGCATTTTAGAAATTTTATAATTTCTCTGCCAACTCGGAAGCGCCGCAAGATTTACATATCTTTGCCTTGAAAATCCTAATTTTTCAGCAAGCTGCGAATAGGTGTGGCAATCGTAAAGATACGAAAATTCCTTTTTATAATTAACTGCCGAAATCGGTTCGCTTCGATTTATTATGCTTTTAGCCGAAATCACTGAAAAATCATTAAGGCTTAATATATTTTCGCTCGGTTTCAACATAAAAATTTCATTATCGGCATTAATCCTTATTGAATTGCCGGTAATTGTTGAAACAAGCAAATTGATGGCACCGTAAAGCGAGGAGCCGCTTGAAACTTCATATTTTTTAAACGTGCAAATATCGTCAAGCTTATAAGAAAAGCCGAACGGTTTTGCATAAGCGTCAAACAGACTTTGAGCACTCGGACGATTATATGTATAAGCGAAAGCATCGTTATCAACCAAAAGGCAGGCGCTTGAACGTGCATAAATATATGTTTCAAATCCTCTTTCATCAGCAGTTGTTCTCTGGCAATCGCAATAGCCGTTAAATATCAGTTTGTTATTTTTATAAGCATATACTCTCTCAATTTCATCAAGCGATTTGCCGCCGATAATTTTAATGCTTAGACTGTCGCAAGCAACCTCTGCCGTCTGTGTTAAAACGGCTGAAACAATACCGCTTGGTATTATTTCCTTCCCCAACGTTGTCACTAAAACAATTTTCATCTCAGCTTCACCCGTTCCCCTTTCTTTATTGAAAACGGACTTTCTATATCATTTAATTGCATAATTTCGTCAACGCTCATATTTGCCCTTGCCGCAATATCAAAAGCATTATCCCCGTCGTATGCAACAATATAATCGAGAGGAGCAATTTCCTTTTTATCATCACACACCTGAGTAAACTCAAATTCATACTCGATTTTACCAAGCGTTGCGCTTGAATCATACTTAAACTCGGTAAAAATTGCCTCAATAGGATAAAGCGACGGGCAATGAAGTTCGCCTGCGCCTCCCTGCCTTAAAAGATATGACAGGCGAGCGCATTTTTCATCTGCATCGTCTGAGAAAAAAGTGCCCTTTCCTTTAACGATAATCGGTTTTTGTGATATATCCTGAGTAATTCCTTTTCCGTCATAGACAGAAGTGTTTGAAACATCACGAGAGGTAATAACCTGAATATATGACGGATTTGTATCAAACACAAAATCCTTAAATCTCATTTTAAATTCTTTCATTATTCACCTGCGGATTTATCATATCGATTTTTATCAAGACGGATAATTTCGCTTATATTTTCCGCCTGTTCATATTCCTCATTCACCGCTTTCACCTCCGAAATCAATATTTGTGCCAAATGAAAAATAGCCGTTAAGCCTATATCCCTTGGCTTGCTTTACATATTCAAGAGGCTGTGCTTTTATTGAAGTAATATTAAATTTTTGGCTTACCCTGCAAATATTTAAAAACACATCCTTTGCAAAAGCAGAATTATTTTTCTCGGTAAATATACCGACCTTAATTTTGACATTTGCATATTTTGTATCATCGCCAAGCTCTATCGGCGTAATTTCCATCTCGTCAAGACCGACACAAACAAACGTATTTTTTATTTCACCGGCATAAGATACATTTTCAAAAGGCTTGATGATTTTAATATTTTTAAAAAAATAATCAGCTTTAAGAGCTTTTGCAAAGGTGATTATAAAATCATTAATATTCATCGTATTCTGCCTCCTTAATTTCTCTTAAAATGCCTGTATAATAAATAACCTCGTCGTTTATTTTCACTGCATTTTTTCTCAAAAATTTATACTTGCCCGACGAAGTTTGCAAATATCCGTTATCGCTTATTTCCATAACATTGTGCGTTTTCGGACCAAGATACAAATGATATCTCGCTTCATTTGTTCCAAGCTCTGTAACATCATCGTCAAATGCACTGCTCTTTTTTCGCCACAAGGGATTTACGGTGCATTTAAACGGCATTGAGTTCCATTCTCCGTCATAAAGCGTCGCCTCAATTCCGATTTTATCAAGATGATTTTTTATAATATATCCGCTTCTCATATTACACCGCCTCAAAAGCAAAATGATTGTTTTTAATCAGCGAGGCACACTGCTCAAGAGCAAAATTGTATATTGCCCTTGCATTTTCAAGCGCAGAAGACGTGTCAAGCGAATATGACACATCTCCTGCCTTAAACGAAGTGATACCGTCTGACTGATTAGTAAGCATATATCGATAATAAGCCTTTGCAGCGCAAAGAAATATTACGCAGGAATTATTTTCGTCATCGCTGCTTTTTAAAAGTGAATTTATATATTCACATTCCATTTCGATAAGCGATTGATATTTTCCCGCATCTTCCTCACTCAAAGACGAAAGAGTGATAAATTCCTCTTTAATTTTACTTAAATCAGTCATAATAAATCACCTTATTTTGCCTTAACAAGCATAGCAACGGCATCAGGGAAAATGTTTGAGAAACCAACAATTGTAGATACTGTTGCTCTTTCAATCTGACGGTCGATAAGCTTGTCAAAATCTGTTGTAATGTCTGACGCAATTACTCTTTCAAACGCATAGTTTTTATCAATTGCAATAAGGGTATCGGAATCCATTTCCTTTAAGCAATAAACCTCTGCGCCGAAAGGAGTAACCATTCTGCCTGTGCCGTGAAAATCAAGACCTGCGTTTGCATCTCTCATTTCAGGTAATTTAAGAAGTCTTGCAAATGACTTAGGGTCAACAAGTATTGTTGTAAGATTGTAAGGCTTCATCATTGTGTAAATATCAATAAGATTATCATAAGTAAATGTTTCGCCGGTATATGTAATCTTATTTACGGTTGGTTTGTCAATTGTTGCAAGTGCATCGTATGCCTCATAATAAACCATATTTTCACCGATTCTACGAAGTGTGATTGAGAAAAGGTCAAGCTTTTGGAACTTGATTGCCTCATATGATGCGGAAATCATCTTGCCGTATTTTTTAAGCTTGGTAAGCTTGTCTTTAACAGTAATCTTTACATCTGAAAATGCACTGCCCTCGGCAACATTTATAAAGTCAACCAAATCAGTTGTATCTTCAAGCGAAATAGACCTGTAATCAAGCGAATCAATATAAGATGTGGTTGCAATGATTTTATCTACGGTGCACGCCTCTCTCATACCGAGCTTAATAGAACGGGATACAAATTCAGGAAAAAGAGCTGCTGAATCGGAAGTTTGGAAAAACTTTGAAACAGTATCGCAATTTTCGCCCGAAACCTTAATGTCAAATCTTTTAAGCTGACGTTCGTATGCGTCAAGGCCTTCAAGAGATGTGCCCTTGTAGTTTTCTGACGGGTCAAGTGCCTCAAGTGCCTGAGTGAAAGACTTACCTGTGGTGTATAAACTTTTTTCAATTCTAATGTTATCGTATGACATAAATTAATTCCTCCGTTAATTATAATTTAAATTGATTTACTGTATTATTTGTTTTTGTGTCATTACTTTTAATTTGAAGATGAGCGGTGCTTTCACGGTTTTTCTTTGTGAAAGCTTCTTTAAATGACAAAAGTTCTTTTGCGGTCATAACCTGTGCCACAGAAGAAAAAGCCTTAATATCCATCTCCGGCATAGCCTCTGCGCAAAGCTTTATAACCTCGTTTGCAAGGCTTTTCTTGTACTTTCTGCCAAGCTCTGCCTCATCCTCAAGTGAATCAACATAATTCAAAAGCGAATCAAGCTGAAATTTTGATACCGTAGTATCGTCGCTCATATTTTTGAACGTCTTAATAATATCCTCCATATTATTCTCCTTTGTAAATTCAAATGCTTTTGTAACTCCTGCCTGTCTTTGCGCAGGAACGGCTACAAAGCTGAACTCATACGCATCGCTGATATCTGACAAAATTGTGCAGGCGGTTTTGCCCTTATATTCTTTGCCCGAAACGTGTTCGCATCTGCACTGCCTTTTATCCTTGCCGCAAATTGAACAGGTTGCTTTTTTTGATGAGCAGGAAACTGAAACTTCCTTTTTAATTCCTGCGTCAAGTTCGTCAATAAATCCTTTGTTTTCCTCGTTTTTGAGCATATAAGCCTTTGCCTTTAGCATATAATAAGGCTCACCGTCGGCTGTTGTTGTTCCATTGCCTTTTTCAATCCATGTTTCAAAAACACGTGCCTTTTGGTCGCTCGATTTCATTGAATGGTCGCTGATACCCGTTTTGCCGACAAAAAGCGTTTTAAGTTCATTAAGCGCCGATAATGAAAATTTTTCAAAATCCCTGTCTATGTCGTTATCGCAAAGAATAACAGTAAAAACATAAAGACTGTCTGCGTCAAACTCACGCCTTGTATACTTATTGATTTTTTTTAAGTCCTCAGTGCTTGGACTAAAACCTTTTTCTACATAACCAAAGCTCAATTTTCAATCTCCCTTCTTATTTTTTCTGCCTGTTGCGTATAAAGCTGCGCCTTAGCCTCGTCACATTCATCCTGAAGTGTAATTTTCTTCCATTCGATATTCGCCTCATAAGGCAAGGCATTTATTGCAAGATACATATTGCCGATTTGCTTAATCACAGGTTCAAGAATACGTCTGTACGATTCAAGCTCGCTTGTCAATATATCTGCCTGCTGCGTGCTCATTCTCTCTGTTGACGACCAACTAAGGCCAAGCATAAACGGCGGAAGCCCTGTTTTTGCAACAATCTGTTCAAGAAGCTGTCTTACAGGAATTTCACTGTCAAGCACAGCATTGTCCGCACCGATTACCTTAACGCTCACATCCCCGACTGCCACAAAATCCTTAACAGTATTTGAATTCATAGCATCTTTCCACGCATTTGCAACGGTTTGCGCCGTTTCGTTTGCGTTTGAATAAGCGCTGTCCTTATCCGGCTTGCAAATAACAGAATATCGAAGATTTCCCGCATGCTTCCAATTTTCGCCGATTGTATTATAAATTTCGAGCAAAATATTGCTTACAAACGGCAAGCCGGAAAGCAAACTTGTGCCGCACAAATCGGAAGGCTTAGGATTTAAAACAGAATATAAAATCAAATTCGGCTGATTGATTTTAGAACCGTTATTATAAAAATCGACATCAATTCCGTTTTTTGCCCTTTTAAGCTCAATTGACGAAAGTTCGCTGTTATAAAGCGCATATATCCCGTCTGAGCACATAACTATTTCGCCTATTGCCGTGCCGAAGGTTAAAAGCTGATTAAGATAATTTGAAACGAAAGAGGTTATCCCCCTTTGGTTTCCGCCGACATTTATCGACTCGAAATACGAGTTCATCATATCGTTTATTTTTTCATTGCCCGTATCAAACCTAAAGCCCTCGCAAAGTCGCACAATTTTATTAATTGCGGCATCTAAAATAGGAACCGCATTTCTAAGTTCGGCATATACTCTCGATTCGCCGTTAATAGGCATATAACTTGTAAGATTATAATAAGGATGATTTGTAGCGATTGACGTTTGAACCGCACATGCAGCATTTGAATTTTGACTTTTCTTTTTTCTTAAATCTAAAATTTTCAAAGCTAATTCCTTTCTATTGCAAAAGACGCAAACGAATTTCCTTGTCCCTCTCTGCCCAAAACAGTAGCGACAAAATATCGTATATCATCCATTGCGTGGTCATTTTCTTTTTTAACCGCATCCTTTTTTATACTGTCATCCCAGCGATAGATTGAAAATTCTCTTATTGCGTCGGCACAGCAGGGATATATAAATATCTCCCCATCCTTGAGTGCCTGGCACACTCGGTTAATACCCGATAGAACATCATTATTCGCTTTGATAACACGAAATTTTTTGTGCCTTAAAACAGTTTGAATAAAAGATGCAGCTGACGGGTCAATAATCAAAGCTGTTATATCCTTGCCGTTCGCAAGTCTTTCAAGCTCACGGTAATATTCCTCATCTGTCAGCTGAATACCGTTGTCTCTGCCTGAATAATAATAATACTCATCAAGTCGATACCACTTGCCGTCGCACTCACCCCAAAGGCCTAAAGAAAAAGGATTTACCGTTCCGTAGTCGCACGAAAGATAATATCGTGAAAAACCGCCGTCGCACCTTTTTATGTGCCTTTCAGGTGAAAACATAGGATAAACAAGACCTTGAGCCGTGACCCATTTTCCCTCAATAAATCGCTCATAAAAAGCGCCCGAATAAAGACTTTTATATCTTTTTTTAACGCTTTCGGATAAAGAGGGATTGTCGTCCATAGTGAAATGGATATACAAAACATTTTTTTCTTCGGCTTTTTTTATCCATTCCATATAAAACCAATGATAAGGATGCTCCGGATTGCAGTTGAAAAAGTATTTTGAATTTTCAAGAGAGCATCTTGCAACCGCCTGTTCAACAAAACTTCTCGGCATAAGCGCAACCTCGTCGAGCATAACGCCACCCAAAGTCATACCCTGAATGAGTGATGCACTTGATTCATCTCTGCCGCCGAAAAGATAGTAACGGTTAGTCACATTGCCTCTTGAAATCGTAACCATATTCCTGCTAATCCTGTAATCAACGCTGAAACCAAGCTCTTTAAGCGTCGGCAAAAGCGGAGTAATAACATTTCTCTTAAGTGAAGAAATTGTTTTCCCGCAAATGGCAAACGAAGTATCGCAAAAAGCATAAAAGGACCAACAAATAAACGATATACCCATACAAAGCGTTTTGCCTGACCTTACGGCGCCGTCGCAGATTATTCCGTTTTTATTTTTAACGTCACTGCCATTGCACCACCAATTCAAAACGGCAAGTTGCTTTTTTGAAAACGGGATAAATCTATTCATCAAATTCCTCCGTATAATGCCTTTTAGTCGCCTGCGTACTTTTTTCCAGTGCCTCATAAAATGAGGTCGGCGACTTGTCCGTTTGCTCATTCACCATTTCTCTGATTTTGTCAATAGCCTTAAGCCTGTCAAAAAATTTAATCTCCATTCCGCCTCCCTTTGGGCGCTTGATTTCGCTTACGTTAAACAAATCAAGCGTGTTAAGCTTTTGGAGTATTTTTTCCTCAGGCTCGAAAAGCAGGCTGACCGCATCCGTTATTTCGCCGAATGCAAGACGTCTTAAGCCGTCGCATACCTCCTTTTCGCTTATCTTCTTTCTGCGTGACATTTCACACCTCCATATCATTTTTTTTGCAGGGCAAAAGAAAAACTCCCTACACTAACAGCGTATAGGGAGTAAAATATAACGTTTAAAGGCTATATTTTGCCTAAAAATATTCAAAAAATTTTATTTTTGCCGATTTATTCAATATATACGTATATTTTAAATGCGATTATTGCGCAAAACTTTTAAAAAAAGCAAAAAAACAGCAGATATTCAAAAGCTTTAAATATCTGCTGTAAATTCCTATTATACTATGTATCAACCCTCGTCAATCGGATTTTTATTATTTTTCTTTGACTCTCTGCCGTATTTTTCCTCATAACCGGGGTTAATATAATCCTCAACCACCTTGCCGTCACGAATACGGATTACACGTTCTGCCTCTTCTGCAATTTCATTATCGTGGGTGATAACTATAACTGTTCTGCCCTCATCCTTAAGTTCGTGCAAAATTGCCATAACCTCTTTTGTTGATTTTGTATCAAGGTTACCTGTAGGCTCATCTGCCAAGATAACAGGAGGTTTTGCGGCAATGGCTCTTGCGACGGCAACACGTTGCTGCTGACCGCCGGACATTTCTGCAGGCAAATGATGAATACGGCTTCCAAGTCCTACTCTTTCAAGCGCCTGCTGCGAAATTTCACGTCTTTCCTGCTTCGGCATACCCCTATAAACCAAGGGAAGTTCAACATTTTCAAGCGCAGAAAGTGACGAAATAAGGTTGAAGCCTTGGAAAATAAAGCCGATTTCCTCATTTCTGATAACACTCATTTGGTCATCTGTTAAATCGTCAACAAGCTTGCCGTTGATATAATATTCGCCGTGAGTAGGAGTATCAAGCAAACCGAGCATATTCATAAGAGTTGATTTACCTGAGCCTGACTGACCGATAATGGCAACAAATTCGCCCTCGTCAATAGTAATAGATACACCGTCAAGCGCATTAACCTGATTTTCACCCGGATTATATATTTTGTATACGTCACGAACCTCGATAAGATGCATAAATATGCCTCCGTTTGTAATTTACAAATAGTATATTATGATATTACAAGATATAATCAAAAAAGTCAAGTGAATAATTATTATAAGATTGTAAAAATTAATAAAGAGGTGACAGATAATGAGCATCAGCAAGGACGATTACAGCAAAATGACTGACAAAGCAAGCCCAAATTCGCCAAAGGTGTTAAACTGCATTAAGGCATTTTTAATCGGTGGCACAATTTGTTTAATCGGTCAAATTTTGTTTATGATTTTTGAAAAAGCAGGATTAAACGAAAAGGAAGTTTCAGCCGCAACGTCAAGCGTATTAATTATTATAACCGCTATTTTAACCGGTATCGGTGTTTTTGATAAAATTGCAAGACACGCAGGTGCAGGAACAATTGTGCCGATTACAGGCTTTGCAAACAGCGTTGTATCCCCTGCGCTTGAATGGAAGCATGAGGGCTTTGTGCTCGGTACTGCAGCGCAAATGTTTTCAATCGCAGGTCCTGTCATAGTTTATGGCACGGCGTCGGCGTTTTTATACGGCTTGATAATTTTTATATTTAAGCTATATTAATCCCACTATTTGTTTAAGCGTTGCGAATATTTCGCAACGCTTTTGTTATATTGTATAGTTTTTTAAGCATTTTATGCTTTACTTTTATTTATATTTGCTATATGATATATTTATAGGACTTTATACATTTTTGCTGAAACGGAGTTATTATGCTAAAGAAATCTTTAATCATTAAAACAGATGCAAAAGCAAATGAAAATCAAATAAAAATAATTGACGATATCAGAATTACATATTTAACCTCTCGGCTGATAAGAGTTGAGGCAGGCACTTTTACCGATTTGGCAAGTTTTACCGTACTTAACAGGAATTTTCAAGTCGGCAAATTTAATGTCAAAAAAATCAAAAACAAAATATTTGTAGAAACAAGTGACGTTATTTTCATTATAAAAAACGGCACTCCGATTTGCGTTAAAATAAAGAGCAGCGATGAAACGCAATATTTTAAAAAGCAAAAGAACTTAAAGGGCACAAGGCGAACGCTTGACGCAACGTTTGGCAAAGTACCGCTTGATGACGGCTTAATTACAAAAGACGGCGCATTTTTGCTTGATGACAGCACAAGCTTTCTTTTTGATGACGAGGGGCATTTTGTAAAACGAAGCGGCGGCAAAGACTATTACTGCTTCGCCTATGGCAAAGATTATAGCAAAACGATAAAAGCATTTTTTGAATTATCAGGCTATACTCCCCTTGTGCCACGCTTTGCTCTCGGCGTTTGGTGGAGCAGATACCACGCATACAGCGACAGCGAATATATCAATTTGATGGACAGATTTGAAAAAGAAAAAATTCCGCTTACCGTTGCAACAATTGATATGGATTGGCATTGGGTAGATTTAAAAAAGCAATTCAAAATAAATGCAAACGGTTGGACGGGATACAGCTGGAACACAGAACTTTTTAAGGATTATAAATCATTTTTAAAAAATCTTCAAAACCGCAATTTAAAGGTGACGTTAAACTTACACCCTGCCGACGGAATAAGGCATTTTGAGGATATGTACGACGACGTTGCAAAGGCAGTCGGCATTGACCCCGAAACAAAAGAGGACGTCAAATTCAGCTGCAAAAGCGATGATTTTTGGAATGCGTATTTTGACAAGGTACACAAGCCGTATGAAAAAGACGGCGTTGACTTTTGGTGGATAGATTGGCAACAGGGTAAAAAGAGTGATATTGAGGGCCTTGACCCGCTTCTTGCATTAAATCATTATCATTTTCTTGACAATGCGGAAAACGGCAAGCTGCCGCTTATTCTGTCACGCTACGCAGGTCTTGGCTCACACCGATATCCATTAGGCTTCTCCGGCGATACGGCTATAAATCATAAGGTTCTTGACTTTCAGCCTTATTTTACTGCAAATGCGGCTAATGCGGCATATTTTTGGTGGAGTCATGATATCGGCGGTCACTATCTCGGCTACAAGGACGATGAACTGTATTTAAGATGGATTGAATTCGGAGTATTTTCTCCTATTTTAAGGCTTCATTCAACGTCAAACGATTTGCTCGGCAAGGAACCGTGGAAATACAGACGTGACGTTTATTTAAGCGCTAAAAAGTGGCTTAATTTCAGGCACAGGCTTATTGCGTATATTTTCACTATGGATTATAAATGCCACAAAAACGGCACACCGCTTTGCAAGCCTATGTATTACGCTTATCCAAACGAAGAAAGCGCTTTTAATGTGCCTAACGAATACTTTTTCGGAAGCGAGCTTATTGCAGCCCCCATAACATCGAAAACAAATAAAAAAACTAATATGGCAACGGCAAAAGCTTGGATACCCAAAGGCACTTACACAGATATTTTCACTCTTCAAAAATACCACGGCCCTATGGATATAACGCTTAACCGTGAGCTTTACGATATTCCCGTTCTTGCGAAAGAGGGCGCAATTATTCCGTTATCTAACGATGACGGCAACTCCTCGGCAAACCCTAAAGCACTTGAATTTTGGATATTTAACGGCAACAACAGTTTCACCCTTTACGAAGATAACGGCAGAGTGAATTTTGAAGAGCATAATGCAAAAACTAAAATTCTAAACACATTTGACGAAAAATACCGCAAGATTAAATTAACGATTAAAGCGCCTTTCGGCGATTGCGAGGTTATACCAAGCGGCAGGAAATATAAAATCACGTTTAAGGAAATCGAAAGCGCAGATATTAAACTCAATAAGGAATTTACAATTTCAAATTCAGATAGCGCTTTAAGCATTGAGGTGGATTTTTCAAGCGATGATATAGAAATTGAACTTACAAATATAAAACTTATAAAAATGCCTGACTATAAGGAAAGAGTTATCAATTCAATGTCACGCTGGCAGGAGCAAACGGCTAAAAAAACAGCATATTATAAACCGTTTAAAAATGCGCAAACAAGAGAAGAATTGCTAAAGGCGTTAAGGATTTCAAAACTGCCTAAGGAAATTAAAAATCTTTTATATGAACAACTTATAACAGACTGATAAGGGAAATATTATGGAAAACGTAAACACATATTCAAAAAAAGAAAGAAATATGTTTTTGACCGGAATGTTCGGTCAAAATATGATTTACAACGTAGTTACCGTCGGACTTTATTATTACTTTCAAAATGTAATTTGCCTGCCGGCTATTGCGTTTGGATGGATATTTGCAATAGCGAGAATTTGGGACGCAATCAATGACCCGATGATGGGCTCGATAGTTGACAAAACAAGAACTAAATGGGGCAAATGCAGACCTTATCTCATTTTTTCACCTATTGTTATATGCGTTATTACGATAACGGCATTCTTCAACGGCAACTATGCAAACGCAAAGGCAAACGGCAACAAAACGGCTATGATATTTATTGTTGCTTGGGCGGCAATATCCTATGTGCTGTGGGGAATGAGCTATACGGTTGGCGATATCCCTCTATGGGGCATTATTTCACGTATAACGGAAAGCGAAAAGGACAGAAGCTCGCTTATTTCTCTTTCAAGAATTATTGCGTCAATCGGTGCCGGCTTGGTTGTGATTTCAATTGTTGCAGTGTCGCAATCGCTAAACTCCGCTTTTGGCTTAGACACAAATGCACAAAAGGGATTTATCGTTGCGGCAATTATAATCACAATTATAGGTTCGGCGCTGTTTGAATGTGCAGGTACAGGAACAAAGGAAAGAGTACCTAACGGCAGTGAAACAAAAACTATGAAAGAAAGCTTTGCTCTTATGTGGAAATGCAAGCCTTTCAGACGTATTCTTATAAGCGGACTTCTGCGTGCACCGTTGCAGCTTATGATGAATATTGCAATGACGCTTTTGACATACTACTATTGCAAGGGCAACCTCACCTATGCGTTTACAAAGCTTGATATATTCATAATCGTGCTTATTTTAGCCGGCGGACTTTTTATAGGTCAATTTGTTTCAATGGCAATTTCCCCTGCTCTTATGAAAAAATATGAAACAAAAAAAGTATACAATCTTTTCAGCGGACTGAGCGCTGTTGCATTTGCACTTTTGTTTGTCGTATACTTAATAGCTCCGACCGACCTTTCTAAAATAGGCTTTGTAATTATTGACGGAATTTTATTCTTTGGCACAGGTATGGGCTTTGGGGGAGTAAGCGTTTGCCAATCTGTTATGATTAGCGATTGCATTGACTATGAGGAATATCATAACGGTTACAGACCTGACGGAATTTTTTTCTCCGGTCAAAGCTTTATCACCAAATTTTCGGCAGGCATCAGTTCCATTATTTCAGGCTATGTTTTTGACGCAGTAGGATATACGGATATCAACATAAATAAAATGAACGAGGCTATTGCAAACGGTGCAAATTTTGCAACAGACTACACTTCTTATTCAAAAGCTATGTGGTTTCTTATTTCAATTCCGCCTGCAATCGGTATGCTTTTGGCGGTTATTCCTACTCTCAAATATGAAATAGACAAAAAATCGCACAACAAAATGCTTGAAGAACTTGTAAAACGTCACAAGCAGAATAATCAAGGAGATACAAATGGATAAATTAATCAAAAACATTGAACACAAAACAGTTCTCAAAATCAAAGACGAAGTGACATACCAAAAAGGTCAAATCGTCAGCAAAACCCTTTCGCAAAACGAACACCATTCGCTTACTCTTTTTGCATTTGACAAGGGCGAAGAAATCAGCACTCACGAATCCGGCGGTGACGCTATGATTGTTGCTCTTGACGGAGTCGGCAAAATCACAATTGATGGCGAAGAATTTATTTTAAACGAGGGCGAAACAATCGTTATGCCTGCCAAAAAGCCTCACGCTGTTTTTGCAAAGGAACAATTCAAAATGCTTCTTATCGTTATGTTCCCTGAAGAATAGTAAATAAAATCAAATATAAAAAAACCGTTGCAGCGCTTCAATTAAGAAATACTGCAACGGTTATTATTTTATTTATTGCTATTGTAATGCTCTTTGGCTTCGCTCATTATTCTAAGCGTTTCACGTATCGTTTCAAGCGTTGCCTCGGTCGGGTCAAGCTTAACTGCGATATACGGCCTTTTAGCCGCAGAAAGAGTAACTCTGCCTTTCATAAACGCATTAAGTATCGCAACGGTTTTGATATCCGGCTCGCTTGAATAAAACAAAACAGAGCCGTTTCGCTGAACAATATCCGTTATGCCGAGTGCCTTTGCACTGTTTCGCAAAAGGGCAATTTCTATAAGCCCCCAAACAGATGACGGCGGTGCGCCGAATCGGTCTGTAAGCTCGTCATAAACATCTTGAGCGTCAGCCTCATTTTTAATTGCGGCAATGCGCTTATACATAGAAAGCCTTTGCGATGTGGAAATAATATATTCCTCCGGCAAATGAGCGTCAATTTGAACGTCAATAAGACATTCTCTCTCCTCCGGCTCTTCTTCGCTGATTTCGCCTTTTTCCATAGCAACGGCTTCTTCAAGAAGTTTTAAATACATATCGTATCCAACTGCTTCCATATGACCGTGCTGTCTATTTCCCAAAAGCGAGCCTGCACCCCTGATTTCAAGGTCACGCATAGCAATTTTAAAGCCCGAACCAAACTCAGTATATTCCCTGATAGCTTCAAGTCGCCTCGTTGCAATATCGGTCAATTCCTTGCCTCTTGTAAACGTGAAATAGGCATAAGCACGCCTTGATGATCTGCCTACACGTCCCCTTATTTGGTGAAGCTGGGCAAGACCCATTCTGTCTGCATTTTCAATAATAAGAGTATTGCAGTTAGGCACGTCAACACCCGTTTCAATAATAGTTGTGCACACAAGAATATCAATATCACCCGAAAGCAAATCACGCCAAACGCTTGAAAGTTCCTCCTCACTCATTTGACCGTGGGCAATACCCACCCTTGCCTGAGGAATTGCTTTTTTAATCATCATAGCTTTATGCTCAATCGTTTCAACATTATTGTGAAGATAATAGCATTGACCGCCACGGTTTATTTCACGTTCCATTGCCTCTTGCAAAATTTCAGCGTCATATTCGATAACATAGGTTTGAACAGGATGGCGCTCACCCGGTGCCTCCTCAATAAGGCTCATATCCCTGATACCGCTCATTGCCATATTGAGCGTACGTGGAATAGGGGTAGCAGAAAGGGTAAGAACATCAACACGAGGAAATTTTTCCTTTATTTTTTCCTTTTGCGCCACGCCGAATCGTTGCTCCTCATCAACTATAAGAAGCCCTAAATCTTTAAATTTAATTGATTTGCCCAAAAGCTTATGAGTACCTACCACAACATCAGTTGAGCCGTCGGCAAGCCCTTGAAGTATTTCTTTTTGCTTTTTGGGAGATACAAAGCGAGATATCATCTCCACCTTTACAGGATAAGGCTCAAGCCTTTTGAGTGCTGTTTGAAAATGCTGCATTGCAAGCACCGTTGTAGGCACAAGAATGGCGCATTGCTTTGAGTCGCTTATACATTTAAATACTGCACGAAGTGCAACCTCCGTTTTGCCAAAGCCAACGTCACCGCAAAGCAGTCTGTCCATAGGTGCGGTTTTTTCCATATCGTGCTTAATTTCCTCGCTGCACCTAAGCTGGTCGTCCGTTTCATCATATTCAAAGCGCATTTCAAAATCACGCTGCATATCGGAATCCTCAGAAAAAGCAAATCCTTTTGTGCTCATTCGCTTAGCATAAAGCGCAATCAGTTCCTTAGCCATATCCTTAACAGAAGAGCGCACCTTAGCCTTAGTCTTTTTCCATTCGCCTGAGCCGAGGCGGTTAATTTTAACATTGGTATCGTTTTTAGGGCCTATATATTTTGATACCAAATCAAGTTGGGTAACAGGCACGTAAAGTGTATCGCCCTTTGCATAGCTGATTTTTATATAGTCTTTTTTTACCTTATTAAGTTCAAGTGCATGAATACCCTCAAACACACCGATACCGTGAATATTATGAACAATATAATCGCCGACGGTAAGCTCGTCAAGCGAATGAATAGCGTTTTTTGATGACGCTTTTTTTGCCTTTTTGGTGCTTTGATTAGTCTTTGAATGGGTAATAACCGCAAGCTTCATATCGCTTATTTGGAAACCCGACTGAATTGTGCCCGTAAGAATATTGATAGCCTTATTTTGCAACTTTTCAGGTCTTTTTTCAAAGAAAACAGTATTGATAAAGCCCATATCCTCAATATCTTTGCAAAGAGCTTTGCCTGCCCTGACAGTGCCTGCCATTATGCAAACCGTATATCCGCCCTTGAAAAGAGGAAAAAGCTCCTCCTTAAGCTGAGAAAGAGTACCGCTCCACGCATTAAAACTTTGAACATGGAAGTTTGCAAGGTGAGCGACAGGTGTATCAAAGCTTCCACGAGGTAAAGAATCCATATATATTGCATTATGCTTTTCATAAACAGATTTAAGCTCATCAAAATTAAGATTAAATTTATCAAGCCCTTTGCAAAGCGTACCGTCCTCAACAAACCATTTAAGTTCTTCAAGATTAAGCTTTTCCTGCTTAATCATTTTTTCCTTAACTCTTGCGCTTTCAACTACAAAAAGCCTGTCAAAATCATAATCAAACACACCGTTTGAATTATAAATAAGCGGCAAATACTTATCAAGGCAATTGAGATGAAGCCCCTGCCTTAATTTATCAATATCATTATTAAGCTTTTCCCTTGCCTTAATCGCCTTGCCCTTTAATCCTTTTGAGAGTGCCTCGATTTTATCGGCAAATTTAGAATTATCGTCAACAAGTACCTCGTTAGCCGGAGTAATTTCAATAAAATCAACCTTGCCGCTTCGCCTTTGAGTGTCGATATCAAAACTTGAAATAGTATCAACGGTATCGCCCCAAAATTCAATTCTTACAGGCTCGTTAAGATAGGTCGGAAAAATATCTATAATTCCGCCACGCACAGCAAATTGGCTTGTTCCGTCAACCTGGTCATAACGGGTATATCCTGCAAAAACAAGCTTTTTTTCAAGCTCTGCTATATTAATCTCATCGTTAACGCTGATTTTAAACGTTCTTTTTTCAAGTTCCTCAGGCGGCATAGTATATTGGCAGGCAGCTGCTGCCGACATAACAACAGCCGAATAATCGCCCTGAAGTATGCGTGACAAAACGCCAAGCCTGATATGCTCAAAATCCCTGCTCACGCCTGCAACCTCAACAAAAGTCATCTCTCTTGTCGGGTAAAGCAAAACTCCGTCTTGAAGTTCGCTCAAGCACTCCTGCACCTTAACGGCAGTCGCCTCATCGGGTGTAATAATAAATGATTTTTCACCCTTTTGGCAAAGCGAATGAGCAACAAAGCACTTAGAAACATCGGAAAGACCTATAACCCCAACGGGAGCATTATCGGCATTAACACTTTCGCTGAGGTTTATAAATTCCTTGCTTTTATTAAATTCATTAGAAAAACAGGACAATGCTTATCACCTTATCCTTTCAATTGATTATTATATTATGAGTTATACTTATTCATAGCCTCATCTATTTTTCCCGAAACTATTAATCTGACAGCAGCAGTTGCATGCTCAAGTGCTGATTTTAAATCAGACTCCTGTTCCTTTGGAAATCTACCCAAAACCCAAGCTGCCAAGTCATATTCCGGATTTGGCTTTTTGCCTACTCCGACCTTAACTCTCGGAAAATTCTCACTGCCCAAATGAGCAATAATGCTCTTTATTCCGTTATGGCCGCCTGCAGAGCCTTTGCGCCTAATTCTTGTTTTGCCGACATCAAGTGAAATATCGTCATATACAACAATAACGTTTTCAACCGGAACTTTATAATACTTTGCCGCCTCGCCGATAGCCTCACCGCTTGCATTCATCATAGTTTGAGGCTTCATAACAAGGCATTTTTTACCCTCAACGGTCATATCTGCGCAAAGAGCGTGATGCTTTAATTTTTTTATATCCACACCCTCCTCAATAGACAACAAATCCATTGAAAGAAAGCCGGCATTATGACGTGTCATTTCATATTTAGCACCGGGATTTCCAAGACCTGCAATAATAAAATCATATTTACCTGAGCTAAATTCTTTCTTTCTAAAAAACATATAATTCCCTCGTATGCGCCGCAACTGCAAATACGGCAAAAGAGCGTACATAATAAATATATGTACGCTCCGACGTTTTAATTTTTAATCTTCTGTCTTTTCAAACTCAGAGAATTCTCTCTCCTCGTCCGGCTTTTCATAATTATACATATTTTCATCTTTAACGTGCTTTGCAATATACTCGTCACGGTCAAAGAGTTCATCTGCCTTAACCTTCCAAGCCTTAGCAGCGGCAATAGTCTTATCAAAGAGTTCGTTTGCCGATTCAGGATGCTGCATCTCTGTTGAATATGCGCCCGTTTCTGCAACCATCTTGCTGATAGCGCCCGGATTATCAAGAACAGGGCAAGGACGAAGCATATTGTTTGAGAAAGGCTGATTACGCTTGTAAGCCATAAAGAGCGGACTTTGAAGCGCTTCAAGAACAGAATGTTCTTTAATATTAACATTAGAATAGTGAACGAAAGCGCAAGGCTCACAGTCACCGTTTGAATTGATATGGAAATAATGGCGACCGCCTGCGATACAGCCTTGAACATACTCGCCGTCGTTCCAGAAATCAAGAGCAAAAATAGACTTGGTATGGCGCCACTCGTGCATCTTCTTATACATCAAAGCACGCTGCTCAGGAGAAACCATAAGGTCTGTTACAGCACCGTTGCCTGTCGGCATATATGTAAAGAACCAAGCAAATTTAACGCCACGCTCAATAAGCCAATCCATATATTCGTCAGATGCAAGCACATCTGTATTTTTGCTTGTGTAGCAAAGGGAAGCGCCGAAAGGAACACCCCTGTCTTTAAGCCTTTGCATAGCGGCAGTACACTTTTTAAATGTGCCCTGACCTCTTCTAAAGTCATTTTCTTCTTCATATCCCTCAATTGAGAATGCAGGATAGAAGTTGCCGACCTCTTTAATTTCGTCAGCAAAGCTGTCATCAATAAGAGTACCGTTTGTAAATGAAAGGAATGCGCAATCCGGATTTTCACGGCAAAGGCGCATAAGGTCCTTTCTTCTCATTGTAGGCTCACCGCCTGTGTAAAGGTACATATAAGTACCAAGCTCTTTACCTTCTTTTATAATCCTTGCAAGGTCATCATAAGAAAGTGAGCTTGTATGACCGTATTCTGCTGCCCAACAGCCTGTGCATTTAAGGTTACAAGCGGCAGTCGGGTCCATAAGAATAGCCCAAGGAACGTTACAGCCGTATTTTTCAATAGCTGCCATTCTCTTTGTATAACTGTTTATTGCAACATTCATAAGCGGAGGAACAAGCTTTGTAAGCACGTGTTCGTCCATGTTGCAAATCAAATCCTCTGCAAACTTCATCCAATTGTTATTAGGGTCATCCATAACCTTATGAAGACCTGCGTATGTTGAACGGTTTACCTTTTTAACGTCAAATTTTTCTACGAGATTGAGAATTCTCGGAGCGTTTCTCTTGAAATCCTTGCGTGCATACTTAACGGCCTGTTCAACCGCTACCGACGCAACCTTTTCCTTGAAAGAAGCCATAATTAAATCCTCTCTTAACCAACTTTAATAGTTAATTTCATTATTTATTTTATGCGTTACCTAATATTGAATTATATTACTTTTATTAAAAAAGTCAAGTTATTTTTAGCCAAACGGTCTGTTTTGCACTTTGCAATAATAAACAGTTTGCCAAAAAATGCACCATATAATATATGATTTAAGGCTTATAAATATCAAAATCTTATTTGGAATTTAAGCCTGTAAGTCTTATCTGTTTTGTTTTTATACATATCGTTGCAATGAGCACCCCAGCTGTCATATCCTCCGATACCCTGCTGCCTTGCAATAAGCCTTACAACGGTTTTGTTATATTCAGGCATATCCTTTTGGTGCCAAACATCTTCAATTTCCTTAGGAAGATAATGGCAAACATTAAGCTCCATTTGTGGCTCGGCAACTACTGAAAATACTTTTTTGTTACCAACAAGAGTAGCATATCTTACACCTGTTCTGTTGCCGCATTCCTGCGGTTTAAGATAGTCAACCCAAAGGTCATTTACAGTCGTGTTATAAAGACCGATTTTAGCAGCGTTGCATCTGTCAATATAATTTTCTTCAGGGCCGTTGCCGAGATATGTAAGATTTTCAAAATCCTTAGGAAGCTCGAAAAGAACGGAAACCTCAGGAATTTCAGGAAGCGATGCATCGGGATAAAACTGAAGGTCAACTTCCATACCCTTTGAAGTAATCGTATAAATCACCTGTGCTTTAGACTCAGGCTGTGTGCAAACGGTTGCACCGCCTGTAATAATAACCTTTTTGCCGTCCTCAAGCACCTTATAATTATTAATAGACCATTTTGTATTGTTGAAAATACCCGGTGTGTCGCCTGCATCTCTCCAACAACCGAGACGTGAGCCGGCTCTTGTGCCACGGTCGTTATCGGTAAGCGCTCTCCAGAAATTAAGGCGCATAGGAGCACTCAAAAGTTCTTCACCGCCGACCTTTATAGAATAAAGCTGATTGCGCTCTCTTCTTTCAAATCTTACGTTTACGTCATCACTTATTACTCTGAGTGAACCGTATGTATCATCAACAATAAGCGGCTGGTCGACCTCAAGCTCATCGTATGTATTTTCAAATTCGTTTATTACAAATTGCTCCTCAGCAACAATGTGACCTGCCTTGCAATATTCATTATCTTCTTTTGTTTTTAATTCGAGATTAAGATAGCACTCTGTCTTAATTCTGCTCAGTTCAAGGTCAATAACGGTTTTTTCACCCGGCTTAACATCCAAAACGAGAGTACCGCTGCAAAATTCACCCTTGTCAGAGCTTTGGCTCCAATGAAGCTCATACTCATTAAGGTTAGTAAACATAAATTTATTTTTAACCTCAACTATTCCTCGAGCGGCGTCAATAGCATTGAAATCAACATTTTGATAAAGCTTTTTTATCTCGCAAAGCTTAGGAGTGACTTTTCTGTCACCGAAAAGAAGCCCATTGCCGCAGAAATGACCGTCGTGCGGGTTTTCGCCGAAGTCACCGCCGTAGGCAAGATATTCCTTTCCGTTTTCATCCTTAGTAAGAATACTTTGGTCAACCCAATCCCAAACAAAGCCGCCCTGCAAACAAGGGTATTTATCCCAAAGGCGTGTATATTCGTCGGTAGAGCCGCAAGAGTTACCCATAGCGTGAGTATATTCGCACAGAATATACGGTCTGCCGTCACGCTGAGTTACAGCATATTCCTCACATTCCCAAGGCCTTGCATACATCTTTGACTGAACATCAGAAAGTTCCTTTTCATCAGGGGCACGGTGACATTCAAAATGAACAAATCTTGTTTTATCGGTATCCTTAATAAATTGATACATTTTCTTTGGAATAGCACCGCCGAGAGATTCGTTGCCAAGCGACCAGCAAACAACGCTTGTCACATTCTTATCCCTGTTGTACGTAGCCTTAATTCGCTCCATACAAGCCTTTTCCCATTCAGGACGTGACGCCGGAAGCTGAGGACAGCCTACAATAGTTGACCAACCCGTTCCGTGAGTTTCCATATTATTTTCATCAATAACATAAAGACCGTATTCGTCGCAAAGCTCCAAAAATTTAGGGTCATTAGGATAATGAGAGGTACGAACAGCGTTCATATTGGACTTTTTCATCATCTCAATATCATAACGCATTACATCTTCACTCATATATCTGCCGGTATGGCAATCAAATTCGTGCCTGTTAGTACCCTTAAATACTACTCTTTGATTATTGATACGAATAATTCCGTCCTTAATCTCGACTTTTCTGAAACCGATTTTTTGGCTGATATATTCAATCGGCATTCCGTTATCCTTAAGAGTAATTACCATAGTATAAAGATAAGGGCTTTCGCTTGACCAAACATTAACGTCGGTAACAATCGCCTTAAGTTTAGTTTGGTGATCCTCATTGGCATATTGGCTGTCAAGCGCAACAGTGTTGCCGTCTTTGTCAAGAATACTCAAATCAAGGCTGAGACTTTCATAAGAGCCGTTAGTTTTAACAAGAATATCTGCATATCCGTCGCTTAAAGTAACGTCAGGCTCGGCAACAACCTCAAAATCCCTGATATACTGCCTTTCGGTAGTATAAATATATACGTCACGGAAGATACCGCCCAAGCGCCACATATCCTGACACTCAAGCCAAGAACCGGTGCACCAGCGATAAACTTCTACACCGATAACGTTTGAGCCTTCCTTAATATATTTCGAAATATCAAACTCGCTTCTGTGGAAGGTTGACTCGCTGTATCCCACTCTTTCGCCGTTGATATAGAGATAAAATGCAGACTCAACACCCTCAAAGCAGATTACAACACGCTTATTCAAAAGTGATTTGTCGATATGTACCTTTTTAACATAACAGCCTACGGGATTATGCTTTGTAGGAGCATTAGGCGGGCAAATATCCTCGCTTCCTTCCCAAGGGTAACGAACATTGCAATACTGCGCCTGGTCATAACCTTGCATTTGCCAAGAACCGGGAACCTTAATAGTGTCCCAATTATGAGTATCATAATGAGGCTGAGCAAAATCACTCGGCCTGTAAGCATAGTTTTTGTAAAGCTTAAACTTCCATTTTCCATTTAAAAGTTTAGAACGGCTTGAAGCAAATCTGTCGGCTTTTTTTGCCTCGTCAAAATTTTCATAAGGCATAAACGTTGCATGCTGCGGAAGCTTATTAACACCCACAATTTCAGGATTTGACTGCCACTCCGTATATCCGTCAATAAAGTTTCTTTCCATAAATCGTTCTCCGTTTAATATTTTATCTGCGGTGCCACTTGCCCTCTTGATAGCCCTCTTGCTTAAGTGCAACGCCTACGCTCTTAAGCAAAATTATCAAGTCAAGCTTAATCGACCAATTGTCACAATAAATCTTGTCATATTTCATTTTTTTCATAAGCGAAATTTCATCTCGACCGTTGATTTGCGCAAGCCCCGTAAGCCCCGGTCTGAAACGATACACGCCATATTCAAGCCTTAGCCTGTGCGCTCTCATTTCACTTGAAATAAGCGGCCTCGGCCCTACAAAACTCATATCGCCTTTAAGAATATTCCAAAGTTGCGGAAGTTCGTCAAGACTTGTTTTTCTTAAAAACTTTCCGACCTTTGTAATATACTGCTCCGGATTTTCCAAATCGCCCGTAGCAACATTCGGCGTATTGTTTTTCATAGTTTGAAATTTGTAAATTTTAAACGGCTTGCCCTTTCTTCCTCTTCTCTCGTGGGAGAAAAATACGCTTGTATTAGGTGTAAGCAAATTCGCAATACAAATCACCAAAAAAAGCGGCGACAAAATTATCAGTGCGAAAAACGATACAACTATATCAAAAAGCCGTTTAAACTTTGTCGGTGCAAAAAACTTTTTAAACTTCTCTTTCATCTGTTTAACATTCCATTCATCACATTTATAAAATTAATTTAAACCATATAATGTGGATAACCTAAGTGATTATACCACATATATTCTAATTATGCAATTTTTTTATAACAATTTTAATTATTATTGCCATTTTTGTTTTTTTTATATATAATAACAAGAAATATGCATAAAGCTAAAATCATATAAATTTTGTGGATTTCACATATAGTACATATAATTACGCTTTATGTCAACAAATATTTTTATACGGACGGTAATCATTATGAAAAAAACATTAAGTATTTTATTATGCCTTGCATTTATGCTTGTAAGCTTCACAGCCTGCTCGTCAAACGCTATGACGGAAAAAAATGTCACAAAAACGGTAGACACGGCTTTTGCGGCACTTAAAGAATTTGATACGGATACGCTTCAAAAATACGTTGACTCAACTACTCTTAACACAATCGTCGGCTATGCCGAAAAGCACGAGCAATTAAAACAGCTCGGCCAAGCTATTTTTGAAAACGTAGATTACGAAATAAAGAGCATCGACCTTGACAAAAAAAGCGTAACGCTAACAGTTAAAAATAAAGATTTGGCACAGGGTGCATCCGAATTTGCAAACGAGCTTAAAAAGGACTATTCCGCTTTTCAACTTCTTGCAAAGCTTAGCGACGATACTTTTCTTGACTCCAGACTTGCCCAACTTAAAGAAAAAATTGCCGACGCTCAAATGGAAGAAAACGGTGTTGACATCACTCTTAATATTGAGCAAGGAAGCAAAAATCTCAAGCTTACCTTTGACGATACGGCAGAAAATGCGGTATCCGGCGGAGCACTCAGTTCAATCAAAGCAATTTTCGGAAAATAAGCAATAAATATACTTGTTATATATTATATAATTTATTTAAAATAATTAGTGACATTGAGCGTCATTCGTGTTATAATGGCAGTTGGTACTAATTAACGAGGTGTAAATTATGGCAAATAAATTTGTTACAGCCATTTTTGGCGATTACTCTAAAAAAGAGGTTAAAAGAGTTAAAAAGACTGCAGACAAGGTTCTCGCTTTAGAGGACAAGTATGCAACTATGAGCGATAAAGAGCTTACCTCTCAGACCGAAATTCTTAAGGGCAGGCTTGCAAACGGCGAAACACTTGACGATATTTTGCCGGACGCATTTGCAGTTTGCCGTGAAGGCGCTTGGCGTGTTCTTGGAATGAAGCATTTCCCTGTTCAGATTATCGGTGGTATTGTTCTTCATCAGGGCAGAATTGCCGAGATGAAAACAGGTGAAGGTAAAACTCTTGTTGCTACCCTTCCGGCTTACCTTAATGCGCTTACAGGCGAGGGTGTTCATATCGTAACAGTAAACGATTACCTTGCAAAGCGTGACTCCGAATGGATGGGCAAGCTTTATCGATTCCTTGGCTTAAAGGTAGGTCTTATCATTCACGAAAAGACTAATGAGCAAAGGCAAGATGCTTACAACGCAGATATCACTTACGGAACTAATAACGAGATGGGCTTTGACTATCTTCGTGACAATATGGTTCAGTATAAGGAAGAAAAAGTACAGCGTGGCCATGTTTTCGCAATTGTCGATGAGGTCGACTCAATCCTTATTGATGAGGCTCGTACTCCTCTTATCATCAGTGGTAAGGGCGAACAGTCAACTGACCTTTACCGTCAGGCTAACGCTTTTGCAAAGACCTTAAAAATGGTTAAGGTTGCAAAAATGGACGAAAAGCAGGATACGGAATCAACCTACGACGGCGACTATATTGTTGACGAAAAGGCTAAGACCGCAACACTTACTCAGGACGGTGTTAAAAAGGCTGAGGAATATTTCCACGTTGAAAACCTTATGGATATTGACAACACCACGCTTCTCCACCATATCGACCAGGCTATCAAGGCTAACGGCGTTATGAGAAGAGATATCGACTACGTTGTAACAGACGGACAGGTTAAAATCGTTGACGAGTTCACAGGTCGTATTATGGAGGGCAGACGTTATAACGAGGGTCTTCATCAGGCTATCGAGGCAAAAGAAGGCGTTAAGGTTGAGCACGAGAGCAAAACTCTTGCTACAATCACTTTCCAAAACTATTTCCGTCTTTACAAGAAGCTTTCCGGTATGACAGGTACTGCTTCAACGGAAGCACCTGAATTTTCAGAAATCTACAAGCTTGATGTTGTTGAAATTCCAACTAACAAACCGCTTGCAAGAATTGACCATCCTGATGTTATTTTCCAAACAGAACGTGGAAAATATCACAATGTAATTGAAAAAATTAAGGAATGTCACGAAAAAGGACAGCCTGTTTTGGCAGGTACAATCAGCATTGAAAAGAGCGAACTCCTTTCAAAAATGCTTAAAAAAGAGCACATTCCTCACAACGTGCTTAACGCTAAAAATCATGAGCGTGAGGCTGAAATTATTGCTCAGGCAGGTAAATTCGGCGCTGTTACAATCGCCACAAATATGGCAGGTCGTGGTACCGATATTATGCTCGGCGGTAACGCTGAATACCTTGCAAAAAGCGAAATGAAAAGAATGCAGTATTCAGACGAGCTTATTGCAGAGGCTACAGGCTTTGCTGAAACGGACAATGAGGAAATCATTGAAGCAAGAAAAACCTTCCAAGAACTTGAGGCTAAATATAAGACTGAAATTCAAGAAGAGGCTGACAAGGTAAGAGCCGTAGGCGGCTTATTCATTTTGGGCACAGAACGCCACGATTCACGCCGTATTGATAATCAGCTTCGTGGACGTTCCGGACGTCAGGGTGACCCGGGTGAAAGTCAATTCTTCTTATCTCTTGAAGATGACCTTATGCGTTTATTCGGCGGTGAAAGAATGCAGGCTATGATGGCTCGCCTTACCGACGATGAAAATATGCCTATCGAGTCAAAGATGATTACAAGAACTGTTGAATCATCGCAGAAAAAGGTTGAAGGCAGAAACTTCGGCATAAGAAAGCAAACGCTTCAATATGACGATGTTATGAACCGTCAAAGACAGCTCATTTATCAGCAGAGAGATCAGGTTCTTGACGGAATTGACCTTACAGATAAAATTCTTCAAATGCTTGATACAAACATTGAGGAAAATGTTAAAAACTACTTTGCAGGCGACCATAAGAGCGATTGGAACGTAGCAGGCCTTAAGGAAAAATATAAAGGCTGGCTTACAACCGAGGACGACTTTAACGACGACGTTAATATGCTTTCGGTTCAAGGCACAATTGATATGCTTCAGGAAAGAGGCCATAAGCGCCTTGAGGAAAAGAGAGAACTTCTCGGCGACGAAATGTTCCAAGACTTTGAAAGAATGGTACTTCTCAGAAATGTTGATGTACTTTGGATGGACCACATTGATGCTATGGACGACCTCAAGCAAGGTATTCATCTTCGTGCTTACGCTCAGCAGGACCCTGTTGTTGCATTCCGTATGGAATCATACGATATGTTTGACGAAATGACGGCAACAATTCGTGAAAACACAGTCAGAATGATGCTTACAATTATGCCAAGACGTCAGGAGGACGTTGAAAGAAAGGCTGTTGCTAAAGTAACAGCTACCTCATCGGGCGGCGACGATACAGTTAAGCAGGCTCCCGTAAGAAAGGGCAAAAAGGTCGGCCCTAACGACCCATGTCCTTGCGGAAGCGGTAAAAAGTATAAGAAATGCTGCGGCGCTCCGGGCAAAGTGCATAACGATTAATTCTAAATAAACGAAAGCAGTTGGATTGAAAAATCCAACTGCTTTTTATTTATATATGTAATTAATATTATAATCTTAATAACTTCTTAGCGTTATTATAGAATATATCCTCCTGAGCCTTTTCATCAAGGCCGCAGGAAAGAACCTTTTGAATTTCAACCGTTGGGTGATGGAACGGAGAATCTATGCCAAACATAATTCTGTCCTTACCAACTGTTTCATAAGCCTCTTTAATCTTACTGCCCATTGGCATACCGCTCATTTCAAGCGTGATATTGTCATATCTCTTAGCCATTTTGATAGCAGCATCAATATAAACGCCGTGACCGTGACCCATATGAATCATAGTAACTCTTACATCAGGGTATTTTTCTGCAAGAAGTGCAATGCTCCACGGAAGTGAGAAAGGCGGATGACCGCAATGGATAAATACAGGAACGTCATATTCCCTTGCAAAATCCATAACAGGATAAACTACAGGGTCATCTGCAACAAATGCATCAAAAAGCGGTTGCATTTTGATACCCATAAAGCCCTCTTCGTTTATATAATGATTAAGTTTCTTTTCAACGTCGTCTAATGCGGGATTAACCCATACAAACGGAACAATCTTATCGGGATAAGACTGAAATGCGTCTACAACCTCATCATTGCCCTGAAAATTAGGTGCTGTTAAAAAGGTTTTTTCAATATCATATTCATTCATCTGCTCAATCTGCTTTTCTTTGGTAAAGGCAACACCTGCCCAACCGCCGAATGTGCCGATATGCGAATGTGCATCAATTTTTTTCATTTTAATTATCTCCTAAATAATTTTAGTTATAAATTTATTTCACTCTGAGAAAGAAGAAAGAAATACCGTAGGGGCGAACAATGTTCGCCCGCTTCTCAAACACGGAATTTCAATCGGGGTCCACGAAAAGCGTTAGCTTTTTGAAAAAGCCGTTTTCTCAGTAATTTAGCCTACCATTTTTTTGAGCTTAGCAGTAACCTTTGTTTTGTCAAATACAACGATAAATACTGCGGCAACTACAACACCTACTACTGTTTGAATAGCAAGAGTAGGGAGAGAAGAAAATGCATAAGCCTTGTCAAAAAGGAAAATTTTAACTACCGTATATGCAACAATCTGCCATACACCGCCGAGAATTGCGCCTACAATATAGCCTACAACCTTGTTATTCTTAATCACCTTTTCCATAATAAGAGCACAAATAAGCGCCATAATGAACTTAATAATAAATGTCGGGGCAACCCAAGCGCTGTAGCCGCCGATAAGGTCCGCAAGAGCTGCGCCGATACCTGCCGCAAGCGGAGCTTTTTTCCAGCCTAAAAATACAATAGCAAGGAAAATCATACTGTCGCCTATGTGGGTATAACCGTTTACAAACGGAATTTTAAATGTGTAAGTAAATACAAATACCAATGCTGCCATAACAGCTGTAAATGTTATAGCTCTAACATTGATGCGAGCATTTTTTGTGTTTTCTTTCATTATGCTCACCTCCTTGCCCAAAAGAATACCATTATTCTGTATACTTATCAATAATCAATTTTAAGTATTTTTTAGTATACAGTTTATTTTTATATATAGTATATATTAATTACTATTTATATAAGGGGATTTGGCAACAGAAATTGTTAGGAAAATATATACAAAATAAGAAAATTTTAAAAAAATCGAAAAAAAGTATTGACAACTAAGCAAAAAGGTAATACTATTATAACAGAGTTAGCACTCAGGTGTTGAGAGTGCTAACGATATGATAAAGAGGTGGAAAGGATGATAAGTGAAAGACGACACGCAATACTTGGTTTAATTATTGAGCACTATTTGCGTACCGGCGAGCCGATTGGCTCAAAAGCATTATGTCAGCTTCTTCCCTACTCAATATCGAGTGCCACAATAAGAAACGAGATGGCGTATTTAACGCAATTAGGCTTTCTTGAACAAAGGCACACAAGCGGCGGCAGAGTTCCGAGCAAAACTTCTTTCAGATATTACGTTGATAATATTATGAAAGAAAAGCCGATAAGCGAATACGAGATGAACAAAATCAATGAAGCGCTCTCGGTAAACTCAGGCGATCCGGAAAGGCTTTTACTTGATGCCTGCAAGCTTTTGGAGGAATATTCACATTGTGCAGCATTTTGCGCAACGCTTGAAGACCCTTATGATTGCATTCAGGGTGTTGACTTAATACCTGCCGGCAATCAAAAAGCAATGCTCGTTATGCTTACGGTCGGCAGTAAAATCAAATCCTCATTAATCAATATGCCTTGTGCACTTGACGAGGATTTCAGGCAAAAGTTTTATGATGTTTCGGCTAAGTTTTTGGTGGGCACTCCGCTTACAGACGTTAATTTGGCATTAATCCAAAGCGCAGTCGGCGTTGCAGGGGCAAGAATATTCGATATGCTTCCTGCTCTCACCTCACTTTGTGCATTATGCGATGAAGCATCACACAGCAAATTAAGCCTTGAGGGCGAAACGAATTTGCTTTCTCACGAGGAGCTTGGTTCCGATTTATACAAAATCCTCGGCTTGCTTACCGGCAAAAAGCAATTGATGGAACTTTCAAAGCGCTTTGCAAATTCAAATCACACCAAGCTTTTGATGATAGGCGATGAAAATCCGTTATATGAAATGAAAAACACATCAACGCTTATTGCCAAATTTAATTACGAAGGCGGTCAAAAGGCTGTTTTAGGTGTTATCGGTTCAATGCGAATTGATTATGAAAGCATTTTGCCGAAAATAAAATATATAATCAACACAGTTGATACACTTCTTTCAAAGAAAGGGGCATAAAATATGAGTAAAAAGAAAAACGATGAAGAAAAAGAAGTAAAAACCGAAGCTCAAAATCAAGAGGAAAGCAAAACCGATGCCGAGGATAACAAGGCAGAGGCAAAAGAAAATCCGCTTGAAAAAGAGCTTAAGGACACAAAGGACCAGCTTTTGAGAGTTACGGCGGAATATTCAAACTTCCGCAAGCGCAGCGAAAAAGAAAAAAATGAAAGCTTCGCTTTTGCAACAATCAAAGCAGTTTCGGAAATCCTTGCCACGGTTGATAATCTCGAAAGAGCGCTTGCAAATGAGCAAGAGGATTACGAGGGACTTAAAAAAGGTGTTCAAATGACCTATGACGGTCTTATGGCATCACTTAAAAAATTAGGCGTTGAAGCCTACGGCGAGCAGGGCGATGAGTTTGACCCGAATTTTCATCACGCAGTAATGCACATTGATGATGATTCGCTTGATGCAAACGTAATCACCGACGTGTTCCAAAAAGGCTATAAATATAATGACAAAGTTGTCAGACCTGCTATGGTCAAAACAGCAAACTAATAATACAAACTCAGGAGGAAAAAGATTATGTCAAAGATTATAGGTATTGATTTAGGTACAACAAACAGCTGTGTAAGCGTTATTGAAGGCGGCGAGCCGGTAGTAATCCCTAACGCTGAAGGCGCAAGAACAACCCCGTCTGTAGTAGCATTTTCTAAGGACGGCGAAAGAATGGTAGGTAACGTTGCAAAACGTCAGGCTATCACAAATCCGGAAAAGACTATTTCTTCAATTAAAAGACATATGGGTTCTGATTACAAGGTAAACATTGACGGCAAGGCATATACACCTCAGGAAATCAGTGCTATCATTTTGCAGAAATTAAAATCAGATGCAGAGGCTTACCTCGGTGAAAAAGTAACAGAAGCTGTTATCACAGTTCCCGCTTACTTTACAGACTCACAGCGTCAGGCAACTAAGGACGCAGGTAAAATCGCAGGTCTTGATGTAAAGAGAATTATCAACGAGCCTACTGCCGCTGCTCTTGCTTTCGGTATTGATAAGGAAGACGACCAGAAGGTTATGGTATATGACCTCGGCGGCGGCACATTCGATGTATCCATCATTGAAATGGGCGACGGCGTTCAAGAGGTACTTGCAACAGCAGGTAACAACCACCTTGGCGGTGATGACTTTGATAAAAAGGTTATGGACTATATCATAGCTCAGTTCAAGAGCGAAACAGGTATTGACCTTTCAAATGATAAAATGGCTATGCAGAGAGTTAAGGAAGCTGCAGAAAAGGCAAAAATTGACCTTTCAGGTATGACCACAGCTCAAATTTCTCTCCCATTTATCACAGCTGATGCTACAGGTCCTAAGCACCTTGAAACAACTCTTACAAGAGCTAAGTTCAACGAAATGACAGCAGACCTTGTTGAAGCAACAATGGGTCCTGTTCGTCAAGCTATGAAAGATTCAGGCCTTTCAATGAACGATATTGACAAGATTTTGCTTGTCGGCGGTTCTACAAGAATTCCTGCTGTTCAGGAAGCTATTCAAAAGTTCAGCGGCAAAGAGCCATTCAAGGGAATCAACCCTGATGAATGTGTTGCTATGGGTGCAGCTCTTCAAGGCGGTGTACTCGGCGGTGACGTTAAGGGCTTACTTCTTCTTGATGTTACTCCTCTTTCACTCGGTATTGAAACCATGGGCGGTGTAAACACTGTTATCATTGAAAGAAATACAACTATTCCTACTAAAAAGAGCCAGATTTTCTCAACAGCTGCTGATAACCAAACTTCAGTTGAAGTTCATGTTCTTCAGGGTGAGAGAGAATTTGCTAAGGATAACAAAACACTTGGTATGTTCCACCTTGACGGCATTCTTCCTGCAAGAAGAGGTGTTCCTCAAATTGAGGTAACATTTGATATCGATGCTAACGGTATCGTTCACGTATCTGCTAAGGACCTCGGCACAGGCAAGCAGCAAGAAATCTCTATCACAGCTTCATCAAATATGAGCAAGGAAGATATTGATAAGGCTGTTAAGGAAGCTGAGCAGTTCGCAGAAGAAGATAAGAAGAAGAGAGAATCAGTTGACCTTCGTAACAACGCAGACCAAATGGTTTACCAGACTGAAAAGCTTATCAGCGAGGATGGCGACAAATTCTCAGCAGACGATAAATCAGCTCTTCAAACTAAGGTTGACGCATTGAAGGAAGCACTTAAGGGCGACAATGAAGATGCAATCAAGTCGGCTCAAGAGGACCTTCAAAACAAATTCTACGAAGTTTCTCAGAAGCTTTATGAAGCAGCACAGCAGGCACAGGGCGGTGCTCAGGCAGGTCCTCAAGGTCCTCAAGGTGCAGGCTATAACCCGAATGCTCAGGCACAAGGCGGCGGTCAGGAATATACTGACGCTGACTACACCGAGGTAGACGACAACTAATATATAAACAGCATAAGGCTCCCTTAACAAGGGAGCTGTCAGCTTGCTGACTGAGGGATTTAAAGGGCGAACAATGTTCGCCCCTACGGTATTTTAGGTTATTCACGCATTATAATCCGTAAATCCTTTGTCCACACAAGCACATATTATAATTCATTAACAAAAACAGAAAGGGTTAAAGTATAATGCCTGAAGATAAAAGAGATTATTACGAGGTGCTCGGTGTAAGCCGTGGCGCAAGTGATGATGAAATTAAAAAAGCATATAGAAAAACGGCAAAGAAATACCACCCTGACTTAAACCCGGATAATCCTGAGGCAGAGGCAAAATTTAAGGAATGTAACGAAGCATACGAAGTTTTGTCCGACCCTCAAAAGAAAGCACGTTATGACCAATTTGGCTTTGCAGGCGTTGACCCTAATTACGGTGCAGGTCAAGGTGCAGGAGGCTTTGGCGGCGGATTCGGCGGCGGATTTGACGGAGATATTGATTTAGGCGATATCTTTTCATCCTTCTTCGGCGGCGGATTCGGCACAAGCTCACGTAATCCTAATGCTCCGTCAAGAGGCAGAGATATTCAAGCCTCTGTTACTCTTACATTTGAGGAAGCCGCTAAAGGCTGCAAAAAGACCATCGAAGTTATGAGAGTTATGGATTGCAGCGAATGCGGCGGCACAGGAGCTGCCAAGGGCACAAGCCCGACCGTTTGCCCTGAATGTCACGGCTCAGGCGTTCAAACAGTTTCTCAGCGTACTCCGCTCGGTGTGATGAGTACTCAACGCACCTGCTCTCGCTGCGGCGGTAAAGGTAAGATTATCAATACTCCATGCCACAAATGTAACGGCAAGGGTAAGGTCAGAACAAGAAAGAAAATCGAGGTCAACATTCCTGCCGGTATTGACAATAACCAAATTGTCAACGTTCGAGGCTTTGGTAATGCCGGCTCAAACGGCGGTCCGTCAGGTGACCTTAAGGTTATTATCAGCATTAAAAAGCATCCGTATTTCAACCGTGACGGCTATGATGTATGGGTTGATAAGCATATTTCTATTGTCGAGGCAACTCTCGGCGCAGAAGTCAATGTACCTACACTTGACGGCGACACCAAGCTTAATATTCCAGCCGGAACTCAGCCGGGCGAAATCTTTACGCTCAAGGGCAATAAAGGTATCACTCGCTTAAACGGTATGGGTAAAGGTGATGAACACGTCAGGGTTATTGTTGATATTCCTAAGAACATTTCAAACGAACAAAAAGAACTTCTTAAGGAATTTGACAAAACATATACTCCACCAAAAAACGGCGGAAAAGAAGGCTTTTTTGATAAATTTAAAAAGAAATAACATTTGAGCATTTTCTACACGCTAAGGCAACTGATTTTCAGTTGCCTTTTTTCTTGACAAATCAATGACGTTGTGCTAAACTCAAGATAGTTAGTTGTATCTAACCAATAATCGGTACAAAGGTGATATTATGATTAAAACTACGGTTGGAATTGAAGGAATGATGTGTGGAATGTGCGAATCCCATATCAACGATGTTGTCAGAAAAAATTTCAAGGTCAAAAAAGTCAGTTCCTCTCACGTAAAATCGCTTTGTGAAATAATAAGCGAAAATGAAATTGACGAGTCAAAGCTTAAAAAAGCAATTTCCGATACAGGATATAGCGTAACAAGTTTTAAAGCAGAGCCGTATGAAAAGAAAAAAGGATTATTTTCATTCCTTTCAAAATAAAATCGATGAAAAAAGCAGTTCAATCAAATTCAGATTGAACTGCTTTTTTGTGGTTTCATTTGATGTTCTGCTTTTGCCTCATATCAAAGTCTTATTCGCACCAAGCTTTAACTTGTTTTCTGAGCCAATCGCACCAAGCGTCTACACCCTCACCCGTTTTAGCGCTGATAAAGAATATTTCAGCCTTTGGGTTAAGCTTCTTAATTCTTTCAACAACAGCGTCATCGTCAAAATCAAATACGCTTTTTGCATCGATTTTATTAATAAGAACAACATCGCAAATTGAAAACATAAGAGGATATTTGAGTGGCTTATCGTCACCTTCGGGAACGGACAAAATCATTGCATTTTTAACTGCGCCCGTGTCAAATTCGGCAGGGCAAACAAGATTGCCGACATTTTCAAGCACAACAAGGTCAAGCTCATCTGTTCCAAATTCATCTATACCCTGCTCCGTCATTCCTGCGTCGAGATGGCACATTCCGAGCGTATGAAGCTGAATTGATTTAACGCCCGTTTCGGCAATGGCTTTAGCGTCAACAGAGGAGTCAATATCAGCCTCCATAACGCCTATTTTCATTTCATCTTTAAGACGGGAAATTGTAGCCTTAAGCGTAGTTGTTTTGCCGGAACCGGGAGAAGACATAAGATTCAAAAGAAAGGTGTGCTCTTTTTTGAGCCTTTCTCTTATCCTATCCGCCTCACGGTCGTTATTTTCAAAAACACTCTTTTTAATTTCTATTACTTTAAATTCGTCCATAATCATAAGCTCCTTATGAAAGCTTTGAAATTACATCTTCACGTTCAAGCGCACATTTTCTTGCATTTTCATTACGAGGAACGGCACGAAGGATTTTGCCGTCATAACGGGACACAAGATAATCACACTTTTTACCGTCGATTTCAAGAGTTTCAAGCGAATACTTTTCTGCAAGCGGCACTTGCTTTTTAAGATTTGACTTTTCAGTAAGCGCACCCGTAGGGCAAAGACTTACGCAAAGACCGCAGTTGGTACACTTTGTTTGGTCAAGAGGAAGCGCAAAAGCAGGTGCAACACTCGTCTTAAATCCACGGCCTAAAAGACCGAGAACGCTTAACTGCTCAACTTCACGGCAAGAGCGAACGCAAAGGCCGCAAAGAATACATTTAGCAGTATTTCTTTCAATAAACGAATTGGAATCCTTTGTATATTTCTGCGGCATTTCACCTGCAAAACGCTCAGGATGAATTTCATATCTCTGTGCAACATTCAAAAGCTTACACTTGAAATACTCACGGCAACCGCATTCAAGGCATCTTTCAGCCTCTTTTTGCGCTTGTTCAACAGTCAAGCCGAGTGAAACCTCATCAAAGCAAGCCTTTCTCTTTTCGGCAGGAAGAACCTCGGCAACAATCTGTGCTTTTTTATCATTTTTGGAAAAGTCAATTTTATCCTCGTCACGCTTGCTTATATAAGGCTCATTAAAATCAAGCTTTTCACCCTTTAAGTAAGCGTCGACAACCTTAACGCACCTGTCTGCCTCACCGATAGCGGCAATAGCAATTGAAGCACCCTTATTTGTAGCGTCGCCAATTGCAAATACACCGTCAAGATTTGTAAGGAATGTGTCCTCATCTGCAGCAATAGTACCTCTTTGGGTAAGCTCAACCGTATTTTCAAAATCCTTGCCGCCAAGCTTTTGACCGATAGCCATAATTACGCTGTCAAGCTCAAGATATTCCGTCTTGCCGTCAATTGCAACAGGACGTCTTCTGCCCGAAGCGTCAGGCTCACCAAGCTCCATAAGCTGAAGCGTCATACCCGAAACCTTGCCGTTTTGAGAATGAATTTCAAGAGGATTTGTAAGGAATTTATAAGTAACTCCCTCTTCCTTTGATTCTTTAATCTCAATCTCCTCGGCAGGCATTTCCTTCTCTGTTCTTCTGTAAATTACATAAACTTCTTTAGCGCCGAGCCTTACAGCAGTTCTGCAAGCGTCCATAGCAGTATTACCGCCGCCGCAAACAGCAACTTTTTCGCCGATATCAACAGGATTACCCTGAATTACACTTCTGAGAAAATCAATACCGCCGTAAACACCCTGTGCATCCTCACCTTTAACCCTCATAGGAGTTGATTTCCATGCACCCGGTGCAAGAATAACGGCATCATTTACGCTTTTAAGATTTTCAACAGTGATATCCTTACCGAGTTTAACATTATTGCAAAGGCGTACTCCTGTTTTTTCAATAATTTTAATTTCGCTGTCGAGTACCTCTTTAGGCAAACGATACTGAGGAATACCGTATCTGAGCATACCGCCCATTTTTTCCATCATATCGAAAACAGTTACCTCGTGGCCAAGCTGAGCAAGATAGTAAGCCGCAGTAAGACCGGCAGGACCGCCGCCTACAATTGCAACCTTTTTGCCTGTACTTGGCGCACACTCCGGCACAAAGCTGTCACCCTTAAGGTCAAGGTCAGCCGCAAAGCTCTTGAGCTGAACAATATTAATCGGCTCGTCAACCTTTCCTCTTCTGCAAGCCTTTTCGCAAGGGTGCGGACACACTCTGCCGATAGATGCAGGAAGCGGAATTTCTTTTTTTATAAGCTTCAATGCAGAATCAAACTCACCGTTGGCAATAAGACCGACATAACCCTGACAGTCAGTGTTTGCAGGGCAGGCAAGCTGACACGGAGCAATGCAATCACCGTCATGTGCCGACATCAAAAGTTCCATTGCAATTTTTCTTGATTTAACTACTCTTTCGCTCTCGGTATTAATTACCATACCATCGCTGACCTTAGCCGAGCAGGAGCGAAGAAGCTTTGGTATACCCTGCGCCTCAACAACGCAAAGACCGCAAGCGCCGTAAACCTCAACAGCCTCATCATAGCAGAGAGTCGGAATATAAATTCCGTTTCGCCTTGCTGCTTCAAGAATTGTGCTGCCTACAGGAGCAGTAATTTCTTTACCGTTAATAGTTAATTTTACATTTTCCATTTTATCTGCTCCCTCCTTACTTTCTTACTACCGCACCGAAACGGCAGGTAGCAATACATTTTCCGCATTTAATACATTTGTTTATATCAATTGTATGAGCCGACTTAACCTCACCCGAAATAGCACCGACAGGGCAATTCCTTGCACAAAGAGTACAGCCCTTACACTTATCCTTATCAATTGAATATTCAATAAGAGACGAACATTCGCCGGCAGGGCACTTTTTGTCATTAATATGAGCGTCATACTCGTTTCTGAAATATTTAATAGTTGTCAATACAGGGTTAGGTGCAGTTTGACCTAAGCCGCAAAGAGCGCCGTCCTTAATACCGTAGCAAAGTTCCTCAAGAAGTTCTACATCGCCCGGCTGACCGTTACCCTCGGTAATTCTTGTAAGAATTTCAAGCATTCTCTTAGTACCGATACGGCAGTGAATACATTTGCCGCAGCTTTCCTTAGCGGTAAAATCAAGGAAAAACTTAGCCATTCCAACCATACAGGTGCCCTCGTCCATAACAACCATTCCGCCTGAGCCCATAATAGCGCCCGTTGCGCCGAGAGCCTTATAGTCAATTACGGTGTCAATAAGGTCAGCAGGAATACAGCCGCCTGACGGTCCGCCCATCTGAACAGCCTTAAATGCCTTGTCGCCCTTCATTCCGCCGCCGATATCAAAGATAACATCACGAAGAGTTTTACCCATAGGTATTTCAACAAGACCGCTTCTTTTAACCTTACCTGTTACGGCAAATACCTTAGTACCCTTTGAGCCTTCTGTACCCATAGCGGCAAAAGCTTCGCCGCCGTTATTGATAATCCAGCTTACGTTAGCAAAGGTTTCAACATTATTAATATTAGACGGCTTTTTCCAATAACCGCTTTGCGCCGGGAAAGGAGGCTTAAGCCTCGGCATACCTCTGTGGCCCTCAAGTGACTCAATAAGCGCAGTTTCCTCACCGCAAACAAATGCACCTGCGCCTGCCTTAATCGTCATTTTGCAACTGAAATCGGTACCGAGAATATTATCACCCAAATAACCTGCTGCTGTTGCCTGCTCAATAGCTCTTTCAAGCCTTTTGATAGCAAGAGGATATTCCGCTCTTACATAAACAACAGCATTTTTTGCACCGATAGCATAAGCGCCGATAAGCATACCTTCAATAAGAGTATGCGGGTCGGATTCAATAACGGCTCTGTCCATAAATGCGCCCGGATCGCCCTCGTCCGCATTGCAGATAAGATACTTTTCTTCTCCCTCACTCTGCCTTGCGGCGTTCCATTTAAACCAAGTCGGGAAGCCGGCACCGCCACGACCTGCAAGACCCGATGTTTTAATCACTTCAATAACATCTTCCGGTGTCATTGAGGTGAGTACCTTTTTAATCGCAGTATAACCGTCAGCATTAACGAAATCGTCAATTTCATCAGGATTGATAATTCCGCAACGGCGAAGTGCAATACGTGTCTGCTTATTTAAAAATTCCTTATCCTCATCTGAAACAAGAAGAGAAGATATAATGCTTTCGTCACCCGTTTGAGCGTATTTGCTGATTTTTTCAGCATCATTTTCAGTTACACGAACAAGGCGCTTAACCTCTTGACCGTCCTCATAAATATCAACAATAGGCTCAAGATAACACATACCTATACAGCCTGCAATAGTAAGCTTTGCGCCGTTTAAATCCTGCTTTAAAAGCGCCTGCCTAACCTTTTCTGCTCCTGCGGCAATACCGCAAGAACCTTCACCTACAACAATTTTCATCATTCTGCCTCCCTCAATTCCTTAAGTATTTTCTTAGTCTTTTCAGGAGTGAGTGAGCCGTATGTACTCTCATTAATCATCATAACCGGTGAAAGAGAGCAACAGCCGAGACAGGCAACGCACTTAAGCGAGAACAGACCGTCTTCAGTAGTTTCGCCGTCCTCAATTCCAAGTTCATCCTTAATTGTCTGCAAAATAAGTTCACTTGAATTAACATGGCAGGCAGTACCCTGGCAAAGCATAATAAGATACTTTCCTACAGGAGCAAGACGAAATTGGGTATAAAATGTTGCAACACCCATAATCTCACTTTCGGCAATGCCTGTCCTTTCGCTTATGTAAATAATAGCATCCTTTGGTAAATAACCGTAGATGTCCTGAGTTTTTTGTAATATGGTAATCAGAGAACCTTTAACCTTAGCAAGTTCATCAAGAACTCCCTCTATTTGCTTGAGGTCAATTTTCTGCTCCACAAAAACACCTCCATAAGTTAATATACGCCGGCAAATACCGACAAATTCCTCAGTTTAATAATTAAACAATATTATAATACAGTATAAAAGCGCTTGTTTCAAGCCATATAGTTAAAATTAAACATTTATTTAATATATTGTAAGATAATTCTAACTTTACAAAGCATATTTTTCCACTGCAACGGCAACCCCGTCTTCAGCGTTTGATTTTGTCACAAACTTAGCGTGTGCTTTACATTCATCAGTCCCGTTTTCCATAGCAAACGAATATTTTGCAAAATCAAGCATAGGGCAATCGTTTTCCGCATCGCCAAAGCTCATAACCTCGTCTGCGCCGATGCCTATATTTTCGCATATTCCGAGAAGTGCGCTTCCTTTATTTGCAGTCTTAGACGTTGCCTCAGCAGTACCCGGAAGGCTTGAGCAAGCGGCAAGCCCATATTCCTCAAGTTTTTTCTTTACATTCTCATACTTTTCATCATAAATGCCGTAAAAGGTGATTTTCTCCATTCCCTTGCCGTCATTTTTCATAAAATCAATAAGCGAGTCGTAGCCGTCCATAGTTTGAGCCACCTCGTCAAGAAATTTTTGCGGCAAACCCATATTTTGAAACAGTTTCTCCGTTCCGAGTTGGTAACAGCTTTTGCCGTTTATATAAATTTCAAAAAATACATTTTGAGTCAAAAAATATTCAACAATCTCTCTTGCAAGCTTGTCCTCAATAAGGTCGGCATGAATTATTTTCTTAACATTTCTGTCAAATACGCAAGAGCCGTTTGAATAAATAATATAATCAACGAACGGCACTTGACTGATAACATTGTCGATAAGTGTCATAGGTCTGCCTGTAGCAACGGCAATTTTTATTCCTTTATCGTGTGCCTTTTTGAGCGCATTATATGTTCTGTCAGTCACCGTCAAATGGTCCGGCGCCATAAGAGTTCCGTCAAGGTCGGTCGCAATAAGCTTAATCATTCAGCCTGTCCTCCAAAATAATATAATATATAAGTTATATTCTGAATTATAACACGTAGTTCAAATTTTTTCTATACTGTATTTTACACAAAGAGAATAAACAATTGAGCAAAAAAATTGTGTGCCAAGCATCAAAAGTACATGGGTATCCTCAAATGTTAAAAATGCAATTCTGTCATTATTGTTATAAATTTCAAAGCCTTTGAAAAACTTCACTTTAATAGTTAAATTAACAAAATCAACTCTCTTTGTTATAATTTCAAAAAGCTTATCAATTTTCTTTTTCATTTTGAAAATTCTTATAATTTTTTTTATAAATTTCATCATCATATATTTTTATGCTTAAAAAATACAAAAAATGTGTTATACTAAAGTCAAATATAAATGCGGTGAAAATTATGAAAAAACATATTAAAAGCTTTTTATTGTTTTTGTTTGTTGTAATGCCCGGCTTTATAGCAAGCAGTTATTATTTCGGCTCAGACGTTTTCAATGTTGAAAGCATTATTAATCTTATTGAAAATAAGCAAAGCACTTCGGTATTGAAAATAGACGACAGCAAATACAATGCTGACGGCGGATTTTATTATTCGAGCTTAAACGATGAAGAAAAACGAATTTACGACAAAATCTATGCACGTGCAAAAAATCAGAAAACGCAAATTAAAATCCGTTCAAATATCGACGAAGAGAGAATACTTGAAATAGCTATGTTTGTTTATAACGAGCACCCTGAGCTTTTTTGGCTCAACGGCGCATTCTCAATTGACACATCGAAAGTTGTAACGCTTAAAAGCAGTTATAATTCAAACGAAATTGCGAAACTGAGCGAGCAAATCAAAAGCAAAACCGACTCGATTGTTCAAAATTTGAACAGCAATATGAGCGACTATGAAAAATCTCTTTATTTATATGAATATTTAATAACGAACACGTCTTATGCCAATGAGGCGATAGACAATTTGGATAATATGCCTTGGGCTTCCTCTCTTGTGGGCGTGTTCACTATGGGCAAATGCACCTGCACCGGATATGCAAAAGCATATCAATATCTTCTTCAGCTTTCCGGAATAAACTGTGCCGTTGTCAGCGGAAAAGCAACAACGCCGCAGGGTAGAAGGTCCCATGCTTGGGTAATTCAGGAATGTGACGGCAGTTATTACTATACCGACCCTACGTGGGGCGACTGTTTTGATGAAAGCAACAAAGAATATATAAGCCATTCTTATTTTTGTTTGAGCGAAAGTGAAATTGAAAAAACGCATACTATTAATCGCAAAGACATTTTGCCGAAATGTACGGCAAACAAGGATAATTATTTTGTAAAAAATAATCTCCTTTTCTCCTCTTACAGCAGAGCAGACATAAAAAAAGCCTTGAAATCCTGCGTTGAAAACGGGAAATACTATGTAGAACTTAAATTTACAAACAAGAGCGCATATATCGATGCAAACAACGAGCTTTTCAAACAAGGACAAATATACTATATTTTAAGCGTAATGAGTTTAAAAAATAAGAATATTGATGTTAAAAACATAAAATATTCAAACAACGACAACCTCTGTGTAATTACAATATTTTTTGATAAAACAAATAATTGACAAATGTATATTTTGCATAATTATAACGTGATATAAGCGTACGGAGCATTATTATGCTAAATAATTAGAATAATTTGTTAATTTTATGTATATCCATTCATTGATAATTGACAATGTGTCCCATAACTGCTATAATAGCTTCAGCGTCAAAGGCGACGCTGTTGTGCAGAGTTTAATACAGATTACTGATATTACGCTCTGTTTTTTTCATAAAAAATATTAAAACTATGGAGGTTTTAGTAATGAAGTATTCAGAGAGGGTACTCGAAGAGTTAAAGAAAAACAATCCTTATCAACCTGAGTTTATTCAGGCTGCTACAGAAGTGCTTGAGTCACTTTCACCTGTAGTTGACACAGATCCGAGATATGAAAAGGCAGGACTTTTGGAAAGACTTGTTGAGCCTGAAAGAACAATTATGTTCCGTATTCCTTGGGTTGACGACAACGGCGAGGTTCATGTTAACCGTGGATATCGTGTTCAGTTTAATTCAGCTATTGGTCCTTACAAGGGCGGCTTAAGACTTCACCCAAGCGTAAACCTTTCAATCATTAAGTTCTTAGGCTTCGAGCAGATTTTCAAAAACAGCCTTACAGGTCTTCCTATCGGCGGCGCTAAGGGCGGTTCAGACTTTGACCCTAAGGGCAAGAGCGATATGGAAATTATGCGTTTCTGCCAAGCTTTTATGAATGAGCTTTATAAGTATGTCGGCGCTGACGAGGACGTTCCTGCCGGCGACATCGGTACAGGTGCACGTGAGGTTGGATATCTCTACGGTCAATATAAGAAACTTACAAACAGAAGTGAGGGCGTACTTACAGGTAAAGGTTTAAGCTTTGGCGGCTCTCTTGCAAGAACAGAGGCTACCGGCTACGGTCTTGTTTATATCACCGAGGAGCTTCTTAAAGACCACGGCAAGAATATTCAGGACGCTAGAATCGCAGTTTCAGGCTCAGGTAACGTTGCTATTTATGCAATCGAAAAAGCTGAACAGCTTGGCGCAAAGGTTATTTCCTGCTCCGATTCATCAGGCTATATCATTGATGAAAACGGCATTGATGTTGACGCAGTTAAACAGATTAAGGAAGTTGAAAGAAAGAGAATTAAGGAATATCTCAACTACCATCCTGACGCAACATACGGTGAGGGTTCGGTTTGGGATAACGTTATTTGTGACGTTGCACTTCCTTGCGCTACTCAAAACGAAATCAACAAGGTTGAAGCTCAAAGACTTGCAGATTCAGGCTGTTATGCAGTATGCGAAGGCGCTAATATGCCTACTAATGCGGAAGCTACAGAAGTGTTCCTTGACAGAGATATTCTTTTCCTTCCTGGCAAGGCTTCAAATGCAGGCGGTGTTGCTACATCTGCGCTTGAAATGGGTCAAAACTCAATTCGTTCAAGCTGGACGTTTGACGAAGTTGACGCTAAGCTTAAGGGAATTATGATTAACATTTATTATCATATGAAAGAAGCTTGCGAGCAGTTTGACGCTAAGGATAATTTCGTTGCAGGCGCCAACATTGCAGGCTTTATGAAGGTTGCAGATGCAATGATGGCACAGGGTATTGTATAATACTACGTTTCATTCTCCTCTCCCCAAAAAGCTGACGCTTTTCGGGGACCCCGATGGATTAATTAAACTTATAATATCAACATTTAAGCACGAGCATTTCTGCTCGTGCTTATTTTTTTATTTAACGGTTGACAAAACGAATTAATTATGATAAACTAACAATAGTTAGTTTATGCTAACTAACACGTAAATATAAAACGGCGACTTTAAGTCGTCTTTATTTTAAATGCTAAGTTAGTCAGTTCTAACTGCCTGCTTATAACTGTTAATTTGAATATCGGGAGGAAAAAGGATATGGTAGTAAGCGAATCTGTTGAGGATTATTTGGAAGCAATCCTCGTTTTGCAGGAAAAAAACGGTTACGTCAGAAGTGTTGACATTGCAAATCACCTTGAACTTTCAAAGGCAAGCGTATCAATCGCAATGAAAAACTTAAAAGAAAACAAGTTTATAAAAATCACCGACAATCACGAAATTAGGCTCAGCGAAACAGGGCTTGAACTTGCAAAAAGCGTATATGAAAAGCACTTAATGTTCAGCGAATTTTTCATTGAACTCGGTGTGCCAAAAGAAATAGCGGCAAGAGATGCATGCAAAATAGAACATGTTGTGTCAAAAACAACATTTGATGCAATAAAATCATTTGTTGAAAAACACAGCGAAGAATTAAAAAGCAAAAACGTATAATTCAGAAAGCAGTTCAAATAATGATAGAAAAATACTTAATCGGTCATTGCTCTCCGACGCTTGCAAGCCTTAAAACGGCAAATTTAATGAACATTCCGTTTGAAAGTATGGCACAGCTTGAAAGTTCAATAAATAAAACAAACGACGAATTAAATAACAAAGGCGTTGAACTGATAATTTTAAAAAAGAGTGACAAAAGTGCTCTTGTTTACGCATTCAGAAAAAGCAGGCTACAAAACGATTTAAACCAAAGCGGAGTAAAAGATTTTTTGGCTGATTACGGCTACAAAAGCATCGACGTTGATTGTTGCATAAAAAGACTTAAATCAAGGCTAAAAAGCAGCGACTCATTCCCTCACGAAATCGGAATTTTTCTCGGCTACCCACTCGCCGATGTTAAAGGATTTATTGAAAATGCAGGCAAAAACAGCAAATGCTCAGGTTGTTGGAAAGTATATTGCAATGAATGTGAAGCAATAAAAACATTTAAAAAATTTGAAAAATGCAAGAAAGTCTATCAAAAATTATGGCTACAAGGTCGCAGCATAGCTAAGCTTACGGTTGCGGCATAATAATACAGCAAGAAAGGAAAATATATGAATAAATCAGCAATTGTTTATTGGAGCGGCACAGGTAATACCGAAGCGCTTGCAGATAAAATTTTTGAAAGCGCAAAGGCAAACGGAAAAGACGTTCTGCTTTTTACGGCAAGTGAGTTTTCAGCCGACAAGGTTGATGAATTTGACACTATCGCCTTTGGCTGCCCGTCAATGGGATGTGAACAGCTTGAAGATATGGAATTTGAGCCTATGTTTGAAAACTGCAAACCAAAACTCAAAGGCAAAAATATCGCTCTTTTCGGCTCTTACGGCTGGGGCGGCGGAGAATGGATGAACACTTGGGAGGATGATTGCAAATCCTTAGGTGCAAATCTTATTTTTGACAGCATAATATGCAATGACGCACCTGATGATGAAGCGCTTGCAAAGTGCGAAGAATTGGGCAAAGCATTATAAACGAACAAAAAAGGCACGAAACAGATTTAACTGTTTCGTGCCTTTTCTTTTTTGCACAAATATATTCCTAAAAGTAACAAAATCGGGAAAATTGTACCGACTAAAATTCCCATTCGCATATTATCATTAAGCCTGCCTGAAACGAAACCTACAAGAGTTGGCCCTGCCGTGCAACCGAGGTCGCCGCCAAGGGCAAGAAGCGCAAAAAGTGCCGTGCCTCCCCTTTTAATGGAAGCCGAAGCCTTACTGAAGCTGCCGGGCCACATTATTCCGACCGAAAGACCGCAAAGCGCACATCCGATAAGACCTACAACGCTGTTTGGCACAAGACTTATTGTAAGATATGAAACAATACACAAAATACAACTTAAATTCATAAACTTATCAAGCTCAATTTTATGACCAAATTTGCCGTAAAATGCTCTTGAAATACCCATAAGGCACGCAAAAGCCATAGGTCCTGCAAGGTCGCCGACTGTTTTGGTAACGCCCAATCCCTTTTCTGCAAAAGCGGAAGCCCACTGACTGACTCCCTGCTCGCTTGCGCCTGCACAAATCATCATCAAAAAAAGTATCCAAAACAGCTTATTTTTTGCAAGTTCATGAATTGCCATTCCACGTTCACCGTTTTCGTTAAGAGAAGCAATTGGCGCTTTAATAAAAACGAACGCATTAACGATAGGCAAAATTGCCCAAACAACTGCAAGCGCCCTCCAATTTTTAATAGAAAAAACAGTGAAAAACAAAGTCGAAATAAGAACTACGCCCATTTGACCCCAGCAGTAAAAGGAATGTAGCAAGCTCATTGCCTTTTCCTTATTATCTGTCGGGCAAGCCTCAACAACAGGGCTTACAATCACCTCTAAAAGACCGCCGCCGACAGCGTAAATCATAACTGCTATTAAAATTCCGACAAATGAATCATTAAACAAATCAGGCAAAAAGGTTAGAGCCACAAGACCTGATGCACACAAAAAATGGGCGATAACCATTGATGCCTTATACCCTATTTTATCAACAAATTCAGCCGAAACCAAATCTACAAAAAGCTGAATTAAAAAATTAAAAGTTATTAAAAGCGTTATTTTTGAAAGAGGAATATCAAACTCTCTTTGAAATGTTACGAACAACAGCGGAACAAAATTATTGACTACTGCCTGAACAATATATGCCAAAAAGCAGGCGTTGATTGTAATTTTATATTTATTTTCCGTCATCTAAATAAAGCTCCACCTGTTTATTTTCAAATGTTTTTTTAATATCGATAATCCGCTGATTGCTTGAACCTCTGAAAATGAGGCTAATATCCTTTTTTGCCTCTACAAAAGGTCCGTCAACAAGCACATCTATAAGTGACAGCATTTCCGAGCTAATCTCCGTAAACGCTCTTGAATTAGCACGCTTACCCATAATTTCCTCAAGCGTAAATCCTGTGTAGCACCATATCGTTTTATCGGGAAAACGCTCCCTAAACATAACAAGAAACGGCAAAAGCACTCTTTGATTTTCAGGCTCAAACGGCTCACCGCCCAAGAGTGACAAACCGTTTATCCAATCGTGATTGCAGGAATCCAAAATTTCCTCCATCGTTTCCTCTGTAAACGGTTGACCGAAGGCAAAATCCCATGTTTGCTCATTAAAACAATTTTTGCAATGATGCCTGCAACCCGATACAAAAAGAGATGTGCGCACACCCTCTCCGTTTGCAATATCGTTAAATTTAATTTCTCCGTAATTCATAGTAAACCTCTATATACCAAAAAAGACCGATTAGATTATCCAATCGGTCAATTTTAAATTATAAGTGCAATACTCTTTCCTTAATTTCCTGAGTTCTGCCCTGATTCCAGAATTGAGTGCCGATATAACCGCAAGTACGTCTTGCAACGTTCATCTTATCCTGGTCCTCATTTCCGCACTTAGGACAACGCCAAATAAGCTTGCCGTCCTCATTTTCAACTATTTGAATTTCGCCGTCATAGCCGCAACACTGACAGTAGTCACTCTTAGTATTGAGTTCGGCATACATAATATTCTCATAAATATATTTCATAACCTGCAAAACTGCCGGAATATTATTTTGCATATTAGGAACTTCAACATAGCTGATTGCACCGCCCGGTGAAAGACGCTGAAATTCAGATTCGAACTTAAGCTTTGTGAATGCGTCAATCTTCTCCGCAACGTGAACGTGATAGGAATTAGTGATATAATTTCTATCCGTCACACCCGGAATCTTGCCAAATCTCTTTTGAAGACATTTAGCAAACTTATATGTTGTGGACTCAAGCGGAGTGCCGTAAATGCTGAAATCAATATTTGTTTCTTGCTTCCACTTGTCGCAAGCCTCGTTCATATGCTCCATAACGTGAAGTGCAAAAGGCTTGCCCTCAGGGTCGGTATGCGACTTGCCTGTCATATATTTAGTACATTCATAAAGACCTGCATAGCCGAGAGAAATTGTAGAATATCCATCATAAAGAAGCTTATCAATCTTCTCTCCCTTTTTAAGCCTTGCAAGAGCACCGTGCTGCCAAAGAATAGGAGCAGCGTCGCTCAAAGTGCCCTTAAGCCTATTGTGGCGGCACATAAGCGCACGATAACAAAGGTCAAGTCTTTCATCAAAGATTTTCCAAAACTTTGTCATATCTCCGCCTGAAGAACAAGCGACATCAACAAGGTTAATTGTAACTACACCTTGATTAAATCTGCCGTAATATTTATGCTTTGACGGATCATAATTCTTTGCATTTGCAATATTACCGATACCTTTATCCGTAAATCTGTCAGGAGTTAAGAATGAACGGCAACCCATACAGGTATATACGTCACCCTTAAGCTGTTTCATTACCTTTTCGCTGATATAATCGGGTACCATTCTCTTAGCCGTACATTTAGCGGCAAGCTCTGTAAGGTAGAAATAAGAAGACCCTTCCTTAATATTATCCTCCTCAAGAACATAAATAAGCTTTGGAAAAGCCGGAGTAATCCAAACGCCGTCCTCATTTTTAACACCCTGAATTCTCTGCTTAAGCGTTTCCTCAATAATAAGAGCAAGGTCCTTCTTTTCCTGCTCGTTTTTTGCCTCGTTAAGATACATAAATACAGTAACAAAAGGTGCTTGTCCGTTAGTTGTGAGAAGAGTAACAACCTGATACTGAATAGTTTGCACACCTCTTGAAACCTCGTCACGAAGCCTTTTTTCGGTAAGCTTAACAATCTGCTCTTCAGTCATAGTGATGCCAAGTTCGTCAATTTCGGATTCAACCTGCTTTTTAATCTTCTTACGGCTTACATCAACAAAAGGTGCAAGATGAGAAAGAGAAATAGACTGACCGCCATATTGGCTTGAAGCAACCTGAGCAATGATTTGTGTTGCAATGTTGCACGCTGTTGAAAAGCTGTGCGGCTTTTCAATCATGGTTTCACTGATTACAGTTCCGTTTTGAAGCATATCTTCAAGATTTACAAGATCGCAATTGTGCATATGCTGAGCAAAATAGTCTGCATCGTGGAAATGGATTAAACCCTGCTCGTGAGCGTCAACAATATCCTGAGGCAAAAGAATTCTTTTAGTAATATCCTTTGATACCTCGCCTGCCATATAGTCACGCTGAACAGAATTGACAGTAGGATTTTTATTTGAATTTTCCTGCTTTACCTCTTCATTATTACATTCAATAAGAGATAAAATCTGATTATCGGTAGTATTTGCCTTTCTGATAAGAGAACGGTTATAACGATACTTAACATAAAGCCTTGCAACTTCAAATGCACCCTGTGCCATAATCTGATTTTCGACTATATCTTGTATCTCCTCTACCGAAAGCGCACGATTTGCCTTAGACATTTTAAATTCAACATACTCGGCAATCTCAACGATTTGGCTTTGAGTAAGTTCTTCCTTGCGGCAAGCAGCGTTCGCTTTTGAAACGGCAACAACTATCTTGTTTAAGTCAAAATCTGCTTCAGAACCGTTTCTTTTAATGATTTTCATGCCTTACCCCTCCTAATATATTACAAAATGGTAACATAACCATTTTCAAGACTGAACATATAATACCAAATTACAATATGTATGTCAATAGCAAAAAGCTAAAAAAACACAATATATTGTATTTTGTAACTTTTCACAAAAATATTTTACATATATGTAGTTATTGAATAATTATGCAGTCAAGAGCGTTTTTTGTTGATTTTAAGCCAAATTTCGCTGAATAAATTATTACAAAACGGCAAACGTGGCATACTGCATAAAGCCCTTTTTCATATCGAAAAAGGGCTTCTTTTAATTATCGTTAACTTCAATATCTCCTGTATCGGTCGTTACCGTAAGCGTAACGCCTGATGAATCGTCACTGCCGTTTACATCCTCGTTGCCCGTGTCCGCCTCGCTGATAATTTTTGTGTTTAAAACATTATCAACTTCGATATCGCCAGTATCGGTTTTCAAAGATGAATTTTCATAAGGTTTTGCGTTTTTGATTGAAATATCACCTATATTCGTAGAGATATCAAATTTTCCGCCGAGACTTATCGCTTCAAAATCACCTGTGCCCATTTGAACATTAAGAAAAGAATTATATTCAGTTTCAAAATCAATATCGCCGTAATCAACATTAATATCAACCGGGAAATCAAAGCCTTGCGGAATTTTAACAACAATATGAAGGCCTTTAAATTTTATTGCCTTTGCCCAGCGAAACGTTGCTTTGCCGTAGATTTCGTTAAGCTCAAGCGTTTCATCCTTAATTTCTCCGGAAAACTTATTATCGTTTGCGCCGAAAACAGTAACGCCGACATTTCCGTTTTGGCTCGGCTTAAACGTCACATCTGCACAGCCGCAGTCAATTTTCATATTTTGAAAATCATTTATATTATACTCTTTCTGAAAAACTACTGTTTTTAAATCATCTTCCCTTTTATCAAGCATATCTTCAATTTTATCGCCGCCGGCTATAAAAAGCGACATAACCCCAAGCAAAAAAAGTGCAACAGCGGTTAAAACGGCAATTAATGCAATTATGATTTTTTTACTTTTATTCATCAATCTCAATTCCTTTCAACGAAAAAACAAGCTTTGCAATTTGGCACGCAATCGCATAAACAATCCAAAGCACCCAAGTGATATACCAAGCGCCTGTAAGAAAACTTAAAAGAAGATAAATAACAAGTACAACACCCGACATAATACTGCAAATTCGTTTATACAAGTTACTTTCCGGAGTGTCCGTTTTCTTTTCATCCTCAAATTTCGGCTTTGCAATCGCACCGAAAACTATAAGCATTGTTGCAACAGCAATCATAACGAAAAACAAAACAATGCTCAGTTTTTCATTTTTTAAAACTACAAAAGGAGTAACAGATAAAATATATAAGCATATTCCTATACTTAAAAGCACGGCAAATCTTATTTTATATTTATGCCTGATTTTAAACTTTTCAGCCTCGCTGAAGGAATCGCCGGCGGTTTGCTCTGTATTTGAATCTATATTATAGCTGTAATCGTTCTCTTTTTCTTCGCCGAAAAGCTCAGCGGTAGTAACATTATAAAGATTGCAGATAGGAATTATTTTATCAAAATCCGGAGTTGTTTGGTCAGTTTCCCATTTTGACACGGTCTGCCTTGTTACGCCAAGTTGCTCCGCCGCCTTTTCCTGAGAAAGACCTGTCGTTTTTCTTAAATCATAAAGTCTTTGTCCAAGAGACATATCTATCACCTCTGGGTTAAATATAACATAAAAGAACAAAGTAATCTATATTTTTTACGTGGAATTTTGTCAACTGAACTTAACATTCGCCTTTTTAAGCCAAATATCGTGCGAAACAACGTAAGGCGGCATTTGCAATGTAATAAAATTATTAAAATTTTTCAAAATATTTGACTGAACAATACATAATTGTTATAATTATTAAATACATAATTTTAAAATATATAATTAAGGAGTGAACGGATTGGAAACGGCTTTATCATTTTTGACAGGTGTGCTTAGATATGTGCTTCCTGTTTTGGCTGTAATTATACTATTCACCTGCATAATATCTTTATTCAGAAACAGACCGAGACTTCACAAGCTTGCTCAGCTTGTTGACCAAAACAACGGTTCTATAATTGACATTGACAGATGGGAAACATCAATAGGAAAAAGTAAATCTAACGATATTGTTTTGCCTATGCCGAATGTATCACGTTTTCACGCAGTTATTGCAAAAAAGAGAAAGGAATGGGTTATAACTGACACTTTTTCCAAAACAGGCATTAAATTAAATGACAGAAGTGTTCACGGAAGTGCCGTTATTGAGGACGGCGATATTATCACAATAGGTTCAATCCCTTTGAAATTTTTATGTGCCGAGGCTGTTTCGGCAAGTTCAAAAACTCAAATGAGAAATGAGGCGAGCGAATTGAAGCAAAATACAGGCAATGTTGCTTATGCGGTTTTGGTAGACGTAAAAACTCACAGACCTATTTATTTAAGAAAAAAAGACGTGCTTATCGGCAGGGGTCAAAATTCAGACATACAAATCAATCTTGACACAATCAGCAGTGAGCATGCAAGAATACATTTAACATCTCGTGGCTGGGCGCTTTCGGATTTAAACAGCCACAACGGAACGAAGCTAAACGGCAGATTTATTACTCAGCCGCAGCTCATTTTTGACGAGGACACAATCACCTTCGGTGACAGAGTTTTTGTATTTTATGAAAAATAATTAAGGAGAAACACGAATGGCAAATAAGGCTAAAAAAATACCGCATATCAAGCCTATTAATAGTTTTGCAATGCTGTTTGTTTTGAGCATTTTTCAACTTATTACAGGCTTCGAGGCGGCAAGCGCCCATAATAATTTTTCAACAAAAGCAATGCTTGCAAATATTGTGCTCATTGCGCTTGAATGGGTTTATGTGTCGCTTTTATATGTAATTGTTCACAGAAGAAATTTTGAACTTGAATTTATTGCATTTTTTCTTTCCGGTGTCGGACTTACGGTTATAGGCTCGGTCAACCCGAAAGCTTGCTTTAAGCAGTTAATAATTTTGGCAGTCAGCGTTATTGCTTATACTGTTTTCACATTTGTTTTAGGCGACGTTGATTTATGTATGAAATTGAGACTGCCCGTTGCAATCGCAGGATTAATTTTGCTTGCAGTCAACCTTGTATTCGGTACGGAGAAATACGGAGCAAGAAACTGGATAGGTATTGGCTCATTCACTCTCCAACCGTCGGAATTTGTAAAGGTTGCGTTTATCTTTGTCGGTGCGGCAACACTTGAAAAAATTCAAACATCTAAAAATATAATCCGTTTTATTATATTCTCGGTTGCCTGTGTGGGTGCGCTTATCTTAATGCGTGACTTCGGTGCGGCACTCATATTCTTCATCACATTTTTAATAATCGCATTTATGAACTCCGGCGATATTAAAACGGCTGGTTTAGCTGTTGCGGCGGCAGGCTTAGGCGGCGCCATTGTAATCAAATACAAACCGTACGTTACTGCACGTTTTTCAATATACCGCCATATTTGGGAGGATACTTACGGAAAAGGATATCAACAAACCCATATTTTAACAGGCATTGCCTCCGGCGGTCTTTTAGGCCTTGGAATAGGCAACGGCAATATACGCAAATTCTTTGATGACTATCTTGTTTATACAGATGACGTTTTCGGCGTAATTTGTGAGGAATGGGGCTACATTTTTGCAGTAGTTCTTGTTCTCTCGTTCGTTGCAATTGCAGTTTCCGCCCTTGTAAATTCAATTGCGGCAAGAAGCACGTTTTATTCAATTGCGGCAGTTGCAGGCGCCGGAATGCTTCTTTTCCAATGTGCGCTTAACATTTTCGGCATAACGGACGTTTTACCGCTTACGGGTGTTACTCTTCCTTTCGTCAGCCAAGGCGGTACATCGCTTATGAGCTGCTGGCTTGTTTTGGCATTTATCAAGGCGAGTGACGTACGCACCTACAGCTATCTCGGAGGTGTTAAAAAGAAATGAAAATGATAACAAAAAGGGGTATTTTCCTTTGGATACTTGTGTTTGCCTTTGTTTTCGGCTTGGGATTTTTAACTTACAGCCTTATGACCGACGGCTCAAGCTGGGTTATGCAACCTTACAACAGCCACCTTTACTATAACGGCGAACTAATCGGCGCAGGCAAAATCACCGACAGAAACGGCAGAAGCCTTGCCGAAACAAATAACGGCAAAAGAGAATACAATGATTCGTTAACGACAAGAAAGGCTACGCTTCACGCAGTAGGTGACCTTCAGGGCTTTATTTCAACAGGCGTTCAAAACGTGTATAAAGCAAAGCTTACAGGGTATAATTCGCTTACAGGCATTTACAGTGTTATTAAAAACGGAAGCGGCAACGATATGCAATTGACGCTTGACGCAGATGCATGCGATGTTGCATACAAAGCACTTTCAAATTACAAAGCAGGAACAGTCGGCGTAATCAACTATAAAACGGGCGAAACGCTTGTTATGGTTTCAACTCCAAGCTACGACCCGCAAAATAAGCCGAGCGATATAGACGATAACGAGGAATATGCAGGCGCATACATCAACAGGCTTTTAACAGGTCTTTACACCCCCGGCTCAACCTTCAAAATTGTTACGGCAATTTGCGCTATTGAGAATATTCCGGACATTTATGACAGAACCTTTAAATGTACGGGCGAATACGACCCCGGCGTAGGTACTCCTATCGAATGTAACGCAAGGCACGGCACGCTCACTTTTAAGCAGGCGCTTGCAAAATCGTGCAACTCCACTTTTGCGCAAATCGCTATTGAATTAGGCCCGCAAAAGCTTGCAGACACGGCTAAGGAACTTGGTCTTACTTCTCCGGTTTCGCTTAATAATGATATACAATCTTCAACAGGCAGATTTTTCCTTGAAAAAAGTGACGCTGACGATTATGTAGGATGGACCGGCATAGGTCAGGGTGACACGCTCGTATCCCCTATCGCTATGCTTAGACTCGCCGGCGCAATCGCAAACGACGGCACGGCGGTTTCGCTCAATCTTGTGGAAAGCTTTGCTACAAAGGCAGGCAAGGCGCTTGACCTTGGTTTTACAACTAAAGAAACACCGCTTCTTTCAAGCGACGTTGCAGGCAAAATGAAAAAACTTTTGAGAAATAACGTTAAGACCCAATACGGCGATTACAATTATGAAGGTTTGCACCTTTGCGCTAAATCGGGTACAGCTCAAATAGACAACGTTGATTCGCATAACACTGCTTGGTTCGTCGGCTTTATGGATGATGAGGAGCACCCGTATGCATTTGTTGTTCTTGTGGAATACGGCAATTCAGGCTCGCAAACGGCAGGCCCTATTGCAAACAAGGTGCTTCAGGCACTTGTAAACAAATAAAGCACCTTTAGAGAGGGTGAACAGATGGATAATCAAACTAATGAAAACGAAATATTTAACGAGGATAAAAAGGAGCGTGCTCTTTTAATCAGCGTTGACACAGGAGATTTTAACGCCGAGGTTTCTATGGAGGAACTTGAGGAGCTTGCAAAAACGGCAGGCGCCGAAGTTGTCGGCACATCAATTCAAAAAAGGCAGACTCCCGTTGCCGCAACATATATTGGCAAGGGTGCGCTTTATGAAATTACTCGCTTTTGCGAAAATATGAATATTGATTTAATTATTGCAGACAGCGAGCTTTCACCTGTTCAAATTCGCAATCTTGAGGACGAAACAAACACAAGAGTTATTGACAGAACAACGCTTATTCTTGACATTTTTGCGGGACGTGCACGTTCAAAGGAAGGCAAGCTTCAAATCGAACTTGCCCAGCTTAAATATTCTCTTCCCCGCCTTACGGGAAAGGGCACTCAGCTTTCAAGGCTCGGCGGCGGCATTGGCACAAGGGGTCCGGGTGAAACAAAGCTTGAAAGCGACAAAAGGCATATCAGGCGAAGAATACAAAATATCAGGCAGGAGCTTGACAAGGTCAAAAGCAGACGTGAAATGATTCACGAAAGAAGAAAGAAAAACGGCGCTTTATCCGTCGCAATAGTCGGCTACACAAATGCAGGCAAATCAACACTTATGAACAAGCTTACCGATGCAGGAGTTTTGCAGGAGGACAAGCTTTTTGCAACCCTTGACCCGACTGCAAGAAAGCTCAGCCTTCCAAACGGACAAAGCATTATGCTTATTGACACCGTTGGATTTATTTCAAGGCTGCCGCACCAGCTTGTTGACGCTTTTCGCTCCACTTTAGAGGAAGCAACATACGCAGACGTAATTTTAAACGTTTGCGACACCTCAAGCCCTTATTGCTACGACAATATCGACGTTACAAAAGAAATTTTATCCTCACTTTTTCCCGACGGCGCAATCACTGTTCCCGTTATAACGGTATTTAACAAATGTGACATTACACACAGTCCGTCTGCCATTGCATTTCCGTTTGCAGACGCTAAAACAAGCGTAAAAATCAGTGCAAAAACAGGCGAGGGATTAGATGAATTGCTTCTTGCAATTCAAAATGCATTGCCGCAAACTAAAAAAAGATTAAAGCTTTTAGTGCCGTTTAGCAAAGGCTCAATTCTTGCAGACATAAGGCAAGACGGGGTTATCCACAGTGAGGAATACACTCCTGACGGAACACTTATTGACGCAACGGTTGACATTATTTATTTAGAAAAAAATAAGCAATATATAAAAATTATAGATGAATAAGCATTAAATTCACCTCATATTATTACTAAGGTGATACTATGAAAATGCTTACTTTAAAATTAACGCCGAAAAGGATATTCGGCATAGTTCTTTTACTTGTGGGAATTATCGTTATATCGGTAACGTTTGTATCAAACCATACGAGCGAAGCGCAAAGTGTATCGGCAGTAATAAGCGCAAAGACCGACAGCGAAAGACGAGCGTATTTAAGCAAATACGGCTACAAGCTGGCAAGCGACTGCGAGCAAAAGGAAATCACCATTCCTAAGAAATGGAATGATGTGTATAACAGCTATAACCAAATTCAAAAAAATCAAGGCTTTGATTTGACTGATTACAAGGGGCAAAAAGCAACGCTTTATACCTACACAGTCACAAATTATAAAGGCAAGGGTGACTGCGTTGTTGCCGATATGCTTGTTTGTGAAGGAAAACTTATCGGCGGTGATATTTGCAATCCATCTGCCAAAGACGGTTTTTTAGTAGGGTTTGAGGAAAACAAATAAACAAATATTATGGAAAGATTAGATAAAATAATTGCCACCGCTCTTCAAATTTCAAGAAAAGATGCAATAGCGCTTATTAAAAGAGGAAGAATAGCGGTAAGTAAAGAAACAATCAAAGACCCAAAGGCAAAGTTTGACGAAAACGGCGCCGTGCTTTTTTGCGATAACGAGCAAATATACTATAATAAATATGTATACATTATGATGAATAAACCCAAGGGTGTGATTTCAGCTTCAAACGGAAAAGGAGAAAAGACGGTTATTGACATTTTACCGCCCGATATGAAGCGCAAAAATCTGTTCCCTGCCGGCAGGCTTGATAAAGACACAACAGGCTTTATGCTCATTACCGACGACGGCGAACTTGCACACTCGATATTAAGTCCTAAAAATCACATTCCGAAAACGTATATCGCAAAGCTTGACAAACCGTTTAACGATGAAATAATCCGGGAATTTGAAAAAGGGATAGAGCTTAAAGACGCCAAATGCCTGGGCGCAAGCCTTGAACCGATGTACGGTGATTATCAGGTAGGAAAAGTCGTTATCAAACAGGGTATGTATCATCAAATCAAGCGTATGTTTTCTCACTTTTCAATAAACGTTGTTGAACTTAAAAGGATAAAAATGGGTTCGCTTGACCTTGACGAAAATTTAAAAATGGGAGAATGTCGATATCTTACAAAAGAAGAAATTTCTTCTCTTTGTGACAAATGACAACAAATTCTGCTACTTTTATTCAATTTAACAACAATATATTGTGTTTATCTCTAAACGATTTCACCATTCATAACAAGTTGCACAAAAAAGTGCAACTTTTTTTGTTAAAATGGTTGCAATATGATTAATCTTCTTGTATAATATGAACAAGTAGGGCATATACTTTTTGTGCAATATTTCTTTGTGCATACTGCCCAACTAAACAGAGAGGTGAATATAATGCCAAACAGATTATTCCAAGGAATAGTAAATCAAATGCGTGAAGCAATCGACAGAAATATCGGCGTTGTTGACGAAACAGGTACGGTTATTGCGTGCAGTGAGCTCGGCTTAATAGGAGAAATTCGCAAGGGCGTAATCTCTGCCGGCGTTTTCAGTACAAATCAAACCTGCGTTGATAATGCAACATATACCACATTTGACGTACTTGTCCGCCCAGAATATGCAGTATTTGTTGACGGAACGGATGACCTTGCACATCATTATTCTTCGCTCATTGCCGTTGCTCTTGACCAAATAAAGCAAAACAATGACGAAAAATTTGACAGGTCAAACTTTGTTAAGAACGTTATTTTGGACAACATTCTTCCGGGCGATATTTATATTAAGTCAAGAGAACTTCATTTCAACAACGATGCATCAAGAGTTGTATTTTTAATCAGGACAACCCAGGAAACGGAAATTTCTGTTTTTGACATTATTCAAAACTTCTTCCCTGATAAGAGTAAGGATTTCGTTATCAATGTAAACGAAAGCGACATCGCTCTTGTTAAAGAAGTTAGACCTAACGTTGATATTAAAGACCTTGAAAAGCTTGCACGTTCAATCAACGATACCCTTTTGTCTGAGTTTTATTTCAATGCAATTATCGGTATCGGCACTTGTGTAACAGGCATTAAGGAGCTTGCTCATTCATTTAAGGAAGCTCAGGTGGCACTTGAAGTAGGTAAGGTTTTTGATACTGAAAAAACAATTATCAGCTATGAAAATCTCGGCATCGCAAGGCTTATTTATCAGCTTCCGACAACTCTTTGCGATATGTTCCTTAAAGAGGTGTTCAAGCGTGGCTCTATCGAATCGCTTGACCAGGAAACGCTTTTCACTATTCAAAAATTCTTTGAAAACAACCTTAATGTTTCTGAAACATCAAGAAAGCTTTTCGTTCACAGAAACACTCTTGTTTACAGGCTTGAAAAAATCAAAAAACTCACAGGTCTTGACCTTAGAGAATTTGATGACGCTATTGTATTTAAGGTAGCGCTCATGGTAAATAAATACCTTGCATCAAGCCCGGTTAAATATTAACAAGCTATCGGCCGTCAGTAATGACGGCTGTTTTAGATTATGGTGAAATTATGAGTAAAAAAAGATTGACTGAGAAAAAGGAACAAAACGCAAGGCTTGTTTACAGCGATTTAAGTTTAAAACAAGGATTCAAAAAGTTTCTTTTAAATCCTATGTATATTTTCCCCGTTCTTATTAGCACAATTTTGTGCTATGCATATTATCTTGCTCACGAAACGGTAACAATCGACTCGCTTTCAAGTGACAGATATTATCACGGCTTACTTGTTGCACAGGGCAGGCTTACAGCAACAATCATAGAAAATTATTTAGGCTTTGAACATTTGCCGATTGCAGTTGAAAATATAATAGGTCTTATTTGCTTTATTTTGGGAGCAACTGTATTTTGCATAATATTTGACAAAGCAAAGCCTCAAAGCAATGTTTTGCCTTATACCTTTTCCACCTGCCTTTACATAACTTTCCCACTGATGAATGAATATTTTATGTTCAAAGGCTCAGTTTTAACCACCGGAGGCTCAATTCTTTTAGTATCTTTTGCACTTTATTTTGCACTGAAAATTAAAAATTTGATTGCCTCAATACTTATTTCTTCAATTTTTATATTCTTTGCATATTCATGGTATGAATCGTTCATTTTAGTTTATATCGGCGCAGTATTTTTACTTCTTATACTTCTTGCCGACGGTCAAAAAAGCCAAAAAGAATTATTTTTCAACGGTTTTTGGCTTGCACCGACTTTATTTTTAGGATTTTCTTTAGAGGAAATAATATCAAACGCAATAATAAATATATGCAATATTACACAAGATAACAACAACGCTGTCGGTACTGCTTGGCTTACAAGCTCTGCCACATTAAAATCATTTTTTTATGATTTTATATATTCATTTGTATCTAAAATATTTTGCTATGCCCCATTTACAATTTTATTCATTTTTCTCGCCATTGCATTTGGTTTGATGATACTTCAAACCAAGAGCACCAAAAAGCCTATTCTCGTTTTCTTTTATTTTGGCCTTGCGCTTACTGTTTTCTTTTTAAGCATTTATCGGGGAGCGGAATCCGCATACAGAACCGAGCAAGGAATACCGTTTTATATCGGTGCAATTACCCTGCTGCTTTCATCAAAAATCATTAATTTAAACGGCAAAAAAGCTTTAAAAATAATTGCTTCGCTGTCGCTTGTCATAATATTAACAGTTCAAATTTGCTCATCAAATTATTGGTATCACGTAAACGTTTTAAGAGATAAAGAAGAAAAGCAAGTTGTTTGTAATATTGCAAAAGACCTTGAAAAATATGATAAAAATAAGCCCGTCATTTTTATCGGTTACTATCAGCTTTCTAATAATATTAAAGATAAATACACTGTTAAAAAAGACAGTGTGGCAGGCAAAATAATTGACTATACCTCTAAAAAAGCGAAAAAGTCATATACTTATACCGCTTGTCAGACATCAATCAGTTCTTACATTTCTTGGTCGATTTATTCGTTTTCAAGCGCAAATGTTGAACTTAAAAAGTTTTTCAATTCATGCGGCTATGATTTCAAGCTTGGCACAAATGAGCAATTTGAAGAGGCAACAAAAAAATATATAAATATTCCCTCGTATAATGACAGCGGTTATATTTTAGACGCAGGCGATTATATTGTTGTCAAGGTCGGCAACTATTCACCGAATTTCTATGAATTTTTATATGAGTAACAGCCACAATAAAGTAAGGCTCATCTTCGATAATTTGAAGATGAGCCTTTTTATTTTCTCGGCAGAAAGAATATATTGGGTTTTAAATGGGTAATAAAAGCCTGCCGAAAATTATCAGCTTATATCCTCTTTAAGGGTTTCAATAATATTATCATCCTTTAATTTTCTTACGGAATAAATCATCGTAACAGCAATGATTGCAAATACCACAAGGATTACGCCCAAATAAAGCTTATAATCAAACTGATAAGGGATTGAGCTTTCACCAAGCATTTTATTAAGCAATACGCAAACCAAAACGCTTATTGGCACACCGAATATGACCGCTTTAAGCGCATAAAATACACTTTCAAGGCTTACCATTTTTCTAAATCCGCTCGGAGCCGTTCCGACCGATTTAAGCATCGCAAATTCCTTACGTCGAAGCGATATATTCGTTGAAATGGTGTTAATAATATTTGCAATCGTGATAAGAGAGATAAGCGAAATAAAGCCGTAAACAAATACCTGAACAATAAAGATAACGGTATTCATAGTTTGGAGAGTATCGGAAATGTCAGAAACAAACGTTCCTCCAAAATCTTTTTCAGTCAAAAGATTATTAAGATTTTTCGCAACATTTTTATGATCATCGGTTTCAATACAAACGCTCATTGAAATATTGCTTGCCTTTTCGCCTTTATTTACTACATTTACGTACTGAGAATAAGGCATAATTATACCGACTACGCCCGGCGCAACGAGATTGCACGGCAGGCTGTTTTTATCAAATTTAACAAGACCGCCGACCTCGATATCAAGCGGATTTTTTTCATCGTTTGCATAATCGGAATTTTGAATAATATGCTTGCCTATAATGCTGTCGGTAAATACTTTCGTTGTGTCCTGCTTATGAGTAAGATTGTTAAGCAAAACGCATTTAAGGCTGTCACCGTAAAAAGCATTATAATCAATACCGTTATTTTCACAAAGCGTGTTAAACTCGCTGTCGTCAACATAGTGAATTACTGTAGAAACATCCTTTTCCCCGCCAAACAGCTTTGAATAAGCAGAAGTATAATTTTTCAAATCTTTAATTTCATTATTTTTAATAATCGGGCTTGACTTACCGAGAAAAATACTCATATCCGCCGTATCAATATAATATTTATTAACTCCCTGCATTTTGTCAAGTGCGTCATAAAGTTCATTTTTATGAGCGTAAGTAATTGTTGTTGATATCTGGTAAGGAATTGTTTTTTCATATCCGCTTGCCTGAACAAACATATTGCAAAAATAGTTGCAGGAAATAAAAAGTACGATTGAAAGAGCGATTGAAACGGTTATAAGCCTTGATTTTCTTCCGTTGCGCTTAAGATTTTTATATGCAAGTTCACCTTCATAACCGAATATTTTTCTGATATATTTAGGCGATTTAAGCTTTTTAGGCTTAACCTTAATCTCTTGCCTTTGGCGAATTGCATCAATAGGAGTGATTTTTGACGCCTTGCGTGCCGGAATGAATGAAGAAATAAAAATCGTTAATATGCTTACAATAACAATCGAGATTATCGCCCAAAAAGGAACTACGACTTTCATTTGCATATTGCTGTCGCTGACGCCTGCAATCATTCCTGTAGAAATAATTTTATTACCTATTAATTTAAGGGTAATTCCGATACCGAGTATTCCTGCCGCAATACCGACGGGAATGCCGACAGCGCCTAAAATTGCGCCCTCAAAATACACACTCTTTCGCTTTTGCGCCTTAGTTGCACCAACCGAGGCAAGCATACCGAGATATCTTACTCGCTCTGCAAGCGACATACCGAATGCGTTATAAATAAGCATTACGGATGCGATAACGATAAGAATTAAAACAACCAAAACAATTGGAAGCATCGTTGAAAGAAAGCCGCCCTGTCTGCCTGAAAGATATGACGCAAGGACATCTTCGTTTGCCCTGTAGCCGTCAATTTTGTAATCTCTTTGGATTTTTTCAATGGTTTTATGTGCATTTGAGTCCTGCTTGGCAAGCGTAAATAAAGCAAAAATGTTCTTGTCGCTCTTGCTCTCCGCCTCGCTCATACCACGCCAAATTTTTTTAAATCTTGTGGCAGGGTTATTGTGAAGAATTGCGGTAATTGTATATTCCTTATAATCTTTTGACGTGACGAATTTCTCGTTTTCATCACGATAGCCGTCTGTTGCAATACCTCCGTCGGCAAGCTGCCTCATCCCCTGAGCAAAAGTAATCTTATCGCCTACCTTGGCATTTTTCATACCGTTTGCCGCAAGCAAATTTTCTTCAACTGCAACCTCGTTTTCATTTTCCGGAAGCTTTCCGTCAAAATCGCCCGTTGCCATCATTTCAAAATATTTCTTGTTTCCGACAAGAATTTCACCCGTGCTTTTTTCATAATCAGATGCACTTTTCAGCTTAAACGACATATAGTCGTCGCTGTAACCGAGACCTACATTTGAAATTCTGTCATCATTTTTAATTTGGTTTATTTGTGTTTGATTAAGATAGTCAAATTCAGCGTCCCATTTGCCTGATGAGATTAAGCCGATTTCACCGAAAAGGTTTAAAAACGAAGCCATTGCAACAAATACAGCCGTAATCATTGCAACGGAAACGCAAATGCCGAGTGTTGTTACAACCGTTCTGCCCTTGTTTTGCTTAATGTGACGTGTTGTAAGCTTATTTACGATATTCAACCTATTCTCACCTCATCCCCGGTGATTTTGCCGTCTTCGATTGTGATTACACGGTCGGCTGAATTTGCAATTTTTTCATCGTGAGTGATAATAATTACAGTCTGATTAAATTCCTTGTTAAACTGCCTTAAAAGAGAAATAATCTCCTTACTGTTTTCGCTGTCAAGATTTCCCGTAGGCTCGTCTGCAAGCATAAGCGCAGGATTGTTAACAAGTGCACGTCCGATTGATACACGCTGCTGCTGACCGCCTGAAAGCTGATTTGGCAAGTGGTCAAGCCTGTTTTCCAAGCCAAGACGCTTTACAAGAGTATCAATTTGCTTTTTATTCGGCTTTCTGCCGTCAAGAAGAAGCGGCAAGGTCAAATTTTCCTGAACAGTCAAAATAGGAATAAGATTATAAAACTGATAAATAAGGCCTATCTGCCTGCGGCGGAAAATTGCAAGTGCCGTTTCATCAAGATTTGAAATATCGGTTTGATTAATAACAACACTGCCGCTTGTCGGCACATCTACACCGCCGAGGATATGAAGAAGCGTTGACTTACCCGAACCGCTTGGCCCGATAATAGCAAGGAACTCACCTTTTTCTACTGAAAACGAAACGTTATCAAGAGCCTTAACCATTGTGTCGCCCTTGCCGTATGTTTTGCATAAATTTGTAACTTCAAGTATTTTCATAGTAGTTATCTCCTTTCGATGAGTCCATAATACCTTAATGAACTTACAATCGTGTGACTGTTTAATTACAATTTTGTCACTTACCTAAATTTGAATACGAATACAAAATCCGGCGCACAACCGTATGCAGATTTTGAGAAAAGGCGAACAATGTTCGCCCCTACGGCTTTGTGTCAGTTTGTATCGTCCTTTAATGAATCAATAATAGAATTGTTTTTAATAAGCTTTAATGAATAAATCATAGTAAGACCTATGATAACAAATACTGCCACGCAGGCAATAAGATAAAGCCAAATATTGACAGAAAACGGAATAGGATTATCCTTTGAAATAATATATCCCACCACTCTGTTAATAACAAGGCTCAGCGGCACACCAAAAAGCAAGCCGAATAAGCCGTAAAACATACTTTCAAAAATCAACGTCTTTTTAAACTCCTTTGGCGTCATACCAACGCTTTTCAGCATTGCAAGCTCCTTTTTCCTGCCTGCAATCTGCGCCGTCATTGTGTTGATTATATTAAATACTGTTATTAATGTAATCAGCAAAATGAAAGCATAGGACAAAAATTGAACAGCGGATATAATGCTCTTTTCCTTCATCATCCAATTATAATTGTTATATACGTCGCCCTCGGCTTCGTTTTCGGACAAATAGTCCTTAAGTTCCTTTTCAACCTTGTACGGCTCGTCGGTTTCAATACCGTAGTCAAAATAAAACGAATCATCATCAGAATATTTATCATATACACACTTAGGCGCATAAAAAGCAACGCCGCTTGAATCCAAATTACAAATAGGATTATCCTTATCATATTTTATAAAATCGCAGAATTTATAAATAGATGTGCAACCGGTTTTATAATAGAAATAAACTTGATTCCCGTTTTCGTCGAGCTTATTTTCCCTTTCTGTTTTTTCAGAATCAATATCATAACAGCCGATAGTTTTGCCGAGTAGATTGTTATTAAAAATCGGCTCATCATTACGGTCAATTCCGTTTATTACAATCGTTTTAATTGAGCCGTCCTTATCGGGCGAGTAATATTTTTTATAATCAATTCCGTTTTTCTTGCAAAGCGCATTGAAATCCTCGTCATCAAGCAAATGAGCGGTATATGTTATATCCTGCGTTGCGATAAATTTATATTTATCAACAAAAATGCTTTCATTTTGAAACGACATATCATAAAGGCGTGAATTATCATAAGGATTTATATCGCCTCGTAAAATTGAATACCAAGCTTCCCAAATTGAATAAAATCGCTTTACCCTTTTATTTGTTTTCAAATAATTTCTTGCTTTTTCAAGCTGTGCCTTGCTTTCGGCACTGTATTGAAACGTAAGCTGATAAGGAAGCTCATAGTCCAAATTCGACGCCTCTTTAAATGTTTCGCAAAAATAATTACAGCTTAAAAAGAGGACTGCACAAATACATATACAAGCAATAATCGTCCTCGATTTTCTGCCGTTGCGCCTTAAATTTTTAAATGCAATATCACCCTCGAAGCCGAAAAGCTTAGTGATAATAAACGGAGTGCGGATTTTGCCTTTTCGCTTAATCTCGTCCGTTTTTCTAATCGCATCAATCGCAGTAATTCTTGCCGCCTTTTGCACGGGCGAAATGATTGACACAAAAACAGTCAGCGCCGCCAAAATAACAATAAGGCAAAGCACCCACAGGGAAATATGGGTTGAATATTTGATATTGTCATTATAGCCCTCCATAATCGTCATTATTTTAGCATTCATTGCGCTTTGCGATATAAAGGTAGTAAGCAAGCCAAGCACTATGCCGAGAATAATTCCTATTCCTCCCAAGATTGCGCCCTCAAAATAGAGCGTCTTTTTCTTCTGTTTCCTTGTTGCACCGACCGAAGATAGCATACCGAGGTATTTGATTTGCTCGCCGACAGAGAGCGCAAAGGAATTATAAATCATTGCAAATGACGAAACGAAAATTACGGCAAAAACAACGATTCCGATTGCAGTAAGCTTTAATACCTGCGGCAAATCGTTTTTGTCTATCGAAAAGGCAAGCCGTGAATTTAAAAAGCCTGTATTTTCGCCCACATTAAATGCCCTTTTCTTTTTAGTAAAGCCGAACTTATCATAAATACCGTTGATTTTAATGTACGAAAACGGAGTGACTTTTTTAATCTTACCGTAAGCAACAAGATTTTTACTTTTTAAATCGCTCATTCCACGAATAATTGCGCCACGCTCGGTCGGCTCGTTATCGTGAAGAATACCTACTACTTTAAACGTTTCGTCCTTTTCCTTTTCAAAGCGTTCGCCGAATTGGTAATTGCCTTTTATCGGCAAAATGACAAAATCGCCCTTAAGCCTTGAGCCGACTGCAATTTTAATCTCGTCGCCTATTTTTAGTTCAAGCCCGTTATTTTTAATAAGCGACTGTTCCACCATAATTTCATTATCACTTTTAGGCAAAGCGCCGTCATATTTGCAGGTGACTGTATCTTTAATATACTGTGCATCTCCCTGATATATCGTGCCTGTTCTTATATAATTAGCTTTATCTGAATAAATCTTATAGCTTTGCTCCTCGGTTGATAAATCCTTTTCAAAGCCTATATCTTTAAGTGAGGAATCACTTAGTAAATATTTTTTGGCACTTTCATAATCTGTTTTAACAAAGAAATGCCAATTGCCGTTTGTGTTGATTGCTCTTTCGCCGTAATAATGTGCAAATGATGTGGCACATGTAAAAATAACAGTAAGCATAACTACGGATATAGTTATGCCCAAAACAGTTAAAACCGACCTTGTTTTGTTCTGCTTCAAATGGCGCAGGGCTAATTTTTTTGTTATACTCATAATGAATACCTCCCCGTCAGTGTAAAAATGGGTACAGTCCCCTTACACTATCACCATCATAACAGTTCATACTTACAATCACGTGACACTAATATTACAAAAATGTCACATATTGAAACAACCTTTGTTTGTAACGACGAGGCTTTTCGCTCAAAATCCCTCCGATTGCTCTTCAATCACATCCCTTGTTAAGGGAGGCGATTTATACTATTGTTTTATAAAATCTTAATTCAAAAATGCTGCCCTTGCCAAGCTCTGAATTAACAATAATATCGCCCTTTTCCTTTTCAAGCACGGTTTTTGCAAGCGCAAGCCCAATACCAACGCTCTCGCTTGATGAATTTTTGCCGTGATAAAAGCGTTCAAAAATATGGGGTAAATCCTCTTTTGTAATTCCGCAGCCGTTATCCTGAATGAAAAGAGAATTATAAACATTCGTCATCTGGCTGAAAAATCTTAATTTGCCGTTATTGTTTGTATGCTCAATGCAGTTTTTAATAATATTTTCTATTGCCTCGCCCGTCCAATTTTCATCACCGACAAATTCAAAATCATTTATTTCATTAACAATTTCAATTTCTCTCACGTCGCAGGTGACGTAAAACTGCTTCAAACTTTTTTCTAAAATAGGCGCAATATTAAATTTTTCGTGCTTAAATTCAGTTGCGCCTGCGTCAAGCTTTGAAATTTTAAGAAGATTTGTAATAAGCCATTTCATTTTATCAAGCTGAGTTTCAATAATTGATAAAAATTCGTTTCGCTTTTCCTCGTCCTTTTCGTCTTTTAATAAATCCGACATCACCATCATTGACGTAAGCGGAGTTTTAAGCTGGTGTGATATATCGGCAAGCGAATTTGCAAGATATAGCTTGTCCGTATTAAGCTGCTCGTTTTGCGTTTTTAAAAGCGTCATTATCTTATAAAGATTATTTTTGAGTATCGACATTTCGCCCTCGCTGTTATCCATAATATCGAGGTCAAAATTACCTGAACACATAAGTGAAAGATAGTTGTTAAGTTCGTTAATTTTATCGTTTCTTTTCTTGATATTATAAAAATATACGCCTGTCAAAATAATACCTAAAATAAGGCAAATCGCACCTGCCCAAGCATTTATAATAAAACAGATTATTGAGGCAAGTACCGTTACCCCTATTCCGAAAAAAGCCGTGAATTTTGCATCTTTATTAATCATTTTTCAATAACATACCCAAGCCCACGAACAGTTTTTATAAACTCAGGCTTTGCCGGGTCCTCCTCAATTTTATCTCTAAGCCTTTTGATATAGACGGTCAGTGTGTTATCCTCAACAAAATCGCCTGCCACATCCCAAATATTTTCAAGAAGCGCAGTACGTGAAAGCACCTTTCCCCTATTGCTCAAAAGGATTAAAAGAAGCCTGTATTCCATAGCGGTCAAAATAATTTCCTCATTATTTTTGTAAACCTTAGCCTCATTTGTATTAATTTTAAGATTATTGATTTTGATTATTCCGTCACTCGTTTCATTAGAATATCGGCGCATAACGCTTTTAATTCTGAGCATAAGCTCCTTAACTCTAAACGGCTTTGAAATATAATCGTCTGCACCAAGCTCAAAACCCATAATCACATTAACTTCGTCATCATACGCAGTCAAAAAAATAACAGGCAAATCACCTTTCGCTTTAATCCTTTTGCAAACGTCATAACCACTTCCGTCAGGCAGGGTTAAATCAAGAATATAAAGCGAAAATTCCTTTTCATCAATAATTTTTTCCGCCTCTTTCACGCTTTTTGCAAGCGTTACGTTATATCCCTCGTTTTCAAGCGAATAAGTAAGCCCTATGCCGATAGCTTCGTCATCCTCTAATAAAAATATATCCATTTGTTTCACCTTTATATTATTTAATAATTATATAATAGCATATATATTATTTTTCTTCTATTACAATTTTGTAATAAAAGATTTTAGTTCTTGAATGCCAATAGACTTTGAGAAAGTGAGATAAATTTCGTATTTTGCGAGTGGGAGCTGTACGTGTGTACCGCCCCCGAGCAAAAGACGGAAAGCGCCAAAAGGGTCAAGGACTCGATGTCCTTGACCCTTTTCCAATCCCTCTGAGTGCAACAAGTTGCACCCACCGTCTCGCCTCCCGGCGTGGTTTAGCCACTTTATCAAAGTCTAAACAAATTTTCCTTTAAAATTCGGTTCAATTATCGGCAAACCGAGCTTTTCTACCGTATTCTCAATTACTTCTTTGGTGAAGTCGCCTTTCACAGGATATCCCGTAAACGTCATATAATAAATAACAAGTTCCTGCAAGGTCGGGTTCATAATATTTGTAATTTTGACCGTATCGTCGTCATTAAACTTGAAATTAAACTTTCTTACATGAGATGTTTCAATCGGTCTAATCCACAAATCAAGAGTGCCGTCCTCTTTCCAAGCGGCTTTGGAATATGCATGATATGTAACGTCGCCCAAAGTCATCTTGCTTATTCCATATTCACCGTTTAAGCCGACGTCAATCGTGTTTTCATATTCCTTTTCTTTCCAATAAAAAGTAAGCTTTTCATTGTCAAATGTAAGCTTCATTTCGCTTATCTCGCCGGGTTTTTTAAACCACATTTGAGTAATTGTGATTGATACAACAGAAACAAATTCGCTTGTTTTGCAGGTAATAAGCCTGCCTGAAATCTTTTCCTCAAGTTCACGGTTACGCTCACTCTTCGGCAAATCCTCAACACTGCAATTATCAATAGTGTCAAGCATTTGTTGATATTCCGCCTTGTTTTCAGGAAGTTCACCGTAGCCGAAACACTCAGGAAAATATTTCCAAAAGATTTTCATAACCTTATAGTCCTCCGCCTCTCCGCAGTTAAGAACTACAAGTGCGTCATATTCAGGAAACATAAAGCAACGCTGACCGAAAAGTCCGTCTGCTCTGTAGCTGTTAGAAACAGGATTGCGCCAAAATTGATAGCCGTAGCCCATCATATTATCAATATAGCCGTCAGATACGGAGTCAACCTGCTTTCTTGTTGCCTCTTTAACCCAAATTTCAGGAATAATTTGAGTGCCGTCTTTCCATTTACCGCCGTGAATATAGGGCAGGAAAAATTTTGCAAGGTCCTCACTTTTCATATAAAGGCCCCAACCGCCCGCATTGTTGCCTTTGCCGTCACTTTCCCAAAACGGCTTTTCAATTCCGAGAGGCTCAAAAATACGAGGATAGAGATAATCAATAACACTCATACCCGTAACCTTAGTAATAATGGCAGAAAGCATCGTGGTATTTTCACTTATATAATTAAACTTGGTATTAGGCGGAAGAAGAAAAGGAGCATTGAAAAAGTTTTGAACCCAATCCGTACCGCCTTTTTCGTCAAGCACGGTAATAAGCTTATCCGAATGCATTGTAAGAAGCATCCTGACGGTAATCATTCTGTTAAACGGGCGCTTACTCATTAAATATTCAGGAAAAAACTTAACAACCCTGTCATTAAGATTAATAAGTCCCTCACTTACTGCAAAGCCGACAGCAGTCGACGTAACGCTTTTGCTCATAGAATAAAGTACGTGAGGAATATCTTTATTATATGGCTTAAAAAAGCCTTGAGCGCAGACCTTGTCGTGCCTTACAACTGTAAAGCTTTGAAGTCCTAAATTATTCTCATTTATTTCATTAATAAAAGCTGTAATAGCACTGCTTTTTACACCGACTTGTTCCGGTGTGCAATGTTCCAAATTGCAATCCTTAAGTCTTTCCATAACGTACCCCTTAATAAAATTATTACTATGCTTAATATACACCTTTTCGCTTATTTTTTCAACATATTGTATAATATTTTAAATTGACATTTTAAATATTATGTATATAATTATAATTAGATTTGTATATCTCGGCATAAAAATATGTCCTGAAAGGTAAAATAAATGAAAAACAGACTGAAAAAACTGAATATATTTTTCATAGTGCTTTGTATAATTATTTCGTCAATTATTCCTACAGCGGCATTTGCGGCAAGCGAGGATGATTTGAGGTCAAGCGTTGTAAGCATTGCAAGCGATGAGGTCGGCTACACAGGTACATCGTCATATTCAAAATACGGCGATTGGTACGGTTATCAAGGCGGATGGTGCACAACGTTTGTATTATGGTGTTTTAATAAAGCGGGCAAGCAAAACGGCGTTACATTAAACGGTGTAATCATTCCTCGTGGCGGAAACTGCAGCAGTATGATTAGCTGGTTTAAGGATAAGGGCAGATATTATTCCCCGTCAAAATACACCCCAAAAAGCGGCGACCTTATCTTTTTTGACTGGACGGGCAGCGGCACAGCAGACCACGTAGGCATAGTCAATTACACCTCGGGCACTACTGTTTACACTATTGAGGGCAACTGTTCAGGAAAGGTTAAAGCAAGAGAATATACTAAAAAAGGTTCAAAACCTTACAACAATATCAGTTCAATTATCGGCTACGCAAGTCCAAAATTTTCTTCGGTTTCAGGCTCTTCAGCCGGCAAAACAACAACCAAAAAGCATACTACAACGAAGAAAGCAAAAACCACTAAGAAAGCAACCGTTTCTAAAAGGGTAACTACAAAGAAAGCAACCGCTTCTAAATCCACCACAAAAAAGGCTGCTACCAAAAAGGAAACAACTAAGGCAACAACTGTAACAACCACAACGCAAGCTGCCACAAAGGCGACTGCAAAAACAACAACCGAGCAAAGCGAAAGCGCACCGCTTACAAATCTTCAGATTTACGCTTCAAAATATGATTTGCAAATCGGCGACACAGTTAAGCTTGACTATTCGGTTGAGCCGTCAAACACAAATGCCGTAGTCGGTTATTTTTGCGATCAGGAAGGAATAATCGACATAGGTGCAAACGGTGAAATCACCGCAATCGGCAACGGAACGGCTACCGTTGTTGTTTGTGCAAATGACGATTTATATGCGCAGTGCGACTTTGTTGTTACCGACGCTGTCGGCGAGGTTACAACTGTCGGCGGCTCAAACGAGGAAAGCAGAAAGGTGGTTGACACACGAATTGACGTATCCACCACACAGGCAAATGCGCAAAGCGTATTAACAAGGCTCGGCGTTAATGTAAATATGCTTTCGCAAAATAAGCAATTATACATAGTTCCCGCTTCGATAGCAGGAGTTACGGTATTTATTTCAATTTTCATTGCAATTACAAAGAAGATTAAGAAAAAGAAAAAATAACTTCAAAGGAGATACAAATTTATGTTATTCAAACCTGAATATGATGAAAACGGCAAAAAAATTCTTTGCGAAATGAACGGCATCAATTCTGAAATGCTTATGGACATTTACGTTAAGAAAATGAAAAAGGGTGAAGTGCTTGAAATATGCGAGGATAAAAACGAATGTGCAATTTTGCTCCTTTCAGGCGACGTTACCTTTAAAGTGGAAGATGAAATAAACGAACGCTGCAAGAGAAAAAATCCTTTTGAAAAAAAGCCTTACGCAATTCATTTTTGCAAACAGGTTAAGGCTAGTGTTACCGCAAACGAGGACAGCGAAGTGCTCGTTCAAATGACAGATAATGAAAAAACTTGGAAAAGTGAATTTTACAATCCTGACAATTGCCTTTATCAAGAGTTTGGCAAGGGTCAATGGAACGGCACGGGTCACAGAATTGTATCAACAATGTTTGACCTTGACAATGCACCTGAGTCAAATATGGTTATGGGCGAAGTGTTCAACCAACCGGGACGTTGGTCAAGCTATCCGCCTCATCATCACCCGCAGCCTGAACTTTATTATTATCAATTCGACCATCCGGAGGGATTCGGTGCAGGCTTTGAGGGCAACACACCTTACAAAACAGAAAACGGAAGTTGCCTTTGCATAAGAGGCGGCAATGCTCACCAGCAGGTTACGGCACCGGGATATGAAATGTATTATGTTTGGCTTATTCGTCATCTTGATGGCGACCCATGGGATAAAACAAGAATTTATGTTCCGGAGTATGAATGGCTCGCAAACGCAGATTAAATCTTTAAATATATTAATTTTATGCATAAATATACAGCAATTATTCCTAAAATATTGACTTTATGCGATTATTGTGATAAATTATTGACACGGTTAGAAATAATCGTGTCTTTTATTATGTCATTAAAAACAAAATACGGAGGAAAATAAGATGAAATTAACAAAAAAAATTTCTGCTGTTGTTCTTGCCGCTCTTATGGCAGTAGTTGCAATCTTTGCAGGCTGTTCATCAACAAAGAGCAATAACGACAGTAAGACAAACAATGAATCAACCACATCTGCCGCTAAGGTTAAGGTTGTTGACATTGAGCTTTCAAGCGAAGAGTATGCTTTTGGTGTAGACAAGAAGCAGCCTGAGCTTAAGGAAAAATGCAACGAGCTTCTTAAGGAAATGAAGTCAAACGGCGAGCTTGATGAAATCAGCAATCACTACTTCGGTAACGGTGAGCCTGTAGGCGTTACTTCTGCTAAGCAGGATAAGTCAAAGGACCAGCTTGTTGTTGCAACAAATGCTGAGTTTGCACCGTTCGAGTACAAAGAGGGCGACAAGTTCTACGGTATTGATATGGAAATCGCTAAGCTTCTTGCCGATAAACTTGGCAAAGAGCTTGTAATCGTAGATATGGCTTTCGATGCTGTTCTTCTTTCAGTTCAGCAGCAAAAAGCTGATATCGGTATGGCAGGTCTTACAGTAAACCCTTCAAGAGCAAAACAAGTTGATTTCTCTGATTCATACTATTCAGCATCACAGAAAGTTATTTGCAAGGCTGACGACACAACATTTGACAAGTGCAAGACTAAAGAAGATGTTGACAAAATTCTTAAGAGTTTTGATTCATCAGTTCTTATCGGCGGTCAGACAGGCACAACAGGTCAGTCATACGTTCAGGGCAACGACGAATTCGGCTTTGAAAAGCTTGGCGCAACCTGGAAGGGCTATGCAAACGGCTCACTTGCTGTTCAGGATTTAATCAACGGCGGTATCAATTATGTTATTATTGACGCTGCTCCTGCACAAGCAATTACTAATGCTATTAATGCCGTAGCATAAATCAATTAAAAGATTGCCCATTCAAAAAGAATGGGCATTTTTTATAATATGAATATGAGGATTTATTAATGAATTTTGAAAAGAAATTTGAAGTGTTTTGGAAATTCTTTATTGACAACGGCGGCTACAATGTTGTTATTGAAGGCTTAAGAAACACTCTTATAATTGCTATACTCGGCCTTGTAATAGGTATCATTATAGGTACACTTATTGCAACAGTAAGAGTAGTACCGAAAACAAGCGGCATCTCAAAGGTGCTTGATGTGCTTGCAAAGTTTTATGTAAGTTTCTTCAGGGGTACGCCTATCGTAGTTCAGCTTCTTTTGTTCTACTATGTGCTTATGCCGCTTCTTTCAATTAATTTAAAGAGCGTGCCGGTTGCCGTTATTGTTTTTGGCTTAAACTCCGGCGCTTATATTTCAGAAATTATGAGAGCAGGTATTCTCTCTGTTGACCCCGGTCAAATGGAGGGCGGCCGTGCTGTAGGCTTAAGTTACGGCACAACAATGATGAAAATTGTTATTCCGCAGGCTGTTAAAAATATTCTTCCTACCCTTGGCAACGAATTTATTTCTCTTATTAAGGAAACCTCGGTTGTCAGCTTCGTAGGCGCAACAGACCTTTATCTTGCATTCCAGCGTATCGGTTCTAACACATACGACTTTATGGTTCCTTATCTTGTAATGGCTGTTATTTACATTGTAATGGTGTTTATAATTTCTACTCTTATCAAAATTATGGAAAGGAGTTTGAGAAAAAGTGATTACCGTTAAGAATTTGAAAAAAAGCTTTGGCGATAACGAAGTGCTCAAGGGCATTGATTACGAAATCAAGCAGGGCGAAAAAATAGTCATTATCGGGCCAAGCGGCTCAGGTAAAAGTACATTTTTAAGATGTTTGAATTTACTTGAAACTCCGACCGAAGGCGAAATTTATTTTGACAATCAGCTTATAACCGATAAAAAATGCGACATTAACAAAATTCGTGAGCATATGGGTATGGTTTTTCAGCACTTTAATCTTTTCAACAACAAAACCATACTTGAAAATATAACACTTGCTCCTGTCCAGCTTAAGGTTATGACCAAGGAGCAGGCAAACGCAAAGGCTATGGAGCTTTTAGAAAGGGTAGGTCTTGCTGACAAAGCAAATGCTTATCCATCCCAAATCTCCGGCGGTCAAAAGCAAAGAGCGGCAATAGTTCGTTCACTTGCAATGAATCCAAAGGTTATGCTTTTTGACGAACCTACCTCGGCACTCGACCCGGAAATGGTAGGCGAGGTTTTGCAGGTTATGAAAGACCTTGCAAACGAGGGTATGACAATGGTTGTTGTTACCCACGAAATGGGCTTTGCACGTGAGGTTGCCGATAAAGTAATCTTTATGGCAGACGGCTATATAGTTGAAGATGCACCGCCGAGTGAAATTTTCGGCGCACCGAAAGACCCAAGACTTCAACAATTCCTCAGAGCAGTATTATAAATAACAAATAGTTTTATATAAAACAAAAGCGTTGGAAAAAATTCCAACGCTTTTAATCTTTTTGTGTAAAATCAATGTGTATTATTATTTATAGTCTTATAATCGACATATTGATTGCCCGGCTTTGGATTGTCGCCTGTTTTAGCGGCAATAAGCTCACTTACCGTAACTATTTGATATCCCTTTGCTATAAGCTCCGGAACTACCTTTTCAACAGCGTCTGCCGTTGACGGATAAATATCGTGCATCAAAACGATTGAGCCGTCATAAGCATACTTGGTAATATTCTTATAAACCTTGCCAGCATCTTTAGAACGCCAATCTTCAGTATCAACCGACCAATAAGCAAGGGGCATTCCCTCTTTTTTGCACTCTTTTCTTATAGCAGGAGTAATACTGCCACCGGGGCATCTGAACATAGTCGGCGCTTTGCCGCTGATTTTTTCAATCTGCTTGCTTGCTTTTGAAATATCACTTGCCGTTACCTGAGAACCATAGTGATTATGAGAATACGTGTGGTTTCCAAGTTCGCAGCCAAGCTGAATTTCCTTGTCAAGCAAATGCTTTGTTTCATCATTAACACGCTCTCCTACCATAAAGAAGGTTGCACGTGCATTATATTTTTCAAGAACGTCAAGTATACGTTTAGTCGAATTAGAGCCGTTATAGTCATATGCAGGTCCGTCATCAAATGAAAATGCAATCATTGGTTTGGTTGGGTCAACCTTGCCGATATTAATATCTCTGTCGTAAATGGTAGCTTGACGAGTGTCGCTCCATTCACTGTATATCGTTTTATCATCAACAACCATATATGACCTTACACGGGTATAATAAACGTCGCCGACGCTCAAATCCTTAACTGAAAAATTACGTGTTTCGCCGTCGCTTATTTGCTCGTTTTTATACTCTGAAAAATCACTGTTTTTAGAATACTGAATATCATATCCGGCTAAATTATCTTGGTCGTCCCACTCCATCGACAAAACGCCCTTTCCGCCTGAAAAGGCGTTGAGTACAGGCTTGCTTGGATTGGAATAAAACGTATATTCCTTTGCCTTTTTGCTTAAGTATTCTTTATTCATAAAAGAACGATAAGCCAAAACTTTAATTTTATATACGCTTGCGCTTGGGATATTTTTTATATCAAATTTGCAATTTTCATTGCCCTTACTTTCACCGAGCTTAACATACTTGTTAGCGTTATTATCAAGGTTATAAACATAGTAGCCATCTGCTTTTTTTACTTCTTTCCAAGAAAGCGAAATGGAATTTACGCTGTTTTTAGTCATTTTAACGTCTTTTACAGATGATAAATCCTTTGAACCGGTTAAGCAAAGTGCAGTTATTGTGGCAATGATAATTATAAAAATTGTAAGTGCTGAAAAAGATTTTATTTTTTTCTCCATAATTCGATTATCTCCGTTTCAAAAGCACCCAATTACCTAATAATTTCTTTAACTCCGTTTACCATTGCTAATATAGTACAAAAAACAAAAAAATGCAATATATTTTATACTTTATATTATTTTTTGTATGAAACAACAAAAAATTCGTTTTTTATCTGATATTATACATCATAATGACTAATTACTGTTTAAAGCATTAATACAAAGCGCCGTTCTTATAACAGTTTATGCGCTTACTTATATAAAAGATTACTTTAACATCACAAGTATTTTATTTCTTTTCAAGCCTTGCATAGTTTGCCATCATTTTTTTCGTTCCCGCCTTGTCAAAAGCAACCTCCAAAAGCATATCACCGCCCATTGGCGTAATGGTAAGAACTGTGCCTGTGCCAAATGATTTGTGGCATACGGTATCACCGACCTTAAAGTCAATATTATTCTTTTGTGCGGCATTGCCTGCTTGACCGAATTTGTGAGCGCTGCTTGACGACTGAGTATATGAGCCGATTTTATTATGTGAAGAATGACCAAGCTCATTTCTTGAAGCATTGGCATACGCCGTGCGTGGAGTAGTAAATCCCGTGCTTCTGCGTGCCACAACCGATTGGTCGTCAATAACAGAAGATGGAATTTCTCTTAAAAATCTTGAAGGCATATTACGTGAGGTTTGACCGTAAAGCATACGTTGCTGAGAAGAAATAAGATAAAGTTTTTTCTTTGCTCTTGTAATTCCGACATAAGCAAGGCGGCGCTCCTCCTCTAAATCCTCCTCGCTGAACATTGATTGATTTCCGGGGAAGATACCCTCCTCCATACCGGGAATGAATACAACAGGAAATTCAAGCCCCTTAGCCGAATGAAGCGTCATAAGAACTACTGCGTCCTCATCTTCATTGTATGAATCAATATCGGAAATAAGCGCAACATCCTCAAGAAATTCAGAAAGATTTGCGTCTTCGCTTTCTTCCTCATACTTGATAAACATTGATGAAAGTTCCTTGATATTGTTTACTCTGTCCTCGTATGTTTCAGGCTCCTCCTGAAGATAATCAAGATATTTGGTAACGTCCAAAACTTCTTGCAGTAAGTCGTTAAGCCCCATTCCGTTTTCGATACATTCCTGAAAATCTCTAATCATTTTTGTAAAATTCATAAGCTTGGAAGCACTGCGTGAGGTTTTTTGAAATTCATCTGCACGTTCGCAAACCTCGAAAGCCGACATACCAAGCCCTGCCCCGATTTCAAGCACGTTTGCAAACATAGTATCCCCAATTGCACGCTTTGGAACATTAATGATTCGCTGAAGCCTTACATTATCGCTCGGATTATTAATAACGGCAAGATACGACACAATATCCTTGATTTCTTTTCTGTCAAAAAAGCGATGACCGCCGATAATCCTGTGCGAAATACCGCTTTTTGTAAGCATAACTTCAAGGTTACGTGACTGCGCATTCATACGGTAAAGAATTGCGTGGTCGCTGTATTTCATTCCGTTATTAACATTTTTTACTATCTCGTCAATTATGTACTGCGACTCCTCGGATTCACTCATAACTGTTTTATAAACAATTTTATCGCCTGAGCCGGAACGTGTAAACAAAGTTTTACCCTTACGGTTTTTATTATGAGAAATAACAGCGTTTGCCCCGTCAAGAATATTTTGAGTAGAACGGTAATTTTCTTCAAGCCTTATTACTTTTGCACCCTTATAATGATTTTCAAACGAAAGGATGTTTTCAATCGTAGCGCCACGAAAACGGTAAATACTCTGGTCATCGTCGCCTACAACACAAATATTTTTATATTTATCTGCAAGAAGCGAGGTCAAAACGTATTGCGCATGGTTAGTATCCTGATATTCGTCAACCATAACATACTTAAATTGAGTTTGATAAAGATTGCGAACGTCCTCATTTTCCTCAAGAAGCTTAACGGTGTTAAAAATAATATCGTCAAAGTCCATTGCGTCAGATTTTTTAAGCTGAGCCTGATATAATTCATAACACTCGGCAATTTTGCTCTTTCTGAAATCGTTTTGCGCAGTTTGCTTATACTCCTCAGGGGATATAAGACTGTCCTTCGCCCTGCTGATTTCCGCTAAAATTGACTTGTGATTAATAAGCTTATCCTCGATACCAAGCTGCTTTTGGCATTGCTTCATTACACGCCTTGAATCGTCTGTATCATAAATGGTAAAATGATTTGTATATCCTATTTTTTCGCCAAAGCGCCTTAATATTCTTGAGCAACAGCTATGGAAAGTGTATGCCCAAATATCATTAGCCTCTTCTCCTATTGCGCTGACAAGCCTTTCTCTAAGCTCGCCTGCCGCCTTGTTTGTAAATGTAATTGCAAGCACCTGCCAAGGAGTGGCAAGATGAGAAGAAATAATATGTTCAACTCGATTAACAAGAACCGTAGTTTTTCCGGAGCCTGCACCTGCCAAAATCAAAAGCGGGCCCTCGGTTGTGTCAACAGCAAGCTGCTGCATTTCGTTTAACGCCATAAATTTTCCCTTTCTGATAATAAATAATCATACCAAAAAACCAGGGTAACAAGGGCACCCTGGTTTTATATTTTTGTTTAAACAAACAACCTTATCATTTAAGAAGTGTAAGCAAAATACCTGCTGCAACTGCAGAGCCGATAACGCCTGATACGTTAGGACCCATAGCGTGCATAAGAAGGAAGTTTGATGGATTTTCTTTTTGACCGACCTTTTGAGATACACGGGCAGCCATAGGAACAGCAGATACACCTGCCGAACCGATAAGCGGATTAACCTTACCTTTAGTAGCAATATACATAAGCTTACCAAATAAAGTACCGCCTGCTGTACCAAGGCAGAAAGCTATAAGACCGAGAACAACAATTTTAATTGTGTTAAGGTTAAGGAAGCTTTGAGCTGATGTAGTAGCACCAACCGAGATACCAAGGAAAATGGTAATAATATTCATAAGTTCGTTTTGAGCAGCCTTCGCAATACGCTCTGTTTGGCCACTCTCTTTAAGAAGGTTACCAAGCATAAGCATACCTACAAGCGAAGCAGCATCAGGAAGAAGAAGAGAAACAATAACAGTTACCATAATCGGGAAAAGTATTTTTTCAAGCTTTGATACAGGTCTGAGACTGCCCATAACAACGCTTCTCTCTTTCTTGGTTGTAAGTGCTTTCATAATAGGCGGCTGAATAACAGGCACAAGAGCCATATACGAGTACGCCGCCACGGCGATAGTACCGAGCATATACGGCGCAAGCTGCGACGTTACAAAAATAGCCGTCGGGCCGTCAGCACCGCCGATAATAGCGATTGAGCCTGCCTCGTTAGGTGCAAAACCTAAAAGGATAGCGCCAAGGTAAGTAAAGAAAATACCAAGCTGAGCAGCAGCACCGAGAATAAATGAACTTGGATTTGCAATAAGCGGTGCAAAGTCAGTCATAGCACCTATACCAAGGAAAATAAGCGGAGGATAAATACCGGCTTTAACACCAAAGTAAAGGAAGTCCATAAGACCGGGTGTGCAACCGACAAATTCGCCTCTGCCTGCAAGCAAATCTCTGAAGCCGTCAAGATCATGATACTGTACTGCTAAGTTTGCCTCAGGTATATTTGCAAGAAGCATACCAAATGCGATAGGAACCATAAGAAGCGGCTCAAAGCCTTTTTTAATACCTAAATAAAGAAATACAAATGCTACCAAAAGCATAATAGCATTCTTATATCCGCCGTCAGCAGTAAAGAAATAAGCATATCCCGAGTTTGTGAAGATGCTGACAATTACTTCCCAAACACCTTGTAAAATTTCCATTATTTACTGCCTCCTAAAACGGTCTTGTGTTGTCGTAAACTGCGGCATTAGCCCAAGGATTTCTGCCCCTGACGTTCACAACATTGACCCTGCGAATTGATTTAACAACAGCACCCTCACCTTCGCTTACAGCAACGGCAGCCGCAATAGCCGCAACGACTTCACCGCTGATGCCTGCCTCAACTTGAGGAGCAGGAGCACTTGCCTTTTTAGCAGGTGCCGGAGTAGGAAGCTTTTGTTCACTCTTGGTTATTTTATTGGTTTTGCCTTTTTTGGCCTTTGCTTCTGCGCTTGAAACAACTTTTCCGAATAAGTAGAAAATAATAATTAAAAGCACAAGCATTAAGAATACGATACCGGCACCGGCAATAATAACCGTAGCGGTGAAAGTAGCGCTTCTGTCAGCCACTAAATCTAATAAAATCGGACTCACCTATATTCCCCCATTATATAAAAGATTAAGTAGTATTATAAATCAATTTCTTTCTAATTTCAACGAATTTTTTGCATTTTTTCAAATATGTTTAAGTTGTATAAAATTGCTTGATTTTTTAGATAAATAGTATATAATATTATTAACAGGGAGGTCGGAAATTATGACAGAAAGAACATTGGTTATAGCAATTCTTGTTGCGCTTATTCTTCTTTGGTTTGCCGAAACATTAAATATGAAAAAAACAAGTAAAGTTTTAGGCGGAGCAATTGACCTTGCATTTGCTATTTTACGTTAGCGTATTAAAATTCAATTTTATAAAAAAATCAGCACCTACACGATTTTGTGTAGGTGCATTTTTATTGCCTGTTAAGTATTGCAAAATCCTTTGCGTTAACCGTATTGTCATTGTTAAAATCAAGAAGTGCCGAAACTGTTTCATCACTCTTTTTTGTATTAACAAAGCTTGTATCCCAAAGCGATTTCACATAATTTAGCGGCAAGGTATATTCATTTCCTAAAGCCTCATAGCTTATTTTATTTGCGGAAATTGATGTGCATGTAATATTTGCACTTTCAACAAAGCTTAAACCGTTTGACTTTGCCCATTCGATTGCATAACTTGAAGCGGGAGCAATTACAATTGAGCCGTCAAAATTGATATTGGCGGGTAAATTTTTGATTTTAGAGCCAAAATACCAAACAGCACCGTTTGCGCTTTCCATATAATCAAGCGATTTGGCACTTGTTAAAAATACATATTTAAGTTTTGCGCATTTATACATAAACGGTGAATTTTCGCTGTTTGCGATTTCCTGTGCCTTCGGTGCAAAAATATAAGAAAGCTGAGCCTTTTTGCCGAAAAGCATACTGCTTTGCATAGATGACGACCAAGTAATCGACGGCAAATTGACGCTTTTAGGAAGATACAAGCCCTCAAGTGAGGCGCAATCCGTAAAATATTCCTTAGATATATCATCAAAAGCCTCAACACTTGGCATATTTATTTTTTGAAGCGAAATGCAATATGTAAATTCCTCCGGCATTATTTTTGTTACCAAAGGGATATTCACGCTGTATAAATCATCGCATCTGCTAAACACCGCATTTCCGATATAACTGCACTTTGGCAAATCAGCAGTTTTAATTGCCGATTTTGAAAAAGCATAGTTTAAAACACTTTCAACCTTGCTTATATTAACACTGTTTAGTGATTTGCAATTATAAAATGCAAAATCACCGATATATTTTAAATTCGGAGCAGTAATACTGTTTAAAAATTCACATTCGCAAAACGTTCGTTCCAAACTTTCCGCCTTGTCAAGCCTTGCAACAACCACCTTACTGCCCTCAAATGCTGAATTTCCTATAGTTGCATTGCGAAAATCCGCAGTTGAAAGAGAAGTAAATGCAAATGCGGCGGCGCCGATTTCACTAACATTTTGGCTGAAATCTATACTTGTAAGCTTACTGCAATTTTTAAAGCATCTGTTGCCGATATGTTCCACGGCGGGAGTATCAACAGTGACAAGTGACGAGCAATTTTCAAAAGCGCCGTTATCAAGGGCAGTTACACCATCGCCTGAAATTGACGAAAGCTTACTGTTTGCAAAAGCACTTACACCTATCGAGGTGACACTGCAAGGCAAGGTTACGCTTTTTACATTTGAACCGTTAAATACATTATCACCTATAGCCGTAACCGTTATACCGTTTATTTGAGAAGGGATGATTATGCTTGTTTTATTTCCCTTATAACTTATAATTACACCGTCCTGCGTAATATCAAAATCATTGCCGTCACTTTCATAAACAAGTTCATAAGTAGATGCGACGTATTTGCTTTTCTTCATATTGTTATATGCAACGGCAATAACGTGCGTGCTTTCGTCAATATCAATAGGTTTTGTATATTCAAAACCGTTATTGGATGAGGGAACGGTGTTATCCGTCGTATACATTATTTTTTCATTGTTAGCTGCTTTTATTTCAAGCTTAAACGGCTCGTTATATTTTCCCTGCGGTGTGCCAAACGAAGGAGCAATCGCTTTTTCGCCGAAAATAAGACCTGAAAAATTAACTATTCCTGCACCGCACCATTCAACCTGATAATTTTTAATATAAACAGGTACCGCTTCATCGCATATTGTTTTTTTAATCTTATTGCAGTCAAGACCGCTCTTTTGCATTAAAATAGTTGCGGCAGCGGCAGATACGAACGGGGCGGAAAATGACGTTCCGTTTTCATAAGAATATGTGCCGTCAAGTTCGCAAGTATAAACTCCGACACCCGGAGCGGCAATATCAACGCACTTGCCGTAATTTGAGAAATCTGCCTTTTCATTCTTTTTATTAGAAGATGAAACAGTAATAACTTCGCCGATATTGGCAGGATAATAGTATTTGGCATTAACTGCGTTATTACCTGCCGAGGTGATTATTGTAACACCTTTTGATATCAAATTACGAGTTAAACTATCACGGGTGACACTGCTTGAAATCGACTGAACGGAAAAGCTCATATTAATGATATCGGGCAATTTTTTCTCGTTCAAAATATAGTTAAGCGTTGCCACAATTTGAGAATTGGTACACTTGCCCTCTTTATCAAATGTTTTATAAGGCTTGATTTTAACGTTATCAAGCGTATTAAGCGCAATTACACCTGCCACACTCGTGCCGTGACCGCTGTCGTCTGACGAACTGTTCATACTTCCTGAAGAGCTGAAATTTTTATTACACTCAATCAATCTGCCGTCAAAAGACTTGTGAGCATCATTAATCCCCGTGTCCATAACCGCAACGGTAACATCATTATACGTTTTTCCGGTCGTGGCAAGATAATTCATTGTAACGTCCGACTGCGTGATTTGCGACGCCCATAAATCCTTTGTACTCGGTGCTTTTTTGATTGCCTGAGTATAGGCAAAATCGTCTCTGTCACATGCAACGCCGAGCTTTTCAATGCTGCTTTTCGCACTCTCTGCGCTCTCATAATCTTTAAACTGCATAACTTGAAAGCCATGCGCCTTAATCACCTTAACTGCACCATAGCTTTCCTTAATTTTATTTGAATTTACAATAAGCCTGTTTTGAGTATCCTGCCTGCTTTCGTATTGTTTAACAAGCACATTTACTTGTTCGGCAAATGAGTCCGCTTCTTTGAGCTTATAAATATTATTTATGTCAGGCGCAATTATCCCACAGATGCCGAAAAAAATTACAAAAGCCAAGACTAAACAAATAAGTCGTTTCATTTAAACCCCACTTGAATAAATATATTTTGCAATTTTTAAATAAATAATATTATGTTATTTATATGTATATTATACCATATTTTTTCAACAATTTCTATTACATATTGTTAAAAATGTATATATTTTATCACAAATTCCGAAAAAATAAGCGACTCAAACACAATTGTTCAAGTCGCTATATTAACAGTTTTAAAGTTTTTTCTTTTTCTTAGGATGCGATACCTTTTCTTCATAAACCTTCGTTACTTCTTCAACAGGACCTTGAGAAATAATCTTGCCGTGGTCAAGAAGGATTGCCGTGTCGCAAATTGCCATAACCTGGTCAATACTGTGAGATACAAAAAGAACAGTTACTCCGCTTTCAAAAAGAGATTGAACTTTTGCAAGGCTCTTCTTTCTAAAACCTGCGTCACCGACTGAAAGAACTTCATCAAGAATGAGAACATCAGGCTCAACAGCAGTTGCGATTGAAAATCCGAGACGTGCTCTCATACCGCTTGAATAGTTTTTAACCGGAACTTCAATAAAATCGCCAAGTTCGGAAAATTCAACAATTTCATCATACTTAGATTGAATAAAATCTCTTGAATAACCTAAGATAGCACCGTAAAGGAAAATATTTTCTCTTCCTGAATAATTGCCGTCAAAACCTGCGCCAAGTTCAAGAAGAGGGGCGATAACGCCCTGCTTCTCAATTTTACCCTTAGTCGGCTTATAAACTCCTACAATTGTTTTTAAAAGGGTACTTTTGCCGGCACCGTTAAGGCCCATAATAGCAAGATGCTCGCCCTTTTTAACCTGAAAATTAATATCCTTTAAGGCATCAAACTTATTATATTCAAGCTTTCCCGTAATAAGCTTAATAGCGTATTCCTTAAGGTTGTCCACCTTTTCCTTATTAAGAATAAACGACATTGTAACGTTTTCTACATTAATTGCAACATCATTATCCATTTAAACACCACCCTATTATTCTTTGCGTAAAAATTAATTTTCACGCTTAAGCTTCCAGCTTATTGCGAGAAGCGCCAAAGATATCAAAAGAAGCACTGCGCCGCATGCGGCAATTGCACCGACAGCGGTATAAATATAATTATCAAGTGCGCTTTTGAGAAATGCAGGAAAAATATCTATAGATTTCACGCTCAAAATTATAACAGCAATTAACGAAACAATCAAGTCCCCAATTGAAGATGCGCAAAATGCCGCACCGAGACTTCTGACGCTTCTGTACTTAGTATTGCCTGTAAAATAAAGCATTGAGCCAAATACAAGAGTTAAGAAAATCGCAACAGCAAGGAAAATATCAGCCGCAATCTTGCCCATATTCATGGCTGTTTCAATTAGTTTTGTTTTAGGAAGTTTTAAAGAATTATCAATAAAGCTTCTTATTTTTTCAAGCTGTGCATTTTGAACGTTCTCATTTTTTTCAAATCCTGAGGCGCTGATTTGCTCCTCAAGCTCTGATTTTATATCGTTCATAAGAGAGTCAACATCGGAAGAATATGACTTAGATGTATACCCCGCCTTTGCCCTAAACTGACCTGCTGCAAACGAGCTTATTATTTTCTCAGCCTTGGCTTGCGTAATAACATTTGAAACATTACTGCTGTCAAGCCCGTTTTTGATAAAGCTGTCACTTGTATAATCAATCAAATCCTGCCTAAAGACCGACGCAACATTATAATCCGTAAATTGATTTTGAACTACGCCTCCGTTTAACAAAACAGCCTTTGTTACGCATGCCACGCTTAAAATTCCAAGCACAACAAACAGGCAAAATGCACGAATATTTCTGCTTTTAAAATCATTTTTGGTGTCGTGGAGTTTTCTGCTCATTTCGCATTTACCTCCTCGCCTGTTTTTTCGCAAATGACATAAAAGCACTTGCCGCTGTTTTCACCGTAATCGGAAAAAATACTGTATAAAATCAAGTTGTTTTTATAATCCTTAACTCTGCTGTCACCCTCGTCGCCGACAAAGACGTCAACAGCCTTATAGATTATTGTTTTATCAGCCGTTTTAACCTTAACTTTATCGCCCGACTCGACATATTTCAGCGATTTAAAATATGTTTCGTCATAAGCGGCGATAAACGTATTGGCATTGTCGCCAAATGCGTTTGCATTTTCATCAATCGAAACACCTGTGCCGTATCTGAGCGATACACGGTTAAGGCCGTAGTAAACAGGCGCTTCAATTCCTCTTTTTTCAACAATGATATCGGCAACAAAACTCCCATAATCAAGTTCTTTGCTGTCTAATGAAACATAAGTGTCTTGATTTGGATTAATTTGCAAATCCATTACGCTTTTTGGCATAGCCGCCTCAAGCTTATGGACTGCATTACACGCATTTTTATTAACACCGATAATTGCTCCCACAACAATAATCAATTCAACGCAAACAAATATAACTACCGTCTTTGCAAAATCATTTGGTGATTTTCGACGGTGCGAATGCTTTTTTTCACTCTTCTCATTCTTATTTTCCATATATAAAGCTCCGATTAATCGTCAAATACCGCACCTTGTGCACCGCTTGTTACATGCTGAGCATAGCGCTTAAGATAACCTGTAAGGTTTTGAACAGGAGGTTGCCACTTAGCCTTTCTTTGGGCTAATACTTCGTCTGAAACATTAACCTTAAGCACACGAGCGGGAATATCAATTTCAATCTCGTCGCCGTCCTCAACAAGAGCAATAGTTCCACCCATAGCTGCCTCAGGACTTACGTGACCGATTGAAGCACCTCTTGTGGCGCCTGAGAAACGACCGTCAGTAAGAAGCGCAACAGATGAGCCGAGGCCCATACCGATAATAGCAGATGTAGGAGAAAGCATTTCTCTCATACCCGGGCCGCCTTTAGGGCCTTCATAACGAATAACTACAACGTCGCCTGCAACAACCTTGCCGCCTGTAATAGCAGCAATAGCTTCTTCCTCACTGTTGTAGCACTTAGCCGGACCCTTATGCTGCATCATTTCAGGTGCAACAGCGCCTTTCTTAACTACTGCGCCGTCCTTTGCAAGGTTACCTGTAAGAACTGCGATACCGCCGTCAGCCGAGAACGGATTTTCAATCTTACGAATGATTACTCCGTCAGCATCAGGTGCTTTTGCAATTCTGTCAGCAACAGTGCCGTTTACCGTAAGTGCGTCTGTATTAATCATACCGCCTCTTGCAAGTTCCTTAACAACTGCCTGAATACCGCCAACATCGTTGAGGTCTGTAATAAATACAGATGAAGCAGGGTTGAGCTTACAAATTTGAGGTGTTTTTCTGCCGTAAGCGTCAAGCTCGGCAAGGTCGATATCATGGCCTGCCGCATGAGCAATGGCAGTAAGGTGTAAAATTGTATTTGTTGAACAGCCGATAGCCATATCAGTACGCATAGCGTTTTCAATAGCCTTCTCTGTAATAATATCCGACGGCTTAATGTCCTCTTTAAGAAGGTCCATTACTCTTTCGCCTGCCTGCTTTGCAAGGCGGAGTCTTTCACTCATAACTGCAGGAATAGTACCTGAACCCGGAAGTGACATACCGATTGTTTCAGTAAGGCAGTTCATTGAATTTGCAGTATACATACCTGAGCATGAGCCACAGGTTGGGCAAGCGGTAAATGCACAGGATTCAAGATTTTCGTCGCTCATCTTGCCTACAGCATTAGCGCCTACATATTCAAACTGCTCGGAAAGACCGATACGGTTTGTGGTTTCTGTGCTCTTACCCGGAAGCATAGGGCCGCCGCTGATGAAGATACAAGGCAAATTAAGCCTGCAAGCGGCAAGAAGCATACCGGGAACAATCTTGTCACAGTTAGGGATAAATACGATTGCATCAAGAGGGTGAGCCGTAAGCATAACCTCGATTGAGTCTGCAATAAGCTCTCTTGAGCAAAGCGAATATTTCATTCCCTTATGGTTCATAGCAATACCGTCGCAAACGCCGATAGTGTTAAATTCAAACGGAACACCGCCTGCGTTTCTGATACCTGCCTTAACCTGCTCTGCAATCTTGTCAAGGTGCATATGGCCGGGTATATAATCGCTCTTAGAATTAACTACTGCGATAAAAGGTCTTTTCATTTCAAGCTCATCAATACCAAGCGCTCTCAAAAGAGAACGGTGAGGCGCTCTTGAAGGACCCTCTTTAATTAAATCTGATCTCATTTCAATACCTTCTTTTATATAAAATAGATTATTATAGTAAGTTATAACTTATAACATTATATTATTTTTGCCTACTAATTTCAACATATATTTTGTTAAATATAAAAAAGCCCTTTGAGAAGGGGATTTTTCCTTTCTCAAAGAGCAGTATGATACACAAAGTGAAACAAAAAGATTTTCTGTCAACCTAAATAATATGACAATGACATCAGTCTGTTATAATCACCTTTTAACGGATTAAAGTCAACAATAAGTAACATTGCAAGTAAAAGCCAAGCGGACAATCCAAATGAACTGTCCGCTTTAGTTTAATTATTTGTTAAGCTTAAAGGTCATATATACGGGGTTGTGATCAGAATACTTAAACTGAAGGTCATAAACATCGCTGTTTGTAACTGTAACATTGTCGGAAACTATAAATCCGTCAACCGTAAGTACAAACTGCTTGTCGTGATACGGACCGTCGGCATTTCTGCATGAGGGAATCGGATTTTTCTCATTGTAAGGAGCAACAATTTTGAGATTTGTTCCATCAAACAATTTTGAATCAACAGGTTGCGCCCAAGTATAATTTGTGCCGTCAATTCCGAAAATCTTACCCGAATCGCCAAGCAAGTCCTTGTTGAAATCGCCGCCTGCGATACAGTAATTCCCCTTTTCATATTCCGCCTGCATATCACTTATAAGCATTTCAAGCTGATCGGTTGCGATTGTTCCGTCAGAGGTATATGCCGAGAGATGAAGCGTATAAAGCACAAGTTCTTTGCCGTTTTCAACAGTAATTCTCGAAACAGAATAGCAACGGTCAAGGTCAACGAATTTCATAAAACCGTTTTCAATCGGCAAGCTGCGTCTTAAACCGCTTTCAATATTGAACTTTGACAAGGTCAACATACCGGCATAGGATTTGCCGTGAGGCTTGGTAATAGGATAGAACAAATACGGACTGTCAAAGTTTACCGTGAACGTTGAATCATATCCGTCAAGCTTACCTCTGAGCGCTTTTTCTTGGTCATAGTGATAACTGCGTGTTGCTTTCTTATCAACTTCCTCGATAAGAATAATATCGGGATTTTCGGATTTAATGAAATCTCCTATTCCGTCAATTACGCTCTTAACCGACTCCTCGGAATTAGCACGGCTCTTTGTACCGCCGTCCATAAAGAAGCCAAAGTCGGGAGTATAAGCCGCAAAACCGATATTGTACGAAATGGCCTTATACTCTTGGTCAACAAGAGCAGACTCGCTCGTAACATCGTTTATCTGCAAAGCTTGATTGTCCTCAATTCTGTGGTAGTCAATCATAACATAAGCGACATATCCGCCTACAATTAAAACCGCCACAAGAAGAATAATCAAAATGATTTTTAGTACCTTTTTTGCCTTTACTGACACGTAACCACCCTTTTTCGTTATTTTATATAAAAACATCGATGAGATGATTAAAATTATAGCACTATTTCATATATTTTACAAGGCAAAAAACAAAACTGTAAATAAATTCTCTTACTCTACTTATTTAATTCAATTCAGAATAAAAACTTCAACTTTATTCTGCTTAAAGTATATGAGGCTTTGGCTTTATCTTGTAGTTTGCGAATGTAAGTAAAATAAAAAGCCCTTTGAGAAAAGGGTTTCCTCTCTCAAAGGGTTCAACAATCCGAATTTTATTACTTTTTACATGCTTTGTTACAGGAGATAATAATTGCAACAATATCAATCAAAACAATCCCCAAAGCAATATATGCGAAAAACGCCGGTAAAATATTTTCAAGCAACACCATAATCAAAAGAAGAATTGCTATAACAAATATTCCTATTCCGATTATTCGGCATAACTTTTTTTCGTTATATTTTGCTTTTTCTTCTTGTGAAGCCGTGTTGTACCCTGAAATAAGCCAACTACCATGTCCGGAAATTAAAACAACAGAAAGTATAATCAATATTGTAAAAGCGATCCATACAGTCCAATCCGGTCCGGTAGATAAATCTGCCAATTTCATTATATACACCTCCGTAAATTCAGTCATATGCATAATATTATTCGTTAATCGGTTTCATTGTCAGGATTTTGTTTCGGTTCTCTCATTTGTGGAAATAAGTTGTTCTAACGGGCATTAAAGCCGTTTAAAAAGGCTTAAAAACTTTCACGAATGCTTTTACATCAATATATCATTCAAATGATGTATGTTTTGAAGTAAGCTCGGCTATGAAACCCGGCAAATCTCCACTAATATTTATTATATTTATCTTCTGTCTGAAAGTCAACCGGCAAGCCAAATCCCATTATAAATGTATATAAATAAAGAGAGCGTACTTTCCGACACGGATCGTATGTTTTCTGTCTATTCGATTGTTACTGTGCCTTGAAGTAATTATCAATCCCTTTGAAAAAAGATTTTTCCTCTCTCAAAGGGCTTGGTAAACCGGAATTTATAGAACCTTCATCATATATCTTGGTTCGTATTCTATATATCCATGTTTCGGGTAAAAAGCATAAGATTCAAACCATTGTTCTTTTGGTGAACCTAAATGCACTTTGGAAACTACAATGCCGTTTTTACGCATCCAGCACTCCGCCGTATCAAGTAGCTTTGAACCAATCCCCTTTCGTTTTAATGATGGTTTTATATAAAGCCTATGCAAAAATGCTTCCTCTGTATCAGCGATTCTCGAATATCCAACGCAGCCAACCACTCTGTCATTTTCATCTATTGCAAGCCAAAACATATCATCGCAATCAAGATAGTTCACCTGAATATCAAGGAGGTCCGGATTTATGGTAGGTTTTCTACCCAAGGCATCTTTTGCCTGTAAAACCATGAAAATCATATCATCACGATAGATTTCCTCATATTTAATTATTTTCATCCGTAACCTCCTACAAATTCCAATTTGTATTTCTGTTTGTTTTAAAAATGGGCAATCCCGATTGGAATTGCCCACTCTTTGTACTAATTATGCGATTTTTTCTTGCTTGCACCGATTTCTGCATCAATTGATGTAAGTTT
>ERZ834798.34-NODE-34-length-151783-cov-43.593476_pt1 | contig 151783 bp, 146 predicted proteins | sample MGYA00519689_ERZ834798 | MGnify/ENA primary metagenome ERZ834798 (study PRJEB31850, sample SAMEA3708761) | human gut metagenome | biome: human gut; feature: human-associated habitat; material: faeces | place: China | collected 2014 ...
GGAGAGAAGGAGAGAAGGAGAGAAGGAGAGAAGGAGAGAAGGAGAGAAGGAGAGAGCCTTTGCTAAGGATATTCGGTGTTGCCGGCAAAAACGGAGTTGTGCCGTTGGCCGGTGACGGGACAAAAGAATAAAGGAAATGTTGTTTATGCATGGGAGAAGTTTGTGTTTGCCGTCCGGGACGGATAAAAGATAAGGCCGGCGAAAGACCGGTGCGGGCGGATGGCGGGATCGGCGGCTCAAGGATGGGGTTTGGTGCACATACAGGGGGAAGTTTGTGTTTGCCGTCCGGGACGGATAAAAAATAAGGCCGGCGAAAGACTGACGCGAACAGATGGCGATGTGCCTGTCCGGCGGAAGACCGGCGTGAGTGGGCGGCGGAAAGGCCGGGCAAAAGGCGGAGATGTTTGAAGATGACAAAAAAAGTCCATGCCTTGGAGCATGGACTTTAAAAATAATCCGTTTTTGGATTTCAGAGGATGATATGAGGCACAAAATGACTCATATTATCCGTAATGCGTGAAGTCGTTTCCCGGATGCCGATACCGGCCGGTTCGCCGCCGATAACCCAGCTGCCGATAACCGGATACCAGCCGTTATGGGCGGGAATTTCCACCAGCTGCTGATAGACATGGCCCTCTTTGCCGTATTCTCCGCCCGATTCCTCAAGCAGCAAGCCGTTGCGGACCAGTCTGATGTTGGTGCCTTCGCGGGAAAAAACGGGTTTCCGGCAATAGGAAGAGAGTTTTCCCGGTTCAAAAAACGCCGGCAGGATATAGGGACTGTGCGGAAACAGTTCATGGAGAATCGGCAGCATGGCCTTGTCGGACATGAGGGATTTCCACAACGGTTCCAGCCAGCACATTTCCGTCATGCAGGCGTCGGGGTTCTGTTCAAACATCGTTTCCCACGGAAACAATTTAAACATGCATGAGATCGGGTTTTCCGGCGAGGCATACAGCGTACCGTTGACGTGCATGATGTCTTCAATGTCGATTTCTCCGGTTACCAGCCCGGCCTCGATGGCGGTGGCAATCAGATACTTCAGCGTCATGTTGTCTTCTTCGAAATCGCTGACGGACGCGAAGAAGTACTGATCGCAGCGGTAGGCTTTGTGGATGTCTTTCCAGGAGGCGACCAGGCCCTCGTGGATGCCGTTGAACTGGTCGTTTGCGGGAAACACGTCTTCTTTCCACTGCCATTGGACGACGGCGGCCTCCAGGAGAGAAGTCGGCGTGTCCGCATTGAACTCCAGCATTTTCAGCTGACCGTCGACAAGGGCAAAGTCGAACCGTCCGTAAAGCGAAAGGTCGTCTTCTTCCCAGCTGCGGCGAATGAAGTTCCGCACTTTTTGCGGAATCCGCAAAAGGTCGAGCCGGCGGTCGTCGTACAGGCATTTTTCCACCGCCTGACAATACATGTCGTAGCATTCGGCGGTTGCTTTTTCGATTTGTTCCACTTCTGACATTGAGAGGGCGTAACAGGCGTCTTCCAGCCAGTAGTCCTTATGAAAGGTGAAACCCAGGTTTTCGACAATCCGTTGATAATTGTCGCGCGGTTTAATGCTTTTTCTTTCCATAAATTTGTTGTCAGTTTAGTGAATTATGCCCCGAACGAACGCGAAGAACCCGATTTGAAAGCTTTGCCGGTCGAACTTTTGGGACCCGTGCCGTACTTGCTGCCGGAAGAATTCGGTTTGGACGAAGGTTTGTAAAAAGACTGGCTGATGCCTTTGGGAGCGTCGATTTTCAGTCCGTTTGTGTTCGTCCAGGAATTGCTGCCCGGATAGTAGTAGTACATCGGCGGATTGCCTGCGGAGTTGGAAGTTACGGCCCAACGGTTGAGCGCTGCGTTGTAGATCCAGAAATTTCCGTGTTCGTCGCGGCGTTCTTCTTTGTCTTTGGGATTCTGCGGCAGGGCGGTTCTGCTCGTGCATGAACTGAAAAGAGCAAGAATCGATACCCCGGTTGCGAGAAAGACTTTTTTCATCGTTTTCATAATAAAGCGTTTTTAATTTGACAAAAAAATTGTTTCATAGCCGGGAATGATGGAGTGTTTTTGTTAAAAAGTCAAGAAAATTGTCTGCTCTTAAAGACAAATATTGACAAAACGAAGGCGGCGTTTATAATTATCTTATCAGTAACAAAAGTGCAAAAGAGGTGTGTTATGGCAGAAGAGGAAAATCAACGGGAAGCGGACGAAGAACGGATGATCCGGCTGTCGGCTCCGGCCGTTTTGGACGATGAAGCGCTGAAAGCGGTGATGACGGAAGACATTGCGAGCAATCGACCCGAGTATATGGCCGAAGTGGCGGAAAGACACGGGCTTGACCTTGAACGGGATGCCGCGGCCGTAAGGGACACGGTTTATGAAGAGCAGCTGGGGGTGATTGTCGAAACCTGTATTGCCAACGCTCTGGACGAGAATACGATCGATTCCTACGCGCTTTTGCAGAGAGCCTGTTATTTCAGCCCCGAAGACATTGCCTATATGAACGCGGCGGAAGGCGAAAATCTGTCCGCGAACATTACCAAATACATCGAAGAGCGTTTGAGCGGGGTGAAGGTGTTGACGCCGGTGATCCGCTTTACCAACGCGGTCAACGAAGCGATTTTGTATTCGACCGGCGACTATCCCAATTTTACCTCTTACAAAGCCAACCAGCTGAAGGAAAAGTTTGACGACAGCGGTCTGAAGCTGACGGATGAGGAAAGAGGCAAACTGCATTTTATCGCGTCCAGAATGTATCGAAAGCTGGGTGCGCAAGCGAGCCCGCTTTCAGATAATCATGCCGGCGTGCAGGAAGCCGAATGTCTGCGCAAGGTGTTGATGCTCAGCCGCGATTACAAACTCATTTCCTATTGTCAGAACCGTTTGCCGGAAAAGAAAGACGAACAGAACATTGTCCGGGCGTATAAACATGCGCTGACCAAAAAGCAGAGCAGGGGCGATATGTACAAGATCAATGCCGAACTGGCCGGGCTGTATCTGATCCGTGCGAGGGCAATCGGCTTTATGACGAAAAATTCGCGCAAGGAGATTGCCGCCGGCAAAGCCGTCAAGTATCTGTTGGGCGCTTACCGCTATGCCGATAGGGAAGACCGGCTGCCGGTGTTAAAGCGGATTGCCGATATTCAAATGGTGCAGGGAAACATTGAAGGATGGATAAGTACCAAAGAAGTGATTGCGATGAAATTTTTGAAAGGCGAGGAACGTTGTCTGGTTCTTAATTCCATTGGCGACAAAACCGGCGAAATCGGCTTTTACCGGAAAGCGCTTGAAGAATGCGACAAAGCCCGGATGCCGTCTTCGTCCAAAATTCATGTGCGGGAAGTGACATATGAAAAAATAGCCCTGAAAGCAACGGACGAAACGGTTCGCAAAGAGGCGGAGCAGCAGCTGGCGGAGGTAAGACGGCAAAAACAGCAGGCCTATCGGCAGTTGCTGAACGGCGGAAAAGGGAAAATCTGACGGCGGGTGTTTTGCGGCCGGAAGTTTGGTATATGATAAAAGCCCCGTTTGACGGGGCTTTTGACGTGAATGCGGGCAGGCGTTTTATTTGTCTTTGCCGCAGCCGCAATGTCCGGAATCTTTTTCGCCGCAGTCTTTGCCGCACTGACAGTTGTCGCCGCATTGGCAGTCTTCGCACTGGCAGTTCGGATTGTTGCATTTTCCCATTTTTTTCTCCTCTGAATATATAAAGGTTGCTTGATCAATATAGTCTGCCGTTTGTGCGCTGTCAACGATTTACCATTGTTCAAGGGCGTCAAAAATGTGTCTGAGTTCGCGGGAGTCCTCTTCGCCGATGCCGGTGATGTAGAAGATTTCCCCGCGGGCGGGGTTGATGATGCAAAACTGTCCGCAGAGGTCTGTAAATCCGCGGTCGGCGGCGGTTTCTCCCGTTTCCGGCAGGGAAACTTCGGTACGGCGCGGGAGAAAGGCGTATTCTTTGGCGAAAACGGGATTTTGTTCGATTTGTTCAACCGCCGGCAGAAAAGAAGAAGGGTAAACCGGTTGCATATCGGTAAAATAAACGACAAACTTTTGATTTTCGTTGTAGAAATTGCCGTATAAAAGCGAATTTTGCAAATATGCGACGACGGGCGGGGGCAGGGGAATCGTCTGCGCGGTTGAACCGGGCACCGCTTTGCCGGCGGGCGGAGTTTCTTTCGGACGGCCGAACAACAGGCCTCCGGCCGCGAACGCGGCAACAAGAAGGAAAATGAAAAAGATTTTTGACTTTTTGCCGTTCATGACGTTTTCTCCCGGTTAGCATTTTATTATTGGCGGAGAAAGATTAAAGAATAATAAATTTTGCCGGCTTATGAACTGCCGTTGACCGTTCCGCTTTTCGGCCGTTCGTTCCGGGCGCGGCGCAAGTCTTCCGGTTGGGACGGTTTTCGGCGTTTGTATGTTGACGCCGGCGTTTAAACCGAAAAAAAGCACTGCCGAAGCAGTGCTTTTTTGCCGAAGCGGAACCGGTCAGAACAATACCTTTGCGCTGAGGCCGAGGGTGTAGCTGTAATCGACGTAGTCGTTGTAGTTGCCGCCCAGATAGTAGTCGCCGAAAATGCCGACGGCGATGTTTTCTTTGACAAAGTAGTTGGCTTCTGCCTGTGCCCACCAGGTGTTGGTGTTGGTGCCGTCCAGAGTGAAGTCGTAACGGATACCCGCATCTACCGAATATTTGCCGCCGGTCTTGTGGAAACCGTTGAACCAGGAATATTCCATCGGGCGGTCAGCATAATCGATCCGGCTGTCGGCCGTAAACGAGGTGTAAGGCATCCAGCCGTTTTGCAGGTCATAGCCCAATTTGACGTTGGCGCTGATTTCCTTGTACCATCTTTCGTCGTTGCCGCGATGACCGTACCAGCTTTTCGGGTCAAAGGTGTAGTAGGAAGCGCCGACCTGAGCCAGCCAGTTGCCGTGCTGCATGTTGTATTTGGCGCCGATCGCATAGTCGAAGTTGTGATCGTTGTTGTATTCCTGATTGGTAAGGCCTTCAAAATCGAACTGGTTGCCGATTTCCGCAACAACGGAGAAATTGTCGGTAACACCATAAGTGATTTCTTCGGATGCGCGGAAATCCTCTCCGGCGCCGGCGTTGTGTTTCAGCGAGGTGCGCTCATACTGCAGGGAAGTGTTTGACAATACCTTTCCCGCGCCCGGCAGGTACATCGGGGCAGTAATGTCTTCCGCGTTGGCAGCACCGGCAAACATAACGGCGGCCGTTGCCAAAAGAATAGTTCTATAGTTCATGTGAAGTCTCCTTGGTTATTAAAACTTTTGTGAATAAAAAATATCACAAAAGTACTGTATCAGATAATTCGGAGATTTCAACAAATAAAAGTTTTCCGTTCGCATTTTGTGAGCACATGAAATGTTATGAAGCCGCTGCGGTTTCGTGAAAAGCGCGGTTTTGTCTGTTTTTCATGAAACGCAGCAAAGTCATGCGGTCGACTTTCAGTTGTCTGGCAATTTGCGCCTTGGGGACGTTTTTTTCGAGCATGGTGTTGATGCGTCCCTCAAGCCCGGTAAGTTTCAGCTTTTTGTTGCGGCGTCCGGCAGGGCGGCCGAGTTTTTTGCCTTCTGATTTGATCCTGGTCAGCGCTTCTTTTGTTCGCTGCGAAATCAGGTTGCGCTCTATTTCCGCCGAAAGGCCGAAGGCAAAGGCCAGCACCTTGGACTGAATGTCGCTGCCCAGCCGGTAATTGTCTTTTATGGTCCAGACCTGGGCTTCCGCGCTCAGGCAATAGTGAAGGATGGTCATTACCTGCAGCATGTTGCGTCCGAGACGCGATATTTCGGAAGCTATTAAAATATCGTTTTTGGTGAGCTTCTTCAGCAATTTCCCGAGTTTGCGCTGACGGAAGTCAGTGGCGCCGGAAATCGTTTCTTCAAACCAGCGGTTGATGATGATGCCGTTTTTTTCGGCAAACTGCCTGATTTCAAAACGTTGGTTTTCCGTTGTCTGTTTGTCGGTGCTGACCCTTATGTATCCGTATATCATGATATATCCTTTTATGTTTAGCAGTTAATTCTCGTTCTGAGTTATAATTATAATTCCGAAAGTGCGGCAAAATAAGGTGTATTAAATTGCGATGTTTATATAAATTGTGTGTAAGGCAAAAAAGAAACGTAAAAACTTAAGCTTATAGCCGAAAGAAAACGGCTTCCCGCAAAAGGTGTGCAACTTAAACTGATTGGTGATGTTTAATTGCTACCTGAGTTTGAGCGCGGCGTCCGAAATAATCTTTCCGGGCGTTTGCAAAACGGCAGAATATTTGCGCTTATGCCTTTTTTTTGCGAGCGGTGCCGCGGTTTTGCTTGATTTTTGCCGGAAAACTGCTTTTATAAAAGAACTTCGGAAAAAAACGGAACGGAAACATGTGGGAAGAGTACGGGTTTGTCGGATTGTTTGCGGTCAGTTTCGGCGCGGCGACGATTTTGCCGGTCAGTTCCGAGCTGGTTTTCGCTTCAATGACGGGGGCCGGTTTTGATCCCGTCATCTGCATTTGGGCCGCTACTGCCGGCAACTGGCTGGGCGGTATGACGACTTACGGTTTGGGACGGCTGGGAAAAACGGACTGGCTGAGCAAATATTTTAAGATATCGTCGGGACGGCTGGAACAAATCCGCGGGTTTGCGGCCGGTCGGGGTGCCGTTGCAGCCTTTTTCGGCTTTTTGCCGGCGGTCGGAGACGTGATCGTTTTTGTTCTCGGATTGTTTAAGGCAAATCTGACGGTTGTCGCATTTTCCATGTTCGTCGGAAAATTTTTGCGTTATTGTCTGTTGGCCTACGGTGTTTTACAGGGAATCGAGTGGCTGGGTGCCCGGTGATTTCCGATTACAGAAAAACGGATTGTCCGGATCGGTTGCGAAAATGTCCGGAAGGTTAATTTCTTTTACGGGAGGCGGTTATGAATAAAAATTTCAAATATACGATTCTTTCATTTGTTAGTTTGTTGATGTTTTCTAATGAAATATCTGCCAAAACAGCTCCCGGTTTTGATTGCAGTAATATAGCACGCGAGGAAGCATCATTTACCGAGGAGATGTTTTGTTACAGTGAATTAATACAGGAATTAGTACCCGTGATGAATGATGTATACTCAAAATTTTATGAAACTTTATCATCCAAAGAACAGAAAATATTAGAAGAAAGCCAAATTAATTGGCTTAACAACATTAAACATCAGGGATTTTCTGAATTAAATTCTTATCAACGTCGAGAGTTTTATTTTATTCAACATTATCAAAATAGAATTAATTTATTGAAAGATGCAATGATAGATAAAGGCAGATGGGCAGAATATTTAGAAGATAGGGAAAAGAACAGTCAGGATAAAGTTCGTTATTTAGAAAAAGTTGAAGGAGGATACTCAGATGTTTGCGCTGAAGTTGAAAAATTTTTAGCACATAAACACTCAGAAATAAAATTTGCAAAATTTGAATTTGAAAAAGGAGATGAAAATATTTTAGTAAGCATTGAAAGAGGCGGAATAACGTCCGCATTATATTTTGATATTGATAATGATGGAAAAAAAGAAATTATAAAAAAACATTCCTCCACACCTCCTTCAACTTCTTTACCCCAAGTTATACAAACTACGATATATTATAAATCAGAAAATGATCAAAAAGAAAAAAAATATAAAAATGTAGGATGTTTTAGTACATCTGGTGCAACAGAGTTATTTTCCTATAAAAACAAGAATTATGTTTTCGATATACCTTATATCATTGATAATAACTACGAAATATCAGAATTCTATAAAAATAATCATCTGGATAATTCAAATATGGAGTATCTGAGATTAGCTCAAGAGAAATATATTTATGAAGAACGAAACATATGTACTCCGGCCCATATCATAATATTACAACACAATAATAATGAAATGAAAGAGATATGTAAGTTTTCGTTAAAATAACTTGTGAACTTTTTCCTTTGTCTTTGCAGAGGATGTTACTCTGCAGATTAGGGATATGATATTGCGCAAAAAAATACTTCAGAGCACAATGAATATATCTCTCTTTAGAGGATATATCTTTGACAGAAACGCAAGCTATATAAAAGAAAAGCCCTTGAAATTCAAGGACTCGGAAACTGGTGCCGACAGAGAGACTCGAACTCCCGACCCACTGATTACAAATCAGTAGCTCTACCAACTGAGCTATGTCGGCCTAAAAAGTTGTCGATTTTATATATGAAAATATGAAAATTGTCAATAAAAATATGTTTGTTTTTGCCGTGGAAAGTCAGGCCGCGTCGTAGACTTTTTTCTTTTCTTCGCGGATTTTTTTGTTGTTCATTGCCTGTTCCAAGCTGCCGAGTTTTACCGCTTCCGTATAAAGATTGATCTTATAATTGATTTTTTCCATATGCTTGTTCAGCATGGCCATTTGCTGCTCCAGGTTTTGCTTCTGTCGTTTGAACATTTCCAGCCGTTCGGGCAGGGTGGTGTCTCCCTCTCGGTACCAGTCGATATACTGCTTAATTCCTTTTAAGGGCATTCCGACTCCTTTCAGGCATTCGATCATTTCCAGCCAGCCGATGTCGCTGTCGGCGAAGACCCTCAGGCCGGAACCGTTTTTCCGAACAAAAGGCAGCAGCCCTTCCTTTTCATAATAACGCAGCGTGTGTGTCGAAAGTCCCGTTTTTTTTGCAACTTGTCCGATCGAATATCCCATTTTTCCTCCTTTTCCCTCAAGGCTAAACGTAATTTTTTTATAAGTCAATATGGTTTATCTTAAATCCAACTCTAAGAATTTAAGCAGGTAGTATTTTCATTTTAGAGCTTGCCTTAATTCAAGATTTTTTTGCGGAGCGATGACGTTTTTGGGGCCAAAGACATTTTACGCTTGTATAATCGGGCCGGTTATGGCAGACTTCCGCAGGTGGTTTATGAAAAAGGATCCGACTATGAACAGATTGTCCGCGTCGCGTTTTTGCGTCGTTTCCGGCAAATATCTTACGGTTGCCGGTTTGGTGCTGCTGGCGATTCGCAGTTTTGCCATTGAGATTTTCTCTTTTCCTCCCGAGAACAATTATATTGCGCCGGCCGGCCGGGTGATGGAACCGGAAGAGGAAACGTTTTCTTTTGCGGCGGCAAGCGATACCGGTGCCAAAAACGCGCCGATTGAGAGAATCGTCAAACAGGCGCAGGAAGGCGGCAACCGTTTTTTGCTTTATCTCGGCGATTTGGTGCGTTACCGCAATATCAGTCATTTTCGCTGGATTGTTTCCGAGTTGGACGAAAAACTTGATTTGCCTTTTTACATGATTCCCGGAAACCATGAAATCGCCGACCGTTTCGGCAGTGACAACAAATATTTCTACCGGATGGTTTTCGGTCCTCTTTATTACTGGTTTTCTTACGGCAACGTCATGTTTATCGGTTTGGATTCTTCGGAAGAAAGGTATGATGACGCACAGCTTGAATGGCTGGAGGACGTTTTGGAAAAAGTGCGTCCGCATTTCAGGTATTGCGTCGTCTATACCCACGTGCCGCCGCTTACCGATCCTTCGTGGCGCAAGCAGATTCTGACGGAGCCGTCGGTCGAGCGTCTGGGCAGGATATTACAAAGGCATAAGATTGATTTGATTTTGGCGGCGCACATCCATCAATATTGGCGCGGGTCGGTTTGGGGAATTCCGGTTGTAACGCTGATGTCTTCGGGACAGAAGATTCGTTCCGACGTCAATAAATACGGATATGTCACGGTCAAGGTCGGCAAAAAGGGCATTGAAGAGATCCGGCCGCATTATCTGGCGGACAACATGGACGATGACAACGAATACATAGAGCTTCTGTTCAGTAACATTTTGGTCGACGACCGTTTCCTTGTCATCTGCCTGTCGGTTCTCGGCGGCGGACTGTTGCTGCTTGCCGCGGGGGTTATCGGCGGCCGCGGACGGTAACCTGCCGGCGGTTGTACAAATAACGGCAGCCGATGCGGCGGACGACCCAGAAGTAGCCGCCGCTGACGACGGCCGAACCGCCGACCCAGGCGATCGGGCTGGCGTAGCAGATGCCGATATAACCGAGTTTGGCGGCCAGGTAAATCGCGGCAAACGCCCTTAAGGCCAGTTCAACAATGCTTGAGATCATCGGGATGACGGCCTTGCCCATACCTTGCAACGTGTTGCGGAAAATGAATATCTGGCCTAAGAAGAAATAGAACAAAATGCTGATATGCAGATAAGTTTCCGCTATTTCGATTACGTTGTGGTGTTCTTTCGACACGAAAACGGTGATGATGTGGGCGCCGTACGTATACATGACGGCGGCAAGGGCAATGCTCAGGGTAAGGGAAATCATGGAACATTCAAACACGCCGCGGCGAATGCGTCCGATCATGCCGGCGCCGAAATTCTGCGCAACGTAGGTTGCCATCGCGATGCCGAAAGATACCATCGGCTGGGTGGCCAGCTGTTCGACCCGCATGGCCGAAGTGAAGGCGGCAATGGTGTCGGGGCCGAACGAATTGCAGACGCTTTGGGTGATGGTGGCGCTGACGGCGATGATGGAAAACTGGACGGCCATCGGCACGGCGATTTTAAGGTGCTGTTTGCAGAACTGCCAGTTCAGTTTCCAGTCTTCTTTCTGCGGATGAAGAATCGGATATTTTTTGCCGATGTAAAGCAGGCAGCAAAAGACGGAAACCGTCATTGCGCAGACGGTGCCGAGAGCCGAACCGGCAACGCCCAGCTTCATGCAATAGATGAAAACGATATTAAAAGTGATGTTGAGCAGGGTGGTGAATATGAGGAAGTAGAGCGGCGTTTTGCTGTCTCCCAGCGCCCGCATGAAACCAGACAAAAGGTTGAAGAAAACGATCATGATGACGCCGTAGGAAATGATGCTGATGAAGGATTTGGCGTCTTGGGCAATTTCCTGCGGCACGTTCATGACCTTGAACAAAACGTCGAGCGAGGCCAGCATGACGGCGCCGGCGCTTAAGGTAAAGGCGGAACTGAGCAGGGTGGCGGTGGTGACCGAACGGCGCAGGCCGCGGTAATCGCGGGCGCCGAAACGCTGGGCGGTGATGACCGTCAGTCCGTTGGTGAAACCGATGCTGACCAGCACCAGCATGAAAAACAGCGGTGCGGAAACGCCGACGGCCGCCAGCGCCTTGATGCCGATCAGACGGCCGACGATAATGATGTCGGATATGCTGTAGAGCTGCTGAAAGATGTTGCCGATCAGCAGCGGAATTGAAAATTTGACGATCAGTTTCAGCGGGTGTCCCGAGGTCATATCCTGCATATTTTTCACCGTATGTCCAGAATGTTATGATAACAGGGGGTATAATCGATTTGACCAGATTGTCAATATGTATTTGTAACATAAATTTAAATAGCCAGTCCGGATTTTTTTGATTATAATCAATTTTCAGGGATTGTTGCCGCAGATTGTTTTTTGGGGATTTTTAACGTCGGGACGAAGGGAATGACACTGATTAATGACGAAGAATTTTCGGACGTATACATTACGCCGCAGAAAGAGGCTTTCATCTGGAGCCGGAAGACACCTTACGGGCTGAGGCCGGTGGTTTTTGACGATTATGAGGAATTTCTTGCGGAAGTGGAAAAAGGATATGAAGGCGAGCCGAGTTATCTGATTATTTACAAAAGCTACAATTACCGGGTGGAGAGGACCAATTCCCTTTACGGCGTACAGTATTGCGTACGCAAAATGCCGCGGGTGGTGCCTGATTTCAAAAATCTCGGTTTTCCGCCGATCGTGGCCAGCCATCTTTGCTCTCTCGGCCGTGCGACGGGGCTGCTTCTGGTATCGGGTGCGACCGGTTCTGGCAAAAGCACGACTCTTGCTTCGCTGTTGAAAGAGTTCCTGAGCAAAGAAGGCGGTTATGCTTTTACCATCGAAAATCCGATAGAAATGCCGCTGGACGGGATTTACCGCTGTCCGAGCGGTGATTTCGGTCTGTGCAAACAGACGTCCGCGCCCGGCGGACAATGGGAAGAAGGGCTGAAGTCTGCCCTGCGTTCGGCGCCGCGGTATATTCTGCTCGGCGAGATCAGAACGCCCGACGTAGCCTGTCTGGCTTTGCAGGCGGCAATGTCAGGGCATCTGATTTTTTCCACCATCCACGCCAACAGCGTGCCCGATGCTGTCAATGCGCTGGTCAAATACGCCGGTTCCGGCGGCATCAGCGAAGAAATGGCCTATGAACTGGTGGCAGGCAGTCTGCTCGGCTGCATTCACCAGGTGCTGGTCGGGGTGCCGAAAAAACTGAAAGTCAGCACTCTGTTTACCAACCCGGACGTGACCAAGCCCGATCAGGTGCGCAACATCATCAAAAGCGGCAAACTGAATTTTGCCACCGTGATGGAAGCGCAGAACATTAAAATGCTGAACGGAAAACCACTGTTTGCGGATTACTGACCGGGCATGAAAGTCCCCCGCCTGCGCGGGGGACTTGCGTTTTGCCGACTGTCGGCCGGTACTATTCTCCGCCGAGGAAAGAGTTGACCCGGAAGCGGAAATAGTCGCCGAACGAAACCGGATCGGAAACCCGATTTTCGAGGTCGTCCAGTTTTTCAAAGCCGAACACCGCGCCGTCGTTGACGCGCACCAGCACCACGCTTAATGGGCGGGAGAGGTTGTAGGTTTCGATGAAATTGTATTCGTCGTCGTTTTGATAGTTGATGATTGAAAATCCGTAAGCGTTTTTGTAATAGCGGTCGTATATTTCCTCAATCAGTTCAATTGCCGCCGGACATTGTCCGCAGGGTTCGTTATTGAAAAAGACGAAGATCATCGACTGCCCGTAAGTCGGATTTTCTTCCTGAAAATATTGTTCGATCGGCGTTTCGGGGCCGGCGGCGCCTTCAAACACGGGCGTCTGCGCCCGCGCGCCGGAAACCGCCGTCAGCCAAAACAAAGCAAAAATGAGTTTTTTCATGTGGTTGTTCTCCGTTAATGTTGTTTATAACGAGGAACAGGCCTCCTTCAGCCAGATTTTTTCTTCTTCCGTCAGATAAGGAGAAACTTTTTGCAAAACATCCCGATGATAATCGTTCAGCCAGCTTATTTCCTCGTCTGTCAGAAGATATTTATCAATCAGCCTTTTATCAAGCGGGGCCAGGGTCAGAACGGCAAATTTCAGCATGCCGGACTCTTCGTCGACGACGATTCGCGCCAGATTTTCGATGCGGATGCCAAAGGCGTTTTCACGGTAATATCCGGGCTCGATCGAAACTATCATATTTTCCGCCAGCGGATAGGAGGAAGCGTGCAGGCTGAAGTTCTGCGGACCTTCGTGGACATTGAGAAAACAGCCGACACCGTGGCCGGTACCGTGTTTGTAGTCCAGCCCGCGGCGCCACATGACGCTGCGGCAGATGATATCGGCCGCGTTGCCGGAAACGCCTTGGGGAAGGCGGGCGGAGGCCAGAGCGATATGCGCTTTGAGCACGACGGTGAACTTTTCCGTCATCTCTTTGGCGGGACAGCCGAGGGCAACGGTGCGGGTGATGTCGGTGGTGCCGTTGAAATACTGTCCGCCGCTGTCGACCAGCAGCAGCGAATTTTTCTCCAGCCGGGCGTTGGTGTTTTCCGTCGGCTGATAGTGGATGATTGCCGCGTTGGCGCCGGCGCCGGCGATGGTCGGGAAACTGTCGGAATAAAACAAAGGCTGTTGTTTTCTCAGTTCGTGAATTTTTTCGACGACGTCAAGTTCGCTTAAATCTTCGTAATTGTGCTCCAGCCAGCAGAGGAATTTGCAGACGGCGATGCCGTCGCGCAGGTGGGCGTCGGCAAAGCCCCTGATTTCCGTTTCATTTTTGCGGGCTTTGAAACCGAGGCAGGGGTCAATGAGGGGGCGGATTTTTATTTCGTGTTTTTCCATCATCCGGCGGACGGCGTCGGGGGTTCTTTGTTCGTCCAGAGCAAAGGTCAGCTCTTTGGCGGCGGCAAGCTCTTTTTCCATCTTTGCCAGCGGAAGCACCCGGCAGGGGGTGTCGAGCGGAAACGAAAGGCCGTCGGCAAACAGGGTGATGTCGGCATCGGCGCGAACCAGGGCCATGGCACGGACGACCGGAGTGTCGGGCAGGGCGTCGGAACGCAGGTTGGTCAGCCAGGAGACACTGTCGGCGCCGGCGATCAGACAGGCTTCGCAGCCGTTCTGTCGCAGAAATTCAACCACCTGCCGGTATTTTTCCGTTGCCTCGACGCCGCAATAGCGGAGTTCGTGGGCAAAAACGCTGGCCGGTTCCAAATCATCGGTTTGCGCTTTGGCAACCAGTTTCAGTTTGGGCAGCAGCCGGCTGAGGGTATCGACTTCGCGAATACTCAGGCACCAAGGGTTATATTCCATTTTGGCTCTGCCGGGGAATTTTTCCCGCAGCCAGTTGGTCAGCGTTTCGTTTCTGCCGCAGAGCACTTCGGTTGTTTTCGGGTCGGTCTGGCGGGCAGCCTGTATTTCGTAACGTCCGTCGGTAAAAAGGTATGCTTTTTCTTTGGTGACGACCAGCGTGCCGGCGGAACCGGAAAAACCGGTCAGGGCGAGAATGCGGTTTTCTGTTTCAAGAACGTCCTGTCCGAGAAAATGATTGTTGCGGGTTATGAGCACCGCGTCATAGTTTTTTTTCGTCAGGTATTGTTTGATTTCGTCTAAATTCATTTGTTTTTCTCCATTAACACCGCCCGCCAGTTTTCGTTTGCTTCTTCGGCAGCCGGCCGCAGTCCCTGTTTGCGGTGGGCGTCGCTTACCCAGTCCGTCTGTTCGTCGGTAAAGCCGGACAGAACCGCGCGTCCGCCGGGCGAAAGCGAAGCGGCGAGCATCGGCGCCATGGCAATCAGCGGACGGGCCAGAATGTTGGAAAAGATCAGATCGTAAGGGGCGTTTTTGCTGACGGTTTCGTTGTCGTATCCATCGCCGGCCGCCGCGCTCAGGCGTTGGTCAAGCCCGTTGTCGGCGGCGTTTTGCAAAGTGACGATGACGGCTTCCCGGTCAATGTCGGCGGCAACGGTCGCCGCTTCCGGCCAAAGCTTAAGGGCGGCCAGGGCGAGAATGCCGGAACCGCAGCCCATGTCGAGGATTTTGGCCGGTTTGAACCCCTGATGGTAAAGACGGCTCAGAAATTCAAGACAGAGACGGGTTGTCTGGTGCTGTCCGGAACCAAAGGCGGTGGCCGCGTATATTCGCAGCCGGTGCTTGTTTGTATCGGGAACTTCCTCTTCGTGGGTGCCGTAGATGTAAAAGTCATCGGTAGCGAGCGGCGGAAAGCGGATGACGTTTTTGGTCAGCCAGTTTGCGGCGGGGATGAATTCGCTCCGCCAGGCCGGCAGGGCGAGGCCGAAAGCCGCGGCGGCCTGCGCCATCCGCGGTTCGTCGATGGGGGCGGAAGAATAGCCGATGTAGCGGACTTTGCCGTCATCGGTGTAGTCGCAGGCGCTGGCGGCGAAAAAGTTTTCCATGAATTCGTCAAACAGCGGATCGCAGGCCTCCTGCAAAGCGAAGACGATCTGCCAGCTGTTACCTGATTGTGCGTTCATAAAAATGTCCTATAAATGATAATCTGTTATTTACTAAATAAAGTTTATAGTATATAAAAGTTAAAAATTGTAAAAATTTTTTAAAGAGAAAAACGGATGAGAGCATTAAAAGTATTAGGATTAACGCTGTGTCTGAGCGGCTGTATTTACGCCGGGGAAATTTCTTTGTGGCCCGGACGCGACGACTTTATCGCCGGGCTGAGCAGTTACAGCATCGAATATCTGGACAAGGACGGTCCGAAACTGATTAAAACCGAAACGGTGACGGAATCCGACTTTGCGCCCAATAAAATGCTGACCGCGTATAAAGGGTATTCCGTTGCGGATACGAAGTCTTATACGCGCAACTATTACACTCAGGAATCCATCGTTGCTCCGACGGACGCCGTATTGGTTTCCGGGCTGAGCCCGCTTTCGATCAAAGCCGACAAAAAATATGACATTATCGGCCGCACCGACATCGACGAGGTGGTTTATGCGCTGGTGCCCAACCCCGAGGGGAAGGACGTGTTTTTGGTCAAAAACGACGGGACCCTGCTTAACCAGGTCGGGCTGATCCGCGGCGACAAGGTCAAACTGCTTGATACCAAATACGAAATTAATCCTCCGTCCTTCCGGTTTGAACCGGTAACCACCAGCAAAATCGTTCAGAGCGAGATGACCTGGGGGTTTGAAATCAAGTATGCCGGGCTTAAGCTGAACCGGATCGTCTTTACAGTTATGGAATATGATCAGGCGGGCGGAGAGTCGGGGAACTTTGTCAACTACAGCTATCCCAACCGTCCGGGCGAGATCGACATCAGAGGATTGAAAATCAGGGTATTCGAGGCCAACGACGCCAAGATCGAATATATGATTGTCACCGATTAACGGAAAAAACATAAAGAAATATTGTAGGAGATTTTACAATGTCTGGACATTCCCAGTTTAAAAATATTATGTATCGCAAAGGGGCGCAGGACGCCAAAAAGGCCAAGGTGTTTGCAAAGCTGGCCCGTGACATTACCATTGCCGCCAAGAGCGGTTTGCCCGAACCGGACAAAAACCCGCGCCTGCGTCTGGCCATCCAAGCGGCTCGTGCCGAAAGCATGCCGAAAGACAATATTGAGCGCGCCATTGCCAAGGCCACTCAGACCGCCGGCGGCGACGATTACGTATCCATGCGTTACGAAGGCTTCGGCCCCGGCAAGGTCGCAATCATCGTCGAAGCGCTGACCGACAACCGCAACCGCACGGCCGGCAATGTCCGAACGGTTTTCGGCAAGCGCGGCGGCGCTTTGGGCGAGAGCGGCTCGGTGGCCTTTAACTTTGAAAGAATCGGCTATATCAAATACCCGGCGGCGGTGGCTGATGCCGACACCATGTTTGAAAACGCACTGGAAGCCGGTGCCAACGAAGTGGCTTCGGATGAGGAGTTTCATGAAATCGAAACCATTCCCGACGACCTCGGCACCGTAACCGAGGCTTTGGAAGCCAAGTTCGGTACGCCTTCGGCATCCCGGCTGGACTGGAAGGCCGTCGTCAAGACCGATATTGACGATGTGGAAACCGCGCAAAAGCTGATGGACTTTATTGAAGCTCTGGAAGACGATGACGATGTTCAGCAGGTTTATCACAATGCCGAATTTTCGGAAGCGGTGATGAAGGCGCTGGAAGCCTGAAAATTTGTGAAAGGGGCGGAAACGCCCCTTTCGTTTGAAGGCATTCCCGTTTGGCAGCGGGCGGACGGAATATTGTTTCTTTTTGAGGGTAAGAAAGCGGTGTTCGGGGCATAGGCGTGTGCCGGGTGTTTTATGAAAAACGGGCAGGATCGCAGCGGCAAGCGGAATATTAAAACAGATGTCAAAACGAGGGCTGTCCGGCGGCGGACCGGTATATGTCTGAGTTTGGTAACGGAGAAAAAATGCGGATTTTGGGATTGGATCCCAGCCTTTCGTCAACCGGCTGGGGCATTATAGAAGTGGAGAGCAACCGAATGCGTTATGTGGCGGACGGGTATATCAAAACCGACGCCAAAATGAACATTGCCGACCGGCTGGCGGTTATCCACAATTGTCTGAACGAAGTGTTGGCCGCTTATCGGCCGGACGAGGCGGCGATTGAACAGGTGTTTTTGAATGACAACCCTACTTCGACGATTAAGCTGGGAATGGCGCGCGGCGTGGTGATTCTGGCGCCGTCGCTGTTTGGCATTACGGTTACCGAATATGAGCCGAACAAAATCAAAAAGGCGGTGGTCGGGGTCGGCAAGGCGGCCAAAAATCAGGTGGAAACGATGGTAAAAATCCTTTTGCCGGGGTGCAGACCGAAGAACAACGACTCGTCGGACGCTTTGGCAATTGCCATTTGCCATTTCAACAACCGGGGAATCAGAAAGCTCGGCGGCGGTTCGTAATCCGGCAAAGAAACGGTATTGACGGAAGTGGTCCTCGGTACAGCGGAAAATGCAGAAAACTCCGGGGCGAGGCCAAGTGAAAGGGGCTGCCGAAACCGGCGGAGACAAAAACAGAAGCAACGAAGCGGAGAGCCTTGGCGGAAAGGACAAAGGCAAAAGCGGGATAAGCAAAAAAACAGGTGAGTTTTGAAGAAAGAAAAAAACGGAAGAAACGGAGCCGGAAAAACGGCATTTGACAGAGTCAAAAGCGGAAGAAACAAAACAAGGATTGAAAAAAACAAGGACGGGAGAGCGGAACGAAATGGCCGATATGCAAAAAGCTTTTGAAGAAGTGAGAAATATGTTGTCCGGAGAACAAAGCGGGCACGGATTTGATCATGTGGAACGTGTGTATCGTTTGGCTCTCGAATTGGCGGAAAAAGAAGGTGCTGACAAAGAAATCGCCGGACTGGCGGCGCTTTTGCACGACTGTGACGATTATAAGCTGGCCGGCGAGGAAGCGGCGGAAAAGCTGCCCAATGCCCGGCGGATACTGACGATGGCCGGCGCGGATGACGACATGCGGGAGAAGGTGCTGAATATTGTTGCCCGGATGGGGTATTCGAAAAGTCTGAAAGGCATCAGGCCTTCAAGTTTGGAAGGGAAAGTCGTTTCCGACGCCGATATGTTGGATGCGATCGGCGTCGGCGGCATTATCCGCTGTCTTCAATATGCGGTTGTCCGCTGCAATGCTTTCGGAACGCCGCTGTTTGATCCTGACGTTTGGCCGGAACCGGGTTTGAGCGCTGAAGAATATAAACGTCCGAATCGAAAAAGCGATAACTTTATCAATCATTTTTTTGAGAAACTGTTGAAGCTTAAAGGAATGATGATGACGGCTTCCGCCCGTGAAGAGGCCGAAATCCGCCACCGGGCAATGACGGATTTTCTTTATCACTTTTTCCGGGAAAGGAAGCTGGCGGAGTGGAGCGCTTATCTTGATGCGTATTTGTCTGGCGGGCAAGCGGACGGATGCGGAGTGAAAGTGAAAAGCGCCGGCGGCTACCGTTAAAAACATGTTTCGGTTGGCGGTTTTTTGTCAAAGGCCGGTTCTGAAAATGCCGGCGGGCAGGGCTGCTGCGAAAAAGGGAAAGCGCCGGCGGCTACCGTTAAAAACATGTTTCGGTTGGCGGTTCTTTGTCAAAGGCCGGTTCTGAAAATGCCGGCGGGCAGGGCTGCTGCGAAAAAGGGAAAGCGCCGGCGGCTACCGTTAAAAACATGTTTCGGTTGGCGGTTCTTTGTTAAAAGGCCGGTTCTGAAAATGCCGGCGGGCAGGACTGCGGCGAAAAAGGAAAAGCGCCGGCGGGTTTTAGGGAGACACGGTGGTTTGACGGAGCGGTTTTGTCCGGATCCGTTGCAATCGGAGTACATCCGTTGTCAGCGGACTTTTGCCGTATTGCATGTGTCGTATTTGTTTCGTTACTGAAACATCCGTGCTTACAATAAATTGCAATTGTGAAAAAGTTTCTTTTAACAGGAGTTTTTTTGGGGCCGGGAGCCGGCGGAAAAACGAACCGGCCGGGACGGAGTGTAAAAATCCGCCGTTTGAAAAAACGACGGATCGGGTTTGCGGACGGCGGTTTCGACATTGTGCGAATGAGGCGGAAATCAGGGGATGATATCCAGTTCTTTCCATGCCGGCGGCAGCAGTTTGAAACTTTCCTTCCACAAATCCGCGCTGATGTCTTTGAAAAAATAGTCGACGGAAACGTTCATCAGCTGAGCGGTATACCATAGCCTGCTGGCGGAAATTCTGTTCAAGCCTTTTTCGTATTTCTGAATCTGCTGGAAAGTGATGCCCAGCAGGGAGGCCAGTTTGCTCTGGCTCCAGCCTTTGGCAATGCGAAGTTTTTGGATTCTGCTGCCGACATAAACGTCGATCGGGTTTGACGTGCCGTCGTGCCGTTTGCCGCGAAAAGTTTTATTTTGCCCAGTCATAGGTTGTCCTTATGTCAAAAGTTCCAAAATAAAACCACCTGTTTAAGGTGGTCGGGGAGTTCAACAATCATATCAAACATGACTCCTTAAGCCTTTAAAATCCGGATGCGCGGATTTCTGAACATACACTTAAGGCTCCCCGACCACTTATCGGGGATATAAAGGCCTGCCGGGAACGGCAAGCGTGTCGGCGCTATATCCTACGCCGGTTTGATACGGGCTGTTGAAAGCCCGGCATTGTTAAAAATGCCTTGTGACCAGCGAAATTTTTTCGTGTGTCAGGCGGCAATTTAAACTAAAAGTTTTAAATGTTCAATAAAAAATTGCAAAAAAATAAATATTCCCTTAATAAAGAAAGGTTCTGGTATTGTTCTTAAAATGCAAAAAAGGATTGCAGGCACGGGAATTTTCTTATAATCTGCCGCTATCGGGATTTATCGGGGAAAAACAATGATTGCAAAACTGCGGGGTATTGTTGACGGGCTGGGCGAAGACTATGCGGTGATAGATGTCGGCGGCGTCGGTTATCTGGTGTTTGCTTCCAACCGCACATTGTCAAAACTGACGCGGGGAACGGAGGTTTCCCTGTGGATTGAAACGGTTGTCCGCGAAGACAGCATCAGTCTGTACGGATTTTTCCATCCTTTGGAAAAAGAGTGGTTTTTGACGCTGACAAAAGTACAGGGCGTGGGGGCAAAAGTCTGTCTCAGCATTTTGTCGGTGCTTTCGCCGTCGCAGCTGGCTCAGGCGGTTGCCGCCCAGGACAAGGGATCTTTTGCGCGGGCAAACGGGGTCGGGCCGAAGCTGGCGGCACGGATCGTCAGCGAACTGAAGGGCAAGACGGTCGGCTTGCCGCAGGCGGCCGACACCGGGGAACTGGCGGCGGCGATGGCGCCTGACGAAGCCGGAACCCCGGCGGCCGTCAGCGACGGAGAAACGCCTTCCAAGGCCGTCGAGGATGCCATTTCGGCGCTTGTCAACCTCGGTTATCAGCGGATTGAGGCGTATCGGACGGTCAATCTGGCAGCCGCCGGCCGGCCGGAAGCGGACGTTGGTTTGCTGATCAAGCTGGCGTTGAAAGAATTTGCCAACAAGGAAGTGTAGCTTATGGAAGAAAGAATTGTCACCCCGCATCAGCTGCCGGAAGATGAGGCGGCCGCCGGCGCGCCGGTTAATTTGCGGCCGACCGCGCTGTCGGAGTTCGTCGGCCAAAGGCAGGTGTGCGAAAATCTGAAGATTTTTATCGAGGCGGCCAAAATGCGCCGGGAAGCGCTTGACCATGTGTTGCTGTTCGGCCCGCCGGGACTGGGCAAAACGACGCTGGCATCAATCATTGCCAAGGAACTGGACGTCAATTTTAAAGCAACTTCGGCACCGATGATTTCCAAATCGGGCGATCTGGCGGCGATTTTGACCAATCTTGAGACCAACGACGTGTTGTTTATTGATGAGATTCACCGTCTGAATCCGGCGATTGAAGAGGTGCTTTATTCGGCGATGGAGGATTTTCAACTGGATTTGATCATCGGGGAAGGACCGTCCGCGCGGTCGGTCAAAATCGATTTGCAGCCGTTTACCCTGGTCGGGGCCACAACCCGTTCGGGGCTGCTTTCCACCCCGCTGCGCGAACGTTTCGGTATTCCGCTCCGGCTGGAGTTTTATTCTCCGGAAGATTTGCAGAAAATTGTGCTGAGAGGGGCAAAGCTGCTTAATGTGCCGATGTCGGAGGAGGGCGCGCGGGAAATCGCCTGTCGTTCGCGGGGGACGCCGCGGGTGGCCGGCCGGCTGTTGCGCCGGGTGCGCGATTTCGGCGCGATGGCGGCGGCCGGAAAGATTGACGCGGCGATTGCCGACGGCGCTTTATGCCGGCTCAATGTGGACAAATTCGGGCTGGACGCGTTTGACAAACGTTATCTCAGCTGTATTGCCCGCAATTACGGCGGCGGTCCGGTCGGAGCCGACACGCTTGCCGCGGCTTTGTCGGAAGAACGCGACACGATTGAAGAAGTGGTGGAACCGTTTTTGCTGAAGCTCGGTTTTTTGCAGCGCACGCCGCGCGGACGCGTGATTACTGACGTCGGCTGTGAATATCTGGGACTGCCGCGATTGAAGAAAAACATGTGTCAGTATAACGACCAAGACGATTTGTTTGAAAAGGAAACGGCCGGCTGAAAGAACCGGTGAGAATGAAAACAGTATGATGGCGGAAGCTGCCGCGGTATGGCGGCAGAGAAATTTGAAAAGGAGTGTTGAAATGGCAGAAGCGACGGCGCCGGCAGGCGCATGGAAAGACGGCAGGTTTTATTTTCCGGCCAGAGTATATTATGAAGATACCGATGCCGGCGGCATTGTTTATTATGCCAACTATCTGAAATTTGCCGAGCGGGCAAGGACGGAATTTCTTCGGGCGGTCGGTTTTAACCAGCAGCCCGGGCTGGCGGCTGACGAACGGGCGGGATTTGTCGTGCGTCACTGTGAAATAGATTACAAAGCGCCGGCGGTTTTAGACGATTTGCTGGAAGTTTCCTGCGAAGTGAAAGAGTTTGGCGGCGCTTCGGCCGTGATTTGTCAGGAAATTGTCCGTAACGGGCAGGTGCTGGTCAGTTTGGAAGTAAAGGTTGTTTACGTGCTGTTGAAAAACAAGCGGCCGGCAAGGATTCCGGCGGAACTGGCGGAAAAAATGCGCTGCTGCCGGTAAACGGTGTCCGGGGCGGGCGTTTGGTCAGAAGAGGCGGCGAAGCGGTTGATGGGAAAAGGGCAAAGGTTCGTGGAGTTTGCTGTTTAAGGCAGATAAACCGATACAAGGACGAAGCTGCCGTCCCGAAAAATGTGTCCGTTTTTCGGGACGGTTTTGTTTTTGGGCTGACTGTTCTGCAGCGGGAAGTATGTTGTTGAGCTATGGACATGCGGGAATATTCGGGTATAGGCAAAAGTGCCGCCGGAGGTTGCCGAAAGAAAAGAACGGGCGTTGTCGGCAAAAGGCTCCGGCCGGTCGAAGGGGGAGTATGAAAGAAAGATGAAACGGCGGAAAACGGAGAACGAAAAATGCGGCCGGCAAGTCTGCCCGGGCAGCCGCCAAAGGCAGGGCAGAAGATAAACTTCCGGCAGCGGCAGAAAAGCGGTGCCGGGAGAAACCTGTCGGACAAAGACAAAGCGGGCAGACGGAAAGAGTCGGGAGCCGCGGGTGGCGAATGCCGGCTGCCCGGAAAAAGGGAAGTATGAAAAACAGGGGAAGAAAAACGGTAGCAAAGGATCGCCTTTAAGTGAGGCGAGGCGGCAGAAGTTAACGGGGAAAAGCTTTTGTTTTCCCCGTTTCGGTTGAACTATTTCCGTTTACGTTCGATCAGTTCGATTTTTATCTGTTTACCATAAAAGTCGAGCAATTTTTGGTAAACGTTCCAGGTTTTGTCATTGCCGTGTTCCAGCGAATCTATCTGGTGCCAGTCGAGACCGCTGTCTTTTCCGGCTGCCTCTACGCCGATTTGACGGCAGCGCCGGCAACGGCGCAGAAGGCGGTTTAACTGCTTTTTGATTTCTTTTTTTAACATTGTTTGTAGCTCCGTATTTTGTTTGATTTTAAAAAAGCAACCCTGATCCTGAAAAATCAGGCTGAAGGAATTGCCGGGCAAAAATTTTGTCATATCTTTACGGGCAGGGAAAGTATAAGTGCTGACAATGAATTCGGATGTTCGGGAGAAATCGTCCGTATAAACCGTCGAAGGAAGCTTGATTAAAAATGTTTTTTTCGATTTTTTCCCGAAAAAACAGCTTTTCATATGGGAAAGCGAAATTTTCGTCCGTTTGTGGGGGGGACGTCAATCTTGACAAGAATGGCGGCTTGCCGGCGTGGCGGAGAGGAAGGGCTGGGAAAAATTGGGCGGACGGACTGGGCGGACAGAGAGAAGCGGTGCATTTGGCATTTTAAGAAGCGAAAAAAGGAAGAAAAAGCGGCTTGCCGGCGTGGCGGAGAGGAAGGGCTGGGAAAAATTGGGCGGACGGACTGAGAGAAGCGGTGTGTTTGGCATTTAAGGAAGCGAAAAAAGAACGGAAGAGCTGTTTGCCGGCGTGGCGGAGAGGGGAAGTGCGAAAATATTATCCCGAAAACACGATAGTGTTTTCGGGATAATTGACACGGACGGTTATCGGGCAAACAACCGCCGGTGTTTTAATTTTTCTTCCGCAGTGGCATATGTCCAATATCCGAGCGCCATGGCGCAAAGCCAGCAGACAAGATACAAACCGGTAAAATTCGGTATCGTTTCCGTATATGCCAGAGTTGCCGGGGAGAATTTTTCGCCGGAAGCAAAATAAATGTCATCGTAACGATAGACATAAACGCGTTGCCCCAAGAACAGATGCCAATTGTCACAGATATCGGTGCCTTGCGACAGGATGAACCGACCGTTGTCAAGACGAATGCATGAACCTTCTTTTTCCCAGAGTGTTCCTTCCGTGACAAAAGACGAGGTTTTCCCGCCGGCGGAAGCAAAAAACAGCATGGCCAGGGTGGAGCCGACGGTTATCATGATCCGTTTGTCTGTTGCCCGGCAGCAGTATGCGGCGCATCCGATGACGAATGCTGCCAAAAACCACAGGGCGCAGGAAGGCAAAATATCTGCCGGCGAATATTTTCCGGCAGCAACGGCATTGCGAAGGGCTCTTGCATGCTCAATGTTGATGCGGCTGGCGGCAAATTTGTCACCGCAACGGTAAACGTAGATGCGGCCGCTGTCGGCAGAAATGTCACTTGAGGATAACGTTTGTCCGTTGAAAAAGTCTTTCGTCGAAGGCATGTGGTAATCATGCGGCAGTCCGTTTCGGATTAACGTGACTTTTTGATCCGTTGTCACCCGGCAGGTGTCAGCCGAGTCAATCAGCAGGCATTGTTCGCTTATTCTGCCGCAAGAGCAAAACAGAAGCGGGAGCAGCAGAAGAAACGGGCATGATAAAAATTTTCTCATATTCGATAGTTTTAATTTGTAAATAATTTGTTTGCGGTACAACTATACGGAAGCTGCAGCGGTTGTCAATTTTTTTCTGCGCAAAATTAATTGATTGTTTAAGATTTTATGTTATCTTTTCGGCAAATAACAGGGCGCTTTGCCGGGCGTCTGATTTTAATTGTGAAAATGAGGTAGAAAATGGATACGCAGAATTTAGCAGAAGCTGCCCAGCAGATGTCTATGTGGGATATGGTTTGGAGCTCGGACACCGTGACCAAGGCGGTCATGATCGGGCTGATTGCCGCTTCCGTTTGGTCATGGGCGATTATTATCGAAAAAATCGGAACCTTGCGGCAGGTGAAGCAGCGTTCCCGCAGTTTCGAGTCCAAATTCTGGTCCGGCGGGTCGCTTGACCGGTTGTACGACAGCATCGGCAACAAGCCCGCAGATCCGATGTCTTCCATGTTTGTTGCCGCCATGCGGGAGTGGAAACGCACCAATATTCTGAAGTCGAAAACCGATCGCGGCCTGCGCGGCGTTTCCCTTCAGCAGCGTATTGAAAAGGCGATGACGGTTTCCATGGACAAGGAACTGGACGAACTGGATACCAGAATGGGCTTCCTGGCTTCGACCGGTTCGGTGGCGCCGCTGGTCGGACTGTTCGGCACCGTATGGGGAATTATCAACAGTTTTAACGCGATTGCCGCGACTCAGAGCAATTCGCTTTCCGCCATTGCGCCCGGTATTGCCGAAGCGCTGTTTACGACCGCGTTCGGACTGATTGCGGCGATTCCGGCAGTGGTGGCTTACAACAAGATTTCTTCGGATATTGACCGTTATGCCAACCGGCTGGAAAACTTTATGGCGGAATTTTCCAGCATTTTGTCCCGCGAAATTGACGATACGGCGATCAAGGCCGATATGGCAGGTGAATAATGGTATATTTCGTTTCAACCGACAAAAGCCGCAGCCGTCGGCCCAGGCGCCGCAACGCCGAAATCAACATTACCAACCTGATGGACGTGATGATGGTGCTGTTGGTGGTATTTATGGTGGCGGCGCCGCTAATGACTTCCGGCATTGCGCTCAATCTGCCGAAAGTGGGCGGACAAAACCTGACCGGCAAGGAAACTTCCCTTAACATCAGCGTAGACAGCGACGGTTTTTATTATATCGGCAAGGAGGAAATTCCGGCTGAAAAAATCGTGGCCAAGGTTATGGCCGTACGATCCGCCAATCCTGACATCAGCGTGGTTATTTCCGGCGATACCGATGCTCAGTACGGACGGGTTATCGGGCTGATGGCAATGCTGAAAAACGCCGGCTTTGACAAAGTCGGGCTGAAAACGGAACCTGATCCCAACCAAACAGCAAAGAAGAAATAGGACTGATGAAAGCGGCTCTTTACAAATCCCTTGCCTTACACGCGGTTGTTTTTCTGCTGTTTATGGTCGATCTGCCGCTGTTTTGGCGTGAGGATATGGTGGTGAGCCAGCCGCCGATCATCGTTGATCTGGAGCAGGTAAAAATTTCGGAGATTACCAATCTGCCCGCCAAGGCCAAAATTGCCGAAGAAACCAAAACGCCGGCGCGTGCTAAAAAAATGCCGCCCAAACCCGAGCCGAAGCCCCGCTCCAAGCCGACGCCGCAGCCGCAGAAAGTTGAACAGCCGAGCGTGATTGAAAGTCAGCCGGAACCGGTGCCGGAGGAAGCGCCGCTGCCGCCGAAACAGGATTTTGTGGTGCCGCCGCAGCCTTCCAAACCCAAACTGCCCGATAAAAAGCCGGAACCGAAACGGCCGACGCCGTCAAAACCGGCTGCCAAACCGGAAAGCAAGAAGCCGGCGCCGAAAAAGGCGGAAAAGAAAAAAACGCCGCAGGTCAGCGCTTTGAAAAACCTTATGGATTCCGTCAGTGCGTTGGAAAAAAGCCTGAGCGCTGCCGACAGCGAGGCGACGATCCAAAAAGGAACGGAAACCGCCAATACGGGAATCGAAGGCGGCAGCGGCGGTTCTTATTTCAGCGAGCTGTCGATTTCCGAAACCGATGCCATCGCCGCCCGTTTGCGTCAGTGCTGGAACCTTGATCCCGGCGCCATGGGAATTGAGGACATGATCGTTGAAATCCGCGCATATCTCAACCGCGACGGAACGGTTCAGAAAGTGGATATTCTTGATTCTTCGCGTTATAACCGCGACGTTTACTTCCGTTCGGTGGCCGACAGTGCCAGACGGGCCGTTTACATTTGTCAGCCTTACGGCGTTTTGCCGCAGAAATATGGTGATAAATATGACGTATGGAAAACTATGCTCTTGCGTTTTGATCCGATTAATCATACTGTAAGGTAATAAAAGGACGGAATTATGGCTGATATTAAAGTGATGCCGCTGAAAGGGCTTTTGGCGGAAAGTTTTTCCTATATGCGTGACAACGGCCGCGAGATGACGCTTTTTGCCGTTGTGCATATGATGTTTCTGACGGCGGCTTTTGAACTGATCGACGGCTGGCATGACGTTTTTTTTCTGCCCTGGCTGGCGGCCTATTACCTTTTCTGGTGTTTCTTTTTTCGTTTTTATTTTAAACGGCGTCCTTATCTGGCAACGCTGAAGTTGTTTGATACTCTGGTGCCGTCCACCAAAATTTTGGCCTTGACTTTTCTGGTGGTGACGGCTTTGCTGATGCTGCCGCTGGTTCCGCCTTTTTTCGGCGTCGGTTCCGAATGGGCCGAGAAATACGGCATTTATTTGCAGCGTTACATGGAAGACAGCCGGACGGTTGACGGCATTACGGTCGTGATTATGACGCTTACCGCGCCGTTTGTCTTTTACCGTCCGATGATGGCCTGGATCAGTTCCCTGATCGGCCGCAGCGGTTCGCTGAAATCCGCTTTTGCAAGGACGAAGGGAAATTACTGGCGGATGACTTTTCTGGCGGCTCTGTTTGAACTTTTGTTCGCGGGCCTTGAGGCCGGCGGACAGGCACTGGGAATCGGCAGCTGGCTTTCGATTGTCGCCGGTTCGCCGCTGGTGATTTATTTTAACGTTGTTCTGGCTGAAATGTATGATTATTTCTTTTTGGAGATTGAGGGATGAAAAAGACGGCATGGTATTGCGGCGCGTTGGTTTTGGCGGTGTTGAATGCGGTTTATCTGGCGCTGACGGCCGACAGCTTTTACCTGGAATATGTTAAGGACGAATTCGTTTACTGGGGATATCCGCAGTGGGGCTGGATGTATTCCGATCCGAAAATTTACCTTTGGTTTAACGTTTTATATCTGGCGTTTTTGCTTTTGCTGTTTGCGGCCGGGCTGTTCCTGATCGGAAAGAAACGCCTGAAAACGGGTACGGCGCTTTTGCTGCTGCCGTTGCTGACGGCGGCGGCCTTCCTTTATATGCCGACATATAACTGGAATCGCCAGTTCGCCGTATTCAACGCCGAACGCACCAACGAAAACAGCCGCATTCCCGAAGGCAAATGGTGGGTGTCGCTTGACCAGATGCAGCGTTATTACGACGCTTCCCTCTGGGAACGGCTGAAAGGACGTTTCGGCCGCGGCGAATGGCCCGGAGGGTATGCCGTGTGGGGCGACTACCGGATTTGGCTGCTGCCCGATTTTTCGACCGATACGCTCGGACGCCGGGGAATGGTTTTTCACGGCGGAACCAAAAACAGTTCGCCGTGGGGAATTGACATGGGTGATGATATTATCGATTTTGCCATTCAGCTGCGGCAAAACAAAGGGCCGATGGACATTGAGGTCCGTTACGGCGATCAGGCTTCCTCCCGGCCGGCCGGAGAAAAAAGCGAAAACGGGAAAAGTACGGCAGAGTAGCTTTTGATACGGTAAAAAACGCGAAGACTTTCGGTTTTCGCGTTTTTTTTGCATAAAAGCCCCTGTCGGCGCCGAAACGGAATCAGCGGTAAATTTTGGTGACGGATATGACTTTGCCGAGGGTGGAGAGTTTGTCCGGTTTGCTGATGCCGATCGGCGGATAGAGCGGGTTGTCGGAGATAATGGCGGCCGAGTGGTTGAAATTGTCCAGCCGCAGCCTTTTGACAAAGACTTCTCCTTTCAGCGCAAACAGGTAAAGGCCGTCCGAAGTAGGGGTTTTGATGGAAACGTCGACCCAGATCAGGTCGCCGTCGCTGATGGTCGGCTGCATGGCATCGCCGCGGGCAATCATTGCTTTTATGCTGTCGGGGGCGGCAGGGGTGAGGACCCGGAAGACGTCTTCGCTGATCAGTTGTTGGCCGACGGTCTGGAAAACCGGTTCCTTTTCGCCGCCGGACGGATTGACGATGTCGATTTTGACCAGGTCTGCCGTCGCCTGCTTTTGCGGCTGTTTGCCGTCGGTAGAAGGGATCTCTCTGGAAAAACCGGAGTTGTATTTGGTAAATTCCTCCAGATCGAGGTTAAAAAAACGGGCGGCGGGAAAAACCTTGTTGACGGGAAAATCCCTTTTGCCGCCGAGGAGTTCCGATACCCTGGTTTTCTGCCATTGCAGCGCGTCGGCGACCTCTCCCTGCGAGATGTTGTTTTTCTGCATGTATTCTTTTAGCCATGTCCATTTGTTGTTCATATGTCTGCTCCTTTTATTACATATTATGTAATAAAAAAAACGGTTTGTAAATTACATAAATAGTATTGACTTTTATTACATTAAATGTATATACTGGCGACGGACAACGTTTTAAGGAGGAAATAACGGTGAAAAACGACGGATATATCGACAAGGCCGAATGTCTGCGCCGCGGATATGTACGCAAAAGCTGCGGCATTTACAAGATGTCGCTGCTGGAGAAATATGCTGCCCGGGGATGGCTCGAGCTTGGGGATCCCAAATATTCCCGGGAAGATCGTCTGCGGGCGGCAAAAAGGTTGCAAAAAGATTGCGAAATGTCGCATTTTATGTCGGTCGGCGTTTCCGGCACCCGCGAAAAGGTGGACGGAAAGGGAAAAAACGCCGATGACGTGGAAGCGATTTGCAAAGCCCGGGAACGTTATTTTGCGGCGGTTAAGCAAATTCCCGAGGAGTTTTGGCCGGTTGTGCGCGAGGTGTGTCTGGAGAATCGGGAAGCCGTTCTGACGGAGAAGGCGGGCGGACGGCGGAAACAGGAGATGAGTTATGCGGCAAAACGAGATTTGTGCCGCGGTCTTGACCGGTTGATAAGGTATTATTGGTCGGTATGAAAAAGGTATATGTTCGGTTATGTATTTAAAAAACTGTTATTATTTGTAATAAAATATTATTAAAAATTTTAGTTGTGTATTAGATTAGGTTTGATTTCGATTTTAAATGTAAAGGAATACAGCTATGAATATTCAAAAATATCAATATGTTAACGCTTATAACAAATATCAGAGGCCGGAGCAGCTGCGAAGTGATTTCCGGCATTTTCTGGCGATGGTCGAACGCTCTAAAATCAATACGCCGGCGGCAATAAATACATATAATTTGTTATGCGGAATTGAGGCGCTGCTCTGCCGTTACGAAACCGTAAGCAAAGAAACGATATTGGCGGTTAACGTTATTGACGATGTCGAGCGGTGCTCGGAATATTTGTTGAATTTGCATAACAAGGCGATGCATGAAGACGTTTACAATCCGAAAATGATTGTTGACGAACGATAGCGGAAAAGACCGTGCCGCCGGCATGTGATACGGGGTTTCAGGGGAACGGGCAAAAGAGAAACGCAGGCTTTTTTGCCCGTTCTTCGGGCGAATGATTTTGCCGTTTGGCTGTCGGCGGCTGCCGGCCGGGAAAACGGCGGCAGGGAAAATCGCCCCCGGTGCGCAAGATAGTCCGTAAAGACAGAACAGGATGGTTTTAAAAAATATTTTTCATAGCATATTGATTTTTATTATTAATTTTATATAACTTCGGAAATTATCCACAGTTTTTCATAAAAGACTTGATTTTTTCGACAATTTGTGGTATCGATTATTTCCATAATGGACGAATAGGGCGATTTTGCCGATTCGTCCGTTTTTTTATCTGCCGGACAAGTGTTTTTTGTTCCGGTGGTCTGGTATCTGACCAGGTTTCCGGCTGCGGCCGGAATTTTTGTTTCCGATGTTTTCATTGTTTCCTGAAGCGGGGCGTCGTTTTTTACGACGCCCTTTTTTCGTATGCGTGAGGAAGCGGCGCGCCTTTGATTGGCGGAAGCGGCCGGGTACCGGACGGGCGAAAGCGCGTCTGCCGCCGGCGCGGAAAATTTTGCGGAAAAGCGTTGACGGTATGGTGGTTGAAAAAACGGCAGGAGAAAATGCAGAAGAAGTTAAAGGCAGACGAATATCGTCCCGAATATGCGGGAAAACTGGTGGCATGGTTTAAGAACGCACCTTTGTATATCCGGGAAACAAGAACGGTGTACAGCAGGAAAAACGACAAAAGCGAAGAGGTCAGCGAAAAAGTACCGGCGCCGTGTCCGACGTTTGTCCGGTTTGCCGACGAGATCGGCGTGGCGATCGGGTCGCTGGAAAAATGGCGGGAAAAACATCCGGAATTTGCCGAGGCCTATCTGAAGGCTGTTTTGTATCAGGAAGAATGGCTGATGAACGCGGCCGGTCTCGGATTTTACAATTCGTCCATGTCGATTACGGCTTTGAAGGCCAACCACGGCTGGGTTGAAAAGGGAGACGCCAAGAACCGGGCGGCCGACGGCGAGTTGAAGCAGGTGCTGGTGCGTTTTGTCGGCGATTGTGAAACAAAAGCGGAACGGAGGGTAAAAAATGAAGAAGATAACGGCGTGCATTCCGGAAATATTTGCGCCGCTGATGATGAAAAAATACCGGATTAAATTTTGTTACGGCGGCCGGGCCGGCGGCAAGAGCTATGCCTTTGCCGACAGCCTGCTGCTTTTGGGACGGAAAAAAAAGCTCTTGATCGCCTGTCTGCGCGAAATTCAGGATTCGATCAAAGATTCCGTGCATAAGCTGCTTTCCGACCGGATCGCCTTTTACGGGCTGAACGATTATAAAGTGTATGAAGACAGAATTGACAACCTGGTGACCGGCACCAGGTTTATTTTTAAGGGGCTGCGCGAACAGGACAGCCAGAAGATCAAATCGCTGGAAGGGGTTGATATTGCCTGGATCGAGGAAGCGCAGACGATCAGTAAAAAAAGCTGGGAGATTTTGGAGCCGACAATCCGCAAAGACGGATCGGAAATCTGGATTTCAATGAACCGGCTTTATGAAAACGATCCGTTGTGGACGGCGGTGGCGGCCAACCCGGACAAACGGACCTGGCTGCGGCGGGTCAACTATTGCGACAATCCTTTTTGTCCCGAAGAAATGCGTTATCTGGCGGAAAAATGCCGGCGGGAAAATCCCGAGAGCTACGAGCATATATGGATGGGAGCGCCGATGTCGCAGGGTAATGAGCGGCTGATCGGCGCGGCGGCGGTGCGACGGGCTTTTGAGCCGAAGATTGCGTCGACGACTTCACCGCTTGTGGTCGGGTTGGACATTGCACGTTTCGGTGACGACAAGACCACTTTTTGCTTTCGCAAAGGCCGATTGTGCACGGGTTTTCAATGTTACAGCAAGCAGAGCAACGTGGAAGTGGCCAATATTGCCACCAACGTTATTGAGGAGTACCGTCCGCTCAGGATGTTCATGGATATCGGCGGGCAGGGAGCCGGTGTGTATGACATTCTGAAAGACAGAGGGTTCAGCGAAGTAATCCGCGGCGTTTACTTTGGTGAAAAGGCGCTGAAGACGGATCGTTATTTTAACCGGCGGGCGGAAATGTGGGACAAGATCAACCGCTGGCTGGAAGAACTGCCGCCGCCGCAGCTGCCGGCGGACGAGGATTTGTTTGACGAACTGGTGAGCGTGAACAAAAAGTTTGACGGCCGCGGCCGGCTGCAGCTGGAGGACAAAGAGGAAATCAAGAAAAAACTCGGACGTTCGCCGGACAAGGCCGACGCGCTGGCTCTGACTTTTGCCGAGCCGGTATATGACTACGGCGTTCCGAAGCTGTACGGAAACGGCAGAGTGTCGGTGGAAGAAATGTTCAGTCTGGCGGAAAAAACGTCCGGCGGCGGCTGGTGAGGGCAAATTTCTCTGGCAGGCGGCGCATTGTTGACGGGCAACGCGGGAAATTTTGGAACGCATCATTTATAAGACGGGAAAGTCTTGTAAAGACGGGTTACCGGTACAAAAACGTTAACCCTTTTATGAACGGGCGGCAGGGACAGGAAAGAGAAACGGCGGACTGCCGTTTTTTACGTTTTTTTTGTTTGCTGTTGCGGCAACTGATTAATTTTTAAAAGGAACAAGCAAATGAGTTATGACAGATTTAGAAATCAGCGGGAAGCCTATGAGGAAACCTGCCGGCTGATAGATAACGAATTCAAACGCCTTAATCTTGATGATTGGGGAGATCCGAAGCAGCCGCAGGGGATGAGTCCGCAGGAGATTGTGGCGGAAAGGAACCGTCAGCAGGCGGAGAAGTGGAATAATGCCAATCCGTTGTGGGAAGGTTTGAAAAGCATGGATCTCGGGGACTGGCTGGACGTCGGCGGTCAGGCGCTGCAGGGAGCGGAACGGGTGGCCAGCGGCGCGACGTTTGGTGCTTATGACTGGTTGAACCGCACGTTGGGCGGAAACTATGCGGAACGTAAGCAGCGGTTGCAGGAAGCTGCCGACAGTGCCGGGATTGGTCTTTTGAACGAATTAACCGGTGCTGGGCTTGAACTGGCCGGAAATGTTGCCGGCGGCGGCGGTCTTTTAGGCAAGGGACTGATCAAAACCGGTTTGAGAGGTTCAAAGCTGGCGGCGGTCGGCGGCGGAATTGACGGGATGCTGAATGCCGGTTTTGCTACGGAAAATTTGGCCGATCTGCCTCAGAATCTGCTGATCGGAGGGATATCCGGCGCCTTGGGCGGCTACGGCATGGACAAAACGCTGCGTAAAGGCATGACGGCTTTGGGACCGTTTTTGGCAAAACACAGCAAGAGCTTTAATGAAATTGCCAATATGAAAAACGGCGTTACCGGTGAGAAAGGGTTTAACAAGTCCATGCGCATGGCTCGAAAAATGCAGTCAGAAGGGAACATCCCGACGCGTTATCCGGCCAATATGCAGGAGGCAAGGGACAATGCGATTGCGGCCAGCAAAAAGAAGTACGACAGTCTGGCTTCCGCCGGCGATTTGGAGATTTTGGACATTACCAACAAACTGGAAAATTTGCCGTCCGCTTCCATGACTCCGTTAAAATATGATACGCTGCCTCAGTATCAGACCCGTTTGAGGCAGGAAGCGCAGAAAAGCGGTATGGGACTGTATGGCGACATTAATCATTTTACCAAAGACGGACGCAAAAAAATGGTGCATACGCTTAACCGGACTCTCAAAGCACCGGATATTTCCATGTTGAAAAAGGAACCGGAAGGTTTCAGACTCTATACGATGAGAAAATATCAGGCCGACGGGCAGAAACCGATGTATGATTTGCTGATGCAGAGAAATGAACAGGAAATTTTCAACAAGTTTGCGACCGATAAACCGAGATATGTGGCTGAACAGTTTACCGGACCGGCGTTGTCTTTGAAATCGACAAAGTCGCCGAAGAATGATCTGGGAGTAATTATGTTTCCGAACAATAACATATATTTGTCGAAAATCGGCGGTCTTGCCCGGGAAAGTTCGCCGATACAGGATGCAATCAAGAACGTCAGGGCTCAGAATTCCGCCTTTGTCAATCTTCCGGACACCGATTTCAAAGTGTTGGAGGCTGCCGGGCGCCATCTTGACGACGGCGTGCGCCTGAACCGGTTCCCGGCCGGCGGTGCGGAGGATAACAACGTCCGGCAGCTGTATAAGCTTATGGATGAATTGCAGCCCGAATTTCCTTCGTATCGGGATACGCTTGATGTCAGGTATAATCGTGAGGTTGCGAAAAATCTCGCAAACCGTCCGTTGCAGATTTATGACAGAATCAACAATATCAGCAACGGAAGGCTGGATGTGTCGCTGCCTGTCGGCGTCAGCGGCGATTTATCAAAATACTGGGTCAAATAGTTTTCTGACGGCGGTGCGGAAATGATGCCGTTGCGGAGAAAACATTTTTTTTAAGGAGGTAATATGAAGATCAAGGCAATTGCCGACCGGATATTCGTCCGGTTGGAGCCGGAAGCGGAAAAAACGTCCGGCGGGGTTTTGCTGGTTTCCGATATCCCCGAACCGAGAACCGTCGGCGTCGTGGAAAGCGTCGGCGGGCAGGTGAAAGGGATAAAACCGGGCGACAGGGTGTTGTTTCATGTTTTTGATGAGCTGGAAACGCCGGTAAAAGATGTGGTCGCCGTGCGCGAAAACAGTATATTGGGAGTGTTGTGCGATGACTGAAGACAAGACGGACGAACGCGGTCTGGTTGAAGAATGGCTGAAAAAAATCAACGAAGCGGAAAAGGTCTATGCCAAATATTATGAGCTGGTGGATGAAACCAGGGATTTTTACAAGGACAGCAAAGGCAGCAAAAGCGGCAAATACAACATTTTCTGGTCTTCGGTCGAAACGCTGAAGCCGTTTCTTTATTTCAAACAGCCGAAATTTTATGTCGAGCGTTCCAACAAAAATGCCGGCAAAGCCGAAAAACTTGCCTGTGAAATGTTGGAAAACGCTCTGAAGTGGGATTTGGAGCAGTTTGATTTTGACAGCGTGATCAAATATGCGAGGAACGATTTTCTCATTTCCGGTGCCGGGATTGTCTGGGAACAGTACAAGCCGGTGATTGAAACGCAGCCCGATCCGCTTGATCCGGAAAGCGAAATTGCGGTCAAAACCGGAGAAAAAGTGGAATCTGTTTATCTGGATCCGAGATATTTTCTGACCGACACCGACCGGGTAGGCGTGTGGGAGGACGTGACCTGGATCGCACGCAAAATTTATATGGACAGGGAAGCCGCCGAGGAGGAGTTTGACGAGGAATTTTCGGAAAACGGCGGCGGACGGAAGGACGTTTGCATATACGAAATCTGGGACAAGACTTCGGGCAAAATCTACTGGCTGTCGCGGGCGGTTGCCGATAAGTTTCTGAAAGTAAGCGACAATCTGCTGAACGTCAACGGCTTTTTCCCTTGTCCGAAACCGATTTTCGCCACCATGACCAACAACAGCATTATCCCGGTGCCGGATTATTGCATGATCCGGGAAATGTTAAACGAGCTGAACGGCATTAATTCGCGGATGAAGCTGACGATGCAGGCTTTGAAGGTGAGCGGCGCTTATGACAACGCTTTTCCCGAACTGGCCGACATTTTGAGCAAAGACGTGACGCTGGTGGCGGTGAGCGACTTTGTCAAACTGCGGGAAAACGGCGGCATCCGCGGGGTCGTTGACTTTGCACCGATCGAACAGTACGTGACGGCGTTGGAACAGCTGGCTGTTCGCCGGCAGGACGTGATTGCGAGCATTTTTGACGTAACCGGGGTCAGCGACATCATGCGCGGTTCTTCCGACGGCAGCGATACGGCGACCGCGGTGGTTAAAAAGACCAATTTCGGGACGTTGCGCAATCAGGACCGGCAAAACGACATGCAGCGTTTTATCCGTGATCTGCTGCGGATCAAGGCGGAGATCATCTGCGAAATGTTTGATCCCGAACGGCTGGCCGGTTTTCTTGATCAGGACAAACGGCAGGATGCGGCTTTGGTCAATCAGGCCGTTAATATCCTGAAGACCGAAAAACTGCGGGGAATGCTTTTCAGCGTGGAAACCGACGCCGTTTTTAACCGCGAGGAGGAAAGCGGCAAAACGATCAATGCCGTTAAGACGATCAACGAAATGGTGACGGTGGCGCTTTCCACCGTCAGCCAGCAGCCGCTTCTGCTGCCGCTTTACAAAATCATGATCGATTCCGTCGTAGACACGCTGCCGCGAGGACGGGTATTTGAAACCGTGCTGGAAAAAGTGTTTGCCGACGTGACGGCGTTTTTGGAACAACAGCAGCAGGCACAGCAGATACAGCAACAGCAAATGCAGCAAATGCAGCAGCAGGCGGCGCAGCAGCCGCAGCAAAATCCGATGCTGGCGCTTGAGATGCAGAAAAACGCGTTGAAGGCGAAAGAACTGGAAATTAAGGAAAAGCTGGAACAGCAGCGGATTGACCTTGAAAACCGCCAGCTTGACGCTGAAACGGCGATCAAGGTGCAGAAGCTGGACATGGAGGCAAACGGGGAGCTCGGAAAGTGACTTACTTTAACAAACAATGGACGGAGGAAGTTGTGCTTCCGGACGGTTCGACGGCATCCTGCCAGCAGGATGTCGATCGTTTTTTAAAGGAAAACCGACTTGCCCCGGCAGGAGATTATTCGGACGCCTTCCGCCGTGCGGTGCGTCTTAATAATGAGCGGACTGAGCGCAGAGAACTCTGGGCTGAGTTTATTCGAAATTACAAAAGGAGTATATGGTATGCAAAAAAGTGAAACCAGACGGTTCCTTGAGGAACAGTTTGACAAATATGAGAGATCAAGACCGGAGCAGACGGCGCCGTTTGTTTCGGAATTGACGGAAGAGGAGGCGCCGGCGGACGAGTTTCTGCAGGCGCCCGCTTCTTTTGGCAAGGAGTGGGGAGAAATGTTTATGACTCTTCCCCCGGAAATGCGCCGTTATCTGCATTATCGGGAACATGAAATTGCCAAAGCTTTTGCCCGGCTGGAAGAAGAACTGCGGGAGAAGCGTTTTCTTGACGAAGAGTTTTCGTCCAAAGGATGCCGTCACGGATTTAAGTCGGCAAGAGACTGGATCGAAAAACTGATTTTTGCCGAGGAAATGCTGGAGGCTTCGCCGCGGGACACCCTGTGTTATCTGGCCAAAGCCTACGGACTTGAGCCGGATTTTATCGGCAAACCGGGCAAGGCCGACGCCTGCGAGAGAAAAATCGGTTTGTTGTGCGAAGAATTGCAGCGTTTGCGCGAACGTTTTGACGAAAGAGAACGTTATTACGCCGCCGCTGTTGCTGCCGCCAGAGCGGCCAAAAAGGCAAAAGCCGCCGGTTTTTCTCCGCGCGGCAGAGCCGCCGCGGCGGATGACGAACAGGAACTGACCACGCGTCAGATTTTGGAAAGAAAGTTCGCGGAACTTGAAGATTAAACAAATAATTATGGATACGAAACGATAAAACCAATCATTTTTTTATAAGGAAAAAGAAAATGGCAAATGCAAATTACAACGATATTTTTACCACGACTTTGGAAAACCGCAGCGGCAAAATCGCCGATGCCGTTTCCAAAAACAACGCCCTTTTGAACCGTCTGCGCGAAAAAGGCCACAACCGTCTGGTTTACGGTGGTTCCAAGATTTTGGAAGAACTGGAATACGGCGAAGGAGACATGAGCTGGTATTCGGGGTACGATTCGATCGAATATACTCCGAAACAGCTGTTTACCGCGGCCGAATACAGTCTTAAGTTGTGTGCGGTTCCGGTGGCCGTTTCCGGCGAGGATTTGCTGAAAAACTCGGGCAAATACCAGATTATGGATTTGTTTGAAAAACGGATCGAAAACGCCCAGAAGACCATGTGCAACAAGATGTCGGAAGCCGTTTACGGCGACGGTACCGCGGCAAGCGGCAAGGCGATCGGCGGTTTGGCCCTGCTGGTGGCCGACGCGCCGGCAACCGGAACCGTCGGCGGTATCAACCGCGCGACTTCCGGCAACGAGTTCTGGCGCAACCAGTCGACGACCGCAGCGACGGCCTTTACCACGGAAACCCTGCGTCCGGCGATGGATAAGATGTATCTTTCTCTGTGCCGCGGCTCCGACAAACCGGATCTGATCATTGCCGGCAATTCGCTGTATTCCATGTTTGAGCAGTCGTTGGCTGCTTTGCAGCGTTATACCGAGCCGAAACTGGCGGAAGCCGGCTTTACCTCGCTGCGCTTCAAAGGCGCCGACGTGGTGTTTGACGGCGGTCAGGGGGGCAATTGTCCGGAAGACAAAATGTATTTCCTGAACACCAACTACATTTATCTGCGCAGCCACAAGGACCGCGACATGAAGGTGATCGGCGGCGAGCGGATGGCGGTTAACCAGGACGCGATTTACAAGATCGTCGGCTGGGCCGGAAACATGACCATGTCCAATGCCGCCCTGCAGGGCGTTTTGATTGACAAGGGCGAATAGTTTCGGTCTTTTGTTGAGCGGGAAAGCCCGGAGTTGGTCCGGGCTTTCTTTTTTTATTTCGGGGCGGTGACTGCCGTTTTTTTTGTTAAGGAGAATAAAATGGATTTTGCGATGTTTGAAAAATTTGCCAACAACAGCGGCAGCGAAGAAGGCGTTGCCGCCCGTTTTTATGACCGGGCGGTCAAAACCGGCGAAGTCGGGGAAAACGGACTGCCGAAGTTTAAGCTTGTCTGCTTTTGCGAGATCAGGATCAAGGACAATACATCGGAGATATACGACCAACCGGCCAGCGAGGAGAAAATCCGCCGTTTTTCGGCCGAATATGCCCGTTATCAGCTGGGGAAAAAGCAGGTGGTGGACGGAACGCCGCTGGAACAGTTTGCCTTTTTGAACCGGGCGGAAGTGGAAACACTGAAAGTGCACGGCATTTTCACGGTGGAAGCGCTGGCAGCCGTTGATCCGGATAAGTCCAGGCAGCTGGGGCTGGAAGAAGAGCGCCAGCTGGCGGAAAAGTTTTTGGAACAGGCCAGGGACAACCTTTCGCTTAAGCGATGGCAGAAGAAGGAAGAGGAATATAAGAACCGGATCAGGTTTCTTGAAGAGGAGATTTCGTCCTTAAAAAAGCAAAAGAAAACGGGAAACGGCAGAAAGAAAACGGAAAGTGAGGAAAAATGAAAAACATATTGCAGATTTGTCAGGACGTGGCGGCGGTGGTTTGCGTGCAGGCGCCGACGACGCTGTTCGGCAGCACCGGGCAGAACGAAAAGATTTTTTTAAGCGTTGCCAATGACGCTTTGAACGGGCTGCTTCGTTACGGCGACTGGCAGGAACTGACCAAGGACGGGGTTTTGCGGACGGTGGCCGGCAAAAGTGATTATCCGATTGCGTCGTTTTGTCCGGATTTTTATCAGCTTTTGAACAATACGGTTTATATCCGCGACGGTGCGGAAAAGCTTATCGGCGCGGTTACGCCGGAGCAATGGCAGCGGGAGAAGTATTTTCACGACACGACGGGCGACGTGAAATTTAAGATTCAAAATTCGATGTTCCGTTTTCTGACGCCGCCGCCGGGCGACGTTAAGATCGTGTTTCAGTATCGGTCGGCTGTGATTGCCTATGACGGACAGATGTTTGCCGAGAAGACGGAGCTCAGCGCCGACACCGACATTCCGGTCTTTGACGAATATCTGGTAAAACTGGCGATCCGCTGGCGCCTGCAGGCGAGAAACGGACAGAGTTACGAAGAAGAATATGCCGAGTATGAAAAGGAGTGCCGCAAGCGTTTCGGCTCTTCGCTGGCGGCAAAGGACATAAACCTGGCTGCCGGCGGTTTTGGCGAAAAATTTGACGCGGGGGTGATCATTCATGGCAAATCAGACAATTAACCGCAGCGGGCGGTCTCACAACTATACGCTTCCGGCACCGACCGGCGGACTGAACGTTCGCGACGGGCTGGATACGATGAGCGAAACCGACGCGATCGTCATGGACAATTACTATCCCTCGGAAACGAAAGTCTGCCTGCGCGGCGGGTATCGGGCGTATGCCCTGAACGACGACAAAGTCAAGGTTGAAACCCTGATTGAGTTCCGCCATGCGGACGGCGACCGGCTGTTTGCCTGCGGCAACGGTAAAATCTGGGACGTTTCCACGCCTGCCGACATCAGGGAAGTGAGCTCGGATCATCAGTACAACAATTGGCAGTATGTGCAGTTCAAAGACCGGATTCTGGCCTGCAACGGCTACGACAAGCCTTTGAGCTGGCAGAAAGACGAAGAAGGCGAGTGGGTATGGAAAGAAGCCGAATTTACCGGCAGCGGCCTTGATCCGCAGAAGCTGATCAATGTGGCGATGTCGAAGCAGCGCCTTTTTTTCGTTGAGCATAATTCGCTGAAATGCTGGTATTCGGAAAGTGCGGGAGAAGTGCAGGGGACGTTGATGGAACTTGACTTTTCCGCCCTGGTGACCCGCGGCGGCTGTCTGCAGGCGGTTGCCGGCTGGACGCAGGACGGCGGGCAGGGGATTGACGACCTGACCCTGTTTATCACTTCCGAAGGGGAAGTTCTGGTTTATGCCGGTTCCGATCCGAGCAACGCGGACGACTGGAGTTTGAAGGGTAAATATTACGTCAGTCGTCCGATCGGATATCGCTGCACGTTTCAGTACCGGGGAGACGTGGTGATGATTTCCGAAGACGGATATGTTCCGCTTTCCCAGGTAATGCCGCTGGCCCAGGGGGGAACCGCCGGACTGGCCTACAGCGACAAAATCCGCGGGTTGGTACTGGAAAGGGTGCGCGACAACAAAACCCTGCCCGGCTGGCAGGGCATCATTTATCCCCGCGGAGGATATGCCCTGTTTAACGTGCCGGTGAGAAAGCAGTTTGAACAGCACGTGATCAATCTCAGTTCCGGCGCGTGGTGCCGTTTTACCAATATTCTTTCCCTGTGCTGGGGGCTGCTTTCCGGGCGTCTGTATTTCGGTTCGGAAACAGGCGTTTATCTGTTTGACGAGGGATATTCGGACAACGGACTGCATATTTTGGGCAATATTCATCAGGCGTATTCCGATTTCGGCTGCGGCAATTTGAAAAAAGTGCAGATGATTAATCCGCGAACCAAAAGTTCAACCCGTTTTGCGCTGAACATTTATGTCAATACCGATTTTGACGACAGCGAGCAGGGGTATCAGGAAAACATCGGCAATACCGGGCTGACGAAATGGGCCGGCGGCGGCGTTTCTACCAAATGGAGCAGTCTCGGCATGCCGAAAGGAACCAAATGGGCCACTTTGAAAGGGGCGGTTTATAACCGGTGGATATGCTGCAGTGCAAGCGGTTTCAAATGTTCCGTCGTATTTAAAACCAAAACCCGGGGCAATCTGATCGAGTGGCACAATACGGGGATACGCTATGAGCAGGGCGGCGGAATTTTGTAAAATTGCGGTCGATGACGACGGGCGTTTGTCGGCGTTGATCTGCCGAAAGCTCAATATGCGGCTGCCGGCGGAAAGAATTGCCGGCAGTCTTGGTTTTCTGCTCGGCGGAAAGCTTGCCGGCGGCGTTTTGTTTTCGGACCTGCGGCCCGGCTGCGACGTGTGGATCAGCATTTATGCGGACGATAAGCGTTGGTGCAGCCGGCGCGTTCTGCAAACGGTTTTCGGTATTGTTTTTGACTTCTGGGGATGTCGGCGGGCAAACGCCCTGATTGATACGGATAACAAAGCCTCGCTCAGGCTGGCGGAAGGCGTCGGTTTCCGATATGAAGGCAAAATGCGTCAATACCGGGAAAACGGCCGGAACGTTTATGTTCTCGGCATGTTAAAAAGTGAATGTAAATTTTTGAAAGAAAAGGAGAAATAATATGTCTAACAGTTTTGGCGGGGGAACCAGCAGCGGCAGCAGAAGCGTAACTGCCAGACCGGAGGCGATGTGGGCGGCCAATAATTTTACCGACTATCTGAAAAGTTTGAACACCTCGACGGTGGACAATACCTATCAAAACATTGCCAACAACGCTTACGAACTGTCGTCTCAGCTGCCCAACTACGTTTACAGCGTGGACGGCTCCGACGCCGCGCGCCAGCGGATGGAAAACGCCGTATATAATCAGGCGGCGGGCAGACTGAACAAACAGTTTTCGGAAGATATGTCCGCGTTGAACACCAAATTGCAGAACCAGGGATTGTCGGTTGGCAGCACGGCTTATCAGAACGCGGTTTCGTCTTTGCAGGACTCTCAGTATGACGCCTTGAACAACGCCGCTTACGAGAGCATCATTCAGGGACAGAACGCCTTTACCAACAGTCTGAACAACGCGGTTACCGCGGGCAACTTTACCAACAATGCCCGCCAGCAGTCGTTGAGCGAAATTTTGCAGATTCTGCAAAACAGCATCAGCGGCTATCAGGTTCAGAAGGATATTTTTAATGCCATCAACAGCGCGGCCGGACAGGTGACGACGCAAGATGCGTATCAGGGCAAGAGTAACGGACTGAGCGTTCAGGACGTGGTTTCGCTCGCTTCTTCGGCGGCGACGATTGCTGCTGCGGTGTCCGACATCCGGCTGAAAGAAAACATTTCTCCGGTCGGGCGGCTGGACAACGGTTTGACGGTATACCGATTCAATTATATCGGTTCGCCGCAGGTTCAGATCGGCCTGATTGCGCAGGAAGTCCGCGACGTTAAGCCGGAAGCGGTGATCGTCGGCGACGACGGCTATTTGAGAGTGAACTACGCTCTGGCCTGTGAAAAATAACGTTATTTTTTAATTCTGACCCGGAATCTTCATTCCGGGTCTTTTATTGCAGGAGAAAACACATGCCTTTTGATTCACAAGGAAATTTTACCCGGCTTCACAGCTGGGAACAGGACCGGATCGACGATATTGACATTGTCACCGACCATCATGACGCCGAAGACGATAATTTTGCCGACGGTTTTAACCAGTGCTTTTTGCGCAGCGGCGTGGTGCCGATGAAGGGCAACCTTAATGCCGGCGGTTTCAAGGTCACCCGCGTGAAAGAAGCCACGGACGATACGGACGCGGTCAATTTGTCGCAAGTGGAAACGAAAGTGGAAGAGCTTAAGACGGAAATTACAAAGACTATCAACGATTCGTTGATGATCGGCGACATTAAATGCTCAGCTTTGCAGAAGGACCACGGCAATTGGATGATTTGCAACGGACGGGCGCTTTCGCGCGAAGATTATGCCGACTTGTTTGAGGCCATCGGCGAAACTTTCGGTGACGGCAACGGCATTACCACTTTCAATCTGCCGGACTGCCGCGGCGTGGCCGTGCGCGGCTATGACAACGGGCGCGGTTATGACAGCGGCCGCAAGTTCGGTTCTTATCAGGCAGATCAGATGCAGACGCATACGCACGGGGTGCCGGGGGTTCAGTCTTTTTGTTCCGGCGGCGGCCGCAACATCGGCGTTTATTATGCGAGCGACGCGTCGGCTTCGGCGGATTTCAAGACTTCGAGCAACGCTTCGGGACGGACCGGCAGCGAAACGCGGATGAAAAACATTGCGCTCAATTATTTTATCAAAGTAAAGGAGGATTAGGTTATGGCAGGGTATATGACACAAAACGGAATTGTCGTCCGGCAGGGGGACAGTTTCGATATTCTGTTGCAATTCCGGAATGCCGACGGAAAAGCGATCAATATTCAGGATTGGCAAATAAAAATGTCGGTTTATGATGCGGACAGGAAAGTTTTGAAGTTCAGCAAAAACGGGGAAATTTTCGACGTTAAGGAGGGCAAGGCCCGGATTGAGCTTAAACCGGCAGACACCGGCATTGATGCCGGCGATTATGTGACGGATATTCAGGTCACCACCGACCAAAACGACGTGCATACCATTTTTCCGCAAGACGTTAACCGGGTCGGCGTGTTCCGCATTACCGAACAAGTGACGAGGTGAGCAAAATGGTAAAAGAAGATGCAATTTGGGATGTAAATACCGGACAGGCGGCCAAGCTGGAAGTCCTTTTTCAAGATGAGGTGCGGTTGGATATCAACGTATCTCTTGTTTACATTAAATCCGGCGAAGAAGAAATCAAACAATATGTTGACGAGGTAGCCAAACCGGAGCTTGACGTTTGCGTCGAAAATAAAAAGGACGTTATTGCGGAAGCGGCGGACGACGGTGTTGATGTAATTAATAAGGCGGCGGAGAATTCCGAACGGATTTTAAATAGTTATGTTGAAGAAGTGGGCAAACCGGAAATAACTTCATATGCCGAAACAACGGTCAAACCGGAATTGCAGTCTTTTGCCGACGGGCTTGAGGAAGCGTTTGACAACAATGCGGCGGAAAAAACGGCGGCGGTCAATGCTTTGGCGGAACAGGCGGAAGCTTCGGCGTCGTCGGCCGCGTCATCTTCGTCCGCAGCTCAAACGGCGGCTTCGGCAGCGGCGGAAAACGCTGCGGCTGCGTCGTCGGCGGCAGATACGGCCGAAATCTGGGCGGTCGGCAGCATAGAGGAACAACCGGCCGGGTCGGCAAAATATTGGGCGGAGAAGATAAGTCCGGAAAATTTGCTGCCGGTCGGCATGATCCTTGCGTGGCCGGGGACAAAAGCCCCTTCCGGCTGGTTGAACTGTGACGGTTCGGTTGTCAGCCGGACAACTTATGCCGATCTTTTTTCCGTAATCGGGACGACTTTCGGTGCCGGTGACGGTTCAACGACGTTTAAATTGCCGGATTACCGGGGTGACTTTCTGCGCGGATATCTTTCCGGCACTTCCTCGGCAATCGGCACCAGACAAGCCGAAGGGCTGCCGAATATCAGCGGGCGGCTTGATTTTGGAAAACAGGTTGGCGGGATGTCCTCATCAAGCGGAGCCTTCTCTCATAAAAACATTAGTCAAGATTGGGCAGGGACATCTACCGGGACGGTAAATGTAATTGACTATGTCAATTTTGACGCCAGCCGCTCAAGCGGCCTTTACGGCGACAGTTCTCATGTCACGCCGAGAAACAACGCCGTCAGCTGGTGCATAAAATATTAGGAGAGGAAAATGGAAATATACATGTTTGACGGAGAAACAAAGGAATATATCGGGGCAGAAGATGCACTCTTAGATCCTTTGGAAACAAAAAAGCAGGGAAAGCCTGTTTATCTGTTGCCGGCGAATGCGGTTTTTGACAGGCCGCCGATTGCCGAAGGCGGAAAAGCCGTTATATTTGACGACGGTTGGAAACAGGTTGTCGACAACCGGGGAAAAACGGCGGTTAATGCCGATCGCGGGATATTTGAAATTGACTATCTCGGAGAGAAAGAAGGCGACACGATCGTAACTGCCGAAATGCAAAAGGGACTGGATGACGGAACGTTTGTCGTTGAGCAGGGACGGATCGTCGAAAAACCCCGGCAGATGAAGGCGGCGGAAAGAAGACTTGAACGCAATATGCTGATTGCGGCAACCGACAAATACATGTTTGCCGATTATCCGATCAGCGAGGAAGAAAGGGAAAAATACCGGCAGTATCGTCAGTATTTGCGGGATATTCCCGAACAGGAAAGTTTTCCTGACGAAGGAATAAAAACATTTGGAGAATGGAAGGGAGCCTGAAGCTCCCTTTTACTTTTACGGAGGAATATATGGACTGGGGGCTGGTAAGCGGCGGAGCGGCAATGCTCGGCGTGTTGTATAATTTTATCAGGATCGGGGAATGGAAAGCCCGGCAGGAAACGCGGCTGGACGGACTGGAAAAGCGGCAGGACGGTTATGACGGCCGGGTTGAAGGCCTGATTTTGCTGATCAACAAGCAAAATGAACTGCTGACGGAATTGAAGGTTAAACTGGATCTGATGCTGGCGGACAAAAACCGGAGGAAAAGAAAAGATGACTGACCGCGATATCGAAATTATGGCCAAAACCATCTACGGAGAGGCCAGAGGCGAAGGAGAGGAAGGTATGGAAGCGGTAGCCTGTGTCATTATGAACCGTTATAACGCACGCAAATGGTTTACCGGTTACCGGGAAGAATACGGGGTGAAAATTCCCGGTATTGCGGAAACCTGTTTAAAACCGAGGCAGTTTTCCTGTTGGAACCGGAAAGATCCGAATTTTGGTTTGCTGCAGAAGGTTGACGGGCAGGATCCGGTTTTTGCCTTTTGTCTGAATCTGGCGGCCAGAGCGGTTGCCGGCCGGTTGGAAGATTTTACCAACAATGCGACTTTTTACCATACCCGGGCAATACGTCCGAAGTGGGCGGCACATAAAAGTCCTTGCTATGAAGCCGGAAATCATTTGTTTTATAATGATATAGATTAGGAATGAAAAATGGGGAAAAATTCTGTAACAAGCGCGAAGGAAGAACTTCTGGCGTGATTGGAGGGGCGTTTGCCGGTTCGCGGATCGGATGGTCGGGAGTATTATGTGCGTTATAACGACAATAGGGAAGAACTGGAAGAAGTTCCGCCGCCGGAACTGCGTCCTCTGACGGAAAAAGACAAGGCGGAGACAGTGAGGCTGTCCTCCGGCCTTCGTCCGCAGGGGATCGGAGCCTGGGAAATTGCCGGCGAGGGGCTGAAAGGTTTCGGGCAAGGTGTTGTTTCCGGTTTGGGACGAGTGGCCGGCGGCGCAACTCTGGGTGCGACAGACTGGCTGGACAGGAAGGCTGGCAGTCATTTGGCGTCGCTTGATGCGGATTTGCAGCGCTCGGCGGAAAGTTCCGGCTTGGGCGGCTGGAATAAAGCGGCAAAATTTGCTTCTGAGCTAGGTGGAAATATACAGGGTGCGGGCGGTGTGTTAGTCAAAGGTTTGAGCAAAGCCGGCCTAAAGGGTTTGAAACTGGCCAGTGCCAGCGGCGGCTTGGAAGGTGCGGCCTACGGTGCAACGGGTTCGGACAGTATGGATGAACTGCCGGAAAATGTGGCCTGGGGCGCGGCTTTCGGCGCCGCATTGCCGTTTGGGGTGCATTATGGGGCAAAGGGGGCAAAATATGCGGCCAGACCGGTAACGAAAAAAGCAACTCGTTATCTCGGAAAAAGAAAATTAGCCAAACAATTGGCAAAAGATTCCGATTTTGAAGATGTCAATTTAGGCTATATTGACGATCAATTGGCAACACGCTTGAACCAGGTCCGAAATGCTGAAAATGTCAGTCCGGTTGAAAGTGCGAGAACAAGTGTAACAGGAGAACGTATCGGACATATTCGTGACGGGCGTATTTTGAGGGATAAGAGAAGTCCTGATTTTATGGCTGACGTTGTAGATGCGGCTTTATTTAGCAAACAGCCTCATGTTATTAGGGGAAATATCCCTGAAAATCAGGTGATTTTTGATTCATCAAATCCAGCAAATAAAGTCGTTGTAAGCAAGAATAGCAATACAAACGGTATTTCCGTCATTACAACAATGAAAGACAAAAGTTTAGGGAAAATAAATAAGAGGCTGGGTGGACTACCTTTCCCACCGTACGGAGCTAACGTCACGTCTGACGTCTCAACTGCAGCTGGTAGTAAAATCCCTGACTTTCAGCCTCTTAATAAAAGTATTATACCTCAAAATATGTCAGCAGTCAATCCTGCGTTTAAACGTTCCTTTGTTGAAGCTTTGGCCGATGATAACAAGCGACGGACAATGCGCAATGCGGTTATGTCCGGTGCGGAAGATTTATCCGAACGGGCAAAAATTCTGTCCGATCGTTTAGAACGTCGAAACGGCGGGATGTATGATGCGGACTTTGAGCAGGTCATTAAAACGCCGGAATTAAGCCGTGCGGAAGAAAAATATGCCGATTTTATGGCGAAAAACGGCGGACAAATGATGCCGGAAGAAAAAGTGGCGGATTTTTACGCACAACATCCGATAGCCGAAGATATGATAGCAGAAATGCGTTTGATTGATCCTCGGGTTTTTGACGGTATACAGCCGGGCAGTCTGGCGGAATTTGATATGCTGAAAAAGAGGTTGCGGGAAGAGGCAGGCAACAAAGTAAAGGTCGGGGTTTCCCGTTCCGGCGCGTTGAAACGTGCGGAGAATGATCTGAAGACGTTGATGGACAGGGAGTTTCCCGGTTTCAGAGATATGAACCGTAATTTTGCGGATGCACAGACAACCCAGGATATATTTGAGAGCAGGCTTAAAAAAGGTCTTACGTCTGTCGGCGGGGCAACGGTTTCGCCGTATTGGAGCGGATTATTGATGAGCGGTATGAGGCGCAATGCCGGTCGTCGTTTGGCGGACGGTATAGTTCAAACACCGGTTGAGGTTAATATCAATCCTTTGTTGTCGGCCGGTTTATCATCGGCAGCGTATAACAATATGAGAAACAGATAAGGCGTCGGAAACGGCAACAAGTGCATCAGGTTGGATTGATAACCTGTTGCGTGGTCGGGTGAGCCTCAGCGAAGCGGCCGGGGCGTTGTCAAAAAGTGCATAAATGCGCGAGAATAAGGGGCAGGGCGGGAGAATTTTCCGCCTTAAGTTTTAATGAAAATAATTTTTTGAAAGGAGGAAAAATGAAAGACGATCACGATTGCCGGTACCGTTTTTGGCGCTGGCTGATCGAAAAAGCAATCAGCAGCCGGCGGATTTACTGGCTGTTGTGGGGAATGCTGGCGGTAACGGCACTTTGCGCCTGGCGGTTCGGATTGTCCGGACTTTTGTTGTTGTAATTGATTTTAAAGAAAGGAAATTTATATGTTGATTGTAAAAATTTTGGCGATTGCCGGCGGAGCTTTTCTCAACCGGGTTCGCGGCGGGTTGTTTGACTTTTGCGGAAACAAGCTGTTGTTTCCGCTTTTTTTGTCGTTGGCGGCGGGGTGTCCGGGAGCGGTGCTGTGCACGTTTATTGCCGCTTACGTCGGCCAGCAGTTCGGCTGGGGAACTTATATCGGCGCTTTGTACGGCAGCCGTCCGACACAGGCAGAGGTGCCGCAGATTGACGAGATCGTTAATTCTGTAAAATTTACGTTTAAGGGCAAAACGGTTTACCTGTCGGAATATCCGCGGGTGTGGGGATTTGCAGCTTTGGCGCTGCGCGGACTGATGTGGAGCTTTTTTATCGGTCTGGCTTTGCAGAGCGTGCCGGTCATGGTTTGCGGCGTGCTGATGCCCGTTTGCTATGCCTTGACCGGATTTTTGGATCGGATGGTGATAAAGAAAGGCGGCAAAACCGCCTGGAACCTCGGTGAATGGCTGTGGGGCGCGGTACTGACCGCGTTTGTCCTGTGGTAAACAGGCTGATACGTTGGGCGGTGACTTTTGTGATGGTTGCCGCCCTCTGTTTTGCCTTTTACGAGGCGGGGCAGGAAGTCGGCCGGAGCAAGGCCAGAGTTCAAGTGGTAGAAAAACAGGTTGAGGTGATTCGATATGTGGAAAAGAAGAAGGCGGAGATCCATGCGCGCCCTAATGCCGGCCGCGATGATCTGCTTAAGCTCATGCGTGCCGGCCGGCTATAGTCCGGGTTGTCCGGTTTATCCGGCAGCCGGCGAAAAAGTGGCCGCGGAGCTGGAAAAAATCAGTTATGACCAGGCGCCGAACTTTTGGGAGTGGCTGGGGCGGATAGACAAACTCCGGCAGGAGCTGGAGGTGTGCCGTCTCTGATTGTAAAACTTGTATAAATTGCTTGGCTTTTGGGGAAAAACGGAATATACTGACCGCTCAGGTTTAATCATTTATGTCGTGAAATGTTTGCAAAGTTAAAAGAAAAGTTCAATTCCATCAACGTTGTCAGAAATTATCGGAAGATTTTTCCTTATGTGCGTCCCTACTGGTGGCGGGCGCTGTTGTCGATTTTAATCACTATTCCGATCGGTTCGATGGACGCGGTCATCGCCTGGTCCTTAAAACCGTATATGGATGTGGTGATGGTGGAAAAGAGCACGCAGGCTACCAATTATATTCCGGTTTTGATTATTGTTTTCAGCTGTTTGCAAAGCCTGCTCAACTATGCGGCGACCTATCTCAACACCTGGGTGGGACGGAAAATTGCCAACGACGTGAAAATGGATTTGTTTGACCGGCTGATGTATTGTGAGGCGAGTTTTTTTGACCGTGTTACTTCCGGACAGGTTATGTTCGGGTACAACAACGACGTGGACACGGCCTGCAACGGCTTGCTTTCCAACCTGAAGCTGTTTACGACGCGGGTATTTTCTTCGGTTTCGCTGATTTTCGTTTTGTTTTACAATTCCTGGCAGCTGGCGCTGATTGCGGTAGCGGTTTTGTTCGGCGCGCTTTATCCGCTGACGACGGTTCGCCGGCGGATAAAGTCGGTAATGGACAAGACCGTGTTTTCGGGCGCGGCGGTCATGAGTCATTATAACGAAACTTATAACGGCAACCGGATCATTGCTTCCTATAACCTTTACAAATATCAGAGCCGCCGTTTCCGCGAGACGCTGAGGTCTGTTTTCAAGCTGGGAATCAAAATGATTCAGCGGACGGGGATGATGTCGCCGCTGATGCATTTTATCGTTTCCTTGGGCATTGCCGCGGTTATCTGGACCGGAAGTTATCTGATCGTGCATCACGAAATTACCGCGGGCAACTTTGTTTCTTTCATTACCGCGCTGATCATGCTGTACAATCCGATCAAGTCGATCGGCAACAACTACAACAACGTGCAGATGGCGTTTATGGCAATGGAGCGGGTTTTTGACAAGCTGGAGCGGCGCCCCGCCGTCTGTGACAAAAAAGGCGCGGTGGCGCTGACCGGCGTGAAGGAGGGGATCGAATACCGCGACGTTTGTTTCGAATATACCCGCGGACATCCCGTTTTGAAGCATATCAACATGAAGGCGGGCGTCGGGCATACGATTGCCTTCGTCGGCAATTCCGGCGGCGGCAAGACCACTTTGGTCAATCTTCTGCCGAGGTTTTATGACGTCAAGTCGGGCCGGATTCTGATTGACGGAACGGATATCCGCAATTTTACCCTGGAATCCCTGCGTGACAAGATTGCAATCGTTTTTCAGGACAATTTTCTGTTTGCCGGCACCATCAGGGAAAACATTCTGCTCGGAAAGGAAAACGCTTCGGAAGAAGAGGTGAGAGAGGCGGTTAAAAGCGCCTGTCTGGAGGAATTTGTCGGCGGGCTGGAAAAAGGGCTTGATACCGAGATCGGCGAGCGCGGCGTTTTGCTTTCCGGGGGACAGAAGCAGCGGATCGCGATTGCCCGGGCGTTTTTGAAAAACGCGCCGATCGTGATTTTGGACGAGGCGACCTCGGCGCTTGACAACAAGTCGGAAGCGGTGGTGCAGCAGGCGATCGATAATCTGATGAAGGATCGGACGGTGTTTATCATTGCCCACCGGCTTTCGACCGTGCGCAACGCCGACCGGATCGTGGTCGTCAATTACGGGGAGATCGTTGAAAGCGGCACCCATGAAGAGCTGCTGGAAAAGGAAAACGGCGTTTATGCGTCTTTGTACAAAAGCCAGTTGAAATAGGGATCAAATGATGAAAAAAAAGGAATTGTTGGCGCCGGCCGGGGATTTGGAAGCCGGATACGCGGCGCTTTTTTACGGCGCCGACGCCGTTTATCTCGGGCTGAAGCGTTTTTCGGCGCGGGCGACGGCCGCCAATTTTGACGAAGGCGAGTTAAACGAATTTGTCGGTTTTGCCCATGCGCGGGGCAAAAAGGTTTATGCGGCGGTAAACACTCTGGTCGAAGAAGACGAGTTGCCCGAGTTGTTGAAAAGTCTGGACATTTGTTCCCGCTGCCGGGTCGATGCGGTGATTTTGCAGGATTTGGGGGCTGCCCGAATCGTCAGGGAGAAGTACCCTGAGCTGGAACTGCATGCCAGCACCCAGATGGCCGTGCATAACAAGGAAGGCGCGCTGGCTTTAAAAAAACTCGGTTTTTCGCGGGTGGTGCTGGCACGCGAACTGAGCCTGGCGGAAATTAAGGATATTGCTTCGATACCCGGACTGGAAACGGAAGCTTTTATCCACGGCGCGCTGTGCTATTCTTACAGCGGCATGTGTTTGTTCTCCTCGCTGGAATGCGGCCGCAGCGCCAACCGCGGCAAATGCCTTTATCCCTGCCGCGCGGAGTTTGAAGGCGAAAATGGCAGCCGGCATTATTTTTCAATGAAGGACATGGCGTTGAAAGATGATGTTCTGAAAATGCCGGTCACGTCGCTGAAAATCGAGGGACGGAAGAAGAATGCCCTGTATGTGGCGGCGGTGACCGATTATTACCGCCGGATTTTGGACGGTAAAGGCTGCGATACCGCAAGAGAAGAAAATATTAAGCAGATTTTTTCGCGTCCGTGGTCGGAGTTCCATCTGCACGGCAAAGACAAAACGGTGGTGGAGCCGGATTTTGTCGGTCATCGCGGATTGCCTGCCGGCCGGATCGAACAGGTGTTTAAAGGCCGGATCAGCCTTCATGTCCGCCATGATGTTGCCCGTCACGACGGTATTCAGATAGACGTGCCGGGGGAAGAAAGACCGTTCGGCTTTTCGCTGCAGAACATGCAGGTTGGCGGCAAGAACGTTTTTGAGGCGAAAGCGGGACAGGAAGCCGTGATCATGCTGCCGCCGAAAGCGCCGAAGCTGGAAAAGGGACTGCCGGTTTATCTGGCGTCTTCCGGCCGGGTGAAAGGCGCATACGGTTATGACCGGCCGAAACCGGGAGAATTTCGCCAGCGTTTGCCGCTTGATGTGCGGGTAACAATCGGAGCCGACAAGGTGACGGCCGCGGCCGCCGGTTTTTCTGTCGAGCTGGCGGGAGAATTCCTGCCGGCCAAAGATGCGGCAAAAGTGGAAGACGCGGTACGCGGGGCATTTGCAAAAACCGGCGATACTCCGTTTGAGCTGGCGGCGCTTGCATTGGAAAATCCGCACGGGTTTTTCGTGCCCGTTTCACTGTTGAACGCATTGCGGCGGGATTTGTACGCCGAAATCAAAACGGAAGAAAAAACGACGGTTCTGCCGCCGACCGGGAGGCCGTTTGCGGCGGAGAAAAGCGGCTGGATCATACGTACCGACGACATCGATGCACTGGCCGGCATTGATTTGAACGAGGTTGACGAGGTGACGGTTCTGCTGTCGCCGGAGTTTGACGCCGAGCGGTTGAAAACGCTGCCGAAAAACAAGCTGCGGCTGGCGCTGCCGGCTCTGGAACGCGCACCGGCAAAGTATGCCGAACCGGTGCGGCGGCTGCTTGAAGGCGGTTTCCGAAAATGGGAAATCGGCAATTGGTGGGGATTGGAAATGCTGCCGGCAAACGGCATTGATCTCAGTTTCGACGGCAGTCTTTACATGTTGAATACGCAGGCCGTGCAGGCTGCCAAAGAAGCCGGTGCCGGGCGGATTACGCTGTCGGTTGAAGATTGTCTGAACAATATGCGGGCGCTGGCGGAAAACGCGCCGCTGCCGGCGGTGATGCCGGTCTATCAGGACGCGCCGTTGTTTACCAGCGCCGTATGTATTCGCGCCAACCCGTGCAAAAGCTGTCCGCGGGGAGAAAAATGGCTGAAGCTGCGTCATGAGGGCAGGGAGTATCTGGCTTTGTCAAAGAATTGCCAGACAATGCTTTTTGCCGGTCGTCCCCTGTGTTTTGCCGCGGAAGCGGAGAAAGTGCCGGCGGCTTTTTACCGGGTCGATTTCGTATATCGCCGCTATTCGCCGGAAGCGGCTGCTTCCGTATGGAAAAAAGTGCGCGCGTTTGAGGACGTGCCCGGATGTGCCAAAGGCAATCTGGTATCCGGCGGAAACTTCTGACGAAAGAATTGAATCGCCGCATTCGGACGAAAAAAACGAAACAATAGAAAATGCAAAGCGGAATTTGCCGGCGGCGGAAACGAAAAAGTTGTCCGAAAAAAACGGAACCGGCCTTAAAGCCGTGCTGCCGGCCGGTTGCGTTGTTTGGGGAAAAGTCCGCGTCTGTCCGGCGCCGAATGCCGGACTGCCGGGTAATGCCGCTTCATGCCTTTAATCATGGACAGACCGTCAGTTTTGACGTTTTCCCGGTTGCCGGGGAAAATATCCGTTTTTTTGAGGGATGCCGGTTATGACGTTGTTGAAAGAACATCAGCGGAAGCGATGACGAATGCTGTGTTGCCGGCGACGCTCCGGCATGCCTGTCGGTTTTTGCGAAAAATAAAAAAAATATGGCGATGAAGAAACTTTCTCCGGTTGCAAAAGTACGTCCGGATTTGTGATGCGTTTTGTTTGCCGGCGGATGCGGAAAGGCCGGCGTGTGTCGTTTCGGCGGGGTTGCGGGTACGGCTGGGCATATTCGGACCGTTTCCGCTGCTTGCCGGTGGCGTTTAAAGGTTTTTATTTTTCAAAGCGGACGGCAACGGAACAAGACAACGCCCCGTTTTTGACCGGGGCGTTGGTTTTATCGGCGTTTTGCCGCTTTTTTATTTGCCGAAGCCGAACCAGTCTTTTAATCCCGATTTTTCCTTGATGCCGTTGACAACGTTGTTCAGGCTGTCTTCGGCCGCGCTTTTCAGGTCGACCAGTTTGCTTTTGACCACGGTGTCATAGGCGGTGTCGAAAATCTTTTGCAGAACGACCGACAGGGTGTCAATGATACCGGCGCCGTTTTTGCCTTTTTCTTTACCGATGTCCTGCATTTTGATTGTCGGCAGCGGAACCGAAGCGGAAGTCGCGCGGCCGGCAAGAGAAGCCGCCAGATTGATGTTGCCGCCGGTGACGCTTAAGTCGCTGATGATGACTTTTTTGCCGTCTTTGACCGGGTCGCCGGTTGATTTTCCGTCATCGGTCTTTTTTTCTTCCGCTGCGGTTTTTTTGTCGGCGGAAGCCGTATTTTGTTTGATGTTTTCCAAAAGCTGGGAAACATTGTTCTGAGTGAGCGAGAGCAGCTCGTAGGTAATCTGCGGTTTTTCGATTTCCACTTTTTCCACAATAATGGTCTTGTCAAGGAGGGATTTCAGGTTGACCTTGACCAAAACCCGGCCGACGCTCATGATATGGGGCTGGCTGTAATTTTCAGGGTTGGCAACGGTCAGATCGCTGATTTCCACTTCGCCTTTGGTCAGAGCCAGACGAAAACCGCCGAGGTTAACCTCGGTGCCGGTAACCTGGCTGCCGTATTTGTGGACAACGGTTTTGACAATGTTTTCGGCCGAAGGGGCCTTAAAATAGACAACGGCGCCGATGACGGCGAGAATAAGTGCAAAAATGGCAAGTTTTTTCATGAAAGTCCTCGTTTTCAATATCGTAGTTTATGTTTTATTTATAAATAAAAGCTTGGTCTTTGGCAACTTCTAATTATTTTCCGGTCAATAACTTTTTATGCTGCCGGTGCGTTTGTGCAAAAAATTTGCAAAATGATAAAAAAAGTGTTGCAAAAAAAAATATTGGGGTTTATATTGCGCCCATAAAGGTTATGGGTGCGTAGCTCAGTTGGTAGAGCAACTGACTCTTAATCAGTGGGTCTGGAGTTCGAGCCTCCACGCGCCTACCATTTAAGAAAATCTCTGCAGAAATGCAGAGATTTTTTTATGTCTCAGGATCCGGGGTGCGTCCCGTTATTATAAAACCGTTATTGTCGGGGATGCCGGCGGGGGCGGGTGATCGGGGGCAAAAGAAATGGGAGAAAGCTTTTTCCGGCGGCGTTTGGCAGTAAATTTTATTTGGTAAATAACGGATTATCATTTATGGGATATTTCGCTGCTTATTTTTCAAGCTGATCGGCAATTGCCTTTCCCGCGGCGGACGGCTTTGACATATGAGGATAAGTGTATTCGTAAAGGGGGAGCCGGCTTTCCTGCTCTTTGGCAGAGTGTTTTCCGGCAAATGAACGGTTATGGCCGGCCAGGCAGTCGTTTACGATTTTCGCGGCGGTTGCTGCCTGTTGCAGGTATAAACTGCAAAGGGAGGAACTTTTGCCGGTTTCCGTCCGGTCAAAGTAAAGTCGGGGATTTTGTCTGAACCGTGATCCGACGGCGGATATCTGTTCTAAATTGTAGTCGATGAAGCGGTGTGTCAGTTGATATTGCAGTTCCCGAAGGGAAAGGCCGGGATATTGTTTTTTGAGTGTGTCGCCTTCTTCGTTGATGAATTTTTGTCCGCGCAGCAGAAGCAGTTTCTTTTCCGCGTCGTTGTTGTTTTCCGTTTGCCGGTTGCGGTTGAGAAATTCTCTTTGCCGTTCTTCGTCCATCCCCCATTCCCGTATGATACGGCGGGCCTGTTCCCGTCTTTGCGGATGATTTAAAACTTCCTTTTCAATGTCTTTTCCGCCGTCGCACAGCACTCTGAACATGCCGTTGTAAATCAGCCCGTCTTCCAAAAAGCGTTTCTGCGCCTGCTCGTCGGCAATACCCGCCAATGCAAAGGTGTCTTTGATAACGGTCGTGTTTTTCAAACTTTCGAAAGTCAGCGGAGCCGCCAGCGCCTCGTCCAGTTCCCTCATGGCTTCCGGCGAATATTGCGCGGTTTGTGAAATCTTCCGGGCTTCCGCCAGCAGTTCCCGATTGCTTAAGGCAGACAGTTTTCCGTCCCGCCACAGGGATCGGGTGTGGTTTTTGATTTGTTTCAGAGCGGGGTTCATGATATAAGATCGCCATTTGTCGGCGCCCTCTTTGTCGCCGCTGCGCAAACGGGCGCTCATAACCGCCAAAGGATACATCATGCCGTTCAGGCGCGCGTTGGCAAGAAAGTCTGCAATTGCCGGGTTGGAGTGCTCTTGCACGATTTTCAGGCAGGCAAACGCGTCGCAATAAGCTTCGTTGTCGGTTCCCGTGCAATGAACGGCTTCGTGGTACAGGCCGCGTTTTTTGCTCACTTCAAAAATGTCGACGCCGTCCAGAGCCTCCCGCAGTTCCGGCGAAATGCCGGAAAACATGATTTTGCCGCTTGCAGCCATGTTTTTTTCCTTGTTGTCAAGAAAAATAAAAGAACGGTCAAACATTGTGATAAAGTTCGTGTTGTTGCCGAGGTTGTAAAAACCGGCGACAAACTGTTCGTAAGATATTTCCCCTCGGCTGCCGGATTGTTGTGTCTGCCGCTGAAAGTTTTGGTAAGCTTGTTCCGTTTCCCGGTCGGAAACACTGAAACTCCGCAGCGCCTGCCGGGCGGTTTCAAACTTCAGCCGTTCGTCGTCCGAGCCGAGGCCGCAAAGTTCGTTGTCCGCCTTGCGGTGCAAAAATTCCCTTTCCAGACGATCATGGTCAACCAGGCAGACGGTCTGCGGTCTGGCAATTTCCGGCGCTTCCGCTTCTTGTCTGAGAGCGCCGGCAAAATCCTGCATTTTGTCAATCCAAAGGGAATGTTCGCTTATCATTGTTTTTATCCTTATGATTTAAGAAAAATGATAACAGACGGAGCGGGTTTCGTCGGGAATATTGTTCAGTTGCCGATTCCCGAAAAGCCCATGAAAGCCATTGAGAGAAGGGCGGCGGTGATGAGGGCGATCGGCGCGCCGCGCACGGATTGCGGCAAGGCGTCCTGGTTTTGGCTGATGCGTTCCCTCAAACCTGCCATCAGTACAATGGCGAGGGTAAAGCCGGCGGCGTTGGCCAGGCCGAAGCAGACCGAAAGCGACAGCGAAAAGCCCTTTTGTATGGAGAGGATGGCAACGCCTAAGACCGCGCAGTTGGTGGTAATCAGCGGCAGATAGATGCCGAGCGCCTGATACAGGGCGGGAGAAACTTTTTTGATAATGATTTCCACCATCTGTACCAAAGCGGCGATCACCAGAATGAAAACGACCGTGTTCATAAATTCCAGATGATACGGCACCAGCAGCCGGTAGTAAATCAGATAAGTGGCGACGGACGAGATGGTCATGACGAACATGACGGCCAGCCCCATGCCGACGGCGGTGGAGATTTTTTTGGATACACCGAGAAACGGGCAAATGCCCAGAAACTGCGACAGGACGATGTTGTTGACCAAAATGGCGGAAATGAAAATCATGGTAACGCTCATTTATTTTACTCCCCGCAGGCGGTTGAAGACAATGATCAGCCCGGCAAGTGCCAGAAAAGCGCCCGGCGGCATGACAAACAGCAGGACGGGGTACCCTTCTTCTCCGATCAGGCCGTGGCCGAGCAGACTGCCGGCGCCCAGAATTTCACGCACCGAGCCGAGCAGCGAAAGCGCCAGGGTAAAACCGATGCCCATGCCGAGAGCGTCGAGGAAAGATTGAAAAACGTTGTTTTTCGAGGCAAACGCTTCCGTACGGCCGAGAATGATGCAGTTGACCACGATCAGCGGAATATAGATCCCCAGTCTGGCGTGCAGAGCCGGCAGCCGGGCGGCCATCATCATGTCGATGACCGTGACAATTGAAGCGATCAGCACGATATAGCAGGGAATGCGCACCATGGCGGGGATGAAGTTTTTGCAAAGCGAGATGACGCAGTTGGACAAAAGCAGGGTAAAGGCGGTGGCAACTCCCATGCCGAGCGCGTTTTCAAGCGAAGTGGTAACGCCCAAGGTCGGACACATGCCGAGCATCATGACGAAAACCGGATTTTCGCGGACGATGCCGCGGGTGAGGTTGGAGAGGCTTTTATTCTTCATGACCGGTTGCTCCCGCATTAAATTTCTTGTATGTTGAAACCGCTTTTTCCACCGCGTCGATCACCGCCCGCGAGCTGATGGTGGCGCCGGTGACGGCGTCGATTTCCCCGCCGTCTTTCTTTAATTTGAATTGATCGTGGTAAGAGTTGAGGCCGATAAACTGGTCGGCGAATTTACTTTCCGCGATTTTGGTGCCGAGACCCGGCGTTTCTTTTTGCTCAATGACTTTATAACCGGTAACGGTGCCGTCCATCAGCATGCCGATGATCAGTTCGATTCTGCCGCCGAAACCGTTGTCGGAAAAGGTTTTGATCGCGACCGAAGTGACGATGCCGTTTTCCCGCGCCGGGTAAAGTTCGAGTTCGGATTTTCCGTCGGGGGTGGCGATGGTTGTTTTTTCGGCAAACGGATTGTTGTCGAAAGTTCCGACCACTTCGCGGATGGCATCAAGCGTTTTTTGATCTTTGGCCCGGGCGATCGGTTCCTTGGTAATCTGATAGACATATCCGAGGGCGGCAGCCGACAGCACGGCGACCGCAAGCAGGGCGGCAATCATGTTGAATAAAGTTGATTTTATCGGTTTCATTTATTTTCTCCCGGTTCCGAATATGCGCGGGTGGACGTAACGGTCAATCAGCGGTACGAAGGCGTTCATGATCAGAATGGCAAAGGAAACGCCTTCCGGATAAGAACTGTAACGGCGGATGACAAAGGTGAGCACGCCGCAGCCGACGGCAAAGACGATGCGGCCGTTTTTACTCATCGGTGAGGTTGTGTAGTCCGTCGCCATGAAAAAGGCGCCGAGCAGAAGTCCGCCCGACAGCAGGTGCGTTACCGGTTCGGCTGCCGGTGAACCGGTAGTCAGCCAGCAGATGCCGGTGAGGATGAAAAATGTGCCGAGATAGTAAAGCGGGATATGCCAGGAAATGACTTTCCGGTATAAAAGATAAAGAAAACCGATCAGCAGTGCCAGAGCCGAAACTTCTCCCATCGAACCGCCGGTGTAGCCCAGAAACATTTCCAGATAACCGGGCAGCTCGCTCAAACTGCCGGTCAGCTGCGTGGCGGAAGTGGCGGCGTCGACATGTTTGAGAATGCCGAGCGTGGTAGCCGAAGTGGTAACGTCGGCGTTCATAAAGTCAAACAAATGCGGCCGCACCCAGGTCGTCATTTGTACGGGGAAAGAGATGAAAAGGAAAACGCGGCCGACAAGCGCCGGGTTAAAAAGGTTTTTGCCGATGCCGCCAAATGCCATTTTGGTAATGACGATGGCAACAAAACAGCCGATCAGCGTCATCCAGACCGGCATGTTGCAGGGCAGGTTATAGGCAAGCAGCAGACCGGTAACCACGGCCGAAAGGTCGCGGGTGGACGGCGTTGTTTTCAGCCACCATTTTGAGCAGACGTATTCAAACAACACGCAGCCGGCCACGGCGGTCACCATGGTGATAAGCGCCGCCATGCCGAACAGGGCGACGGCGGCAAGCCCGGCCGGTGCAAGCGCGATAATAACGTCGCGCATGATCAAGCGGGTGTCGACGGGAGAATAAAAATGCGGAGCAGTGGAAATTTTCAGCATGTCGGTCAAAGTCCTATTTCTTTTTGCGTATTTCGTATTTTGCCAGTTTGCAGTAGTCGGTCAGCGGAACCCGGGCCGGGCAGATGTAGGAACAGCTGCCGCATTCGATGCAGTCGAGAACGTGAATTTTCTTGGCTTCCTGATATTCTCCGCGGCGGACAAAACCGGTGATGGCAAAAGGCTCCAGCCCCTGCGGGCAGACTTCCGCGCAGCGTCCGCAGCGGATGCAGGCGGTTTGTTTGGGATCAAAGACGGAACCTTCTTTTAGCAGCAGGATGCCCGAGGTGGTTTTGGTCACCGGTGCCGACAGGTTGGTGGCGGCTACGCCCATCATCGGTCCGCCGAAGATGATTTTGCCCGGCGTTTCCAGCGGACCGGCCTTTTCAATCAGATAGGAGGCCGGCGTGCCGATACGCACGCGGTAGTTGCCGGGGCTTTGCAAATCGTCGCCGCTGACGGTGACAATGCGCTCAAACAGCGGCTTTCTTTTTTGCACGGCCTCGTATACGGCATGAACGGTGCCGACGTTTTGCACCAGACAGTTGACGTCGATCGGCAGGCAGCCGGGGGGTACTTCGCGTCCGGTGACGGCGGCGATCAGCTGCCGTTCCGCGCCCTGCGGATATTTGGTTTTGCAGACGACGACGTTGACGCCGACATAGCGGCGGGTGAGCCTGTGCATAACTTCGATTGCCGCCGGTTTGTTTTCATCAATGGCGATTACCGCTTTCTGGATGCCGAGCGCCCGGTTTAAGATTTTGGCGCCGATGATGATCTGTTCCGCTTTTTCCTGCATCAGGCGGTCGTCGGCGGTCAGATAGGGTTCGCATTCAATGCCGTTTAAGATGATGCAGTCGATTTTTTTGCCGGCCGGCAGGGTGACTTTGATCGGGGTCGGATAACCGGCGCCGCCCATGCCGACAATGCCGGCATTTCGGATAATGCTGACGATTTCTTCCGGCGAAGCGGTGATGTCCTTGACCAGATCGGGGGTGCGGTCGATCGTTTCTTCCCATTCGTCGCCTTCGGTCCTGATGGTGATCATTTTTTCCAGATAACCGACTTCGCCGGTTACCTCTTCCACTTTGATCACTTCGCCGGAAACGGGAGAGTGTACGTCGGCGGAAACGATGCCGTCGGCATCGGCAATCATGGTGCCGACTTTGACCCGGTCGCCTTTCTTGACCAGAATTTTGGCCGGCGCGCCGATATGCTGCTTGACCGGTACATATACGGTTTCGGGGATGCCGGCGTCTTCGATCGGGAGATATGAGGTGTTTTTGTGCTTGTCGGGATGGATACCGCCGACGGAAAAAGTTTTAGTTTTGCTCATTTTTGTCTCCTTTGGCTCCGGTATAGACGATGGCGCCGGTCGGGCAGCCGGCCGCCAGTTCCGCACCGTAAAGCTTGGCCGAAACCGAAGGCGGAATGCGGGAAAGATTTTCTTCAACGGTGACTTCCGGGCAGATTTTGGTGCATTTCATGCAGGCAATGCAGGCGGCTTTGCAGTTTTTGCGGGCGGTTGCGCCTTTTTGTTTGTTGCTGCAGGCCACATAAACCATTACCCCGTTTTTTCCGCGGGGGCGGATTTCGTATAATCCGCGCGGGCAGATGCGGACGCAGGCGCCGCAGGAAGTGCATTTGTCGGGATTGACTCTGGGCAGGCCGGTCTGATCGTCCATTTCGATGGCGCCGAAAGGACAGTTGCGGACGCAGTCGCCGAGCCGGAGACAGCCGTTCGGGCAGCCGGTTTTGCCGACAAAGGCGCGGTTGGCCAGCCGACAGCTTTGCAGGCCGATGTATTCTACTTTGTCGGGGGCGTTTTCACAGGTGCCGTTGCAATGCAGCACCGCTACCGTCGGTTCGTGCTCCGGCGTGGAATAGCCGAGCCGTTTGGCAACTTCGTTCATGACTTTGCTGCCGCCGACCGGGCAGTACAGGTGGGCAAAGGCTTCCGCGTCGGCATTGACGCAGGCGTTGGCAAAATCCTGACAGCCGGCTTTGCCGCAGGCGCCGCAGTTGGCCTGCGGTAAAAGGGCGGCGATTTTGTCGGCCAGCGGATTGCCGGCAACCTTGAATTTCTGCGCGGCAAAGTAAAGAACCAGCGCCGCAGCCAGGGCAATCAGCGACAAAACGACAATGTTGGCTATGATTAGTTCGCTCATGGCAACTCTCTTGAGAATTTATAAATTATGCGTTTATACATAACATAAATTCGGGGGATGCAAAATCTTTTTTTGCACTTATCGCAATTTAATTTCTGTTTTTGCCCCGATATGTCGGCGGAAGAAAAACAGCAGCAGATAATAAAGAGCGGGCGCCGCCAGCGCGGAAAAGGCGGCGGTGTCTTCCCCGGCGCCGGCGGCAAGCGGAATGAACAGACCGGCAAGCGTAAAGGCAAGCGGCAGTGCGTAGGCAATGAGGGCGGCATAGACGGCGCTTTTTTCGCTGATCGTCAGCGTGACCCGTTCGCCGACATGGTAGGACGAGGCGTCCGTAACTTTGATTTCCGCCTTGTTTTCGTCGTCGTTTCCGGCATGGCAGAAGTTTCTGACGGCGCAGCCGCCGCAGGCTTCCGACCGTTTGAAGGTTACCGTGACCGTATGTTGGCCGACGGCGGTTACGGTGCCGGCGCGTTCGTGGGTTTCCATTTTATTTTTCTCCCGTCATTTTTTTTGTTTCTGACGAAAACTGCGGAACGATGCCGCTGCCGTCGCGGACGAACAGAATAACGGCCAGGCCGTTTTCTTCGGCAAAAGCGAGGGCTTCTTTTTCGCCCATGGCCGTCAGGGCGGTGGCCAGAGCGTCGGCGGTCATGCAGTCGTCGTGAAATACGGTGACGGACGCCAGGCCGTTTTCTACCGGATAGCCGGTTCGGGGCGAGATGGTGTGGGAAAATTTCCTGCCGCCGTCGTAATAAAAGTTGCGATAGTCGCCGGAAGTGGCGACGGCGCGGTTTTTGACGGTAATGACGTAGGCGTTTTCGGTATAATGTCCTTCCGGTTTGACGATGCCGACGTTCCAGCCGTCGACGTCTTCCGATTTGCGGCCGGCCGCCCGCACTTCGCCGCCGATTTCGACCACGTAGTCGCGAATGCCGAGTTCTTCCAGTTTTTCCGCCACGCGGTCGACGCCGTAGCCTTTGGCGATGGCCGAAAGGTTAAGCGTGACTTCGCTGTTGTCTTTTTTCAGTTTTTGCCAGTCTTTGTCAAAGCGGATTTTGTCAAAGCCGGAGGTGGCCAGCAATGCCCGTATTTCTTTGTCGTCGGGACGTTTCTTTCCTTTTTTGACGCCGAATCCCCAAAGGTCGATCAGCCGGCCGACGGTGGGATCGAAAGCGCCGCCGCTCAGGCGGTATATTTCATGGGCCTTTTTCATCACCTTTCGCATCGGTTCGGAAAGTTCCAGCCATTGTCCCGCGGGGGCGGCGTTGATTTTTGACAGTTCCGAATCCGGGTCGAAAACGGACATTTCCGCATTGACTTCGGTCAGCGTTTTTTCTATTTCCGCGGCGAGGTCGGCGGCAGCGGGGGAGTTTTTGATTTTGATGCCGTAGTAGGTGCCCATGGTCCGGCCGGAAATCGTTTCGTAGGACGGGCGTTCCTGCCACAGCCGGAAAATGCAGGCGGCCGCGATGATAAAAATGAGAATATATTTTAAAAGGCGCATGTTTTCGGATCCGGAATTAGTAAAAATTTTATTATTTTGTGTTATCTTATCAACAAAATGGTCGTTTTTTATGAAAGGCAGTTCATTATGAAAGAATATTTCCGAATTCTCAAGCAAAAAGTAAAAGACTTCTGGCGCAACCTGCGGGTCAGGGAACAGTGGGCCTACATTACGGCGCTGTCGCGCAAAATATACGCCAAGGCTTACAACAAAATCAACGTGGCCGGAACTTATCTCGGACAGATCGGTATTTCGGCCAACGCGGTCAGTTGGAGCGGATTTGTCATCGGCGTGTTTGCCGTCAATTTTATTGCCATGGAAATGTACGGCTGGGCGTTGCTTGCCATTTTGCTGAACCGCTTCTGCGACGGTTTGGACGGTGCCATTGCCCGGTCGACCAAAGTGACCGATTTCGGCGTTTTTCTCGATGCGACGCTTGACTATATTTTCTACGGCGGCGTCATTTTTGCCTTTGCCCTTGCCGACCCGGCCGAAAACGGCCTGGCCGCGGCCTGCATGCTGTTCGGTTTTGCCGCTGCCGGCTGCGCGATGCTGGCCTATTCGGTGGTTGCCTACAAAAACCATGCCGACCGGCAGCTTAACCTTGACCATTCGCCTTTTTATCTCGGCGGTCTGGCTCAGGGGTCGGAAACGCTGATCGCGCTGATGATTCTCTGTCTGTTTCCCGGCTGGTTTCCGGTGATGGCGATTCTGCTCGGCGTATTGTCGTTGATCAAGGCTTTCAGCATGATTGTTGCCGCCTATTACAATTTTGTAATCGTTCCCTTCCGCAAAGGAAAGTAGATGAAAAAGTTTTTTCTGCGCTGTTTGCTGCCGCTTGTTCTGGCGTTTGCCGCTGCCGGCGCCGATGCGGCGGTGCGCAAACAGACGCCGCGCAATGCGGTTGAAGTTTCCGCGGTTGAGGACGGCGGGCAGATCCGGGTGAAGCTGAAAATCGAACCGCAGAACGGCTGGCAGATATATTCGCACAATCCCGGCGAAGTCGGTTTGCCGACCAAAGTCGAATGGCGGCTTTATGATCATCGGCTGGTGACCGAAGAATGGAGCGAAGGCGAAGATATTATTTACGAAGGTTACGGGTTAAACGTCTATTGCCGGCCGGCCTCCTATTCCGCGGTGCTGGACAAGGCGGCGGGAGAGATGCCGGATCTGGAAATTTCCTGGATGGCCTGCAACGGGGAGTGCGTGCCGGAAAGTCTGGCCTTTAAGCTGACGCCGGAAGTTTTTGCCGCGGCGCCGGCGGAAACCGTTCCCGGCCTGTTTGCCGTTTCGTCCCTGCCGGGCAAAAATCCTGCCGGTCGTTCGCCCTATGCCGGGGCGGAGAAGACGCAGTCGTCCGACGGCTGGCTGGAAATTCTGCTGCTGGCGTTTGCCGGAGGAATCGTTCTTAACTTTATGCCCTGCGTTTTTCCGATTTTGTTTATCAAAATTATGTCGGTAACCGGAGAGAAGGAACGCCGCCGCAATGTCATCGAGGCTTTTCAATATGCGGGCGGGGTGCTTTCCTGCTTTGCCCTGACGGCGGCGCTGCTTTCCTGGCTGCGGCACCGGGGGGCGGAAATCGGCTGGGGCTTTCAGCTGCAGTCGCCTTATTTCGTCGCTGCGATGGCGCTGTTGTTTCTGCTTTTGGCGCTGATGTTCTTAAATGTCATCAAAGTCAACTGGAGTTTGAAGTACCTTCCCGCCGGCTCGTTTATGACCGGGCTTTTGGCGGTTCTGATCGCCAGTCCCTGCACGGCGCCGTTCATGGGGGCTGCCGTCGGCTGGGCGCTGACGACCGACCGGCCGGCTTATTTTTACTATCCGGTATTTCTGATGCTGGGAGCCGGCTATGCGCTGCCGTTCTTTCTGGCGGGTATTTATCCCGCGGCGCTGAAGAAGATTTTGCCGCGGCCGGGCCGCTGGATGGAAGTGGTGAAAAAACTGTTTGCCCTGCCGATGCTTGCAACCTGCGGCTGGCTGCTGTGGGTGTTGTGGAGCGGGGCGGAAACGGTGCCGTCGGCATGGGAGCCTTACCGGCCGGAGAAAGTGGAGGCCGCGCTTGAAAAAGGCGAGAAGGTTTTGCTCAATTTTACCGCCAAATGGTGCATCACCTGTTTAGTCAACGAAAAGTCGGTGTTTTCGGGGCAGGATTTTGCCCGCCTGGCCAAAAAGCATAAGGTGCGTCTGTTCAAAGCCGACTGGACCAACCGCAGTCCGGAAATTTCCCGGGCGCTGGCGGCTTTCGGCCGCAGCAGCATTCCGCTTTACGTGTATTATGACGGAAAGGGAGATTACAAACTGCTGCCGCAGCTGCCGGACCTTGACGATTTCAGGGAAGCTTTCAGCGGCAGATGATGCCGCCGCCCAAAACCGTGTCCCCGTCGTAAAATACGGCGCTTTGGCCGGGCGCTACCGCTTTCTGCATATCGTCGAAGCGGATTTCCGCCTTGTCTTCGCCGATCATTGACAGCAATGCGGCGGCCGGCGTCTGTGACGAACGGATTTTGACCGTCACCGGCCGCGGCCGGTCAATGCCGGGGATCGAAAGCCAGCTCAGGTTTTCGCAGGTCAGTGAGGAGCGGAGCGTGTCGCCGTCGTGTCCGAGGACCACTTCCCGCCGTTCGGGGTTGATGCCGATGACATAAAGCGGCCGTTCGGAAGAAATGCCCATGCCGCGGCGCTGGCCGATGGTATAATTCCAGATTCCCTGATGGCGGCCGAGAACTTTGCCCTCTTTGTCGACAAAGTTCCCCGGTTCCGGTTCTTTTTGCAAAATATCGTTGATGTCGCCGTTGTAAAAGTCCTGACTGTCCGGCTTGTCGCAGACTTCCAACCCGGCCAGCCGGGCAAATTCCCGCACTTCGGCCTTTTGATAACCGCCGAGCGGCAGCAGAATACGGCTGAGCTGTTCCTGACTGAGACGGTAAAGAAAATAAGACTGGTCTTTTTTCGGATCGACGCCGCGGCGGATGCGCCAACGGCCGGCACCGTCGTCAAAATCGAGACGGGCATAGTGGCCGGTGGCGAATTTGTCAAAGTCAAGGTTGGCTTTGCGGGCAGCTGCCGGCAAAGCTTCGAATTTGACGACGGCGTTGCACCACACGCAGGGGTTGGGCGTGCGGCCGGCGGTGTATTCCTGTTTAAAATTGTGCAGCACGATCCGTTTGTATTCTTCCGCGCAGTCGAAAACATAATAGGGAATATCCAGTTCGCGGCAGATTTTGCGGGCGGATTCCACATCCTTTTCCTCATGCGGGCTGAAGCAGGAATCGGCCGAAGCACTGCCGCGGAAGTTGGTGTTTTTGTCCCAGATGGACATGGTGGCGCCGATCACTTCGTGACCGTCACGTTTCAAAAGATAGGCTGTTGCCGCGGAATCTACGCCGCCGCTTAATCCGACTAAAATTTTCATCCGTTGTTCCTGACCGTTGGCGTTTGTCTGCCCGATTATGTCCGTTAAATTTGTCGGAATCAAGATTTTTTTGCCGGAATGTAAAAAATGCGGAAAACCGGCCGGCGGTTTGTTCTCCGTGTCGAGTAAAATCAAATTGACAAAATTGCCGCGTCCGGGTATATTGAAGCGATTTAAAATTATTAACTTAATCATTGGGAATATGAAAAAAATTTCTGTAGAAATCGTGCAAGGCAATGTTTTGAGCGTGGACGCAAAGGGTTTTGTCGTTCCTCAGTTTGCCGATAAAATGTCGTTAACCGGCGTGTCCGGCATCTTAAGTCAGAACGGTCATTTTTGCGGTATCCGCGATTATGCCGTCGTTGCCCGCCAGAGACGGCTGCCTTTCGGTTATTCTTTCGTTACCGACGGCCGCGACGGTGTCAAGATGCTCAACGTTTCCCTTTTGGGCGTGTCTGCTCCGGACGCTTTCGGCATGGTGCAGCTTTCGACTTTTGCCGCTTTGGCCGAAGCCGAAAAAAATGGTCTTGACAGGATCGTTATGCCCGCTCTCGGAACCGGTAAAAGCGGCAGTCTGAGTTTTACCCGGTCGGCCAAGGCGATGCTTTCGGCAATCGAAAGTTATGCCCCGCTGGCGCAGGGATTTTTGAAAAACGTGACGATTTGCATTTTCAAGGGTGACAAGGCTTTCCGGGATTATAAAAACGTGGCCGGAAAGAAAAGTTACCGCGCTTACGTCAACGACGAGTTGGAAATATGGAACGAGGTCAACCGCCGCAGTCTGATGAGGAATGCCTGAGCCGTTGATCCGATGTTTTGCAAACAGGCCCGGACAGCATTATGCTGACCGGGCTTGTTGCATTTTGCGAAATTTGTGCTATAAAACCGAAAAACGGTGCGAAAGGTGTAAAAGAATGAAAATATTGCTGTTGTCCTGCTGTGCGCCCTGTTGCTGTGCGGTGATCGAAAAAATGGCGCGGGACGGGTATGATTTTGCGGTGGCGTTTTATAATCCGAATATCGTGCCGGCGGCCGAATATGAAAAAAGAAGAGAAGAAAACCGGCGTTTGTGCAAAGGACGGAAAATTCCGTTTATTGAACTGGAATATGACAACGAACGTTGGCGCAACCTGATAAAGGGGCTGGAAAACGAACCCGAACGGGGCCGCCGCTGCGACGTGTGCTTTTACATGCGGTTAAAGCGGGTTATGGAATACGCAAGGGAGAACGGTTTTGACGCGGTGGCGTCCGTGTTGGGCGTTTCCCGCTATAAGGATCTGGCGCAGGTGAACCGTGCGGCGCAGAAGGCTTCGGCGGAATGCGGGGTGCCGTATGTCGAAATCGAAGGGCGCAAGGGCGGCATGCAGGATCGGCGGCAGCTGCTGATCCGCGAATTGGGGCTTTATGCCCAGGATTACTGCGGCTGTAAACCCCGGGTGCGGGAAACGGCGGATAAAAAAACACCGGAACTGTGAAAAGTCCGGTGTTTTTGAGGCAGGATGCGCTAAAGGCCGCTCAGCAGTAGCATTTTGTCTTCTTCCAGCATTTGCGTCGAAAAGCGCTTGCAAATGTCATAATAACGGCCGGCGGATCCGACGGCGATGTCGTTGGTCAGGTGCATTCGGGCGGTGCGATTGATCCATTCGACCCATTCGCTTTGAGCGCGGCGTCCGGCCGTCAGGTCGACCAGACAGTACGGCGGCAGTTTTTCCAGCACTTCGTCAACGCCGCGGTCAATCAGGCGCGCGTAATGTCCGACCGAAGAATCCCGGATATAGTCGGCAATGCTTTTTTCGCCGAGAGCCGTCCAGATTTTTGTCCGTTGCCCGGCCGGGCGTTTTTCCCATTTCCCGTTATTGGAACGGTGTTCGGGAATGAGTACGAACAGACGTTCGACGTCGGGCTGCGAAACGGTAAGTATCCGCCGGCTCCAGCCGCAGACGATTTTAAAATTACGAAACGCTTCAAACAGGCCGCAGCTTTCCTTTTCCACGCTGTTGAGGCAGACGAACAAAAGGTTGATCAGGGCTTTGTCGTTAATTCCGTGATGTTTAATTCCGTCGAGTTTTCTTTCCGTCAGTTCAAAATAGCGGGTGAGGTAATAGTCAAAAAGGACAAGACGATACAAGCGGTAGGCTTCTTCCCTGTTGCCCCATTTTTGGATGATTTCATCAATTTTGTTCATGATAATATAATTAAAAGTTAAACATAATCCGTATGTAAAGCAGTGAAATTGTAGTGTAAAGCAGAAGGGAAGTCAATTCTTTTCGGCGCGGTTTCCGCATTTCCCGCGGCGCGGATCGGCGGGGTGCCCAAAAAGCGCTTGACTTCGGAAAATATTTGACCTATTTTTTAACCGTTTTCAGATGCCGGGCCCTTAGCTCAGTTGGTTAGAGCAGGCCGCTCATAACGGTCTGGTCGCCTGTTCGAGTCAGGCAGGGCCCACCATAGTTAACAGCTTCCATCACGGGAGCTGTTTTTCTTTTATAAATCAATAGGTTAGATGAGTTCGGATGTTCGTTTTTTGAAAAACATTATTTTTTTGAAATATCCGAACTATTTTTTATCAATATTTATATTTTTCAAATGGTTAATAAGATTTATCATTTAGATACTTTGGGGAACGGATAAAGATAATAGTTGTTATTTTTAAAAGAACAAGATGTTTAAAAGGTGTAAATTTTGTTTTTTAACGGGTTGTTTTTTTATTTTTTTTTACATAAACTATCTTGTAATAATACATTGAATTGTTGGGGAAAAGAACATGGCGGAAATTGCGGGTGGAATTAGAATTGTGGAACCTGCCCAAGAGCATTTTGAAAGCTATCAAAAAGCTTGCGAGAAAATGCGGGCGTATTTATCGGATGAAACAATAAATGATCCTGTCGGCAAAAGGGAAAGCAAAGGTTTTATATTTGCCATGGATAGTTTCCGGGTTGGCAGTCAAGAAGAATTTACCGCCAAGATCGTAGACTTTTATAAAAATAAGAGGGAATGCGAAGCGACAGGACAGCCTTTAAACAGGAGAAACGGCCCGGAGCTTTTTTATTTTGTAGTCAAAGGTGATGAAATAATAGGGTCGGTAAATGCACGTCCGCAACCGATGGATGTGTTTGATGTTGAAAATGGACTGAAAACTTGTGAAAAGTGGCATAAGTTTTCTGCCGAAACGGGAGTAAGGGTAACAACGTCTACGGTGCTGTTGCATGAACATAAGGGTAAAGGTTATGCCGGCGAAATAAAAAAGCAATTGTTTGATAAACTGCATGAGCAAGGGATTGACGAGGTTGCGGCAACTGCCGAAGCCGATAATGAACGCTCAAATAAGGCTCAAAATAAGCTTGTTGAGAATTACGGGGGATATTCCTATAGTTTCAGCGGTTTAAACCCGGAAACAGGAAGAGTCATTAATTATAATCGTTATGTTGTAAATACCGACACTTCCGGAAGGTCAAAAGATTTATATAAAAACAATTATCATAATCGGATCACTCCAGGGCAACAAAATAAAGATAATAACCTGGCAGATAGAATCAAAAGATTAAGAGAACTTTCTGCCTCAACGCAAGTTCCTTATAAGCCGCAGCCAATATCAAAAGAGAATCTGCATGGTTTACGTTATGTTCCAAATTTTGATAAAGGCAGTCGGTAATGTTAATTCGTGAATTGCCGGCCAAGCCCCGTCATAATTGACGGCTTCCGTTACGGGAGCCGTTTTTCTTTTCTGCCGGAGGCGGTTGCCGTCGTGATGCAAAAAAATCGGCACTTGTAAAGTTGTCGGATAAATGTATTATGTTTTTTAGGGAGAAATGGCAAAATGATAGAAAAACATGAGTTCAAAGGGGAACATGACGGGCTGAGCCTGTTGGTTTTGGCGGCGGTTCACGGCAACGAAACAGCCGGCACGCAAGCCTGTCGCAGGATCATTGACGAAATTGAACGCGGCGCGCTGGCGTTAAAAAACGGGAAGATGACGCTGGTTCCGGTCTGCAATCCGGAAGCGTACCGCCGGGACGTGCGCAATATTGACGAGAATTTGAACCGGGTGATGACCGTGCATGACAATCCGCGGTCTTACGAGCAGAAACTTGCCAATGAAATTTGTCCTCTCATCCGGGAACACAGGTTTACGCTGGATTTGCATTCGACCCATTGCGTCGGCGACGTTCCTTTTGCCTTTTGCGATTATCCCGACGTTTATAACCAAAAGCTGATCGACGCGCTGCCCGTGGATTTTGTTTTGGAAGGCTGGCCGGACATTTACGGCAGGCAGACCGAAATCCGCGATTTTTCCACCGAATGGTGCGCCCATGCGTACGGCAATACGGCCACGACTTTGGAGTGCGGCTATCACAGGGATCCGCAGGCGGCCGGACTGGCTTACCGGGCGATCGTAAACGCGTTGTCCGCCTTCGGGATGGTTGATTTGCCGCTGCCAGCAGCCCGGGCGAAAAAGCACATCCGGATGGAGAACTATGTGCTTAAGAGCAAGGAAGGCAGGCTCTGCCGCAGCTACAAGCACCTGGATCCGGTGTGCAAGGGCGAACGGATTGCGCTTTATGATGACGGGGAAGCGCTTTATGCTCTAAGCGACGGTTTTATTCTTCTGCCCAATTTGCAGGCGCCGGTCAATACCGAGTGGTATTATTTCGGGACGGCAGAGAAAACGGCTCGATAAAGGAAGGCGCTTTTCCTTCGGACATATGGGCGAAGGAAAGGCCGTTGCTTTTGGCGGCGTTCTGTTGTTCCCAAATCAGGCTTTTGCTCTCTTTGTTGAGAGCAACACCGTGATAACCGTTTTTTATCAGATGCTGCATTTTGTGGAAAAGGGCGGGGATTGCCGCATGGATGTTTTCCCCGAGGTGCATGCTGTAAATCCGGGCGTTGTTTTGGACGGGAAACGGAACCGGCGCGGGTTTCCGGGAAATTTCTTTTTCCAGATAGATGACTTTTGCCCCGTCGGCAGGATCCAGGTCGACTTTGGTAATGGACATGCCGTGGTGCAGCGCGTTTATCCAGCTGGCCGGGTTGTCGACGGCAATCTGGATGATGGCGTGGGTCCTGCCGCTGTCAAGGGCGTTGTTTTCGATATATTCGAGCATTCTTTTCATCAGGCTGGAGCCCCGGTAAACCGGATCGACCAGAATGGCCTCGTACAAAACCAGGTCTTTGTTTTCTATTTCCGGCTTGAACTCGGGCATGTCCCTGCTTTCGCCGTTATGAGGCAGGCTGTATACCGTTTGGGCTATTAAAGTTTCGCCGTCGAAGACCCCCAACATGTTTGAACTGCGGCCGTCAAGCGATTTCATATAGTCTTCCGCCGTTCTGTGCAGGATGAAGTGTTGTTCGTCAGGGTGCAGGTTGCCGATGATTTTTTGCTGCAATTTCATAACATCAGCTAAATTTTCAATGTTTAATTTTTTGACCGTTAACTGTTTTGTGCTCATTTTGAACCTTTGCGTTTTGCTGAGATTGGACATAAAAAAAGATTTGAGCAAACTCAAATCTTGCGACGAACTTATCTTGGCGGGACAAGTCATCGTCGCAGCGTCAATCTGCGCAGGCGCAGGGATGTCAATTTGAAAGCGGTCATTCTTTTACTCATTTTAAACTATTTGCAACCATTAACAGATTTATTTGCTTTTGTAAAGGATTTTTTTGTTTTGTCTGAAATTCATCGGCAAAAGCAAAGAAAACATTTAGGCGCAAGCGGATGAAAATGCGGAGAATTCCGATTTCGGAAAACGCGGCGGCGGCCGTCCGGCTCTCAACTTTCGGGTAACGGCGGTTGAAAAAAAGGAAAGTCGAAAATACCTTATTGGAACCAAAGAGGGAGGGGTAATTTGCAATCAATCAGTTGGAGGTATATCATGGAGATAAGAAAAATCAGACCGGCCGATGCCGAAAAGTTTGTGGAGTTTTACGAAAAGCTGGTCAAGGAAAGCGACTATCTGATGTTTACGCCGAAAGAAACGGCGGAAAAAGCCAAACAGGAACAGAAATATATTGAGGATTACGATGATTACAAACAGGTTTTCGTGGCAACCGAAGGCGAACGGATCGTCGGTTATCTCGGCATTTCCCGCAGTCATTTGTCCAAACTGAAGCATACCGCCCGGTTTACCGTCGGCGTGCTGCGCGACAGTCAGCGGCAGGGAATTGCCGACAAGCTGATCGCTTTTGCCGAAAACTGGGCGAGGGAAAAGGGCGTCGGCCGGCTGGAAATTACGGTGGTTACCGACAATCTTCCGGCAATTGCCCTGTTTGAGAAGCATCATTATGAGCGGGAAGGAATCCGCAAGAAGGCGGTCAGCTTTGACGACAAATATGCCGACGAATATTTTATGGCCAAGGTCATTTAGTTTTTTGCGGCATTTTTAATACCCGGCTGTTGAAGGCCGGGTATTTTTTTGTGACCGTAGCGGATTTTTTATCCGGCAATCAGCCGGGACAGCCAAATCCACAAAGGCGCCGTTGCCATAAACAGGAAGGTGCTGACGGCGAGCGAAGAAGTGCCCGTTTGCACGTAAGTCTGAAAACGGCTGCCGATGATAATGCCGGAAAAAACCGGCGGCAGCGCGCCGCACAAAACCAGCATTTGCAGTTTTTCGCCGTTCATTCCCGTCAGAAGGCCGATGGCAAGCATTGCCGCCGGCATGAAGATCAGTTTGACGAAAGAGTTGTAAAGCACTTCCGCGTTAAACTCGAATTTGTTGGTCGAAAGGGTGATGCCGGCGGCGAAAACGGCAACGCCGGCGTTGGCGTTGGCAATCAGGTTGAAAACCGGGTCCAGGCTGCCGGGAAAGCGGAATCCCGTCAAGACGATGAGGACCGCCAGTATCGGCGACCAGCAGACCGGTTCTTTCAACGCGTTGAGGAGGGCGTTTGACGGTTTGACCGGCGGATTGCCGGCGGCGGCTGCCGACTGCCTTCCGGGATTGAGCAGGCAGAGGGCGAGCGGGATGGTGACCGCGTTGACGACAATGGCCACCACCGCAACCACCAGGCCGACGGTGGCACTGGTGCCGTAAATGGGTTCCAGCACGGCAAATCCCAAATAGCCGATGGTCGGCGCGCCGCCGACAAGTCCGGCGATCGAAGCTTCGGCTTTGCTGTGTTTGAAAAATTTCAGACAGGAAAAATAAGACCAGAAATAACAGCCGACGATAACGCCGAGGCTGACCAGCGACAGGCGGATGTCGGAAAACAGCATGGCTCGGTCGGCTTTGACGATGGAAACGAAAAGTCCCGCCGGCAAAGCGTAATTTAAGACGAACTGATTGAGGCTTCTGGCGTTTGCGGCGTTAAATTCGCCTTTTTTGCCGGAAACGTAACCGAGAATCATAATGACGAAAATGGGAACCAGGTCGGTCAGCATGATGTTCAGCATAATCTTTTTCCTCCCGTGTTAAACGAGCGTTTTGGGGTTGAGGCTGCCGATATGCCCGCTTTCAGTGCCGGCGGCCGGGTCGATGACGCAGTTGATCAGGGTCGGCCGGCCGGATTCCAGACCGGCGGAGAGGGCGTTTTCCAGTTCCTGCGGCGTGGCGGCATTGTAAGCCGCGCCGCCGAAGGCTTCGATCAGTTTGTCATATCTGGCCGAAGAGGACAGGGCAGTGGGCGAGGGATCGCTGCCGCCGCCGAGATTGGGATCGTCGCCGCGGTAAATGCCGCCGTTGTTAAAAACGACGATCGTTACCGGCAGTTTGTAACGGCAGACAGTGTCGATTTCCATGCCCGAGAAGCCGAAGGCGCTGTCGCCTTCAATCGCCACCACCGGTTTTTTGCCGGTGACGGCGGCACCGACGGCAAATCCCATGCCGATGCCCATGACGCCCCAGGTGCCGCAGTCCAGCCGCCGGCGGGGCAGGTACATGTTTATGACGTCGCGGGTGTCGTCAAGCGTGTTGGCACCTTCGTTGACCAGATAAATGTCGCGGTGCGCGGAGAGCACTTTGCGCACGGCGTTCAGGGCGGTGAAAAAGTTCATCGGGGCAGCTTCGGTGTTCAGTTTTTCTTCCATTTTGGCAACGTTGGGCCGTTTGGCGGCATCAATGGCCGAGAGCCAGTCCGCGGGAGCCCTGACGGGGTGTCGTTCCAGACCGTTCAAAAGCAGGCGCACGGAAGAGGCAATGTCGCCGACCACCGGTGCGGCGATCGGACGGTTGCTGTCAATTTCGACGGGATCAATGTCGAGTTGGATGAATTTGTTGTGCGGATTCCAGTGCCTGCCCCGGCCGTGAGTGAGCAGCCAGTTGAGGCGGGCACCGACCAGCATGACCACGTCGGCGTTTTCCAATACGAAAGAACGTGCCGCGGCCGCGCTTTGCGGGTGGTCGTCGGGCAGCAGTCCCTTGGCCATTGACATCGGCAGGTAGGGAACGCCGGTTGTTTCGACAAATTCCCTGATTTCCCGGTCTGCCTGCGCATAGGCGGCACCTTTGCCGAGGATGACCAGCGGTTTTTCGGCCGCGGACAAAAGCTTAAGCGCGCGTTCGACAGCGTCGGCGGACGGAATGACGGCCGGTGCCGGATCGACCGGTGAAAAAAGCGAAGCCGCTGCCGTGTCCCGGTCGAGTTCGGCAGCCAGCATGGCTGTCGTCAGGTCCAGATAAACTCCGCCTGGACGTCCCGACACGGCGGCGCGGACGGCTCGGACCAGGCCGGTGCAGATGTCTTCGGGACGGTTGACGCGGTAGGCCGCCTTGGCAAACGGGCGGGCGATGTTCAGCTGATCCAGCCCTTCGTAGTCGCCCTGTTCAAGGTCAATGATCGCGCGGTCGCTGGAACCGCTGATCTGAATCATGGGAAAGCCGTTGACGGTAGCGTTGGCCAGCGCGCCCAGGCCGTTGAGGAAACCGGGAGCGGAAACGGTAAGCAGAATTCCCGGCCGGCCGGTGATAAAACCGCTGGCGGCCGCAGCGTTGCCGGCCGACTGTTCGTGACGAAAGCCGATATAGCGAATGCCTTCTTTTTGCGCATAGCGGGCCAGGTCGGTCACCGGAATGCCGACGACGCCGAAAATGGTGTCAATGCCGTTTTTCTTGAGTGCTTCGACCGTCAGCCGCATGCCGTCGGTCAGGTTGGTGGTGTTTGCAGTGGCGTTCATGTTGTTACCTCCGATAAAAAATGCCGGGCGAAAATCCGCGGCAGGGAAAAACCGGCCGCGGAAGGGCTGTTTTGTCAGGCGACGACTTTGTCGTTGCGCAGTTTGACGATTTGTTCCTGGGTGTAGCCCAGCCCGGCGAGAATCGGGTCCGTATCCTGGCCGAGCAGGGGTGCGCCTTTAATTTCGGGCGTGAAGTCGGAAAATTTCATCGGCATGCCGACGGTCAGATATTTGCCGCGTTTGATCTGCTCCACTTCGACGATGGTGCCGTTTTCGCGCAGCGAACGGTCGTTTTCAATTTCCTTCAGGCTCAGCACCGGTCCGCAGGGAACGCCCGCCTTGCTCAGTTCGGCAACCGCTTCGAATTTGTCTTTGCCGATGGTGAACTGCTCAATTTCCCGGTAGATTTCTTCCTTGTTCTTGTCGCGGGCGTCGGCGGTGGAAAATTTCGGATCGTTGATCCATTCCGGTTTGCCGAGTGCTTTGGCGGCCGCTTCAAAAGCCTTGTCTTCCCTTTGCAGAACGATGTAGACATAGGCGTTGGGGTCGGTTTCCCAGCCTTTGCACTTGTAACACCAGCCGAAAACGCCTCCGCCTTCAATGTTGCCCGAACGGGGAACGGTGTCACCGAAAACGCCGTTCGGATATTGCGGATAGTTGGTCAGTCGTCCGGTGTGTTCCAAAATCAGCTGATCGCGCAATTTTACACGGCAGAGGTTGAGAACCGAGGCCTGCATCGACTGGCGCACATGCTGGCCGACGCCGGTTTTGTCGCGCTGGAGCAGCGCCGCCAGCAGGCCGATCAGCAGGTGCATGCCGGTGTTGCTGTCGCCGAGCGCGGCGCCGGACTGGGTCGGAAGGTTGTTTTCCCCCGACCACCAGCCGGTGGTGGAAGCGGCGCCGCCGGCGCACTGGGCAATCGGTTCGTAGCATTTGACGTTGGCATAAGGCGAGTTTTCGTCAAAGCCGGTGATGGAACCGTAGACAATACGGGGGTTGATTTTGTGTACTTCTTCCCAGGAAAAGCCGAGTTCGTCGGCGGCGCCGGGGTGCAGGTTTTCGACGAAGACGTCGGCTTCCCGCAGAAGTTTGGTAAGAATTTCCTTGCCTTCGGGCGTTTTGACGTTGAGCCCCATGGAGCGTTTGTTGCTGTTGAGCTGCAAATAGTAAAGTCCGTCCATGCCGGGGAGGTCGGTCAGTTCGTTGCGGGTCGGATCGCCGCCGCCGGGACGTTCGATCTTAATCACTTCCGCGCCGAACCAGGCCAGCATTTGGGTACAGGACGGACCGGACTGAACTTCTGTCATGTCGATGACTTTTATGCCTTCTAATGGTGACGTCATGAAAAATCTCCTTTTTGTGCAATTGTTGTCGATTGAGTGTCAGGCGGAAAATCAGATGGAAACAGTTTCTTCTGCCGTAGATAATGGCTGTCCGTTTTTTTTAAATATGGATAATGGTTTTGCCGGAAAAAATAAAATATGCCCGGAATCCGGGCATATTTTATTTAAGGGAGTTATACTTGTTGTTTGTGAAAGCGCTCAGGCTTTCAGTTTGGCAATCACGTTGCCGATCCAGACGGAAAAGACATCTTCAAATTCGCCGTCGGCCTTTTCCAGTTCAAGGATTCTTTCGGCGCCGAGAGCAGCCAGATATTCGTCAAAATCAATGGCCGCCTGGCAGAAATGGTCATAATAGGATTCGCCCAATCCCAAAACGGCATAGGTAAGGCCGCTCAGGTTGACGTTTGCGGCAGACAGTTCGTCGTGCAGTTCGGCGGCGTTTGACGGGGGTTCGCCGTCGCCCCAGGTGCTGGTGATGACCAAAAGCCGCGTCATGTTTTCCAGATCGGCCGCACGAACGCCGCTCATATCCTGAACTTCAGCTTCAAAACCGGCTTTTTTCAGTTCGTTTGCCGCCGTGCCGGCCAGATTCTCCGAATTGCCCGTTTCGCTGCCGTATAAGATGTTTACTTTCATTTTTGTCTCCGTTGTTTGTTCAAAATAAAAAGCCTGCCGATTTTGAAATATTTTAAGCAGGGCGACAGGCTTTAAGCAAATTTTTAAGACCCGGGAGCCTTAAAAATTTTCCAGGATCCGCCGCGCTCTTCATGGTTTCTGTCAGACGTGAAATATTTTTGACGGATCCTGAAAACTCTATATAGTTTGTTTTTTGCCGCCGGCAACGCCGGTTGCTGCGTTTCTTCCTTTTTTCTTTCCGTAAATTTCAATTTTGTGGCCGAGCATTTCATAGCCGTGTTCGCGGGCGATTTTTTCCAGCAGAACGTCGAGTTCGGCGGCGGAAAACTCTTCTATCCGGCCGCTGTCTGCGTCTATGATATGGTGGTGATGCCCGTTTCCGGCGCCGGTTTTTTCATAAACCGCGTCGATGTTGGGAAACTCGTGTTTTTCCGCCAACCCCAGGTCGCAGAGCATGTTGAGGGTACGATAAACGGTTGCCATGCCGAGACCGGGATCCTTTTGTCTGGCGGCGTTGAAAATGTCGGTGACGGTCATATGTGCGGAGGCGTTTTCAAGCACCTCGAAAATGGCCAGCCGCGACGAAGTGAGACTGATGCCTTTTTGTCTGAATGTCTGTTCAAATGCGGACAATGTCTGCTCCCGGCATGTTTATTGTTGTCTGTTTGAGAAAGATTATCATTCTCAAACATAAAGTCAACACAAAATAAATATAAAGTCAATACGAAAAAACGGCGTAGGTGAAAATTTTGCTGAATACCGGGACAGGGCAAAAGCGGCGGAAAACGCCGTTGCGGTTGTTATGCTGCCGTTTCGAGGTGGGGATTGTTGTTTCCTGTTTGCGACAGCCGTTGCGTGAACGGACTTTTTCCCTTGGCGGAAAACGCCGCAGCCGGCCGCTGTGCCGCCGTTTCGGGGCGGGGATTTTCGTTTCCTGTTTGCGACAGCCGTTGCGTGAACGGACTTTTTCCCGCGGCCGTTTTCACGGCTTGTCTGAAGGGGACGGTTCTTTTGCCCGGGAGGCAGCGTCTTTTTCTGCCGGCGTCAGCGCTTTTTCTTCGCTGAAATACCGCCTTTCGCGGAATTCGGATTTTTTGCCGGGATTAAAAACGGAAAGCGGACGAAAATAGCCCATGATGCGGGTCCATATTTCGCATTTCTGCCGTTCTTCCTCTTTTAATTCCGGTTCTTTATTTTCCATTTTCCGCTTTTCCCGCGCAGTCTTTGATTTTCTTCAGGATGTAATTGTCAGCCAGGGCGCCGGTGATTTCCTTTTTCTCGTAGTCGAGCAGGCGAAGCTGTCCTTTTTCCTTTTTGTAATAGGAAATTTCGCTGCCGGTTTCCAGCTTGATGATGCTGCCGTCTATGTCGTAAGTACCTTTTTCGTAAAAGGTGCCGTCTTTCTGACCGACATAAACCAGTTTGTTGACAAACGTGTTGTTGGCGTTGAGCTGCAGGGTCATGTCTATTCCCGGGCCGTCGGCGGCCGGCAACAGTCCGTTGTAGGTTCCGCAGATTTCTGACTTGGGTGAGCAGCCGGCAAGGGCAAGGGCGGTCAGCGCGGTATAAAAAAGTCTGTTCATGTTTCCTCCTTTTGTTTCCGATATGGTGATCGTGCCGATTGAGTTCAGCCCGGCTTTTAGTTTTAAGCAAAAATCGGTTTTGGGCAACAAAAAACTCCGCAATCCGGAGATTACGGAGTTTTTTTGCCTGTCGGTCCTCAGGCCTGCTTTTCGGCTTTTTTGACTTTGACCGGTCCACTTACCTTTTCCGTCAACGTCTGGAACAGAACGTAGAGCATCGGAATAATAATCAGACCGACCATGGTGCCGACCAGCATTCCGTAGAATACCGGTACGCCGATGGCGATTCGGCTGTTGGCGCCGGCGCCGGTGGCGACCACCATCGGCAGAGTGCCGAGGATGAAGGTGAAGGCCGTCATCAATACCGCGCGGAACCGTTCTTTCAGACCGATCATCGCGGCTTTGTTGATGGAAGTGCCTTTTTCGCGCTCTTCCTTGGAGAACTCGACGACCAGAATCGCGTTTTTGGCAGCCAGACCGACCAGCAGAATCAGCCCCAGCTGGGCGTAAATGCTGAGCGGCAGTCCGTGTATGAACAAGCCGAGCAAGGCGCCCACCATGGCAACGGAAACCGAAGCAAGAACCGGGATCGGCGTGCTCCAGCTTTCATACTGCGCAACCAGGAACAGGTAGGCGAAAGTCAGCGCCAGAGCGATCAGGTAACCGATTTGGCCCTGGTTGGCCTTTTCCTGATAGCTCATGCTCGACCATTCGTAGCTGTAACCCTTCGGCAGGGCCTCCTTGGCCAGTTGTTCGACGGCGTTCATGGCTTCGCCGGTACTGAAAGCTTCGTTGCCGACAATGTTGATGGCTGCCGCCGGGTATTGGTTGTAACGGTCGATGGTGCTCGGCGCCAGAACCTTGCTCAGGTTGATCATGCCGCCCAGAGGAACCATTTCGCCCAGGCTGTTTTGAACGTAAAGGCTGCTGATGTTGTCAACGCCCTTGCGGTACGGCCAGTCGGCCTGGATGATTACCTGGTTTACCTGGGTTCCGAAGTTGACGTCGTTGATGTAGGACGATCCCAAATACCGGCCGAGAGTGGTATAAATGTCGCCGGTGGTTACCTTCATCGATTCCGCTTTGGTGCGGTCAATGTTAACAAAGATGTGCGGCGTGGTCGCGTTATAGGTCGAGAACGCATAGGAAACGTACGGCGACCGGTTTAAGCGTCCGAGGAAACCCTGCAAAGCGGCATCCAGCTTCTTCGGATCCGGAGAATCGAGCGCCTGCAGACGGAAGTCCATGCCGTTGGTGCTGCCAAGGCCCTGGATGGCCGGCATTTCGAACATGTTGATGTTGGCTTCGGGGAAGTCGTCGATTTTGGCCTTGATCCGGTTCAGAATGTTGGTCGAATACAATTCCTTGTCCGTACGTTTGGCCCAGGGTTCAAGCATGGTAATGATGAAGGCGACGTTTTCGCCGGAACCGCCGATGATGCTGTGTCCGGTAACGTTCATGGCATGTGCGACGCCTTTTTCTTCCAAAATCAGCGGGATAACTTTCTTGACCAAAGCGTCTGTCCGTTCGCGGGAAGCGCCTTCGGGCAGCTGGATGTTGGTGAAGAACGCGCCCTGGTCTTCGCTCGGGATAAAGCTGGTCTGGCTGACATGAAGCAGCGCGACGATACCGGCAACGATAAGGGCGAAGATCAAAGCGATAACGCTGACCTTGCGGCTGGCGATGCCGACGATGCTGGCGTAGCGGTCGCGCGACTTGTCAACGGCGCGCGAGAACCAGAACAGCGGACCGTGCTGGAACGGTTTCAGCGGCCGCAGCATGGTGGCGCACAACGCCGGCGACAGCGTCAGGGCGTTTAAGGCCGAGAAAGCAACCGCCGTCGAAATGGCGACCGCAAACTGCTGGTAGATTTTGCCGGTGATGCCGCCGATAAAGCCGATCGGCACGAAAATGGCCAACAGTACCAGAGTGGTGGCGACAATCGCTCCCGACACCTGTTCCATGGCTTTGATCGTAGCCTGTTTCGGCGAAAGTTTTTCGTTTTCCATCAGGAACAGAACGCGTTCGACCACAACGATGGCGTCGTCAACCACCAGGCCGATCGCCAGCACCAGACCAAACAGGGTCAGGGTATTTAGGCTGTAGCCCAGCGCCAGAAGAACGGCGAAAGTGGCAAAGATGGATACCGGAATGGTCAGGGTCGGTACCAGTACCGCGCGCCAGTCCTGCAAAAAGATATAGCAGACGGCGACCACCAGCGCAAAAGTCAGAATCAGGGTAAAGACCACTTCTTCAATTGACGACGTGATGTACTCGGTGGCGTCATAGGCTACGAAAATTTCCATATCGTCGGGATAGAACTGTTCCAGACGGGCCATTTCCGCACGCAGGTTGGACATTGCGTTGATGGCGTTTGCCCCCGACAGCATGTTGACGGCAATGGCTACCGAAGGGGCGCCGTCGAACTGGGATTCCGCGTTATAGTCTTCCTGGCCGATTTCGATCCTGGCAACGTCGCCCAAACGAACAAGACCGCCTTCTTCGTCGGTGCGGACGATGATCTGCTTAAACTCTTCAACGTCGTTGATACGGCCGCTGCTGAGCAGGGCGTAGACCATTTGCTGAGAACCGTCGCCCGGCATGGAGCCCACCTTACCCAGCGAAGGCTGGATGTTTTGGCTTTCGATTGCCGCCTGGATGGCGGATACCGGCAGGTTGAGCGCGGTTATCTTGTTGGCGTCGAGCCATACGCGCATGGACAAAGGCGGGGCGTAAACGTTGACTTCGCCGACGCCGTCCACTCTGATCAGGTTTTTCTTGATGTTGTTCTGAACGTAGTTGCTCAGGAACAACGTGTCATGAGTGCCGTTGGGCGAACGGGCGGTCAAAAAGCCCAGCTGGTCGGAAGAGCGGCGGCTGACGGTAACGCCCTGCTGCTGAACTTCCGCCGGCAGTTTGCTCAATGCCTGAGATACGCGGTTTTGCACCTTGACCTGCGCCATATCGGGGTCGGTGCCGACCTTGAAAGTGATCGTCAGACCGTAACTGCCGGTTGCGTCCGAAGACGAATCCATGTAAAGCATGTCTTCCACGCCGTTGATCGTTTCTTCCAGCGGAATACCCACCGTGTTGGCGATAACCTCGGCGCTGGCGCCGGGATAGGTGGCCGAAACCCTGATGGTCGGCGGGGTAATTTCCGGATAAAGAGTGATCGGCAGCGAAAAGACGGCGATTGCGCCGGCAAGCGTCAGCACAATCGAAATGACCATCGCAAAACGCGGTCGTTCAATGAAAATCCTTGAAAACATAAACTATTTTCCTTCTGTGGTCTGTTCTTTAACCGTTCCGGTACGCACTTTCTTGCCGTCGGAAACTTTCTGCAGGCCCTGGATGATAACCTTTTCGCCCGCTTTCAGCCCGGAGGTGACAATCTGCCGGTCGTCGGCAATTTCGCCGAGCGTAATGCGTCTTTGTTCGACCACGTTGTCTTTGTTAACGATCATAACATAGTTTCCGTGTTCGTCCTGCGCCAACGCCGCCTGAGAAATGACAACCGCGTTTTTCTCGGGGCCGGAACCGATCATGATGTCGACATAGCCGCCGGGGATCAGCATGTCGTCCTTGTTTTCGAATTCGGAATAAACCGACATAGTGGCGGTACCGGTGTTGATCGAGTTGTCGTTGAAACGGGAAAGAATCGGCTTTTTGATGACCTTGCCGTTGGCGAGGATGATTTTGCTGTATACTTCGCCGCCGCGTTTGTCATAGTCCTGTCTTAAGTTCAGCATTTCCTTGTCGGTGACGGAAAAGACGATGCGCACCGGGTCGGTCTGCACGATGTTGGCCAGGGTGCCGCTTGAGGTGCTGACGTAGTTGCCGACGGTGATCATGGCCTTGCCGATGTAACCGTTGATCGGCGAGCGAATCTCGGTGTGTTCAAGGTCGATTTTGGCCAGCTCGTAGTTGGCTTCCGCCTGTTTGACGGCGGCCTGGGCCTGCAGCATGTTGGAATAGGCCTCGTCCAGTTTGGATTCGGAAGCGAATTTCTGCTGGTTGAGGGATTTTTGCCGCTTATATTCTTTTTCCAGCTGGGTGAAGCTAGCTTTGGCCTTGTCGAGTTCGGCCTTGCGCAGGTCGACGGTGGCGATGTATTTCTGCTGTTCGATCACAAACAGAATGTCGCCTTTTTTGACCGCGGAACCTTCGTCAAACAGCACTTTTTCCAGATAACCGCTGACCTGCGGCTGGATGTTTACTTCGTTGACGGCTTCCACATGGCCGATGAATTTCTGGGCGGGCGTCACGTCTTTCAACTGTGCTTCTTCCACCAGTACGAACGGATCGCCGCCGGCGCCGGCGGGCGCCGTCATCGCATGGGGGCTGAGCTTGGTTTTTAAAAACCAGCCGGCCGCCACACACAAACATAAGACAACGACTTGTCTTAATATTTTGCGATTGCTCATTTTTCCAACTTTCATTTTCCTTAACCTTTCAATTTTTGATTTTTTTCAATCACCGCGTCAAATCCTTCCAAAAAAGTACGGGAAAGACTGAAATTTACCTCTTTGCATACATAAGTGTTGATCAGCCCGCGCCAGATGCTGACGACAAGGGCGCTGACCGTTTTGATGTCCGTTTGAGCGGATATCTCTCCATTTTTTTTAGCCGCTGTCAAGGCCTGTTTTGCCGTTTTGAAATGAAAATCGTGTATTTCCCCGGTTTTGGCCTGAACCTGGTTGAATACACTGTCGGACCATTCCACCTGAAACAGGGTGAAGAAAATGAATTTCCGCACTTCAGGACTTTTTTCGATGTGTTCCGCCTCGCGCCGGAAAAATTCCCTGAGTTCGGCGACGGAATGCGGAGAGATGTATTGGCTGCCGATTTCTTCCCGGTCTTTGGCTACGCGCTGACGAATCAGTTCGGCCAGAAGTTCGGCTTTGTTTTTAAAATGCCAATAAACCGCGCCTTTTGTCAGATGAATGCGCAGGGCAATATCTTCAAAAGTCGTGCGGGAAAATCCTTTTTCGTAAAAACAGTCCAAAGCGGATTTTAAGATCAGAACTTTGGTGTTTTCGCTTTCTTCACGGGTTTTGCGCGCCATTTTCTTTTCAAAATTAAATATACATTCCGGTAGGTATGTATAACGAAAGAAAAAAAATTGCAAGCGAAATCTTTTATATAACCGCAGTTTTTTTGTTTTTAAAGCCGCGGCGCCCGCATGTTTCCGCAGACGGGGAAAAGCTTTGCGCTGACGGGAAGGAGCGGCAAAAATCCGTAAATTAGGTTTAAATTTACTTTTTATATGTTATAATCGAAAACAAATTTCGAGGGAGTTTTTGCCGATGGAAGAAGAATCAATCTTAAAGAAAATGGAGCGGCTGTTTAAAATGCGCCGGCTTTTGAAAGAAAAAAAGCTCAAACGCATTAAAGACAAAAAGCTGAAATACGGCCGCTGGGATCTTGATGACGAGGACGACGACTATGATTATGAGGATGAGCTGCTTTCCCGGCCGGAACTGATCGAAGAGGCGCTGAAAGAATATATGTACCAGTTCGGCCTGTCGATTTATCAGAACAAACAGGGCGATTATTATTTCAAACGCTTTGCCGACGACATTGACATCCGCGGTTTTGACGAACTGGATACCCATCATTTTGCCTTGCGGGAAAAAGAGCCCAATTTTTTTGAAAGGCTGTTGGAAGTCGTTCCGGAAAACAAAATCCACCTGACCGGCGATATGGAAACCGCCGTTTTCGACCTTTATGAAAAAGATGCCGTCATGACGGACATTCTTGATCAGATGGTGGAAGAGGAAACTTTGAAATGCCGGGAAATTCTGAAAGCGACGGAAGATGTGTACGAGACCGCGGATCAGACCCGTGCGGACGAGTTTTCGCGTACTGACGCGCTTGCGAACGAAGAGTTCGTTCCCGGTCTTGACGGGCTTGCCGCCGAGAACGGGAAAGCGCGGACGGAAGATTTTTACGAAGACGGCAAGCCTGTTGCCGCCGGCAGTACCGACAGCGATGCGGGAACGCCGGTTTCTCCCGCCGGAGAACAATGGGAGGCTTATGAATGCGGCGGCGAAGAGCGGGTGGAGAAAGCGCGGCTGCCTAAGCCGGCAAAAGTGCGCCGGGTGCGCAAACCGCAGACCAGTTCGCTGCCGGCCGGTATGGTTAAAGATAACGGCAACAACCGCTGAAAGCGGATTTTCTTCTTGTCGGAAAACTCTCCCCGTGGGGAGAGTTTTTTGTATCCCGGAAATTTCCGATCAGGCCGAGGAGAGTTTTTTGGGGGCGGAGAGGTCAAATGAGAACGGGGCGGCGTTGCTGTTTGCAGTTATTTATGTCCCTCCCTACGCAGGCCGAGGAGAGTTTTTTGCTTTTGTGCGGCAAGGCAAGTGAGAACGGAGCGGCGTTGCTGTTTGCAGTTATTTGTGTCCCTCCCTGCGCAGGCCGAGGAGAGTTTTATGGGGGCGGAGAGGCCAAATGAGAACGGACGTTTGATGGAAAGGTGCAGGCGCTGCCGTTTGAATGCTGAAAGCGGATGGGGCGCGGACGGATGCCGCAGGCAAAAAGAATATGCGCCCCAAAAGCGGAATATGCAAAAAAGGAAACGGCCGGCAAATACCGGCGGTATGTGTAATTGCGAAGTAAAGCGGCAGCCGGGAACAGGGGTTTGCGGCGGAAAAAAGAAAAAGCCGGACGTTATGTCCGGCTTTTTCACGTCATAAAACGGTCGTTGTTTTCAGTCTTCAAGATAAAGGCTGCTTTTTTTGTAATTCATAATCGCATGACGGATCAGGACGCCGATAATGGCGGCGACCGGAACGGCGATCATCAGTCCGAGGAAGCCGAGCAGAACCCCGCCGGCGAGCAGGGCGAACATAACCCAGACCGGATGCAGCCCGACGTTGTCGCCGACCAGTTTCGGAGTGAGGAAGTTGCCTTCGAGAAACTGTCCGACCATAAAGACGGCGGCCACGCTTATAATCGGCATCAGGCTGTCAAACTGGGCAAAGGCCAGCGCCATGCTGATGATGAAGCCGGAGATGGTGCCGACATAAGGGATAAAGGAAATGATCCCGGCCAGAAAACCGACCAGCAGGCCCAGGTCCAGCCCTGCCAAGTGCAGGCCGACGGCGTAAAAGCTGCCGAGGATGACGCATACGCTCAGTTGTCCGCGGATGAAGCCGGCCAGTGTGCGGTCGATTTCCCGCGCCTGCTGTTCAATCGACTTTTTTGATTTGCGCGGCAGCAGGCTGCGTACTTTGGCAATGAACTTGTCCCAGTCGCGAAGCATGTAAAAGGCTACGACGGGAGTGATCAGCAGCAGCGAGATCAGGTTGACGATCGCCATGCCGCCGGAAATCACGCTGCGTAGAATTTTGCCGAGAATTTTCAAATTGTTGGCCATGTTGTCGTGCATGTAGCTGCGGATTTTGTCGGCATCGAGCGCGGGGAACATGTCCTTGAGGTCAATGAGCAGGGGTTCGGCTTTTTTCAAGAGCGAGGAAACGTAGTTTGGAATGACGCTGATAAATACGCTGAGCTGGCTGTCAATGACGTTGACCAGAAGGACGAAGGCCGGCACGATGATCAGCACGACCAGAACCAGAACCAGCACGGTCGACCAGGTGCGGCCGATTTTAAGCCGGGTGAACTTGTCGACCAGCGGGTCGAGCAGATAGCCGATGATGATACCGGCGACAAACGGCAGCAGCACCGAGCGCAAAATGTAGACAAAGGCGCAGAAAAAGGCAAACAGCGCCAGCCAGAAGACTTTGTTTGACTTGACGGGAACGGAAACGTTTACGGAGTTGTTTTTTGACATTGTTTTCTCTCGGCTTAACAAGGTTACATATCGGTCAGGGTGAAGTAGCCGCCGGTTTCGCTCAGCAGCAGCCGGGCGGAACGGAGGGCGCCGGCAAGTGTGTCGAGGTCGCCGACGTAGCTGATCTGAAACTGGATGCGGCCGTTGCCGATGGCGTTGATGCGGATGTCTTCGACGGCGGTTACGGCGGCGATTTTTTCTTCCGTTTTCAGCCACGAACTCAGGGTTTTGAATTTATACAAAACGGTGATCGTTTCCGGTTCGGTCGAGGTAACGACGGTGCGGCCTTTCAGTTCGTCGGCGATCCGCATGCCGGTTTCGCGGGCGGCCTGATTAAAAAGTTCGGAGGTGCGCGGTCCGCCGACGCTGAAAATCTGCCGTTTGCCGTTACGGGGATTGATGATGCTGACGGCCAGGGCGTCGTCGCCGTTGTAATAAGCTTCGGCGACATAGACGTCTCCGCCGCCGTTTAAGGACGAGAGCCGTCCGAACAGTTCCGCGTCAAGCCCGAGCGCCTGTTCGGCGGAGGTCAGAAACGGCGCCGCGTCTTCCGTCGGCATAAAGAACCGGACCGAGCCGACGGTCGGCGGATTCTGCTGCCAGGCGGCGCGCCAGGGACTTTCCGTTTCCCACAGCAGAGCCGGCATGTCCGGACCTTCGCGGAAAACGGGGATGACCATGACTTCCGCGGAAGAAGCCACCACCAGCGGCACGTTCTTTTCCTGCAGATACTGCCGCAGAATTTTGTCGTTGGCGGTGATCCGCAGTTTGGCCAGGTAGCGGACGTTGGAGGTTTTTTCTTCAAGCACCGTGGTTTCCCTGATGAAGTTGAGCAGCTGGTCGTCGGTCAGCTTATTTAAAACGGTGACGCCTTCGCGGGTGGTAAAGTTGGCGGCGATGGCGCTGACGGCCTGACGGTTGGCGCGGCGCATTGCCAGTTCGCGGGCGGCGGAAGCGTTGTCGGCGGTTACGTCGACGGTCACGTCGGCGGAATAAGACGGCTGGCCTGCCCGGGCGGAAAAAACGGTGAACAGGACGAACAGCAGAACGGGGAGAAAAAGACGGCGCATGAGAAGTCTCCTGAGGTTATTCCAAAATTTCCAGCCGATTGAAGAAAAAGGCGATTTCCCGTTCGGCAGTTTCGGGGCCGTCGGAACCGTGGACGGCGTTTTTTTCGATGGATACGCCGTAAAGCCGGCGAAGCGTCCCTTCTTCGGCGGCGGCGGGGTTGGTGTTGCCCATCAGCCGGCGGTATTCCTCAATTGCGTTTTCGCCGGCCAGCACCTGGACGATGACCGGTCCGGCAGTGATGTTTTCGATCAGTTCGTCGAAAAAGGCCTTGTTCTGGTGGACGGCGTAAAAACGGGCCGCCTGTTCGCGCGACAGCCGCAGCATTTTCTGCGCGACGACCTTCAGGCCGCTTTCTTCTATTGTGGCGATGATTTTTCCGCTTAATCCGCGGCCGACCGCTTCCGGTTTGATCATTGATAGGGTTTTTTCCATGTTTTCCTCTGTTGGTTGGCTGAGTTGGGCAAATCTTATCCTATATGTAGCGAAAAATCAAAAAGTTTTTATAGACTTTTTGATCAATTCGTTGTTTATTACAGACAAATTCTTTTTATAAACAGTTTAAGGACAGATCAAATGACTGAAAGTGCATATTTAAAACGGCTGCTGGCAAAAGCTGCGGAAAACCTGAAGACCATCGTGCTGCCGGAAAGCGAAGACGACCGCGTTCTCGACGCGGCTCATTTTGTTGCCGAAGCGGGAGCGGCCAGACCGGTTATTCTCGGCAGTCCGGAAACGGTGGAGGGCTATTATCGGGGCAAAGGCTGGAGCATGGAGGGAATCGAAGTCATTTCTCCCGAAAACTCTCCCCGGCTCGCGGCTTATGCCGAAATGTTTTTTGAACTGCGGAAAGACAAGGGGGTAACTGCCGAAGATGCGTTGAAACAAATGCACAATTACAATTACTTCGGCACTATGATGATCAAGGCCGGCGATGCCGACGGCATGGTTTCGGGCGCCAACCATTCGACCGCGGACACCGTTCGTCCTGCGCTGCAGATCATCAAGTCGGCCAAGAAAGGCCGTGCGGTTTCTTCCGCGGTGCTGGAAGTGGTCAACGGCAAGCCTTACATTTTGTCTGACTGCGCCATCGTCATCAATCCGACGGCGGCCGAGCTGGCGGACATTGCGGTGGATGCCGCTCAAACGGCTTTGCAGTTCGGCATTGAGCCGAACGTGGCGCTGCTTTCCTATTCTACCAAGGGGTCGGGTAAAGGCGAAGGCGTGGACAAAGTTGCCGAAGCCGCGCGGCTGGCCGGGGAACAGCTCAAATTGCCGGAATATAAGGATCTGCCGATCAAAATCGACGGCGAAATGCAGGCCGATGCGGCGCTGGATGCGGTCGTAGCTGCCAAAAAGGCGCCGGGCAGCGAAGTTGCCGGACAGGCCAACGTCCTGATCTTTCCTGACATTGAAGCCGGCAACATCAGTTACAAGCTGTTGCAGCGGCTGGGCGGGGCGGAAGCCTACGGTCCGATTTTGCAGGGGCTGAACGCGCCGGTCAACGACCTTTCGCGCGGGGCATTGGTGGAAGACATCGTCGGCATGATCGCGATTACCGCTTTGCAGGCTGCCAAAAAATAACTTTTAAACTGAAACTAACTCTAAAAGCAGGAACATTCATATGGAAAAAATCTTAGTCCTGAACTCCGGTTCATCATCTCTGAAATATCAGCTTTTCAATGTCGACGGCGACAAATTTGAAGTTGTTGCAAAAGGTTTGGCCGACCGTATCGGCATTGAAGGGTCGCTGGTGACGATCAAAGTCGGCGACGGCGACAAGGTTACGACCGAACTGCCGCTGCCGACCCACAAGGAAGCGATCAAGGAAGTGCTCGATCTGCTGCTCGGCAGCGTTTTGAAAAGCATTGACGAACTTTCCGGCGTCGGCCACCGCGTTGTTCACGGCGGCGAATATTTTGACCGTTCGGTGCTGGTCGACGACGAAGTGATCCGCATTATCGACGGACTTTCCACGCTGGCGCCGCTGCACAACCCGGCGGCGGTTATGGGCATCAAAGCGGTCAAGGCGCTGCTGCCGAACGTTCCACAGGTGGTTGCTTTCGATACCGCCTTCCATCAGACGATGAAGCCCGAAGCCTATATGTATGCGCTGCCGCTTGAACAGTACAAAAAATATAAAATCCGCCGTTACGGCGCCCACGGCACTTCGCACCTGTTCGTTTCGCGCGAGGCGGCAAAACTGATCGGCAAGGCCGGCAAAATCATCACCTGCCATATCGGCAACGGCGCTTCGATCAGTGCGGTTAAAGACGGCGTATGCGTCGACACTTCGATGGGCTTTACCCCGCTGGCCGGCGTGGTGATGGGAACGCGTTCGGGCGACGTCGATCCGTTCGTACCGCTTTATATCATGAAAACGCAAAACAAAACGGTTGAGGAAGTGGACAACCTGCTGAACAAACAGTCGGGCATGCTCGGACTGTGCGGCTGCTCCGACAATCGCGATGTCGAAGTCAAATATTTCGCCGGCGATCCGGAAGCGATGACGGCCATGCAGGTATATACATACAGCATCGTTAAATACATCGGCGCCTATACGGCGGCAATGGGCGGTGTTGACGCCATCGTGTTTACCGGCGGCATCGGCGAAAACGGCAGCGAAGTCCGTAAACTGATCTGCGAACGGCTGGCGTTTATGGGCATTGAGCTTGACGAGGAAGCCAACAAGCTGCGCGGCACATTGACGGAAATATCCAAACCCGGTTCCAAAGTCAGGGTTTTCGTCATTCCGACCAACGAAGAACTGGTCATTGCCCAAGATGTTAAAAAACTGATTTAATTTCTTCGCCCATAAATGTAATCCCCGTTGTCATTCGTCGGAAACAACGGGGATTTTTTTGTTTTCGTGGCAGGAATGCCGGTCGGGGGACAGAAGCCGGAAAGTTTGCTTTCGGGAATATTTCGAAAGGGATTGAATTGCGGCAAATGCTGATTATTTTTTCTTTATGATGAAGTTTATTTATAAAGGATAAGTATATGAAAAGTTTGCCGGTTTTATTGATGACGGCGCTGCTTCCCAATGCGGCGGCGGCGGAAACGATTGACGTCCGTTCGGACAGTGAGCAGCCGACGGTTATTTACGGAGAAGCGGAAAACGCGAACGGTACGTTTAACGAAATGACGGTGGAGCAGGCGGCGGATGCCCAAAATCCGTTCGGCAACCCGATCGTCAATAAGCTTCCTTACGGTAAGCCGGCGCCTGAGGTTGAAAAGGGCAAGCCGCTGCCGCCGGCGCCCGAACTCGGAAAAAGTCCCGTAAACGTCGTTTCGCAAACCAGCGGGCAGAATCCGGAAATCAGTCCGCAAAATTCTCCCGAACAAATGCAAAACGAGATTCAAAACACCCTTTACGAATCGGATGACCGTATTTACGATTTGCAGTCTTACCCGGACAATGACATCAATCAGATTGAGAATCGGGGAAATGCGGTGACCAACTATCCGGAGTATTAGTTTTGTTTTGGCTTAACTCCTTCCCGCTCTTTTTTCCCGTCAGGCATGCAACAAAAAAACTCCCCGGATAATCCGGGGAGTTTCCGCTCTTTTTACATTTTCTAGAAAGCGCAGTTCAGACCCAGACCGACGGTCGTCGCATCGTAATCCGAACCGAACGTATAATTCGCCCAGCCGTAAGCCGAAAGCTGATCGGTGAAGCCGTAGCGCCCGCCAAGCTCAATCCGACCCAGCGTTTCGTCGTCAAGCGTGTTTACTTTCCCCAGGTTGGTGACGGTAACTTTGTCGCCGTGGACAATCGTCTGCACAACGCTCGGTTTGACGTAAACGTTGGTTCTCTCAAACTGTTTTTGCAGCTTAACGCTCAGCTCTGCCTCAAGATGTTTGACGTTTTTCCAATCGTATTTTTTTCCGACATTGTCGGTCGCGTCGTCAAAGTTTATTTGCGTGTAGTATAAACCCAGGCCCGGATCCAATGTCAGGTCGTTTGGTAATGCAAACGTGTGTCCGATCTCGATTCCGGCGCCGAACTCGATGCCGTCGGTGTCAAATTCGGCAATACCGTCGTCGGTTTTGGCAGTGGTTTGCTGAATGCCGCCGTAAATCGCAGCAAACAACCGGTTCATGTTTTTATCATAGCGGTAGTATAAACCGGCCAGATAACTGTCGATGTCAATTTCGGAACCATAAGAAGTGTACATTCTTTCCGCTTTACCCGAGAGGGCGTATTCTCCCTTGCGATAAGAAGCGAAAACGCCAAAAGTGTTGTTGACGTTGTTTTGAACATCAAATCCCGCTTCAATTCCCCTTATGTCGGCGTCCATGTCAACCGGCTTGTTTATATTGGCGGTTTTGCCCTGCGTCAGAACCCATGAATTGCGCAATGTGCGGCCGTTCCATTCCGCGGGGTAAACGCCGCAGCCGGGACAATATTCGCGACCGGCGGCAATTTTTCCGGAAATGTTTTTTGCCATGTCTCGGGTCTGTTCGATTGCCGCTTTGTGCAGGCCTGCTCCGGCAACAATTTCCGGTACGACGGGGCGGATTTGTCCGGACGGTTTTTCGTCAGGATTTTCGGGATCTGGTTTTTCCGGATCAGGATCCGGGTTGGGATTTAAGACGTCTGTCAAATACAGATACCAGGTAGACCCCGCTTCATCGCCCTTCATGTTGATTTTTCCTTTCCACAGATACGGGCTTCCGATCACGCGCGTTACGTTAAAAGAAGACAATGTGGCTTCATCGTCATTCGGCGCAAACAAAAAGGGGACGCAGGCGTCGTCTATATTGGCCAAAATGTCCGGATTCAGCGCATTGACCCAAACGTCGTAGTTTCCGCTTACGTCATTGTTAACGCGAATTGCTCCGGCGTTAACGGCGTTTGCAGCCTTGTCGACTTTGATGTCAACCTTAATCAGCGGCGAAGTTCCTGCCGGTTGCCGGTAGGCTGATGTATCGTTGTTTGCAATCAGCATATTTTCGGTTTGAATGTTTGCATTTAAGCCGAGATTTGTCACGGAAGAAGACGATAAAGTGAGGTTTGTTACGTTCTCGACGGTATTGTTAAATCTGACGATTCCGCTGCCGTCACCCGTAATTTTGAGGTTGTAATGCTTGCCGTTAATGCCGTCGTCAAAGGAAACGCTTCCTTTGTTTTGGGTTTTCAGTCCGAGCTCAATTTCATCTCCTTCGGTGCCCGCCATGTAAATGGCGTTGGATTTCTTTTCTTCACCGATCCGAACATAGTTGCCGGAGAATAAAGATTTCCCGGCATCGGCGCTGATGTTTAAGTCTTTAAGCGAATATATCGCTCCTCCCTGAGATTCGTCGTTTCCCGATACCCAATTCTCGGTGAATGATGAATTCACAATTTCTTTGATTACGCTTTCATTATGAATTGCACCGCCTTGAGCAAAGCTGTTTGATGCTTCGGCATAATTGTTTTTAAATTCTGAGTTTATAATTACTTTTAGAGAAGCTTGGTTATAGATTGCTCCGCCTTTGGCGTTTTTTCCGTCAACGTAATTGTCTTTAAATTTGCCTGTGATGGAACTGATGTTATAGAATATGCTTGTTCCTCCTCCCATGTTATCGTTGACGATTGCGCCACCTTCTCCTTTTGCATGATTACCGATAAAATCTGCCGTAATGTTTGTTATTATGCCGTGATTGTATATGGCACCGCCCATCGTTTCTTCGGAATAGTTGTTTTTAAATTTGCCGGAGAGGCTTTTTATTGTTGCAAGATAGTTGCGTATTGCGCCGCCGTAAAGACTGGCATAATTTCCTATAAAATCAGCGGAAATGTTTTCTATGGTGCCGTCGTTCTGTATGGCGCCGGCATCGTAAGAGGAATGGTTTCCTATGAACTCTCCCGTAATTTCCCGTATATTTCCGGAATTTGAAATCGCGCCGCCGTCAGACAATCCCAGCATAATAGTAGGTCTTTCGATATAATTTCCGATAAAAGAAGCGGAGATTGTTCCTATTTCTCCCGAATTAAATATAGCACCTCCTTTGCCGGAACTACTGTCCGCATAAACAAAGTTTTCTTTAAAATTCCCCGTAATGCTGTTTATCTCACCGGAATTGTATATGGCGCCGCCATATGCTTCTCCGAAAAACGAGCTGGCGCTGTTATTGACAAAATCGGCGGCAATGTCTGTCGCAGAACAATTTTTCGTGTTATATATCGCTCCTCCATAGTATTCGTAGTTTATCATGTTTTGTGGTCGCAACTTTTCAAAAAGAACGTTCTGCACGTTTGATTCGGCCAAAGTGTCATCGATTCGTTCGGCTTTTTGGAGTTCTGTTAACTCTTTGTAAGATTGAGTTAAAGAGTTTGAAAACTCGTTAATCGCCGTATCGGCTTCGGCCGGCGAACTCAAAAACGTTGTCGCCAGCAGGAAAAGTCCGATAGTTGATTTAGTCATCTTTTTTATCCTCTATAATAGTTATTGACAAATTTTTCCGTTATTCTCAAAAATGCTTCTTTTTATCGATCCTTTTTTTAAACTAAAACAAAAGGTTATTGTCTACATTTTCCAAAGACGAAAAATTTGTTCAAAAATAACTATTTAGATGACTTTTGATAAATTTTCTGATATGATTTTTCCTGTGACAAAAAAAGGATCCTTTTTTTGCCGCGGGACTGTGCAGGTCGGTGAATAAAGGGCTTGTGTGCCACAAAAAAAGCTCCGGTTTCCCGGAGCGCGTCTTGTCTAAACTCTTTCATATTCCAGAAAGACGGAGCGTCTGCCTTCGCGCAGCGCTTTTTGCTGATATTTGGTTTTGACCCAGTCTGCGGGTTCGTGTTTCCAATCGCTGCCGCAAACGGCCGTCCAACGGAAGTTTTTGTTTTCGTGCATCTGTCTTAAGGTCCAGCGCTTGTATACCGGGTGGTCGGTAGCGATCAGCAGTTTGCCGCCGGGTTTTAAAATCCTTGCCAGCTGCTTTAAATTGTCCGGATTGACGAAACGCCGGCCGGCATGGCGCTTTTTCGGCCACGGATCGGGAAAAAGCAGGAATATCCCGTCAATAGAAGCGTCGGGCAAAAGCGGAAACAAAAGCCTGATGTCGTCGCCGTAAACGCGGATGTTGTCGCGCCTTTCCGGCAACAGGGAAATGTTTTCGGTGATTTCCGAACCTTCCTTAATGCCGGTGACAAGACTGAGCAGGTTGGCGACGCCGTTTTGGAAGACTTCCGCGCCGATGTAGCCGTTTTCCGGATGGAGAGCGGCGATGCCGGCCAGATGGACGCCGTCGCCGAAACCGATTTCCAGACAAATTTTTTCAGGGATGATGCCAAAGGCGAGCGGTTTTTGCGGATCAAGCGCCACCCGGGGCAGAAAATCTTCAAGCAGCGCGGTTTTGGCTTTGCGGATGCGGCGGCCTTTACGGCGGCCGAAAAAATGCGGTTTGTCGTCTAAAAACATGCGGTCAGTTCCTTGATTAAGTCGGTTTTTTCCCAGGAAAATTCTCCGTTCGTTCCCGGTTTGCGGCCAAAATGCCCGTAAGCTGCCGTCGGCGTATATATCGGCCGGCAAAGCTGCAGGCGGTCGATGATGCCCCGGGGGGTGAGGTCGACCAGTTCGGGAATTTTCTTCAACAGCGCCTGCTCGTCGATTTTGGCGGTGCCGCGGCAATCAATGAACAAAGACAACGGATCCGCCCGGCCGATGGCGTAGGATATTTGCAACAGACATTCGTCGGCCAGCCCGGCGGCGACGATGTTTTTGGCCAGGTAACGCAGCATATAGGCGGCAGAACGGTCGACTTTGCTCGGGTCTTTGCCGGAAAAGGCGCCGCCGCCGTGCGGGGCATAGCCGCCGTAGGTGTCGGCAATGATTTTGCGTCCGGTCAGGCCGCAGTCGCCGTCGGGGCCGCCGATGACGAAACGTCCGGCCGGGTTGATCAGATATTCCGTCCGGGAGGTTAAAAGTTCGGCAGGCAGGCTTTGCCGGATAACGGGCATTACTTTTTCGCGGATTTCGCCGGTTGAGAGCCCCGCCCGGTGCTGGGCGGAAAGGACGACGGAACGGATGCCGACGACCTCGTTGCGATCGTTGTATTCGAGCGTAATCTGCGATTTGGCGTCAGGCTCCAACCCCGGAAGGGAAGCCTGCCGCAGATTCTCCAGCAGCCGGTTGGCCAGCCAGACGGCAAGCGGCATGTATTCGCTGTCAAAACCGTGTTCTTTTTCGGCATAGCCGAACATAATGCCCTGGTCGCCGGCGCCGCAGTCTTTGATGCCGGCGGCGATGTCGGCCGACTGGCAGTGCAGCAGGTCGGTGATTTGCACGTTTTTATAACTGAATCCGGGCTGATCATAACCGATCGTTTTTATCAGGGTGCGGACGGCATTTTCAATTTCTTCCGCCTGCGGACGGTTGTTGCCGAGCGTTTCTCCGGCGATGATGATCCGTCCGGTCGTCGCCATGGCTTCGATCGCCGTGTGAGCCGTCGGATCAGCGGCCAGAAACAGATCAAGCAGAGTATCCGAAATCTGGTCGCAGATTTTGTCCGGATGGCCGGCGGAAACCGCTTCGCTGGTGAAAAGGTAACTCATTGTCAGGTTGTTCCCGTGGTTGGAGGGTTGTCGTTTTCCGGTATAATAAAAAGCCGGCGGGGAAAACGCCAGCTTTTTTTAAATGCATGTGCGTATTTTGTTATTCTTCGTCGCTGTCCTGACCACGGTCGCTGGTGGTTTTTGACATGGTGACGATCAGATCAAAGAGATATTTTGCCGCTTTGCGGTTGGGAATGCGGTAATAGGCTTTGACCAACTCCAGCGTTTCCTGTCGTTTCATCGGATCCATGTCGATTTCCTCATGACTTTCTTCAAAACAGAGGGCGCTTTCCGGCGCGCTGAAAACGCGGGGACTCTGCTGGGCGACTTCCCGGTCCATGTCTTCGTAGAAAAAGTTTATCGGTACGTCCAACACCTTGCTGATGTCCCACAGGCGGCTGGCGCCGACGCGGTTGTTGCCGCGTTCGTATTTCTGGACCTGCTGAAAAGTCAGCCCCAGCAGGGAAGCGAGCTTTTCCTGCGAATAGCCGAGCAGGGTTCTGCGCAGACGGATGCGGTTGCCGACGTGGACGTCGATCGGATTGGGTTGCCCGCTTGGGGTGCGGCCGCGGCTGGCCTTTTTGGATTTAGTCAAATTCATCTCATTCTCCACAAAATTACTTTTGTCATAATGCAATTTTTAGTGGTTAATGTCAATGTTTTTATATAATATTTTATATAGCAATTTGATTTACAAGAATTAAATATTATTTTTGCCGGACAGGGAGCGTTTTTCAGGCCGAACGTTTTGACAGTGCATAGGCGGTTATGACAGTAAGAAAACAAAGCAGCATAACCGTCAGATTATGATATTTTGAGTAGGGCGTTTCGACCGACGGCGACTGCGGCAGTGGGAAGTCTAGCGTTCCGGAAGCGTTCAACGGCAGCCTGCGGAGGACGACGCCGGTTTTGGAAATGAGGGCGCTGATGCCGGAGTTGGCCGCACGTACGACGGTCAGCCCTTCTTCCACCGCGCGCATGCGGGCGGCGACCAGATGCTGACGGGGGCCGGCGCTGTCGCCGTACCAGCCGTCGTTGGTCAGGTTGAGCAGCCATTGGGGACGTTGTGCGGGATCGGTAACCGCGGCCGGGAAGATGATTTCGTAACAAATGAGGATGCCAAACGGCGGAATTTGCGGCAGGACGACGGTGGAAGGACCGGTGCCGGGCATGAAGTCGGCGATGACGTTGGTTACAGGTTTTAAGCTTTCCGGCAGGTACTGCCGCAAAGGGACATATTCGCCGAAAGGCACCAGATGCGATTTGCCGTAGGCGGCGGCGATCCCTTTGCCGTCAAGCGCCTGCATGGCATTGAGCGGCCGCCATTTTTCTCCGTCGTAAACATAGTCGAGCGCGCCGGTGACAAGGTATCCGCCGGCCGGTACCGCCTGCAGAAGCTGTTCAAGATACTGCGGCTGCAAACTGAGGACAAAGGGGTTGGCCGTTTCTCCCCAGATGATCATGTCTGTTTGCGGGGCAAGGTCTTGAACGGACATTTGAATATAAGTCTGCAAATTTTGTTCCAGCATTTCCGGTTTCCACTTCATTTGCTGGGGAATGGACGGCTGGACAATTCGGATGTTGACGTCGGAGAAGCTCCCGTCGGGGTATCGGTCGAGACGAAGGCTGCCGTATGCAAACAGCAGTGTCGGGATCAGTGCGGAAAAGAGAGCGGCGGAAACAAGGTTTTTCCTTCCGGGGCAAAATAACGGAATGCCCCAGACACCGGCGGCGATGACGGTGAAAAGCGAAAGCCCGTAAGTTCCGAACAGCGCGGCGGCCTGAATGGCGCTGTCGCTGAATGCCCAGACGGTACCCAGCAGATTCCAAGGGAAACCGGTAAAGATGAAACTGCGGATCCATTCGAAAAACGTCCAGGCTGCGGCAAAAGCCAGCAGTCTGGGCCAATTGCCTTTGAAAAAGCGGCAGAACAGGGCGGGAAAGGCGGCGAACAAACCGAAAAAGCCGCCGCTGCCGGCAAAACACAACGGGATCAGCCAGCCCAGACGGGGCAGATCCATCATCAGCGCGTTGTTGATCCAGAAAAGACCGCAGGCAAAATGGCCGAAACCGAACCAATAGCCGACGGCAAAGGCTTTTTTCGGCGACGGGCTTGCCAGCAGCAGAAACATCAGTCCGCCGAAGGCGGCTGCCAGCAGCGGCAACAGATAATAAGGCGGCAGCGCGGCAACCGACAGACAGCCGAGTGCCAGTGCCGAAGTTTTTGGAAAGTTTGCGAGCAGCCGCTTTGTTTTGTTGAGCCAACACATGAATCTGATTGCCGAAGTGGTTGATGCCGTATTTATATAAAAATGTCTTCTCCGCTCCCGGAAGGCGGCGGCCGGCGGGAGGGAGAAGGCCGTTGTTATTCTTTTTCCCCGTAAGGATCGGCGATGTTGAATTCCGCCAGCAGCCGGGTTTCCAGCGCTTCCATTTCCTTTCGTTCCTCTTCTTCCGTGTGGTCGTAGCCGAGCAGGTGGAGGATGCCGTGAACGAGGATGTGAATGTAATGCTCCTTAAAGCCGATTTCCAGTTCCGCGCTTTGGGCGGCCATGGTTTCAAAGGCGATGATGATGTCGCCGAGTTCGACTTCCGTCATTTCCGGCAGGGCGTCGAAAAAGTCGTCGTCGTCAATGTTGGCAAAGGAAAGCACGTTGGTCGGCTTGTCAAGATTGCGGAATTGGCGGTTGAGGGCTTGTATTTCTTCGTCGCCGCCGAGTTCGACATTGAGGCCGACTTCTTTTTTGCCTTGCAGAAATTCCGGTTTCAGTCGGTTAATGACGGTTTGAAAAACGTTTTCCGAAACGGCTGCCGCGTCGGGCAGCCGGTCGTCCCAGTTTTTGTCGCCGATGTTGAGGTTAAGCGTCGTTTTCATCTTTTTTCTTTTCTTCCCGATGATATTTCTGTTCATATGCGCGGACGATCTTGGCGACCAGACCGTGGCGGACGACGTCGGCGGCGCTGAAGGTGACCGAACTGATGCCGCCGACCCCGCGGAGAGTGTCAAGCGCGTCGCGCAGGCCGGAAACGACCCCGCGCGGCAGGTCAACCTGGCTTAAGTCGCCGTTGACGACCATGCGCGAGTTTTCGCCCAGGCGGGTGAGAAACATTTTCATCTGCATGGGAGTGGTGTTCTGGGCTTCATCAAGGATGACGAAGGCGTTTGACAAGGTACGGCCGCGCATGAACGCAAGCGGCGCGATTTCGATTTCGCCGGCGGCCAGTTTCTTGTCGACCTGTTCGGCCGGCAGCATTTCATACAGGGCGTCGTACAGCGGACGCAGGTAGGGATCGACTTTGTCCTTCAGGTCGCCGGGCAGAAAGCCGAGGTTTTCGCCGGCCTCAACCGCCGGGCGGGAAAGAATGATCTTGTCGATCGAACCTTCCAGCATCATGGTGACGGCAAGCGCGACCGCCAGATAGGTTTTGCCGGTGCCGGCAGGGCCGAGGCCGAAAACCAGTTCGTTGTTCATCATTTCGACGATATATTCCGCCTGCGTGGCCGAACGGGGATAAATGTGGCGTTTTTTGGTCTTGAGCACGATGTCGTCGATGTTGACCTGCGGTTTGACGTTGGCTTCCGCGCCGCTGATGCGTACGGCGGCCAGCACTTCCTGTTCGCCGACGGCAATGCCGCGGCTGACTTTGGAATAAAGCGCGTCAACCGCGTTTTTGGCCTGCCGTACCGCTTCTTCGTCGCCGCTGATGCGTATCCGGTTGCCGAAAGCGGCAATTTCCGCTCCCAGCGCCTTTTCGATGATCTTCAGGTTGCCGTCCTGCGGGCCGACCAACTGCTGAACAAGCTGATTGTTAAAAAGTTCAAATTCGATTTCTGCCATGGTTGTACCTTAATTTTGTTGTTGTATGACTGTTCCGCTTAAAGAGTTGACGGTGGCGCCGGTTACGCGCACCGGCAGGATCCGGTTGAGGCTTTCGGTCGGCGCTTCCGCATGCAGATTCTGCATGTAGGGCGTGCGTCCGAACAGCTGTCCCTTCTTTTTGCCCTTGCTCTCAAACAATACCGGCATGATTTTACCGATACATTCTTTATTAAAGTTTAACTGCCGGGAAAATAATTTTTCCTGCAGAACATTTAAACGTTCCGCCTTTATCTTTTCCGGCACCTGACCGGGATAAACCGCGGCGGGCGTGCCGGCACGGCGGCTGTATTTGAAGGAATAGGCCTGAATGTAGCCGACCCGGTCGACCATGTCGAGGGTGGCGGCAAAGTCCTCGTCGGTTTCGCCCGGAAAGCCGACGATGAAGTCGGAAGAAAAACCGAGTTCGGGGTTGGCCTCTTTCAGCTTGCCGACGGTTTCGATATATTCGCCGGCGGTGTGGCGGCGGTTCATTGCCTTCAGTATTTTGTCGGAACCCGACTGCAGCGGCAGATGCAGGTAAGGCATCAGTTTTTTGATTTCACGATGGCAGGCGATGAGGTCATCGTTGACGTCGGCGGGGTAAGAGGTGGTGTAGCGCAGGCGTTCCAAGCCGTCGATCTCGGCCAGCCGGCGCAGCAGATAGGCCAGGTCGCGCTCTTTGCCGGCGGCGTCTTCGCCGTGATAGGAGTTGACGTTTTGGCCGAGCAGGTTGATTTCAAGCGTGCCGGTTTCTACCAGCCGGCGCGCTTCTTTCAACACGTCTTCCACCGGCCGCGAAGTTTCCACCCCGCGGGTATAGGGAACGATGCAGTAGGTGCAGAAGTTGTTGCAGCCTTCCTGGACGGCAAGATAGGAGCAGGCGCCTTCGGAACGGTTTTCCGGCAGATGGTCGAATTTGCTTTCGGCGGTAAACTCGGTGTCGATGATGCAGAGGTCCTTGTCGCGGGCGATTTTTTGCAAAATTTCGGGAATCCGGTAATAGGTGAGGGGGCCGGTGGCAAAATTGACGAACGGCGCCCGTCTGGCGATTTCTCCGTCTTCCGCCTGAACCACGCAGCCGACGACGCCGATGATGGTTTCCAGCCCGGCGGCCTTGCGTTCTTCTTTAATCAGATTAATGCGGCCGAGGTCGGAAAAAAGCTTTTCCGCCGCTTTTTCCCGGATGTGGCAGGTGTTGAAGATGATCAGGTCGGCCTCGGCGGGGGAAGCCGCCGGGGTGTGTCCCATGTTCTGCAAAATGCGGGCAATGCGCTGAGAATCGTAAACGTTCATCTGGCAGCCGAAGGTTTTGATGTAGTATTTCACTTTTGTCTTCTTGTTCCGTTAATTGTCTTTTGTCCGCATATTAGCCTTAAACGCGGCGTTTTTCAAATGTTTTTTGCCCGGTGTTTTTTCTGCAATTTTGTCATTTTTTGCCGGGCGGAAAAGGATTTTTGTTGCCATTGCGTTTTGTCTTTGTTATCATGCGGGTAAACACCACGTTTAATATTTTTTTAGGGAGAGTTCTTATGGATCAGCACTTGGAAGAAATGCTTAAAATGGATGAGGAAAGCCGGATTGCGTATCTCAAGGCCTTTACCAGACTGGCCTGTGCTGACGGTTCTTTTGACGAGAACGAAAAGCGTTTTATCAAAAACTTGGCCAAAACCTATCATGTTTCGGAAGACGGGACTGCGGAAATCTTTTCCTGTGCCGAGGACGATGCGATTATTGAAGATCTCAAGAAAATCAAGAGCCGCAGGGTGGCGCTTGAGCTGATCAAGGAACTGTGCATTCTGGCTCATGCCGACGACGTTTTAACCGACGAGGAAACCCTGTTTATCGGCCGGGTCGGGCAGGCGATGGGCGTCGAACTGGATAAAATCGAGCAAATCAGCAACTGGGTTATTGATAAAATTATTCTGGCGGAGGAGGCAAAGATTATTTTCGAGGAAGTCGGAAACTGATTTATCATTACGGAGGTTTTATCATGGACGAAGCCGAAAACAAACGAAAACTGCAACAGGAGCGTCTGGAGCGGCTGCGCTATGTGCAGATGAACCGTCAGGACAAGCTGGACAGTTCCAAAAACATCATTATGCGGGCGGTGCGGCAGGAATATCCCGACATTGACCGGCAGGAGGCCGAAAAGGTGACGCGCGAGCTGGTGCTGGCGCCGAAAAAGTCGAGCATCAAAATCGGCAACCGGGAGGTTCCGGTGGCTGACTTGCAGTTTCAGATCGCGTTGACGATCGAATCGCTCGGTTCGGAAACGTCTTCGGAACAGGAGTATTTCAGCTGGTTTACCGAATCCGCGGAAATCATGCAGCATATGAACGACGGTTTCGTGTCGGAAGACGATCTGGCGGAAAGAAACGAGTGGATTGAAGATTCCTATTCCCGCGAAGCGGAAATTCTGACCTGTCTCGGATTGTTTCAGAACTGTGCTTTCCCCGAAGCCAAAAAGCATTATACCAACCTTTACAACAAGCTGGTCAAGCTGCGCCAGATCAGGAGCAGCATTAAGGAAAGCACCGCCAACAAGGCGGACAAGCCGCAGGAAGTGGACATCAAAAAGAAGGAAAACGACTATAAGAAAGCCGTTGTTTACGTTGCCGCCATGCGTGAGTTTATGAAGCGCCAGCCGCGCTGGAATATGCCGAAGCGCACGTTGCAGAAGTTAAACGTCTATCACGGCGACGACGATGATCTGGACGACGACTACGACGACTTTTACGGCATGTATGAAGACGATGATCTGCGCCGCAACGACGAGCAGGAAATGCTTTATCAGAACGAAGCCGGCGATGCGCTTGAACTGGCTTTCCGTTTCGACGACATGCTGAAGGAAGAGATACTGTTTCACTGGGACGACGACCGTATGCAGGCTTACGAACGCAGCATGGCGGAAGAGTTTATCGAACGTGCGGAACCCGAACGGCCGGCAATGGAAACGGCGGAAGACGTGCGCGAACACATCGCCCGCTTAAGCGGCCGCCGGCCGCCGCTCAAAACGCGTTCGCTCGGCTATTCGATGGATCGTTCCCGGGCCTTTGACAGCGCTTATTACAGCACCTTGTCTTCGCGGTTGCAAAACGCTTAAAAATGCTGGACAAGCGGGCGGATTTTGTATAAGTTGAAGCTGAAAATGATTATGTTTTAATTATAAGGAGTTTTTTCATGGCTGCTTTATTTGAACCATTCGTGTGGATGCTGGGCATTGTGGTCAATATCTATTTTACCGTTGTTCTGGCGGAAGTGGTTCTCCATTGGCTGGTCCGTTTCGGCATTGTCGACGTTAAAAACGTTTATGTCGCCAAAATCAGCGAACTTTTGGCCAAAGCGACGGGACCGGTTTATAAAAAGATTTCGGAAAAGGTTCCGGCAGTTTCGGGGTTCGACTTCTCCCCGTTTATCCTGCTGCTGGTTTTGTTGTTTCTGGGACGTTTCATCTACCGGCTCGACCTGATGCTGATGTCGTAGAAAACGAGAAAAACGACCGATCGGGCGGCAGCTGCTGCCCGATCGTTTTTTTAAATTCGGAGCAGATATGTTTTTTGAGGAAACGGACAAGGGGATAATTTTGCGGGTGCGGTTGTCGCCGAACGCCGCGGCGGCCGGAATAAAGGGAATTTTCCGCAATGAAAAAAACGAGGAATATCTGAAAATTTCGGTGGTCAGTCCGCCGGAAAAGGGGCGCGCCAACAAAGAACTGATTTCATTTGCGGCCAAAAGGCTTAAAACAGCGAAATCGGAAATAGAGCTTGTCAGCGGCGAAATTTCACATTATAAGAAACTGTTGATTAAAAGCGGCGGCGAAGACGTCCGCCGGCGTTTGCAAGAATGGAGCAGGGAATATGACGGCAGAGATTATTGACGGCAAGGCGATTGCCGAAAGTTTGCGAAACCGGCTGGCGGAAAAAATCGCCGGCTGGCAGGTCAAGCCTTATCTGGCGGTTATTCTGGTCGGCAGCGATCCGGCCAGTATTATTTACGACCGCAACAAGCAAAAGGCGGCGCAGGCGCTGGGCATGGCCTGCGACATTTACCATTTGCCGGAGGAAACCGCGGAAGCCGATCTGCTGGAACTGATCGGCCGTTTGAACAATGAACGAAAGGTCAACGGCATTCTGGTGCAGATGCCGCTGCCGAAACATATTAACGCCGCCAAAGTGATCGAGACCATTGCCCACGAGAAAGACGTGGACGGTTTCGGCCCGTATAACGCCGGGCTGCTGCACGAAAACGATCCGCGGGCAATGGTGGCCGCCACGCCGAAAGGCATTCTTTATCTGCTGGAGCATTCCGTCGGCGACTTAAGCGGAAAACATGCGGTGATTATCGGCCGTTCCAACATCGTCGGCCGGCCGCTGGCGTCGCTTTTGCTGAACCATCATTGCACGGTGACGATAGCGCACAGCAAAACCGTCAATCTGCCGGCGCTGACCCGGCAGGCGGACATTGTCGTTGCCGCCTGCGGCTGCCCGAAAATGGTGAAAGGCGACTGGATCAGAGAGGGGGCGGCGGTAATAGACGTCGGCATTAACCGGATTGACGGCAAATTGTGCGGGGACGTCGATTTTGACGAGGTCAGGGAAAAAGCGGCATTCATTACGCCGGTGCCGGGCGGGGTCGGTCCGATGACGATCGCAATGTTGCTGGACAACACCTGTCAGGCTTATCTAAACCAAAATTACAATCTTAAAAATCAATCGTAGCGGGATTATATAGACTCTGAGTTGTTTATTCATTGCCGAAAGGAACAGGGACATGGAACAACCGGGGCGCATCTTTATGATTGACAACGGCGGCAAAACGGACGGCCGTTACCAGAGCCTGCTGGAAGAACACGGTTATGAGGTGTTTGCCACCAACAATGCCTATCAGCTGATCCGTTATGCGGAGGAACTGCATCCGCAGCTTTACGTCGTTGACAAAAATGCCGAAGACGTTGACGCCTGGCAGGTTTTGAATTATCTGTCGAGTAATCGTTATCTGGACGAGGCGCCGGCCGTGATGCTTAATGCGGAATCGACCCAGGAGATAGTCAAGGGCGCTTCGCATTATGTTTCCGCCAAGGAAAACGGGCAGATGCTCGTTGACATTGCGGACGCCTATTGCCGGGGCGGCCGGGGATATAAGGTGCTGCTGCTTGAGGACTACCTGCCGTATTCGGCAAACGAATTTAACGCGATGGAAGAATTTCGCATTTCTTATTTCAAAGTGTATGACGCGCAAGGCGCCAAAATGTTTTTGCAGCGCAACGCGCCGCAGGCGGTGATTATCCATTGTCAGAAGGAAGAGTACAACAAGATCCGGGGACTGGTCGGCTTCGAGAATACTTTTTATGTGGAAAATCGGGGCAATATGGAAAAATTAGTTTCTTTTCTTAAATGATTCGTGCTATAAAAACCCGTTGCGATACAATGGGGGAAACTGATGAAAATTCTGCGAAGAATGTATGACTGGCTGATTGCGGCGGCGTCCGGGCGCTATGCCATGGCGGTATTGTTTGCCGTCGCTTTTATGGAAAGCTCTTTTTTTCCGGTTCCTCCCGACGTTATGATCATTCCGATGGTGCTGGCTGCCCGCGACCGCGCCTGGCGGATTGCCGGCATGGCGACGGCCGCCAGCGTGATCGGCGGCTATTTCGGCTATGCCATCGGTTTTTACGGTTATGATCTGATTGCCCGGCCGATTTTGGAATTTTACGGTTATCTGCATCAGTTTGACGTGTTTAAAGGCTATTATCACGAATGGGGCGCCTGGATCGTGTTCGGCGCCGGACTGACGCCGTTTCCCTACAAAGTGGTGACCATAGCCAGCGGCGCCGTCGATCTCAATCTGTGGGTATTCGGCATTGCCTCGGTGCTTTCCCGCGGCATGCGTTTTTTCCTTGTCGCCTGGCTGTTGAAAAAGTATGGTGAGCCGATCCGGGTGTTTATTGAGAAAAATCTGGGCATTTTGACGGTGGTTTTTCTGCTCCTGCTGCTCGGCGGCTTTGCTCTGATCAAGTATCTGTGAAGGGCCGGTGCTTTTGTCCGGGACAGTCGGGGCTTGGGGGCGGTTTTCGGCCTTTGCGGCGGAAAGTGACCGATTTGCCGTTTGTATAAATTTTTACCCGCAGGAAGCAAGGGAAATTAACTGCTTTAAGCTTCAAACGTCCGGTTCCGAAGCCTTGCAGGTTGTGTGGCCGGAACGTTGTTTTTGTATCCGTCTGTCTGTGCGGACGTTCAAAATAAAAGGTTCATCTGACAGGAACGTATCTTTTCCGAGCTTTTTATGAACTGTCAGAGCATAAATTTTTTATCAGGACAGAAACCAATGCAATTGATAAACATTATAAACACGGCCGTTATAATCAGCTTACCGGCATCGGCAAACATTCCGCAGCCTTAGAATACATGTTCATTTGTAAAATTTTATACGCTTCTGCCGATTTTTTCACAAGGCAAATTTGGTGCTGACCGCCCATAATGCGGAAAGAAACAAAGGGCGGGAAAACACGACTTTAAAATTAAATAAAAAACGGTATTCAAAAAGCTACCTTTATGTCAATTGAGCCAAATAAAAAAGCCCTGCCGGGACTTTTGAGAAATAAAAAAGCCCCGGAATGCCGGGGTTTTGACAAGTTTTCAGTCTTTGTGGCGGAATGTAATCCGACCTTTTGTCAGGTCGTAGGGAGTCATTTCAATGTCGACTTTGTCGCCGACCATGACACGGATGCGGAATTTGCGCATTTTTCCGGCCGTATGAGCCAAAATTTCCACTCCGTTTTCCAGTTTGACCCTAAACATGGCGTTCGGCAGTTTTTCGATAACCGTTCCGGCCAGTTCCAGCAATTCTTCTTTCATAAATTGTTACCTCATTGTTTTTTTAGCTAAGTGTATAAACCCTAAATTTTATTTTGGCAAATTATTTCTGCCGTACTTTGGAAAAAAATGTATTTTTTATTAGCAAAACTTTAACGATGGGAGTATATTGAGTTGCAAGTTGAACTTTTTGAAAGGCCGATGTTATGAAAAAAGAAATGTTTGCCGACGACGGTGTCGAGCTGACGGAAGAAGAGTACGCGGCTCTTTTGAGCTGGAATGATCAGGACGTTGCCTTTGTTAAGAGCGACAAGATTGAAAACGGCGAAATCTGGCGGGTTTACACCGCGGACGGAACCCCACTGGCGATTGCCGACAGCAGGGATTTCGCCTTTGTGCTGGCAAGGCAGAACGATCTTGAGCCGCAAAGCGTCCATTAAGGCCTATTTGTTCTCTTTGGTTTTCAGCCGTTCTATCTGTTTTTCTATTTTCTTTTGGTCAAAGGCCGGCAAAACCGGTTTTTCCAGGCCGTTTTCGAGTTTTTTCAACGTTGCCTGACGGTTGAATTCGCCGGTGTCGTCTTTCAGTCCGAGCGCGTGGTTCCATTGGAAGGCCGCTTCCCGCGTACGTCCGACCTGCCAGTAAGCGTCGCCCAGATGGTCGTAAATGACGGCCTCGGACGGTGCCTGGTCGGAAGCCTTTTCCAGATAGCGGACAGCCTGCTCGTAGTTGCCCGTTTTGTAGAAGGCCCAGCCGAGGCTGTCGGTGACGGTACCGTCGGCGGCGTTCGGGTTATAGGCGGAAACGATCAGTTCAAAGGCTTCTTCCAGATTTTTGTTTTGCTGCAACAGAATATAACCGAGGTGATTTTGCGTCATCCGGTTGGGGCGGAGTTCAAGCACCTTGCGCAGGTACCGTTCCGCAAGGTCGTTGTTGCCGGCGGCGCCGTAGGAAATGCCGATGGCAAAGTAAAGCGGCCACACTTCGGTTACGGAATCGCCGGGATAGCTGTCAATGGCTTTCCGGTAGAATTTTGCCGCTTCGTTGTATTTGCCTTCAATTCTGGCAATTTCTCCCAGATTGGTCAGGATGTCGGGGTTGGGCGGATAGTCGGTATAGAGCCGGCGGAATATTTTTTCCGCCTCTTTGTTGTTGCCCAGCCGCATCAGGTTTTTCCCGGTTTGGAACAGGGCGGTGTAATAGGCGTAGCTGTCGGGCGAAATTTGTGCGTAAGCCTGATTGGCCTCGGCATACAGTTCGCGTTTTTCCAAAATGTCTGCCGTCAGGAGCCGCGGCAGCGGATATTCGGGGGCGCAGTATGCGGAAAGAGAGGCAAACAGAATGGAAAGGTCGGCGTTGCTGCCGTCCTGCTGCAACAGCAGGGCAATGCTGAACAGGGCGTCGGCCAGGCCGGTTTCCGGACGTTTGAGAATCGGGGCTACTCCCGAATCGGACTTTTTGATGTCGTCGATAACGGTTTTCATCATCAGGTTGTCTTTGTTCAGCGCCAGACTGGCGGCGCGCAAGGCCTTGTCCGGTTCGCCGCGGCGCAGGTAAAAGTTGGAGATAACCTGCAGGGGGAAAACCGCCAGCTCCATGTGGCGGATGTTCATCAGTGCGGTATAGTGCGCTTCGGCCGCCTTGTCGTTGCCGAGATAATCGTTGATTGCGCCGGCGTGGAAAAGGTAAAGCGGCCGGAAAGCCGGGTTGGAGGCCAGCGGCGACAGGGCTTTCATGGCTTTTTTGCCGTCGTTCAGGCCGGCGTGGCTCCAGGCGGAAATCAGCGGGTTGAAGAAGGTGTCGGCAATCGGGTTGTCGGAACGGGCAATGGTGTCGATCGCTTCCTGATATTTTCCGTGTTTGGTCAGGTTGATGGCTTCAATGGTGTAAATGAACGGGCTTTCGTCGCCTTTTTCCCTGGCCATTTGCGCGTAGCGGACAGCTTCGTCGATGCGTCCCTGAGAGGTGAGCATGATGTAAAGTTGGCTCGGCAGCATTTGTTTGTCGGGAACGTGGGCGACGGCGTCTTTGTAATAGTCCGCCGCCTTGTTTAAGTCGTGCCGGATATGGGCAACCCTGCCGGCCAGATAACTGCCGTAGTTCTGCCTGCCGGATGCGGCCGCTTTCTGTTCGGGTTCGCTGACGGCCGGCGCCTTTTCCGCGGCCGGCGGCCGGGAATCGAAAATGGTACAGGAATTGGCGATGACAATTCCGATCAGGACAGACAATACATAAGCAGCTTTTTCAATCACTTTTATCACTCCGTTCATTTGTCAGGCGGCTCCAGTTTATTTCAGACTCGGCCATCTTACAACAGAAATATAATAATATGAAGATAATTTAATTATTTGTTTGCAAAAGAAAACGGATAAGCATAGCATATCGGCCATGATGAACGAAAAAGAATTGTTGGAATGGTATCTGGCCGCGGGGGTGGACGCAATCTGCGGCGATGTGCCCGGCTGCCTTCAGCAGAAGGCGCCGCCGCGGGAACGCCCGACGGCGGTCGGGGAAACGGCTTCGCGGCCGGCAATCACCGATTTGGCGCAGATGAGTCTTAAGGCCTGCAAAAACGCGCGCGAAGTTTGCGAGGCGGCAGCGACGCTGGAGGAGCTGCGGGCGGCGGTGGAGGCTTTTGACGGCTGTTCGCTGAAGCTGACTTCCAACAAGACCGTTTTCGGCGGCGGCAATCCCAAGGCCAAAATTATGATCGTCGGCGAGGCGCCGGGAGCCGACGAAGACAGAATCGGCGAACCGTTCGTCGGCAGAAGCGGACATCTTCTGGACAAGATGTTGACCGCCGTCGGGCTTGACCGCGGCAAAGTCTACATTACCAACGTTTTACCCTGGCGGCCGCCGGGGAACCGGACGCCGACGAGCGCCGAAGTGGCGGTCTGTCTGCCTTTCCTCCGCCGGCAGATCGAGTTGATGAAGCCGGAGATTATCATGGTGCTCGGGGGAAGTGCGGCCAATAGTCTGCTTGACAACGAGGAGCCGATTTCGCGTTTGCGCGGCAAATGGCTGGAATATAAAACCCTGAAAGGCGACACGGCGGCTTTGCTGGCCAGTTTCCACCCCGCGTACCTGCTGCGCAATCCGGCGCAGAAGTCGAAAGTGTGGGCGGATTTGCTGCGGCTGGCGAAAAAATTGCAAAATAATTAGGTTTTTATTCATAATTTGTTGGTAAATTTTAAAAAAGTGAATTATTATTCGGTAAAATCATGACAAATAACTTTTTAAGGAAAGCAAAATGAGTATTAGCAAAAAAGTTTTCGGTTTGGCTCTCGGGGCCGTGTTGGCAACCAATGTCGGTTCGGCGTCGGCGCAGCAGGCCGCTCCCGCCGATGACGACAAGGCGGAAGAATTGTTGTTTAAGATTCATGACATTACGCCGGTTGAAAACCGTGAAGGGGAAGTGATCGCCTGCGATTTCAACACCACTTTCTATAACCGTTCGGGCTATAACCTCAAAGAGGCCATGCTTGATTTTACCTGGAAAGACACTTCGCTTGAAGACGTGATCAAACAAGAGAAGGAAGAAGACGCGGAAAAACAGAACCGCAATGCCAACCGCGCCTATTCGGAAACGGAAAGACGTACTTCAAAAGACGTGAACATCATGATTGAAGTGCCGGCAATCAAACCTTATAAGCAGGTTACGGTCAACAACCGTATCAACACGGATCGTTGTTTTCTGCTGATCGAAAAAGTCGATTTTTCCGTTAAGTCCTGTTCGGCGGAAGGTTTGTCCGGCGGCCGTTCCGCCCGCAGCGCTTCCAGGAGAAGTCCCTGCAGCCGGTTGTTTAAATATGTTTCTCCCGAAGATGCGCAGTATTACCTTGACTTTAAGGAAATAACCCCGGATGAGGAAAACAGCCGCGAAGAGGCAGAAAAACAGGAAAGCAAAGACGAAGTCGCCGGCACCTATGCCAAAACGATTGACGCTCTGAATTCTGCTGGCAGCATTATCGGCGGAATCAAATAACGCTTTAGGTCGAAAAAGGGGGTAGCGGTGAACGGAATGGATAAATTGAAGCTGCTTTGCTTGATTGCTGCCGGTCTGCTTGTCGGACAGCCGGCAGCTGCCCAGTATTTCGGTTCGACGCCGTCCGGCGGTGCGCCGGCAGCGCAGAAGGAAAAGGCGCAATCAGCGGCGCAGCCGCGTGCGGCAGAAGACGAAAACCGGTACTCTGTTGTCGATACCTCGGAAGGGCATGTGGCCGAAAATAAAGTGGAAAAGCAGCCCGTCAGTTCGCCTTTTGATTATGCTTACGGCAAAAAGCAGCCGGCCAAAACCGCGCCGGCCAAACAGCCTTACCGCCGCTATTCCACGGTCGGCGGCGTAACGGTGGAAACAACCGAAGAACACGAGGAAGACGAGCTGATTATGCTTTATATGAAAGATTTCAGCATTTACCGCAGTCCTTCGGGGCAAACCCGCTGCAGCGCCAAGTTTTCGGTTTTGACGACGCTGCCGGTCAAGCTTTCAAACATCAGCTATCGGTTGAAGTGGCCGAAAATGGAAACGGTGCTGACTTTCAGCGACGTTGAACCGGGCGTGGAAAACCACTTTGACTACGGTTTGCTGGGTGATGGCTGCTACAATATGGATCGGCAGCCCAACATTATCGTCAACCGCTGCCGGGCAAAAGGTATGACCCAGCGGCAGTGCGCGAGCAAAATCCGTTGGATTAAGGAAATGTGAAAATCGTTGCGGGAAAGAAATTGAAAAAGGTTTTGATATTGTTTTTGACGCTGCTGCTGCTTCCGTGGGAGGTGACGGCGGCGTCAAAAAATTTTAAAATCATTGATCCGGCCTTGTATCAAGACATATTAAAACGCACAGGGATCTCGGCCGAGGAGGTGGAAACTTACAAAGACCTTTTTACGGCGGTTGAAAACGGCGAAACGGACAAAGCGGCCGGTCTGCAGAAGAAATTGAAAAACGAGGTGCTGCTCGGGCATGTGCTGGCGGAAAAGTACCTGCATAAAAGTTATGATTCAACTTATGAAGAATTGCGCGGCTGGCTGAAAAAATATCCTGACCATCCCCAGTATCAGCGGATCAAAAATCTGGCGGTGACCAAAGCGCCCGGCTACAAACCATCCAAGCCGCAGCCGGAAAAGAAAAAAATCTACGCTTCCTACAGTTGGTATAAGGACGGTTACAAAGGATTGAAAGCTGCCGATCGGGAATATGTGAAGAAGAGGCTTGATGAGTTTTTGCTGGCAATCCGCCGCAGTACCCATGACAAAGCGGTTGCCGTTTTAAACGACGCGCGTTTTAAACGGCTGATGCCGGTAAAAAATTATGACGCAATGAGTGCGACTCTGGCTTCCGCCTATTTCTTTGACGGCGACAACCGGGCGGCGCTCAAATGGAGCCGCCGTCCGATCATGCGCAGCCGGGACGCGACGGCCAGCTGGTTTGGCGGTTTGGCGGCGTGGAAAGAAAAAGACTATAAACTGGCGGCGGATTATTTCGGCCGGCTGGCGCGTCTTAAAAACAACGATCCGTGGCTGATTGCTGCCGGCGCCTATTGGGGATACCGTGCCAGCATCAAACTGAAAAGGCCGGACGAGGCGACGTCAAACTTAAGGATTGCCACGCGTTATCCGCGGACTTTTTACGGCATTCTCGCCCGTTATATGCTGACGGACAAGGTTGAGTACGACTGGCGTTTAAAAAGCCATTTTAACAAACTGGAAGACCGTTCCTACCGGCAGGAAATCCTCTCTTCGCCGGTTTTGAGAAGAGCGGTGCTGTTGCTTGCCGCCGGGCAAAATGATTTGGCGGAAAGCGATTTGCGGCGCAATTATGACAAACTGAACATCAGACAAAAAGAACTGCTGCTTTATCTGGCGCATCAGTACAGCCTGGCCAACCTGAGCTATGTGACGGCCGAACGACTGAAGAACCATGATAAAGGCCGGGAATATGACGCCTTTTTGTATCCCAGTCCCGACTGGCGGCCGGAAGGCGGCTGGAAGGTTCATCCCGCCTGGGTTTGGGCGCTGATCCGGCAGGAATCCCTGTTTTCGCCGACGGTTCGGAGTCATGCCGGCGCCTGCGGCCTGATGCAGGTTATGCCGGCGACGGCAGCCGAAGTGACCGGTGACAAAAGTTATAAGAAAAACTGGCGGCCGTTGTTTGACAAGAACGTTAACCTTACAATCGGGCAGGATTATGTTTGTCGTTTGCGGGAAAAAGATTTTGTCGGCGACAATCTGATTTTTCTTGCCGCTTCTTACAACGGCGGTCCGCATAACCTGAAGCGTTGGGCGGAAACGCTGGATTATGAAGGCGACCCGCTGCTGTTTATGGAAATGATTCCCTGGCGGGAAACGCGCCTTTACGTCAAGCGGGTAATTACCAATTACTGGATGTATTCTTCCCGGCTGGGACAGAAGCCGCAGAGCCTGCAGCAATTTCTGACGGGAGAGTGGCCGCTTTTGGATGAACCCGAATAGGGCGCGGAAATGCCCGGGAACGAAAAGTCCGGCCGGCCGTTTTGCCCCGATCGTTGCCGGAAGTTTATGATTAGAAGAACTGTATAAATAAGCGGGGGCGAACATTCCGGCCTTGCCGGCCGACAGGTTTGCCGGCGTAACCGTTGGCCGGGCGTTTGAAGAGGAGAAGCGGTTAATGACGCTTGCGTCGGTGGTTGGAAAACTTATTGGCTAGGTGTCAGGCTCTTTGTGAACCGTTCAAATTTTTGAGGACAGTTCGCCGCACCGTATGCCCGGCGCGGGTCTTCCCCGGCACAACAAAAAACGGGGCTGAATGTTTTAGTGTTAAAACAGCACCGTTCCATGCCCCGGGGCACGGTTAAACCGTCAGCTTTGCTGCTGATGCGGAATTCCCGGTTTATCGGGGATATATATTTTCCGCACGAAAATATTGATGCCGTTTTCCGTATATGAAAACAGAATAAGCCGCAACATGTTAAAAAGGGTAATAACAGGTATTTTTTTTGTCAAACCTGAAGGTTATGTTTTGATAAAATGACAAAAAACAGAATTTCGCTTGCATTTTGTGACAAAAAAATATACAATAAAACCATAATAAAATTAGTCTGTTCAATTTTTCTATTCGATTATTCGCATGTTTGCCGTCATAAATTCAGGTTTTACCTTTTTTATTGATTGCTGCCGTGGAGAAAATTTGAGTGAAAACTTGAACGGACTTACAGTAGTAACCATTAAACTTTTATTATATGATAGCAAATTTAATTTTCGGGTTTATTTTGGTATGTTTCATCTGGGGTGTTATTCAGAACGGTGTTGAAAATCTCTTATCTTATGTATTGGAGATTGCTCTGACCGCTTTGGTTGGCGCTTTCCTCGGATGGCTCATCGGCCTTTGGTACGTCGGTGCCATTGTCGGAGCGGTATATTGCATATACTGCTGGATATTCGGCAAATTTAACATTTTTATGAAGTGGTGGTTTTGCCGCGGATAATAAAGCCGAAAAAAGAAAGACCGTTGTTTCCCCTCAAGGAAACAGCGGTTTTTTTTGTGTTTGACAACGGCGGCGGATAAGCGCTTTGGGTGTTACAAAATCAGTTTTTTAAAAAAACAGAAATATATAAAAACACACGTTAAAACAATATGTTGTCTGGTTTGAAAGGGCGCTTTGCCGCAGTCTGAAAAAATAAATATAAGAAATTTATGTTTTTAAACCGTGCAGACGTTGAAAAGAAAAAGAGCGTGGTTATATCATTAGCATAAAGTGATGAACAAGGAAAAAGAACATGGAATTGTATTTATTTATTGCCCTGTTTTTAATTTATATTCTGACTTCCCTGATGGCGGATAAGGCCGTTATCCGCAAAGTCTGGCTGGCGGCGTTTCTTGTCTCGTTTGTCGTGACGGCGGTGGCGGTCAGCTTTTTGCGTTTTTCCAATCAGGAAGTGATGATGAACGCGACCGAGCTCAGCTGGTACTATATTCTGTATCTGTTTGCGTCGCTGATGGTAGTGCTCGGCGTGATCAATCTCTGGATGTTCCGCAAACAAGTGTGGAAAACCCTGTTTGCCAAAACTTCCGGCAAAGACGATGACGAGGGAGAGGAGGATGATGAGTAGCTTCAGTTGATTTTGCGGATGTAGATCGGCTGGCGGGTTTTTCCGACTTCGATCGAATATTTGTGGATTCCGGGAATGGAAAAATGACTGGAAGCGTTCAACAGACGGCGTGCGAGGTCGGCGTTGCGGCTATGGATGAGATACGAATTCTTATAGGCTTTTACCCGGGTAAAGGGAATTTTTCTCACGGTGTCCAGCGCCTGCTGAAGACTGTCCCACACGGGGCAGCCGACCAGGTCGCGCCTGACGACGCAAATTTCCGCCCGCGGGCCTTCCTGTTCCAGGTCTTTGACGGTTTTGCCGAACAAAAACAACAGGTTTTCGTTGGTTTCGGCAAGGTTGTCGCTGGCATGCACCAGGTTCCCGCCGCCGGTAAGCTGACGATAATCCTGTTTGCTTTTGACAATGTTTGCGTTTTTGCCGTCGGCATATTGCGGGTTGTTGTCGTAAACCAGGCATACTTTGAAAGCGCCGGCTCCGGTTTCCTTTTCTTTTTTACATCCTTTGGGGAGTTTTTTGCCGTAAAAGCGAGCCAGGTTGAGAGCGAAGTTTTCTTCCTTCCAGCTGACTTCGAAAATGCGGAAAATTTCAAACTTTTTCCTGAGGTCGGCAATAATCTGTTTTTCCATAAAACGGCCGTTTTGCCAGATGATGAACAGGTAAAGTTCCTTTTGCATTTTCAAATAGTCCCCGGGAATAAATTATTAATGCAATATAATGTTTTTCGCCTGTTTTAGCAATATAAATTGTTGACGGTGTGTAAAATCTGTAATCCGGGCTTGTTTTTGTAAACTGTTTGTTTATGATTGCAGTGTCCTGAAAATTAACTTTTGGATAAATAAGGATATTTGTATAATGATGAAAGTTGCTGTTATCGGAACCGGATATGTCGGCCTGCCTACGGGCGTGGGGCTGGCGGAACTCGGAAACCGGGTTGTCTGCGTTGACAAGCTGGCTGATAAGATTAACAAACTCAACCGCGGCGAACTGACCCTCTATGAGGACGGGCTGGAAGAGCTGTTTAAGAAAAACGTGGCGGCCGGCGCCCTAAGCTTTACCACCGACATGGAAAGCGCGGTCAAAGATGCCGACATCGTGATGCTGGCGGTGGGAACGCCTCCGCATCCGCTGACCAAGGAAGCCGATCTGAAATATATTTATGCGGCGGCGGAAGAACTGGCGCGCTATCTGAACGGTTACACGGTAGTGGCAACCAAGTCTACGGTTCCGGTCGGAACCGGTGACGAAGTGGAGAAAATTATCCGCAAAGTCAATCCGAAGGCCGATTTTGACGTGGTTTCCCTGCCGGAATTTCTGCGCGAGGGGTTTGCCATCCACGACTTTTTCAACCCCGACCGGATCGTGATCGGCACTGAGAACGACAAGGCGCGCGACGTGATGCTTGAACTTTACCGTCCGTTTGCCGGCAAGAGCGAATTTCTGTGTGTCAAGCGCCGTTCGTCGGAAACCATCAAATATGCGTCAAACGCCTTTCTGGCAATGAAAATCCATTATATCAACGAAATGGCCGATTTCTGCGAGTGCGCCGGCGCCGACATCCGTGAGGTGGCAAAAGGGATGGGGCTTGATTCCCGCATCGGCAAAAAATTCCTGAATCCGGGGCCGGGTTACGGCGGTTCCTGCTTTCCGAAAGACACCAACGCAATGGCGCAGATGGGCAAAAAATTCGGCGCGCATCTGACCCTGATCGAAACCACCATTGCTCAAAACGACGCCCGCAAGGCCAGAATGGGACAGCGGGTGATTGAGGCGGTAAAAGAACATCCGGAAGGCAAAATCGCGGTATTGGGGCTGGCCTTTAAGGGCGGTACGGACGACTGCCGGGAATCGCCGGCGATCGACATCATCAAGGAAATGATCAAATATTCCCGCAACATTACGGTTTATGATCCCAAGGCGCTGGAGAATGCCAAATCGATTTTAAACAACACGGTTCAGTACGCCGAAAGCGTCGAAGAAGCGTGCCGGGACGCGGAAGTTGCTGTGATCCTGACCGAGTGGGAAGATTTTAAACATCTGGACCTTGAGCGGTTGAAAAAGATCATGCGCCGCGCCAAAATCGTCGACATGCGCAACATGCTTTGCGGCGACGCGGTAAAAGAAGCCGGTTTTGACTATCAATGTGTGGGGAGAAAAAAATAAAATGAAAGTTCTGGTGATCGGCGGAGCAGGCTATATCGGCTCGCATGTGGCGAAGGCGCTGCTTGAAGACGGGGCGTCGGTAACCGTTTATGACGACCTGTCGAGCGGGCATAAGATCAATCTCTTTGCAAAAGCCGGTTTTGTCGAAGGAAGCATCCTCGATTATGCCAAACTGGAACAAACGATGGGGCAGGGGTTTGACGCAGTGGTTCATCTGGCGGCCAAAAAAGCGGTCGGCGAATCGATGGTCAACCCCGGGCTCTATGCCGAAAACAATCTGAACGGTGCGGTCAATATTTTGAACGCGATGGCAAAAACCGGCGTGAAAGTGCTGGTTTTCTCCTCGTCGGCGGCGGTTTACGGTATGCCGGAATATCTGCCGGTAGATGAAAAACATCCTCTTAATCCGATCAGTTTTTACGGTTTTACCAAACAAGAAACGGAACGGCTGATGGTGTGGTACGATCGCCTGAAAGGGATCAGATATACGGCGCTGCGCTATTTCAACGCTGCCGGCTATGACGCTTCCGGCGCGGTGAAAGGACGTGACAGCAACCCGCAGAACCTGCTGCCGATCATCAAAGAAGTGGTTGACGGCAAACGCGAATGTCTGCAGGTGTTCGGTGACGACTATGATACCCGCGACGGTACCTGCGTGCGCGATTATGTCCACGTTTCCGACCTGGCGGCGGCGCATGTGCTGGCGATAAAACGGCTGCTGGAAGGCCGGCCTTCGGCAATATTCAATCTGGGCACTTCGCACGGCGTGACGGTAAGAGAAGTAATTGCCGCGACCGAGAGGGTGACCGGAAAACCGCTGCCGGTGCGTTTTGCCGAACGCCGGCCCGGCGATCCGGCGGTGCTGGTGGCCGCAAGCAACCGGGCGGAAGCCGAACTCGGATGGAAACCCCGTTATACCCTGATTGACGACATTATCAGGACGGAACTGTAAAACTTTTGCGGGAAGGCGGTTGATGAAAAGGGTTTTTGGCGTTTTGACTTTTTTGCTGCTGCCGGCCGTCGTTTGCGCCGCCGAACCGGTTGCGGTGCCGTCCGCTCCTTTTCTTGATTATTTTGCAGGCCGCGGCTATGTTTTTGAAAAGTTTGAGGGAATGTGTCCGCTGGCGCTGGCGACTTATACCTTGGAAGCCAACCGGTTTGCAGGAACGCTGATTGTAACCGAGTGCCGGCAGAAGTTGTTTCATAATCTTTTTTTTACCGTTTACCGCGATCTTGATGCCGACAAGGTGAAAGAGAGCCTGAAAGACGTCCGCCACGTCTTTATGCAGGCGGCGGGAGAAACGCCGGCAATGGAGCGGTGGCTGAATCGTTGTATCGGCGCCGGGCAAAGCGGGGACAAATACCGCGTCGACGGTTACAGTTATTATTGCGCCGCGGACGAAGACACCTATTTGTTTACCATGTCGGCGGAAGAAGAGCATGACCATCCGCCGGTTAAAGTGGCGAAAAAGCCGAAATGCATGACGCAGAAAGCCTATGAGGATATGATCAGGCGGCGTCTGCTTGAGCGCGCGCGGTTTGCCGGCCGGATGGACGACTATTATCTTCTTTACCCCGAAGACAGGCCGCAGCGGATTGTTGATCCGGCGGAACGTTACCGAAGCGGTTATCTGCGCTCAAAGGAAGCGGCGCGGGAACGGGGAGTGAAACACCGGCGGAAAAAACGCAGCGGGAGCAAAGAGCAATAATGACGGTTTATTTGATCAGACATGCGGAAAGCGTGAGCAATGCGGGCGAACGGACGGCTTCCCACGGAGGTGCGGAACTTTCGTCCGAAGGGCGTCGGCAGGCGGAGGCGTTGACGGCGCGGATCGGCTTTCGTCCGGATCTGATCGTCGTTTCGCCGTTTGTCCGCACCCGGCAGACGGCCGAACCGTTGCGGCAAAAATATCCGGACGTGCCGGTTGAAGAATGGCCGGTGCAGGAATTTTCCTTTCTTGATGCGGACCGTTGCGCCGATACGACGCAGGAAGAGCGCCGGCCGCTGGCGGAAGTTTATTTTGCCCGCAACGATCCCGACTATGTCGACGGCAAAGACGCGGAATCGTTCAATCAGCTGCTGGCGCGGGTCGATGACATGCTGACGCGTCTGCGGGCCCTGCCGGGGGAAAATAAAACGGTTGTTTTTACCCATGGCAATTTTATGCGTGCGGCAAGGCTGCGGCTCGGCGGCGGTCCGTTCTCGATGACGGAGTTTCTCCGGCAGCCGGCGGCGGAAAATACGGAAATTGTTGACATAACTTCTTACCTTTGAAGTCGTTCCCGTATTTCAGTTTTGCAAATAAGCTTCAAAAGGTTCGTTGATTTTGTTAGTTTATGCGTTGCTTTAAAAATGAATATTATCTGATTGAAAATAATGTTTTTTGTAAATTTTTCCGGAAGACGAGAACGGCAGCTTTCCGGCGGGTGGAACCGCGGGTGTTTCCGGCGATATTCTTCCAAAACGTTGAAAAAATATTATAATTGTTTGAAAAACCTTAATTTTGATCGAAGCTTTTTATTTAACGGCTTGATCGCCGGGGGACACGGTCAGTACGATTTCGATCAGTTTTGAGGTCTGCGGCGACAGGTATTTGTCAGGATGATAAACAATGAAATTTTTGTTGACCATCGGTTCGGCGGCAATGTCCAGCCGTACCAGCCGTCCGGCGACCAGTTCGTTTGCGGCGATGATTTCGGGAATGACGCAAATGCCGGCGCCGCCGAGCGCGCCGCGGACGAGCGCCTGTGAGTTGACGCTGGTCCATCTTGCCTCGGCTTTAAGACCGTGCAGCAACAGGGTGCTGTCGAACGTGCTGCGGATGGCACTGCCTTTTTCTCGTAACAGCAGCGGGTGACGCAATGCCTCGGAAAGCGGGATTTGTTTTTGTTTTGCCAGCGGATGGTCCGGCGCGGCCAGCCAGCCGATCCGGTATGAAGAAAATTCGCGGGCACGGAAGCGCGCGTCGGGAACCGCGCCTTCGTAAAGCGCGATGTCGATCTTGTTGGCAGCCAGCATTGCGGCTACCCGGGAGACGATGTCGACGGTGATTTCAAGCGGCGTGTCCGGACAGGCGCGGGCAAATTTCCCGGCGATTTCGGGCAGCCAGAAGTTGGCTATGGTCAGGCAGGAGCCGACCTTAAGCGGCTGAAGTCCGGTTTCGCCGGCAAAACCGGCGGAGATGTCATCGTAGAGCTCAAGCAGCCGGGTGATTTTTTCGAGCAGCAGTTTGCCGGCGGCGGTTAGGTATATCCGCCGGCCGATGCGGTCGAACAGCGGCGTTCCCGTTTCCCGCTCCAGTTCGGCAACGACATGGGAAACCGCCGGCTGGGTCATGTTCAGCCGGGCGGCGGTTTTGGTAAAATTCAGCTCTTCGCATAAAGCCCTGAAAATCTGCATTTGCCGGATGTTCATGACGCCTTCTCCATTACCGTTTATTTATCTTATTTATAAAATAATATAATTTTATTTATAAATAAACAACTGCTATAATCAAGGCAAAGGAGAAAATAATGACTTGGGAAAAAGTAAAGCTTTTGTCGTGGCTGTTTAAAACCGACGTGCTGGTCAGCAGCTTTTCGTTCGGCGGCGGATATGTGGTGCTGCCGATGATCCGCCGGTATTTTGTTGAAGAGAAGGGACTTTTCGGTGAAGATGAACTGATGGACATGGCGGCGGTGGCGCAGTCGTCGCCCGGCGCCATCGCGATTAATCTGGCGGTTTTGTGCGGCAGAAAAACGGCCGGCACGGCCGGTGCCGTCGTGGCCGGGATTGCCGCGGTGCTGCCGCCGCTTGTCATCCTTTCGATTGTTTCCGCCTGCTACCGGCAGCTGGTGTCGAATCCGGCGGTGGCGGCGGTACTGAAGGGAATGGAAGCCGGCGTGGCCGCGCTGATCGTCGACGTAGTTTGGTATATGAGCGGGATTGTTGCGGCAAAGAAGGAACCGCTGCCGGTTTTAATGATTCCGGCCGCTTTTGCCGCTTCTTTCCTGTTTGATCTCGGGGCGCTGACGGTGATTGTCGGCGGCGTGGCGGTTTTTCTGCTGCTGGTCCGGCTGAAGTTTAAGGCAAAGGAAAAGGGGGCGAGGTCAAATGCTTGAACTGCTGATCAGTTTTTTGTATGTCGGTCTTTTCAGCATCGGCGGCGGTTATGCTACTTTGCCGCTTATTCAGGAGCAGATTGTCGAATTGCACGGGTGGCTGAGCTATAAGGAGTTTACCGACATCATCACCATTTCGCAGATGACGCCGGGACCGCTTGCGGTTAACGGTTCCACTTTCGTCGGCCTGCGGGTGGCGGGCATTTTCGGCGCGGTTGTCGCAACTTTCGGCTGTGTGATCAGCGGCGTTCTGATTTCGCTGGCTTTGCAGAGTTTCTTTGCCAAAAACAAAAGCGAAACGGTGGAGCTGACGTTAAAGGCGCTGAAGTCGGTGTCGATCGGGCTGATTGCGTCTGCCGCCTCGGTGATCGTGCTGTTGTCCTGGTTTGCTGTCAGTTCGTGGCGTCAGATCAGCGGCGGGCCGGACCTTAGAGCCGTCGGTATCAGTCTGGCGGCATTGCTGCTATTGAGAAAATTTCATATGAATCCGGTCTGGGTCATGTGCGTCTGCGGCGCGGCGGGCTTTTTCCTTTACTAGCCCGGGGAGAACCGGGAAAAGCCTTTCCGGCGGGCCGGTTGTATTGAAAAATCCGCATTTGATATAATATCATAACGGTATTACAAAATAAACAGGAGATAAGTTATGAATAACGTAATTCACAATACCGCGCTGATTTTAACCATTATCGGCGGTTTGAACTGGGGGCTGGTCGGTCTGTTCGGTTTTGATCTGGTTGCTTTCCTTTTCGGATCAATGAGCGTTTTGAGCCGTATCGTATATATTCTGGTCGGCGCTTCCGCCGTATTGTTGGCTTTTTCCTCTTTTACTTCGGTTAAGCGCCTGCCGGGAGCCAAATAGTTTCCGGTATCGTTTGGAACAAATAGAAACCCCGGTTTCCCCGGGGTTTTTATTGGGGCCGTTTTTGTTTTTTTTAGTTGTTTTTATTCTTGTCGTAAAAATTGTGACCTCAAAAAAGAATATGTATGTTTTTTCCGTTTTTTCTTTCGGCTTTTGAACGACAAGGCAGGAATAAAGGCAATTTGCATCGGGGGCTTTTGAGGACAAAGAAAAACGACGGGATATCAAATGGGAAAATGTTTTTATATGCGGAATTATGCCGGAGAGGACGGAAAAAGAAACAAGATGCCGAAACAAGTTTGAGCATGGCAAGAGCGTGTTTTTTTTGGGGGGAGAACGTCGTAATGACAAAAGAAGCGCGGGAACGATCAGAAAACGGCCGTTCGGCTGCCGTACGGAAAGTTTCGGGGAAGGGATAAAAAGGAAAAACCCCGGAAAAACCCGGGGTTTTGTTGGTAGCGAGGGTCGGATTCGAACCAACGACACGCGGATTATGATTCCGCTGCTCTAACCACCTGAGCTACCCCGCCATAAAGACAGCATTTTTAATAAAGAAAATTTGTCCGCTTGTCAAGAGTTTTTTTATAAAAAATTTCTATAAATTTTTCCACATGCTGCCGAGGACGGGGCGGGCGTTCTTTTCATATTCCTCAAACAGCGACGACCATTCGCGCTTTTGTTCGAAATAGCGGCTGCGGCGGTTGAGATCGTAATAACGGGCTTGCAGAATGACGTCCAGCTTGTCCATCTGCTTGACGAATGCGGCTTCCGGCGTGTCGCGTCGTTCATATTCGGCAAACAGCTCAAGCAGCCGCGGACATTTCGTCCGGGCGGCGATTTGTTCTAATGCCTTGATTTCCAAGTCGTATTTTTCCTGCGGGGTGATCTTGTCGCCGGGAACGTAGTCGCCGGTGATTTCTTCCGCCAGGTCGTGAACGACGGCAAATTCCAGACATTTCAGCCGGTCAAGATCGTCCGGACACAGGATGAGCGTGAGCAGGCAGAGCCCCCAGGAATGGGCGGCGACGGATTCCGGGTTTTCCACCATGCGGCGGATCCAGCCGGTGCGGGGAGTGTCTTTCAAACGGCAGACGATTTCTGCCAATTGGTCTATGTTCATGTTTTTTCCTCATTCCGGCAGCCGACGGCCGGGTTAAATGTTGCGCGTATCTGGCATTTTAAGCTTGCCAATCTTTCCCGATTGTTTATATATCTGATAAATCGAATTGTAAACAACGGAGGTCGGATGACGAAATATAAACTGATGGCGGCGGCAGCCGTTTTGTGCATGGCTGCCGGTGCGGATGCGCGGGCGGAGGAAAAGCCCGGCAAAAGCGATCTCAGGGCAAATTTCCGCCGGGTGGCGCTGGAGATGTCTTCAACCGAAGTGAAAAATGCCGATCTTTACGTCGACAGTCCGAATTCCCAGTTAAGCGCGGACAGCAAGACGATGATCAAGGGTGTTTTTGATTTTGTGCTTGAATACGAACAGCCAAACTGGCAATGGAACAACAGTCTGTTTATGGAATACGGACGGACCAAGCTGAAACCGGTCGGCGAAGAGGACACCACCAACGAGGACGCCGACAAGATTTTGCTGACGTCCGACTATAACTGTAAATTGTGGAAGCTCGAATTTCAGAATGCTGACGCCGGTCCGTTTGCCAGCGTGGCCTATCAGACCGAGTTTACCAGAAACAACGACGCGCCGAGAATGAAGGTGGTCCGCGGCAAAACCGGTCTGAAGCTGTTTAACGGCGAGTATATCAAGGAACTGTACGCGGCGGCGGTCGGCGAATATGACTTTACCTACAGCGGCGACGAGGTGAGAAAAGGCGCCTATGAAATAGGGATCCGGGCGGAACGCCCCATTTCCGATCAGGTGAAATTTCAGCTCGAAGGCTATTTCCGCAACTATGTAAGCTACAGCAAATATGTGGCGACGGACCTGAAATACGAATTGAGCGTTACCGGGCGGATGGACGTGAAAATTTATCAGAAGTTCAGCCTGGCACCCTATGTCAGCTATTTTCAGGGAAAGGCGCGGGGCGTGGACAAGGAAGGTTCCAACTTCCTGATCGGCCTTTCGTTTGCCTATTCCGATTTGTTTAATCTGTAGACGGCGTGTTACAAAATAATGACATATCGGGCGGCCTTCCGGCGGGAGGTTGACTTGTGCGGTGCCGGATGGTAACATATGAACAGTTCCGGTGCATCACGGTGATAAGGAAATGTCCATGCCTGACAAATATACAAAACAAATACTCGTACGCAATGATTCGGTTGTGATGGTCGGGGGAACCCGGGCCTATTATTCTCCCGATAATGACGAAATCAGACTGCTGAAAGGCGATTTGACGGAAAAGGACTTCGGAATGCAGGGAAACGGCGTTCAGGACGAAGACATTTTGCTTGTTCACGAAGCTCAGCATCAGATTAATGCACGCAAGGGTTGCGGACATACGCCGATGTCGCTTGCAGAACGTTATCAGGAAGCCATGCATGACGAGATTGTGGCTTCCATTGCCGAAAAATTGGAGATCAGGCGGCGTTATCAACAGTTGAAAAGCGACGGAGAAAAAAACGCCTTTTTCAAAAAATTTGCCGGTGACAGAAAAAATGCGGCGTATTTGAAGCTTTTGCAAAGCGGGAAAATCAATCCCAACAGCAAGTCGTCCGAAGATTTTGCCGAAGAAATGGCCTTTATCAAAAACAGTTCGACCGACTGGTGGGTGAAGCACGATGCTTTGGAATATCAGAAAAATCAAAATGGCCAGATTATGGATTTTTTGAGGGAATATGGGGAAAATGCCGTTTCAAACCCGCAGGGACTGGCCGATAATTTGAAAAAGATGTATCACATCGGCGGCATTGACTTTACCCGTTACGGGCAGGACAACAGCCGTCTGCCGGTTGAAAATCAAACATTGGCGGCGTTGGAAACAATGCGAGCCGAAGGGGCGGACGCGCAGAAGCTGCAGGCTTTTAACAACATGGGCGAGGGGCCTTATAAGCTGGCAGAATCTTTGGACGTTTCCGGCTTGTCTTACGATCAGGCCGCACAGGTTATTCAAACCGCGATTATAAACGAGCATCTGGCAGCGGAGATAGCCGGAAGCATGGCGTTGGGCGAAAAGCCGTCGTTTGATTTTCGTTATGTGGCATCTTCCCTGCGGAACCAAACCGCCGTGTATTTGGATATGAAAGCAGATGTTTGGGAAAAAAACGGAATCCTTAACGAACAGGGGGATGAGGAAAAATTTGCCCGCTTGATGCAGCAGGCAAAAACCGTGAAACTTGATCCCGACAAATGGCTGGAGGAAGTGCGGGATATTCTGACAATCGCCAAAGATCCGAACCGGGCAGATGAGTTTGCCGCCTTGAAACAGCGGATGGCCGGGCTGCGCGGGAAAAGCGTATCTCTTGACGAGGCGGTAGTTAATATGGATAAATTCAGACTTCCGCTTGATGGGAGCAGTAAAGAGGAAGTTTTGGAAGAAATGCGGCAAAAAGCGGAAGAAGACGCCAGATGGGCTGAGGAATATAATAAAAAGCATCCTCAAAAGGAAAGAATTTCGGAAGCTTATCATAAAAGCATAACCGACATGGAATCGAATTTGCTAAAAGACGAATTGGAAGCGCGTCGGGAAACGGAAAGGGAGGTTAAGCCCCTGACGACTAAGCCGCAGACATTGTCGTACAAATTGATGGACGGCGTTAAATATTATTTTAACCGTCCGCAGCAATATCAGAACGTTGAATTAAAATCTTATGTCAACGAACGCGGCGAAAAGATAGAAATGACGCTGGTTGACGGCAAAAAGCACGGTGCAGCCGTATTGCGCGACGAAAACGGCAACATCAAAGAGGTAAAAGCGTACGACAACGGTCAGGAAATAGACTTGAGTAAACATAAATTCGGCATTGACGAGCAAGAGCGGACGATAAACGGCAAGCCGGCACGGGCAACAACGTTTATGTTGGACGGAAAGCCTTTTGGCGCGGTAGTGGTTGAGACGGCTGACGGCACCAAAGCCGATTTTTACGACAGCCGCGGCGTGCGGATGGAAGGCGCCGCCGGTGCAAAAATCAGGCGGACGGAAGAGCGGGTCGAAAGCGCCCGCGATTCCGTAAGGCAAACGATGCCGTCGGCGGAAGCGGAACACTCTGAAGAAGCGGTACCGGCCGCGAAAGAAAATGTTCCGGCGGAAACGGCGGATACGCTTCAGGTAAAAAAGACGCCTCTTGCGGAAGATGAGCAGGTTCAACCGGCGGACAGCGTGCAAAAAGTGGCGCAAGAGATGCGCCGCGGACATGACCGGATTGCGGCCATGCGGGCCAAAGTGGCGGCCGGGCACGAGGCGGACAGAGCCGCCGTGTATCGGAAAGTTTTCGGCGGCAACGACAACATCGAAGCCATCCGCCGATTGCGCAGTTCAAAAACGATCAGCAGCGGGGTCGTGCGACCGACGGCAATCCGCGCCGATCTGCTGGAAGGAAAGCTCCGGGAGTTTCAGGCGCAGCCCTGAACGGCTGCCGGACATGAGAAAGTCCGGTTGTCGGGGCTTGTTTGTCATGTGCGGAAAATCCCGGAATTTTCCGTAACAGGAGAACTTCCGGCTTTGTGCATAAAAAAAACGCCTTTGCCGTCGTAAGGTTAACAACTGAAAACAAAATCGTTTTTTTATGGACGCAACATATGCGATATCCATTGTTCCGAAATATCGGAAAGAAGCTTTTTGTCGGCTGAAACCGGCCTTTTGTCTGTGAAACCTGTGTCAGCGAAAGGGGCAGATGTTACGGAAACCGGAGTTTGTTTCGGTCATGGCCGTATGTTTTCCGAGATGCGTCCGAATATTCGGTTATGGGTTTTCAAAGGTAAGGGCGGTTCATGAACGGCGGGGAAATGCAGATTTCAAGCGTCGGGGCGGTCGTTGGGGGACGGTATGGTATGTCGGTGCCTTGGGGAAGAATATCCGAAAGATAACGGAATATACGCGAAGCCGACTTAAAGAAGACGCGATGTCGATTCAGCTGATTATCAGTCTTGTTCCCCTTTACGGTGAGTCAGGCAGTCTTCGCCCGGTTGCCCCAAGGGCGGCAAGCCTCGTTCCGCTCCCTCTTTACGGTGAGCCGGGCAGTCTTCGCCCGGTTGCCCCAAGGGCGGCAAGCCTCGTTCCGCTCCCTCTTTACGGTGAGTCAGGCAGTCTTCGCCCGGTTGTCCCAAGGGCGGCAAGCCTCGTTCCATTCCCCCTTTACGGTGAGCCGGGCAGTCTTTGCCCGGTTGCCCCAAGGGCGGCAAGCCTCGTTCCGCTCCTTCTTTACGGTGAGCCGGGCAGTCTTTGCCCGGTCAGGCCGTTTAAGGCGTTTGCCGACACGGTCAGCTTTATAAGCGTTTATGAAGGGCTGCCGGTCGGTCCGCAGATTTTTTGTGGCGGGAAAATTCCCGGCCGAGCCGGCGGGTTTCTTTTGGGCCGGGCCGGACTTTCGGAATTTTACGCCTTTCTTACGTAATCTTTCAGCAGCTTTTTGTGTCCGGCCTGATCAAACCAGATTTCCAGCTTGTTGCCTTCAATTTTTAACACTTTGCCGTAGCCGAAAGTTTCGTGAAACACGCGGGAGCCGACGGGGGTGGCGGAAGCGGCGTTTCTTGCTTTTTGTTTTGCCCGCCAGACGCTGCCGCTCCAGCCGTCGTCTTCGTCGCGCACATAGCTGAAACGGTCGCTGTCGCGGATGACGTTTTCTTCCGTCTGCCGGCTGCGGTTGTACCAGTTGGAAGAGCTTCTGTGCTGTTCCGCCCAGCTGCCGCCGTAACCGCCGGCGGCGCCGAAATAAGCCGCGGCCATATTGCAGATTTCGATATTGGCCGGCGGAAGCTCGTTGATGAAGCGCGAGGGCAGGTTGTTCTGCCATTGGCCGTAGATGCGGCGGTTGAGCGCGGTTAAAATGTACAGTTTCTGTTTGGCGCGGGTCATGGCCACGTATGCCAGCCGCCGTTCTTCTTCCAAAGCGCTGCCGCCGCCTTCGTCCAGCGCCCGCTGGTGCGGAAACAGGCCTTCTTCCCAGCCGGGCAGGAATACGGCGTCAAATTCCAGCCCCTTGGCTGAGTGCAGGGTGATCAGCATTACCTTGTCGGTATCAATGTTGTTGTCGTTGTCCATTACCAGACTGACATGTTCCATAAAGTCGCTTAAGGTCGGGTACTGCTCGGTGTCGCTCATGACGTTGATCAGTTCCTTTAAGTTTTCGATCCTGCCTTCTGCTTCCGCCGACTTGTCCATTTTCAGCATTTCCATGTAGCCGGAATCTTCCAGCACCTGGGCGGCCAGGTCGTCGGGCGAAACCGCGTTCATGGTCTGCCGCCACTGATAGAAGTTGTTAATCAGTTCGGAAACGTTGGTTTTGACCTTGCCGCTTAAGGCGCCTTCTTTCAGCATTTTTTCGATTGCCATGAACATCGAGATGTGGTTGACGCGCGCTTCGTTTTCAAATTTTTCGATGGTTTTGGCGCCGATGCCGCGGGCCGGTTTGTTGATGATGCGCTCCAGAGCCAGGTCGTCGGCCGGCTGCAAAACCACCCGAAGGTAAGCGAGGGCGTCGCGAATTTCCGCCCGTTCGTAAAATTTCGGTCCGCCGATAACCTGATAGGGGATGGCTTCGGCAATGAATTTTTCTTCAAATTCCCGGGTTTGCGCAGCGGTGCGGACAAGAACGGCCATCTGGCTGTAGCCGGTGCCGTTGCGGTGCAGGTTTTCAATTTCGTCGGCGACATAGGCTGCTTCTTCCGAACCGCTGTAGGTGCTGACGACTTTGATTTTGCTGTTGTCGCCGCGGGCGGCGGGCGAATTTTCCGCCACTTTTAAGGTTTTACCCAGGCGGTCCCGGTTATGGCGGATAAGCGCCGAGGCGGCGGTCAGAATGTTGGCGGTGGAACGGTAATTGCGCTCCAGCCGGATTACTTTGGCGTCGGGAAAATCTTTTTCAAAGCGCAGAATGTTTTCGATTTCCGCTCCGCGCCAGGAATAGATCGACTGGTCGTCGTCGCCGACGCAGCACAGGTTGCGGTATTTCTGGCAGATCAAACGGAGAAACAGGTACTGGGTGACGTTGGTGTCCTGATACTCGTCGACCATGATGTATTTGAAGCGCGTCTGGTAGTCGTCCAGTACGCCGGCGTCGGACATCAGAATGTTTAACGTGTAAAGCAGCAGGTCGCCGAAGTCGACGCAGTTGAGTTCCAAAAGCCGGGCCTGATATTTCTTGTAAACTTCGGTGACGACGTTGGCGCGGAAGCTGTCGTCGATTTTGTCTGCCGTCAGCCCTTTGTCTTTCCACAGCTGAATCTTGTCGAGAATCGACTGCGGCGGATACTTTTTGTCGTCGATGCCGTCGGCTTCGAGAAGCTGTTTGATCAGCCGGCGCTGGTCGTCTTCGCCCAAGATGGTGAAATTGCTTTTGAGGCCGACCAGTTCGGCGTGGCGGCGGAGAATTTTGACGGCAATGCCGTGGAACGTGCCCATCCAGACGGAATCGGCGATGTTGCCGATGAGATTGCGGGCGCGGTTCTGCATTTCGCGCGCGGCACGGTTGGTAAAGGTGACGACCAGACAGTTCCACGGGTTGGCTTTCATGTTGGCAAGGATATAAGCCAGCCGTGCGGTTAACACTTTGGTTTTGCCGGTGCCGGCGCCGGAAAGCACCAGCAACGGGCCTTCGGTGGTGGTGACGGCCTGTTTTTGTTCGGGGTTAAGTTCGCTTAACCACGGCAGTTCCGGCATCAGCCGGGCGGTATTGTCATAGGTTGCCGCAGGCTCTTCGGCGGCCAGGTCGAATATGTCGCTCATTTTCAGGATACTTCTTGTTTTTTGGTTTGTCTTTGCCTATATTATATTATTATTTACGGAAATAAAAGCGCTTTATGAAACTATAAACAAGAGGGTAAAATGTCTGAAATACGCGATAAAATCGTTGGTTTGAAAGATTATATGGACAGCCGGATCATCGGGCAGAAGGATTTGGTGAAAAAAATGATCATCACGCTTCTGGCGGAAGGTCACGCGCTGGTCGAAGGTGCGCCGGGGCTGGCCAAAACCAAGGCGATCAAAACGCTGGCCGACTGCATTTCCGCCAGCTTTAACCGTATCCAGTTTACGCCGGATCTGTTGCCGTCGGACATTACCGGCAGCGAAATTTACGTCAGCCAGAAGGGTGAGTTCGAGTTTCGCAAGGGGCCGATTTTTGCCAATCTGGTGCTGGCCGACGAAATCAACCGCGCGCCGGCCAAGGTGCAGTCCGCGCTGTTGGAAGCGATGGCCGAACGGCAGGTCAGCGCCGGCGGGCAGCGTTATCTCTTGCCGCGGCTGTTCATGGTGATGGCTACCCAGAACCCGATTGAGCACGAGGGTACTTATAATCTGCCGGAAGCCCAGCTGGACCGTTTTCTGATGTATATTAAAATCGACCAGCCTAACGCCGCCGACGAGCGCAAAATTCTGGAGCTGGTGCGCGGCGAGGGAACGCTCAGCACGCCGAATCTGAGAACAGGTTTTGACAAGATTGAAATTGCCGACGTCGAAGCGGCGACCCGCGAGGCGCTTAACACCCATATCAGCAGGGAACTGGAAGAATATCTGGTGCAGCTGATCGTTGCCACCCGCAAGCCGGAAAAATACGACGGCGAACTGGCCGGCATGGTGATGTTCGGCGCCAGCCCGCGGGCGACGATCGCGCTTGACCGCGCGGCCAAGATCAACGCCTGGCTGGCCGGCCGCGATTTTGTTACGCCGGAAGATATTCATGCGGTAATCTATGACATTTTGCGCCATCGTATTATCTTGAGTTTTGAAGCTCAGGCGGAAGGCGTCACCAGCGACGACATCATCGGCCGGCTGCTCAATTTGGTTCCGTTGCCGTAAGTTTTTTCCGAAGGAGTGCGAAATGCAGAGATTTGCCAAACTGGCGGCCGGTTTGTTCGGCCGCCGCAGAGAACCGGCCGGCGGGTTGTCCGCATCGCTGGAGGAGCTGATGGAGCAGCGGAAAAATCTGGCCCGGCTGCACCAGAAAAGCAAACTGCAACCCTCCGATATGGCGGGCGAAGTCAGGTCCGCTTTCAAAGGCCGAGGCATTGAAATGGAGGAGATCCGCGAATATACCTTCGGCGACGACGTACGCGACATCGACTGGCGGGTGACCGCGCGCAAAAAAAGCCCTTATACCAAAGTTTATGCCGAGGAAAAGGACCGCGAAATCTATGTGCTGCTCGATTTATCGCCGAGCATGGTTTTCGGCACCAGAAAAGAGCTGAAGTCGGTGACGGCTTCCAAGGCGGCGGCCCTGATCGGCTGGATGGCGCAGGAAAACCGCGACCGATTCGGCGCGGTGATTTACGACGGACGGGAAATCCGCACCTTCAAATCGCGGCAGAACCGGGCGCATCTGACTGCGGTTTTAAAAAAAATCGCGGAAACGGGGCGCAAAATTTTGTCCGCGCCGGCGGATGAGGGGGAAGGCGGCGGGACGGCGCGCGCTTTGCAGGCGATGACCAAACTGATCAAAAGCCGGGCGGCGGTGTTTGTCATCAGCGATTTTTACGTTTTCGGTGAGGCGGAAAAAAAGGCTTTGGCGGCATTGGCCAAAAAAGGACAGGTGTTTTGCATCAACGTTTTCGACCTGCTTGAGGAACTGGCGCCGAAAAACGGCGAATACATGGTGGAACAAAACGGCCGCAGTCTGGTGTTTGACAGCCGCCCGCCGGCTTTTCGTCGGGAGTACCAAAACCATTTTGCCGCCAAAAAGACAATGCTGCGCGAATTTTGCCGCAGATTCAACTGCCGGTATATGGAAGTTCGGACCGACGTTGACATTTTCCGCCAGTTGAAATTTATTTAACGCCGTAGTTGACAAAAAAATTTTTTGGTGATAGCTTTTAATCCAAATTATTTTGTAAAAAAGAGAGATTTTAATGGTTAAGACAAATGAGAATAACGCATACCGCAGAGGTCAGGAGCTGTTGGACCAGGGTATGTACAAAGAAGCGATTGCCCAGTTCGACGAAGCAATCAAAGAACAGCCGCAGTCTTGGAAAGCCCTCAATTCCAAAGGGTTTGCCCTGCAGAAATTAAGCAAGTACACGGAAGCCGTAGAGTGTTTTGACAAGGCGCTGGAACTTAATCCGCAATCGGTCGAAGTGATCAACAACAAAGGCGTGACGCTCTCCATGCGCGGCCTTTACAAAGACGCCATAGCCCAGTTTGATCAGGCGGTGGCGAACGATCCGACCTCGCTTGAAGCCCTGAACGGCAAAGCGATCGCGTTGCAGCACATGTATCTCTATAAAGAGGCGCTGGACGTTTTGGAACAGGCGATGAAAATCGACAACAAGCATACCCAGACGCTGCTCAGCATTGCGGTAACGCTGCAAAAGCTGAAACAGTTTGAGCGGGCGATTTCGTTTTTCAAAAAGGTGTTGACGTATGACAAGTCGAACATCAAAGCCTGGAACGGCATCGGCGTTACTTATCAGCTGATGGGCGACAACAATTCCGCGCTGAAATGCTTTACCAAAATCCTGAATATCAACAGCCGCGAAATTCAGGCCTGGATCAGTATCGGTTTCGTTTACCAGAAAATGATGAAGTTCAACGATGCGCTCAAATGTTACAAAAAGGCGCAGATGATCAACGACAACCGTTATCATCACAAACTTTATGACGGTTTGGCCAGCTGTCTGACAAAGTTGTCGGAGTTTGATCAGGCGATTGAGATTTACAAGCAGATTTTTCAGATCGAAGAAGGCAAAAAGAAATGGGATGCGCAGCGATCCATCAAGTTCGTCAGCAAACTGAAACGCAAAAAAGCGACCGGTATGCTGCCGGATCTGGTTCCGGCCGACAACGACTGATCAGTTGTTCTTAATCTTAAAGCCCCCGGAGTTTCCGGGGGCTTTTGTGTTTTGAATGTCTGCATAAGCAGGTAGATGTAGACGTACCCATATCTTCGCGCTATAACTAAGCTATGGAACAGTCATATACAGAAAACAGAGTAATTGCGTGTATCACTGCCATTACCATATAGTGATAATGACAAAATGCCGTAAGAAGATATTCAATGCAGACCTATATGGATTTTTTAAGAAACGGTTAGGCGAAATTCGTGAACACTACCCACAAATAGAGTTCATAGGACAAAACCGCGATAAAGATCATATACATCTTCAGGTTTCAATTTCACCCAAAATAAGTGTGGGTAGTGTTGTACGCATAATTAAATCCGATACAGCACGTGACATGAAGAAAAGCTATCCGTTTTTTAAAAAATGTTATTTTGGTACGGAAAGTGTTTGGTCGGACGGGTATTTTGTCAGTACTGTCGGCATCAACGAGGCAGTGGTACAACGCTATATTGAACAGCAAGGGCGCGAAGATATGGGGCAAGCTTAGCCTGAATTAAAAAAGTAATCCACCGGCTAGGCCGGTGGAGTTTCATGGCAGGAAAACTTCGTACCCCATGGCAGGTGCGTAGCGGCGAAATTGCGCAGCTTAACGTTCCGCCTTTGCAATAAGCCGTTTTCTTTCATCCTTCCCTTGACGGGAGAGGTTTTTTTATACCGTCCCGCGGCAGGTGCATGTTCAGAAGAGTTTACGGCTTTTTTCGTTCACTCTTCTTGCCTTTTTTCGTTTCTCCGTCTTTTCTTGCTCTCCCTGCTTTTTTCCGTTCTTCTTTTTTTCGCTCTTTTCATCTTTCCCGTTTTGCTCTTTCCCCCTTTTTCCTCTTTTTCGTTTCTTTCCCTGTTCTTCCTTTTTCCCTCTTTTCTGCTTTCCTTTTCCTTCTTTCCGTTCTTTTTTTCCGCCCTTTCCACCTTTCCCGCTTTGCTCTTTGCGTATATAAGACTCTTTTGCCGTTGTAGCAAAAACGGTCGGAAAATGCCTGACAAAGGACAAAGGCATTTTTTATGAATATGTGTACCGTTTGCACATATAATGCGGCCCCCGAAAATACTTTGTTTCTTCGTCCCGAAATATCGAAGACCGTTCTTTTACGGAGAAAAACGCTTGAAAACGGGGGAATGATCGGAAAATCAACCGTCGGAAAGGCATGGTCATTACGGAAACCGGAGGTGTTCCGATCCGTAATATTCACATTTTACCGGGGATGCCGCCCGAATATTCCGTCAATTCAATTGCAGGCTGTTTCAAAGGCAAGAGCAGTTTGTCGATATATAAGTGTTGGGGAAATGCAAGGTTTCGGGATTGCAACCGGGAATTTTGGCGCCAAGGGAATTACGTTGATCTCTAAGAACACTCAAAGGATAGTCAAGAGCATTCGTAAAAAGACGCCGGGCAAAGTCTGCTCACACCGGACTTTGCCCCGTTTACGGGAGCCGGACAGCCATCGTTCTGTCAGGGTGTCATGCCCTTAAGGCGTTTGCCGGCACAGTCGGGGCACTTCCGCATATGAAGAACCCCGCGTTTTACATGAGGTTCATTTTTTCTGCGCCGGCAAGTCGGGGGACGACGTATGCTTTGAACGTTTGTGTGAGTTGGCATATGCGGGCGTTTCAGCCCGGCCGCAGGACTTGCGAAGCTTGATCGGGCGTTTGAGATCCGGAATGGCTAATGCCGCTTGCTTAAACTGGCGGAAGTTGTTACATGCCTGACAAAAAACGTGGATTATCCGGGACGGTTTAGTGTCGGGATAACGCCGCTTCACGTCTTTAATCATGCTCAAAACATAGGGGTGTTGCTGTTTCTGGACTTCCGGCTTACCATGTCGGATCAGGAACGTTTTTGAGGACGAAGCTTTGATTGGCAGCCAAACTCTTAAAAGTTGTTTATTTTTTTGTTTTTTATTTTCAATTGAGTTCTTAAGGGGATACTATATCAAAAAAAGCTTAAGGAGATTTCATGAAGACGGCAATCTGGGAATATATCATTCCTTCCGAGCGGGAAAAGGAAAATTTATGGAACAATTGTACTTTTGTTTTTGATACGAACGTGCTGTTGAACCTTTATCGCTATACCGGCAACACGCGCCGCATTTTACTGGAGGCTTTTAAAGATTTAAAGGGGAGGATGTGGCTCCCCTATCAGGTAGCGTACGAATATGCCAGAAACCGTTGTGACGTGATTTATGAAACGGTTGAGAAATACAACAAGCTGGAAACATTGGAAAATGATTTTATAAAAAAGATTGCCGAAGAATTGAGACTGAAAAATTCCGATGCGGAAATCGGAAAATTGCAGAACATGATTGCGGGCTGGATTGGTGAACAGAAGCAGGGCAACCTGATTGTCACAAAAGTTTCCGATGATAAAATTTTAAATCAGATATTGTCTCTTTTTAACAAAAAAGTGGGCGAACCTTATTCCGAAGAGGAAATGCAAAATGTTTTGAAAGAAGGAAAAGAGCGCTATTCCAGACAATTGCCGCCGGGTTTTTGCGATGCCGGAAAAGAAGCGGAAGAAGGCGACAATAATGCCTACGGGGATTTTGTCGTCTGGAAACAGATAATGGAATATGCCGGCAGCAAAAAAAGTGATATTATCTATGTGACCCATGACCAGAAAAAAGACTGGTGGCAGATTGCAAAGGGACGAACGGTCGGTCCCCGGATTGAGCTGAGAAAAGAATTTGCCGAGAAGACGAAGCAACGGTTTTACATGTATTCGATGGAAAGCTTTTTGGAATATTATTCCAGGCACAAAGGACAGACGACGGATCCCGATGTGTTGGACGAAGTGTCCTTTATTGAAAAAAAGCAGTCGAAAAAGAGGAAGGACGTTGAAGAGTTGTATTGGGACATGATGTATCTTGAACAACAGATCGAGAATATGCGGGAACGAATAGAAAGCCGTCAGAAAGCGGTTTCCAGACTTGAGAAAAAATACGGCGGTCGGGAAATGCCCGAACATATCACGGAACAATTGAATAACATGCGGTTGAAATTGGCGCGTCTGAGAAGTTATATGGAAGGAAAAATGCAGCGGCTGCTGTCTGTTCGGGAGAAATTTTTCGTCGAATCCGAATAGGCGTGCAGTTGTGATGCCGCGTATTTTCGGGCGTGTCGGGAAAAAGCGCGTTTGAGCGCAAAAAATGATGACGGGACAAAAGTCGGCGGTCGAAAACGGGACAGTTTCCCTTTTTTACTTGTTTTTTGTTGTGTCCGCAAGCTCTAAGGCGCCGGCAAACGCCTTGAGGGCACAAGGCGGCACCGGAGCGGACGCGGCTGAGCGGTGAACATGAAACGTCCGGACGCCAAAGGGCGTAAGGCGGCCAGACAGGCCGGTTTGCCGCCGTTTAACCGTAAGCGGAAAAATCCGCTTATTTTGGGTTGCCTTGCTTTTTCCGTTGGCTTCATATGTACTCTGTCGGCTTTTGAATGTTTTCCGGGGGCAGCGGGGAACCCTCAGCGCAAAGTGCGCGGGCTTCGTTATTCCAAGGCCGGCGTTTTGCCGCTTTTTTGCATATCGGTGAACCGTTCTTTCTTTTAAGATGGTTTATGATACCTATTTTAACGTTACTTTCGGCAACATATGAACATGCCCGGATGAACTGCTGCTTCCGTCGGGTTTGTTATTTTTTTATCGGCATAATCTTCCAGATATTTTTCCTGTTTTCGGATGCGCTTTGTCCTGAAGTTTCTTTCGACGGTATTTCGGCGCGAAACATCGGGGCATTTGCAATTCCGGTGGATTTGTTGTCCGGGCTGTTTTGATCATGGCGGCAAAAGAATTTTTTGATGCAAAGGCGAAAGCTTTTTGCAACCGCGCACTAGGGAGGATAAGGAAACAGCCCCGGGAAGGCCGGAGCTGCGGGAAGGTTGCCGAAACGACGGAAAACGCTACTGCCGGGCGGCGGGAGTCTGAGCGGCGGCCTGTGCTCTTTCCGCGGCGGCAGAAGCGGTGTCCGCCGTCTTTTCCGCTGCTGCCGAAGCCGTGTCGGCCGCTTTTTCCGCGCCGGCGTCAACGGCAGCTTCCGCTTTTTCCGCCGCTTCTTTGGCTTTTGCTTTGTCGGCCCGTTCGTCAATTGCCTTTTTGGTGTCGCTGACAAGCTGCTGAGTGCCGTCGGCAATGTTGCTGCCGACCTGGGCGACGGTGGTGTCTTCGGTTATTTTGCCGTCATAGATTCCTTTGGCGACCAGATAAATGACAAGGATGAGCGCAACGTAGAAAATGTATTTCAATATGGTTCCCATGGTGTTTCCTTTCTAAAAGAACATTACTGTTTTTCAAATAATCAGGCATTGCAGGTTTTCAAGACAAAAATTTAAAATATTGCGGCATGTGCGACCGGGAAGCGGCCGGAAAGCGGGGCGCTGCGGACAGGGCGGAAGGAAAAGCGGGGAAAACGGGGCGGTGCGGATCAGGCGGAAGGAAAAGCGGGGAAAGCTGGGCGGCGCGGATCAGGCGGAAGGAAAAGCGGAAAAGCGGGGCGCTGCGGACAGGGCGGAAGGAAAGGTTTGCCGACAGCTTTGCGGCGGCGGAGAGGACAAACAAAACCTTCGTTTTGTTGAACACGGGGAAGAGTGGAATTGACGAAAATTTGCCGTGTCGGCCGGCAGGTTAAATAACGGCCGCCGGTCGGAGGAGCGTCTGCGTCCGCAATAAAAAGCCCCCGGTAACGGGGGCGGAAAACGGTTTATTTTACTTTGGCCTTCAGGTCTTTGATCAGACCGTCTATGCCGGACGGCGAATTTTTAATGAACGCCGTGTATTCGTTGCGGGCAGTGATCGCCAGGCTGACGTTTTCAATGATGATGTCGACGATCTTGAAGCTGCTGCCGTTTTGTTTGACGCGCCAGACGACGGTGGCCGGTTTTCCCTGGTCCATCGGTACTTTGGAATTGACGAAAACCTGGTTGGCGGAAGTGGAAGGAGAGGTACCTTCAAAAATAAAGTCCTTGCCTTTAAATTCGTCGAAGCGTTTGGACCAGGTTTTGACGTTGAGCTGACGATAAACTTCGATAAATTCGTTCTTCTGGCTTTGCGAGGCCTGCCGCCAATAGCGTCCGAGCACGAACTGGCCGATGAACTTGAGATCAAGCGCTTCGTTGAAAAGTTTTTCAAAGCGTTTGTCCTTTTCGCTTTGCGAAACGTTGGAATCGATGATTTCCTCAATTCCTTCCTTGGTGATTTTCTTGACAAAGCTCTCGGCTTTGCCGGCGTCGACGGCGGCGCAAACCGGGAACGACGTTAACATGAATGCGGATGCCAATACGGCAAGAATCGTTTTTTTCATAGTGTTTTCCCTTTATTCAAAATCGTCTTCGTCTTCAATTTCAAAGTCAAAATCGTAACTGGCCGCCGGATTTTGCCGTTTGCCTGCGCAAAGGTTGTTCATGGCCTGCCGGTTTTGCATATATGCCGAACGGACGGTGGTGTAGAAATCGACCGAATTGCTTTCCAGGTCGTTTAAGAGGTCAAGCGAACGTTCGCGGGCGTTGACGGCAACCACCGCAGCGTAGCTGTAGGATATTTTGTCCGCGTAGTTTTTGTCCTGCAGCGGTCCCCAGTACATCGGACTGGCGACGGCATCCGCCGTCAGGCCGACGAGCGAACGCGGCGTGGCCGGTCCCAGCAGGGGCACGACGACGAACGGGCCGTCGGGAACGCAGTATGTGGCCAGCGTGGCGTCAAAGTCGGTGGAATTGCGTTTGAGTCCCCAGCCTTCGGCAACGTCGAAAGTTCCCCCCAGGCCAAGCGTGCTGTTGATCAGAAAACGTCCAACCGACACAAACGTGTCTTTAATGCTTCCCTGCAGGGTGTGGTTGACGGCGGTTACGGGTTCGCGCATGTTGCCGATGAAGGAAGTGACCCGGTTACGGACGTCGGGGGTGGTTATCGCGCGGTAACCTTCGGCCAGCGGTTTGAGCGTGTATTTGTCAAGCTGGTAGTTGAAGTTGAACATCGAACGGTTGTAGCTTTCGAGCCAGCCGGAATCGTCTTCGGCGGCCTGAACGCCGAAAGCGGCGCCGCTTAAGAGAACGGCAAGCAGTAACGAATATTTGGGCAAGATAAATCCTTTCATAAAAGAATCGGTGATTTTTTGCCTAATATAGCAATGACGAAGCTTAATATCAACGACAAAAGAAGCGCGGCTGGGTATAATTTTATCAGAATCCTTCCGCCTGCAAAACTGATTGTTACAATCCGGAAATTTTTTGTGTTTTGCATTCCCGTCGGTTTTGTCGTAACATCCGCTTCAGTTGAAAACTTTGATAAGGACTATGGATAATGACAAGCAAACCCAACAAACCGATTATGCTGTTTGACTGCAAAACCTCCCAGAACATCATCGGGCAGGACAAGTTTTTGAAGGCTTTTGAAAATATTCTGAACCACGGTGCCTACTGCCAGGGACCGGAAACCAAGGAACTGGACGAGAAACTGGCCGCATATTCCGGCGTTAAATATTGTTCCACCTGCGGTTCGGGAACCGATGCCCTGACTTTGGCCCTGATGGCTTGGGGCGTAAAGGAAGGCGACGCTGTCTTCGTTTCCTCCTTTACTTTCGTCGCTTCGGCCGAAGCGCCGGTTTTGCTGGGCGCAACCCCGATTTTCGTGGATTCCGATCCCGACACTTACAATATGGATCCGAAAGACCTGCAGCGCGCGATCGACCAGGTTAAGAAAGAAGGAAAACTGAATTTGAAGGCGGTGATCCCGGTTGATATTTTCGGTTCTCCCTGCAATTATGACGAGATCATCAAAATCGCTCACGAGAACGGCATGAAGGTGCTGGCGGATTCCTGCCAGTCTTACGGTTCCGTATACAAAGGCAAAAAGGCCGGTTCGATCGCCGACATGACGGCCACTTCCTTCTATCCGACCAAACCGCTCGGCGGTTACGGTGACGGCGGCGCGGTATTTTCCGATACCGACGAGGAAAACGAACTGGTCAAGTCCTGCCGCGTTCACGGTATGAGCCCGGAAGACCATTATGACAACGTCCGTCTGGGCATGACCGGCCGCATGAACTCTTTCCAGGGCGCCGTTCTTTTACAGAAGCTGACGGTTTTCGACAAGGAACTGGAAGAGCGCTGCCGGGTTGCCAAACGCTATGACAGCGAATTGAGCGAATATTTCGGCAAGCAGAAGATTCTGGAAGGCTGCCGTTCGGCTTATGCCCTTTATACCGTTCACTGCGAAGACCGTGACGAGCTGATGTCCTATCTGAAAGAAAACGGCATTCCCTGCGGCGCTTACTATCCGCGTCCGGTCAATACCCAGACCGCCTATGCCAAGTGGAATACCCGTTCCCTGCCGGTTTGCGAACGTTTGTCGAAGACCGCGCTTTCGATCCCGATGACTCCGTATCTGGACAACGAGGACCTGGATTACGTGATCGCCAGGATGAACGAATTCGCTGCCAGAAAAATGAGCAGGGCCGCCTGACGCGAAGTTCTATCAACCCTTTGGAAATCCCCGGCTTTTGTCCGGGGATTTGCTTATATAACCAGTTATGCAGATACGCGGATAATCGGTGTTGCATTTATTGTTTTTATGCATTACTATTCGACATATTCTGTCTGTCGGAAAAACTGTAAGAGAAAAAGAATGTCTGAACTACCCGCCGTATCGGTGATTATTCCGGTCTACAACGTCGAAAAATATCTGCCGAAATGTCTGGACAGCCTCCTCGGCCAGACGATGGCAAACATTGAGGCCGTTTGCGTCGATGATGCGTCGACTGACCGTTCGGGAAAAATTCTGGAACAGTATGCGGCGCGCGACGGCCGGGTGAAGTTTTTTTCTTCGGACGGCAACGCCGGACCGGGCAGGGCGCGGAATCTGGGGCTGGAAAAAGCGACGGGGGAATACGTCATGTTCTGCGATCCCGACGACTGGTTTGAACCCGACGCGGTGGAAACCGCATACCGGCGCATTGCCGAAAACGGTAACGACTTTGCCTATTTCAACACTTATATTTATATGGAAGACAGCGGGCGGCAAAACGCGGACGCCCATCGGCTGGCGCCTTTTGCCGAAGTCTTCGGCAAGCCGGCTCTCCGTCTGCATGAGCTGACACCGCCTTTCATTCGCACTTCGGAAAGCTGGTATAAAATTTATCGGAAGAAGTTTTTGGATGAAAACGGCATTCGTTTTGCCGGGCTGAGGTTGTGCGAGGATATTCCGTTTTTTATGAAAGCGGTGGTTTCAGCCGATACGGTGTCGGTTGAAAAGCGGCCGCTTTACTATCACCTGATGCGTTCAAATTCGCTGATTTCGGATTATTCCAACTGGCGCGACAGCCTGACCGCCTTTAAGCAGGGGTATGAAATCATCGGCGGTTCCGAACATGCGGAAACTTTTTACCGTTCTTTTCTGCCCTATTGCATCAACAGCCTTATTTTCTGGTATAACCGTTTTACCGCGATGAACAATAAGCTGCGCAAGGATTTTTATCGGGAAATGCGTGAGTTTTTCCGTTTTATTGACGAACGGCATGACGTCGGCAGCCTTAAAAACACGAAACTGGACGAATTTAAACGCATTGTCCGCCGCAGCTGGCTGCGGCAGCGGACGGGAGAACTGTTTTCCCGCCTGTTCGGCGTGGAAAAAGGGGTGCGGCACAGAACCGTCATTGTCTGCGGAATCAGAATCAAAATGAAAAACAATTAAACTATGGGGAACTTTTTATGTACACGGACGACAAAGCGACGCAATTGCTGGTTGCATTACTGAAAGAGTATAACATCAAAAATGTGGTCATTTCGCCGGGAACCAGAAATTACGGTTTTGCGGAAAGCATACAGCAGGACGATTTCTTTACCGCCTATTCGGTGATCGACGAACGGAGTGCGGCTTATTTTGCCACCGGCATCGCTTTTGAAACCGGCGAACCGGTAGTTATCGCCTGTACCGGGGCGACGGCCAGCCGCAACTATCTTTCGGCAATGACGGAAGCTTATTACCGCCATCTGCCGATTATTGCGGTGACCTGCGGCCACGACTTCGGTTGTCCGTATAATATTACGCCGCAGTATACGGACCGCAGCGTTTCGCAAAACGACGTGAAAGTCTGTTCGGTGACGCTGCCGGCGGTCAATGATGCCAGAACCGCCCGCCATTGCGAGCTGCTGCTCAACGCGGCGTTGACAAAATCGCTGGTAAAAGGCGGCGGACCGGTGCATATCAATCTGCTGACTTTAAGCTATACCTGCAGTACGGAAAAATTGCCCAAGGTAACCAAGCTGGACTATTGGAGTGCCGAAGATCTGTTTAAAAAGGAAACGCTCCGTTCGGTCGAAAAACGGCTGGCCGGCAAAAGAATCGGCATTATGATCGGCGCTCACAAGAAAATGAGTGCGGAACTGACCAAAGCGATCGAAGCCTTTCTTGATACCCATGACGCGGCGGTGTTTGCCGACCACACTTCAAACTATCACGGCAAAAACAAAATCCTGATCGGGCAGGCCTTTGATATCGTCGGCACCGGAAACGTTCCGGAAATCATCATCGACACCGGCGGCGTCTGCGGACAGTATTCCGTCGCCCGCCTGTTTGCCAAAGGGGAAGTCTGGCGGGTGGCCGAAGACGGCGAAATCAAACAACGCTACGGCACGCTCAAGAACTTTTTCGAGTGCCGGGAAGAAACTTTTTTCCGTCTGCTGAGCGAAGCGGCCGGACAAAAGAGTAATCATGCCTATTATACGCAGCTGGAACGGGAAATCGGCAGTTTGAAAACGGAAGGGCTTGCGTTTTCAAACGGTTTCGTTTCCGGCGTTTTGGCAAAGAAACTGCCGCCGAAGTCTTCGCTGCACCTGTCCGTGCTCAATTCTTTGCGCAACATGAACATGTATGAGCTGAACAACTCTGTCGACAGCATTTGCAACGTCGGCGGATTCGGCATCGACGGGCCGGTTTCGACTTTGGTCGGGCAGTCGATGGCCGACAAAAAGCGTCTTTATTTCGGGCTGATCGGCGATCTGGCATTTTTCTACGACATGAACATCCTCGGCAACCGGCATATTGCCAACAACGTGCGGATCTGTCTGGTCAACAACAATCTGGGGGTTGAGTTCCGGTTAAACAAGCGGTTGACGGAAGATGTCAATCCGTATGTTGCCGCCGCCGGTCACAACGGCTCGGCCAGGGCATGGGCGGAATCGATGGGTTTCCTTTACATGTCGGCCAAAGACGAGAAGGAATTTGCGGAACATGTCGATGACTTCTGCGATCCGAACGTCAACCGTTTCAAACAGCCGGTTTTGTTTGAAGTGTTTACGACGGCGGAAGGCGAAATCGAAGGTTTGGACGCGATTTGTCGGGAAAGCGTGAAACAGCCGAAGAAATGCTCGAACGTAGTCAAGGCCATTTCCTGCTTTATTCCGGACAAGCAGAAACGCCGCGATTTCAGAAGAAAACATTCTCACTAATGCCGGCAGGAAGGATAAAATGGGAAAAATACTTATTCTCGGCGGTACCGGTGCAATGGGAGTTTACCTGCTGGAACGGTTGAAACAAACAGAGCATGAGGTGTATGTTACTTCAAGAAGCGGGCACCCGGACGAAGGCAACATTCATTATATTGAAGGAAACGCCAAAGACGACGACTTTCTGCTGCCGCTTTTGGCAAACGGTTATGACTGTATTATCGACTTTATGGTGTATTCCACCTTTGAGTTTGTCGATCGCTACAAACAGCTGCTGGCGGCGGCGAAGCAATATATTTTCCTTTCTTCCTACCGGGTTTATGCCGACAACGGGCTGGAGCCGATTACGGAAGAAAGTCCGCTGCTTCTGGACGTGGTCAAAGACGCCAAATACCGGAAGACTGACGAATATGCCCTGACCAAAGCGCGGCAGGAAAAACTTCTGCGGGAATCCGGCAGCGGCAATTACACCATCGTCCGCCCGTCGGTCACCTTTTCCAAACTGCGTTTTCAGCTGGGGACGCTGGAGGCCGGCGTTTTGATCCACCGCATGCTGCAAAAGCGCCCGGTGGTTTTTGCCCGTGACATTCTGAAAAAACAGGCCGCTTTTTCCTGGGCCGGCGATGTGGCGGAAATGATTGAATGCTTGATTTTAAATCCCAAAGCTCTGGGCGAAGTTTTCAATGTCTGTTCGGCGGAAAAGCAGACCTGGGGCGACGTGCCCGGCTATTACCGGGAAATTGCCGGGCTTGAGATCGTGCCGGTCGATTTGAAAACCTATGCGAAAATTGCCGGCGGCTGGTATCAGATTATGTATGACCGGATGGTCGACCGGGTGATGGACAATTCCAAAATCCTCGGCCTGATGGGCAAAACGCAGAAAGACCTGCACCCGGTGCGGGAAACGCTGGCCGGGGAACTGGCCGACATCGGCGAGAAATCTTCGCAAATACATTTTAACAAGAAAATGTCCAAAAAAATGGACAGGGTTTTGAAAAAACTGTTTTGGAAAAAGCTGTTTTCTTTTTTCAAAACCGGCAAGTAACGGCGGACGAGCGGACGAGAATGACGGAAAAATTTGAAAAGAAATACGACTGCGGCATTTTGAACTTCTGGAGTTCAAACAACTACGGCGCGTTGCTGACCTGTTACGCACTGCAGGAAAGCGTTAAGGAGCTGGGGCTGGTTCCCGGGATCATCAATTACCATTGCCGGTGGGAGAAGTTTGAAGGGCTGCTGTCTGACAGGTTTTCGCGGAAATATCTTGATCTGACGGAGCCTTGTGCGGATTTTGAAGACCTGCGCCGCCTGAACCGGCAAATGCAGACGTTTATTGCCGGTTCGGACCAGATATGGCGGTACAAATATTTTTGGCCGCGGGGAAAAAACATTTATCAGCTTAGTTTTGCTTCGCTCAATGCCAGAAAAATCGCCTATGCCGCGAGCTTTGGCCTTGACCGTTGGGAAGGGGGGTATGAAAATACCTTACGGACAAAATATTATATGTCGCGATTTGACGGCATTTCGGTTCGCGAAGACGACGGTGTGGATATTTGCCGGGAAGTTTTCGGCGTCAGGGCCGAGCAGGTGCTGGATCCCGTTTTTTTGCCCGAACCCGGCAAGTGGGATCTTCTGATCGGCAATTCTTCCTGTCGGGACGAAGGTTACGTGACTTCTTATGTCCTTGACCAGTCGCCGGATACGCTCCGGCTGGTCGAATACGTCTGTGAGAAAAACGGGATCGGCAAGACGATCAATCTGGTAAACGCTTCGAAAAACGAAGTTGATGCCGATGTCGAAGACTGGCTGTATCATATCAAAAACTGTCGTTTCTTTATTACGGATTCTTTCCACGGCGTCTGTTTTGCCATTCTTTTCAACAAACCGTTCATCTGTCTGGCCAACATGGCGCGCGGATACAGCCGTTTCAAGTCGCTGTTTAAACTGTTCGGGCTGGAAGACCGCTGCGTGTTCAGCTGCGAAGAGGCGGAAGGACGTGCGGAACTGCTGCATGACATAGATTATGCCCGGGTTAACAGAATTCTTGCCGGAGAACGGGAGCGCTCGCTGAAATGGTTGAAAAACGCGCTGACGGCGCCGGTCAGGGAACGCAGTCCGGAAGAAATGCGCCTGTTTGAAACCGCGGAGATGCTGCAGCGGCAGATCAATGAACTGACCAGGGACAAACAGATTTTGTACGAAGCGCTGTATCTGCCGAAATTAAAACGGAAATTGCGGAAATATAAGTTAAAGACGCTGTTTTCTTTCGGGAAGAAACATGAGAAATACAAAAAGGCCAAACGGGAGCTGAAGAACAAAATCCGCTTTATCCGCAGGGTTGTGAAACAAAATCAGCAATATTAAAACGTTAGCCGAAAAGACCGTGTCCGAAGCGCGGTCTTTTGCCGGAAGGCCGCGCAAATAAATTCGTTCTTGCGGTTGCAGTTTAAATATAATTACCTATATATTACTATCATAATCAAATCAGGACAAAATGCTAATGAACAAAGAAACATATCCCATTCTTCCGCTGCGTGACATTGTCGTTTATCCGAAAATGATCGTACCGCTTTTTGTCGGCCGCGAAAAGTCTATAAAGGCGTTGCAGCAGGCGATCGACAATGATCAGAACATCGTTTTGGCCACCCAGAAGGAAGCCGCGGTCGAAGACCCGAAGCCGGAGGATATTTTTAAGGTCGGCACGCTGGGCACGGTGGTACAGCTGGTGCGGCTGCCCGACGGCACGGTGAAGGTGCTGGTCGAAGGCCTGGAACGGGTGAAAATCGACGATTTTATCATGGCTGACGGCTTTATGCAGGTGGATGTTGAAATTCTGGCGGAAGACAATGTTCACGACGTTGAAACCGAGGCGTTGTCGCGGGCGGTGCTTTCCCAGTTTGAAGAATATGTCAAGCTTTCCAAAAAAGTGCCGCCGGAAGTTTTGGTTTCGGTCAGCCAGATTGAGGACTACAACAAACTGGCGGACACCATTGCTTCGCATCTGTCGCTGAAGATCAACGAAAAACAGGCGCTGCTGGAAGGCAAAACCCTGAAGGACCGTTTTAATAAAATTCTTGAGTTTATGGATGCGGAGATCACGCTGCTTGAGGTGGAAAACAAGATCAAGTCCCGCGTTAAAAAGCAGATGGAGAAAAGCCAGAAAGAATATTACTTAAACGAGCAGATGCGGGCGATCCAGAAAGAACTGGGCGACGGCGACGAGGAAAGCGAAATCGACGCTTACATGCAGAAGATAGAAAAGACCAAGCTTTCCAAGGAGGCCCGGGAAAAGGCCCTGGCGGAAGTCAAAAAGCTCAAAACCATGAGCATGATGTCGGCGGAAGCGACCGTGGTGCGCAACTATCTCGACTGGCTGCTTGACATTCCGTGGCATAAACGTTCCAAAGTCAACAAGGACCTGAAAAAGGCGGCGGAAATTCTTGACGCCGACCATTACGGGTTGGAGAAGGTCAAAGAACGGATCATTGAATATCTGGCGGTGCAGAGCCGCGCGGACAAGGTCAAAGGGCCGATTTTATGTCTGTTCGGACCTCCGGGCGTGGGCAAAACCTCGCTCGGCAAGTCGATTGCACGGGCAACCGGCCGCAGCTTCGTGCGCACCTCTCTCGGCGGCATGCGCGACGAAGCGGAGATCCGCGGACACCGGCGCACCTATATCGGTTCGATGCCGGGCAAAATCATTAAGGGCATGAAAAAAGCCGGAACCTCCAATCCGCTGTTTTTGCTGGACGAGATAGACAAACTCGGCAGCGACTGGCGCGGAGATCCGTCGTCGGCGCTTCTGGAAGTGCTGGATCCGGAGCAGAACAACAGTTTTAACGATCATTATCTGGAAGTGGACTATGATTTGTCGGACGTAATGTTTGTTACCACCGCCAACAGTCTGGACATGCCGCGGCCGCTTCTTGATCGTATGGAAATCATTCGTCTTTCCGGTTATACCGAAGACGAGAAGATCCAAATTGCCAAGCGTCACCTGATGCCGAAGATTTTTTCCGAAAACGCGGTCAAACCGGAGGAACTTTTCATTTCCGACGATGCCATTCGCGACATTATCCGTTATTATACGAGGGAAGCCGGCGTGCGGAACCTGGAGCGCGAGCTTTCCAACATTGCCCGCAAGGCAATCAAGGGGCTGCTGATGCACCAAAACCGCGAGCGGATCAATGTTGACGGCGGCAATCTGGAAGAATATCTCGGCGTTCGCAAATTCCGTTTCGGCGAGGCGGAGGAAGAAGACCATATCGGCGTTACCACCGGTCTGGCATGGACCGAAGTGGGCGGCGATATTCTGTTTATCGAAGCGGTGGACATGCCGGGCAAGGGGATCGTCAAACAAACCGGCAAGCTGGGCGACGTGATGAAAGAATCTATCGAAACCGCTTATTCGGTGGTTCGTTCTCATGCCGAAAAGCTGGGAATTAAGCCGGAAGTGTTTGAGAAAACGGACATTCACGTTCATGTGCCGGAGGGAGCCACGCCGAAAGACGGGCCTTCGGCAGGCATTGCCATGTATACCACGCTGGTGTCGGTACTGACCAAAGTGCCGGTGCGCAAAGACGTGGCGATGACCGGAGAGATTACGCTGCAGGGCAGGGTGCTGCCGATCGGCGGATTAAAGGAAAAGCTGCTTTCCGCGCTGCGCGGCGGCATCAAAACGGTGATTATCCCCAAAGACAACGAGAAAGACCTGCGGGAAATTCCTGACAACGTGAAAAAGGGATTGAAAATCATACCCGTTTCCAACGCCGACGAAGTGCTGGAGATTGCCTTGCACAGAGATTGCAGGCTGCCGGAATAGCTTTTGCAGCTGTAGACTGACAAAACCGTGAACGAAAGTTCGCGGTTTTTTTTGTGCGGAAAATGAAGATCGTGCGGAAAAAGGCGGGAAAAAAAGGTTTTGCCGTCCAAACTGGCCGCGGCAAAAAAAGGATCGTTTTTCTGTTACAGGAATATTGTATAAAGTCTGCTTCCAAAAAGCAAGATAAATGTTTATTGATCAACCGGTTAGACGTTCTTTTCCAAAAGCGGGAAAATGAAGAAGAAAAACGATCGTTTTAGCAAACGGCGTTTTGAAACCGAACTTGTATTCGAACAATCATGAAGGAACCAAACATTATGACTGAAAAACTACTGTCAGGCTTTATTCTGGTGACAATGACGCTTCTGAGCATGCCCGCACGATCCGCCGAATATGAATATGAAAAACCGAAGGATTACGAAACGGTGACCAAAGATCCTCTGCGTTTTACGGAAATAGGGGAAAACGTCGCCGAACAAGCGGGAGGGGCGGCGCTTCACAATACGGCTGACTACGTCAGCATTATCAACAAAACTTTTCAAAACAACCGGGCGGAAACCGTTGTCGGGGAAGAATATGAAGGATATGGCTATACCTTGCTCGGCGGTGCCGTGTATAACGACGGCGACATTGACCGGATCAAGGCCGATTTTGTCGCCAATTCGGTTGCCGCGGATGGCGCGGACGGGTTAAACGCCGGCGGCGGTGCACTGTATAACGGACATAATGGAAAAATAACCGACGTCAGCGGCGATTTTATAAGCAACAGCGCGTCGGGAACAACCGGCAAAGCCGTCGGCGGCGCCGTCTTCAACCAGGGAAAAATAGAAAAAATCAACGGCAACTTCGTTGACAACCGCGCCGATGTCGGCGGTGCCGTCTTTAATGATTATGAGGCGGAGATCGGAAGTATCGGCGGCAGCTTTGTCAACAATTCCGGAGGCGCGCTTTACAATCTGGGCAAAATGGGCGATGTCCGGGCCGATTTTGTCGGCAACTCGGGAAATGCTGTTTATAACGGCAACCGGATCGGAAACATCAGGGGAAACTTTTCCGGCAACCGGTTGACGGATACGGAATTAAACGGCGGAATCGTGTTTAACAGCGGCAGCGTGAAAAGCATAACCGGCAATTTTTCCGGCAACGAGGTTTCCGGGAACTCCGTTTACGGAATAAAAGGCGGTGCCGTCTATAATTATCAGGGAACAATCGGCAATATCAAAGGCAGTTTCGACAACAACCGTATTCTGGCCGAATATGCGGCTTACGGCAGTGCCGTGTTCAATGACTGGGACAGCAAAATCGGCGATATTACCGGTAATTTTAGCGGCAATTCGGTTCAATCCGGCAGCGGTTCCGTTTACGGCGGCGCCGTTTACAATGACAATGGAGCCGTCATCGGCGATATTCGCGGCGATTTTGTTTCTAACCGCGTTTTTTCCGAAGGCGACAGCGGGGCGGAAGCTCAGGGCGGGGCCTTTTTCAACAATTACAATATATCCGTCGGCCGCATTTTCGGCAGCTTTGTCAACAACGGCGCTCAAACCGCTTCCGCTGACGGTCTGGCTTTGGGCGGTGCCGTTTATACCTATTCGGACATGACGTTTGCCGCCGGCGGACGGCTTCGCACGATTTCCGGCAATTATACGAAAGACGGCCGGCGCGGCAAAAGCTATAATGCCGTTTTTGTCAACAATATCGTTGATGAAACCAGACCGACGGTTGCTTTTGATACCACCGGCGGCGGCGCCTGGATTGTCAATGACAGCATTGAAGGCGGGCTGCTTTATTACGGCTCTGCGGAAATAGATTACGGCAACCAATACAATCTCGCTTTCAAGGGCAACGGAAAATTGAATGCGGACGGTCTGACCGACCAGTATATTTCGATTAACAACGACATCATCAACGCCGGCGAAGTTGCGGTTGAAGGCACCACCCTCCGCTTCGGTGCTTATCAGCATGAAGACAAGACCGCCAAAAACCGGGACGGACACGGACGTTTCCTGGCAGCACTGA